>Ga0268299_1004616_pt1 | contig 10478 bp, 8 predicted proteins | sample NOBtaG_FD_193484 | JGI IMG/M metagenome (GOLD analysis project Ga0268299, IMG submission 193484) | Activated sludge microbial communities from bioreactor in Nijmegen, Gelderland, Netherland - NOB reactor | ecosystem: Engineered > Bioreactor > Aerobic > Activated sludge | place: Netherlands... | reverse complement strand
ATCGCGGCGTTGTTGAGCAGGATGTCGATCCGCCCGAAGTGCTCGTGAGCGCGCGCGGCCATGGCGCGGGCGCTCTCCTCGTCGCTCACGTCGACCTTGACGTAGAGCGCCTCGGCGCCCGCCTGCTTCAACTCGGCCTCGGTACGCCGGCCCCACTCCTCGTTGATCTCGGCCACCACGACGCGCGCGCCCTCGCGGGCGAAGCGGTTGGCGTAGGCTCGACCGATTCCCTGCCCGGCGCCGGTGATGATCGCTACCTTGTCCTTCAGTCGCATCGCAGTCCCTCCGTCTCGCCCGAGCGGCGCGCGTACTACGCTCCGCGAGAGCGAGTCAACCGCGCCTGCTCACACACCGAGCTCGCGGCCGAGCGCGACGCGCGCCTCCACCTCGAGCTCCTCGGCCCGCTCGAGCGCGGCCACGCGCTCCGTCACCGGGCGCAGTCCGTGGCGGGTCGCGAGCTGGATCGACAGTCCCGGGCGGGCGTTCATCTCGAGAATCACGGGGCCGCGGCGGGCGTCGAGGACGATGTCGATGCCGAAGTACCCGAGCGGCACAGCGAGGAAGGCGCGCGCCGAGAGCGACAGCATCGTGTCCCAGTGCGGCACCGGCCAGTCGCCCAGGATGGCCCCGGTGTCGGGGTGGCGCTCCAGCATCCGGCCGCGGGCAATCGCGGTGCCGGTGCGGCCGCTGGCGATCGAGATGCCGACGCCGATGCCGCCGGAGTGCAGATTGGCGCGCCCGCCCGAGGCGCGCGTCGGCAGGCGCAGCATCGCCATGATCGGCACCCCGCGGAAGACGACGATGCGGATGTCGGCGACGCCGCCGGGGCTGAGGGGCTCGATCTCGGGCGCGCTGCGGAGGCGGTACTCTAGCAGCGCCTCGTCGTGCGCCTGGCTGATGGCGTAGGCGCCGGCGATGATGTCGGCGGCGTAGGCGACGAGATCGCGGTGGCGCAGGAGGCGGCCGCCGGCGGTGCGGAAGGCTTCGCCCTCGCGTCCGGTCACCACCGTCACGCCCTCGCCGCCGGCGCCGCGCGCCGGCTTGAGGACGAACTCGGTCAGCCGCTCCATCTCGTCTCCGAAGCGCGCCAGCTCGTTCGGCCGCGCACAGGTGGCGTAGGTGTCGGGCACGGGCAGGCCGAGGGCGGAGAGGACGGACTTGGTGCGCTGCTTGTGGTCGACCACGGCGTAGAGCGGGCCGCGGTTGTAGGCCTGCAGAAGATCGAGGTTGCGGCGGTTGAGACCGAGCGCCTCGGCGCGCACGCGGCGGAGCCGCTCGAGCAGGCTCATGCTTCGCCGCGCCGCCGGCCGAGCGCGCCGAAGCGGACGTACTCGAGCAGGCGCAGGCCGCGGAACTTGCCCAGCAACACGTTCAGCACGATCGCCGCGACGATCACCTCGGGGTAGGCGAGCACCACCGACTGGAGGCCGGCGCGCGCGATGACGAGATAGCAGAGGCAGGCCAGCAGCAGCGTGTTGGCGGTCAGGCGGACGGCTTCGCGCGTGCCGAACTCGAACTGCGAGGCGGCGAAGTTCTCGATCACGCTCGACATGATGACCATCGGAAAGATGCTGATGTTGATCAGCGGGCCGACGCCGAGGGTCGAGCCCAGGATGGTCAGGCCGGCCATCAGGCCGGCGACGGTGGCGATCAGGATGGCGAGGCGGGAGACCAGTTGCAGCCGCAGGCGCTGCAGCAGCACGCGCACGAAGCCGCCGAAGGTGACGATCACGGTGAAGATGATGACGCCCCACTGCAGGCCGGTGGTGACGAACGCCAGCGACACGATCACCGGCGCGAAGGTGCCGAAGGAGTCGATGCCGATCACCACCCGCGCGATCACGATGATGGTCGCGATCACCGGCAGGATGAGGATGAGGTTGAGGGCCTGCAACGGCACCTGCGCCCGCACCGCCCGCACCCAGGCGCCGACGACCAGCCTGCGCCAGGTCGACATCTCCTCGGCGCTGGTCGCCGAGACGACCAGCGGTTCGACGTCCCACTTGCGCGCCTCCTCCACCATCGGCACCCCGCGCAGCAGGTTGGCGCGCGCCACCTCCCAGAGCGCGATCAGCGGCGGCGGGCGGTTCACCAGCACGACCTCGCCGGCATCCAGCAGGCGCAACAGCACCGTGCCGAGCACGCGGCCGACGAAGGCGGGGTAGTCGCCGGAGATCACGATGCGCGCGTCGCCCAGCTTCACGCCCCGCTCGCCCAGCGCGAAGAGGGCGTAGAGGCCGGCGTCGTCGCCGGTCGCGATCACCACCAGGTGGGCACCGCCGACCAGACCCAGGTTGTTGCTCACCAGGCGCTGGAGCTGTTGCTCGCGGAAGTAGCGCGACTCCGAGCCGGCCTGCAGCAAGACGATGCTGACCTCGTCCGCCTGCGCCTCCTTGATGATGCGGGTCCGCACGTTCTCGGGGATCTCGTGGTCGACGATCACCAGGGCGGAGGCCACCGGCTTGTCCTGGTAGCTGGTCACCGCCTTGACCTGCTCGGTGCCGAGTTGCGTCTGGATGCGCGGCTCGGCGCCGGCGACCTTGGTCTCCGAGCCGAGCGCCGCCTCGCGCGTCACCTGCCGCACGACGAAACCGTACTCGAGCTCGACGCCGGCGGTGTGCACGATCAGCGGATGGTCGCCGCGGTAGAGAGCCAGGTAATCGTGCGGCAGCCAGCCGAAGTGGTTGCCGCCGGGGTCGAGCGGGACCCACTCGTCGCCGATCTGCGCTTCCACCCAGGAAATCGTTGCGCGCTTCTTGCTCGCGTCCTCCAGGCGCAGGCCGCCGACGATGCGCGCCGGCACCCCCTGGCTGCGCAGCAGTGCCGCCAGCAGGCGCGCCTTGCCGGTGCTGTTGCCGCGCTGGGCCGCCAGCACCGAGCGCGCGTCGGCGCGCGCCTCGCCCGGCCCGGACTGCACCGCGCTGGCGGCGAACTGGAAGAGCGCCCAGGCGGCGGCGTCGGGGCCGGCGGTGTCGGCGGTGAGCTCGCGGGCGCGCCGGCGGATCTCGGCATCGTCGCTCTGCACCAGATCGGTCGCCTCGAGGTCCTTCCGGCTCGACGGCCGGATGCGGGTGCTGATCTTGGTCGGCAGCACCACCTCGGCGTCGCTGATCTCGGCCGTCAGCTCGTATTCGAGATCGCCGGCGCCGGGCGCGAGGCGCACCCAGATGCCGCGCAGGTTGAGGCCCTCGCCGACCTCGCGGAACGAGAAGCCGTCGCCGCGTTCCTCGCGCCGCAGGATCTGCTGGCGCACGTCGGACAGCGGCAGCAGCATCTCCACGCGCGCGCCGGGCTGGGCCTCGGGCACCTTCACGTAGGCCTTGACGCGCCAGTAGGAGGTCGTCGGCGTCGCCGGGCGCTCGGCGGCGCTCCGCACCTCGCCCGCACCGGTGAAGACCTCGGTCGTCGGCTTGGCCTCGGGGGTCTCCGGCGCCGCCGGCGCGTCCGTCAGGGAAAGGAGCGCCAGGGCCGCGGCGCAGGCGAGGACTCCGGACCGACGCATCGTCGCCGGAGGTTATGGAGGCCCCCCCGAAAAGGCAACCTGCGAACGCCCGCAGCCCCCCAGAGAAGCCGGCGCCCGGAGGGTCGCTCGGCCGCATGCGCCATGATAAGCGGGCGGACGTGGAGGAGGCGGAGTGAAGGGAGCGCGACTGGCAGCGATCCTGTCGTTCGCGCTGGCGGCGTCGACCTGGGCGACCAGCGAGCCCCCCACGCGCGAGGTGAACTGCGACGAGTTGATCTCGATCGCCGACGTCGTCGCCGCCCTGCTGGTGTCGGCCGTGCCCGAGGCCCTGCCCGACTGCCCCGATGCCGACGAGTACCGCGATCGCGCCATCACGCAGGAAGACCTCGACTACCTCGAGGGCAACATCTTCTATCGCTTCGAGACGCCCTGGACGCCGACCCCCACCGGCACGCCGACGCCCACTGGCACGGCGACGCTGACGCGCACCGCGACCCTCACCCGCACGCCGACCGCGACCGCGAGCCAGACCGAGACCCGCGTCCCGACGGACACCCCCACCGACACGCCCACGCCGGTTCCGAGCGACACCGCGACGGCGACGCGCACGCCGACGGCGACGCTCACCGCCACGGCCACCATCACGCGCACCCCGACGGGCCTCGCCCATCGGCTCTCCGGCGAGTGGTTCGGCAACTGGCAGAACCGCATCTGCTTCCTCGACGGGGTGCCGTCCTTTTTCATCGAGGACACCACCTACGTCGTCACCGCCGTCAACGGTCGCCTCGACATCGACATCAAGGGCGGGCCGCAGATCGCGCGCGGCGCGGAGATCCGCCAGGACGGCAGCGTCGCCTTCCGCTACACGGCCCCCGGGACCATCTGTCCGAACGGCGGCCGGCGCCGCGAGTTCGTGTTCGACTACGTCTTCCGCTTCGGCCTCACCGGGGTCGGCACCGCCAGCGCCGACTGGAGCTACGGCGTGAACAGCTTCTGCGCCGTCTGCTTCGTGCAGGACTCGGCCGCACTGCTGAAGACCAGCGGACCCAACTGAGGGCGAGCGGCGGGCCGGGGAAGGCGACTCGCCTTGTTACACTGATTGACAGGTCCCGGCTCCTGGCGTAACAAACCGGACATGCCGACGACGCCCCGCACGCTGGTGGTCGACCTGCTCTCGACGGTGGGCGGACGGGCCATGCCGGTGCGCGCCCTGATCGCCGCCGGCGAGGTCTTCGAGTTTCGGCCGGAGAGCATGCGGGTCGCTCTGGTGCGCCTCTGCGAGCACGGCACGATCGAGCGCAACGAGCGCGGCCAGTACCGCTTCGCGGCCGCGGCGCGGGCGGTGCAGGAGCACGTCGTCGCCTGGAATCGCATCGAGGATCGCATGGTGCCGTGGCGGGGCGGCTGGATCGGCGTGCACACCGGCGCCCTCGCCCGCAGCGAGCGCGGGCGCCTGCGCCGGCGCGAGCGCGCCCTCCAGCTCTACGGCTTCCGCCCGTTCGAGAGCGGCTTGTGGCTGCGTCCCGACAACCTGCGCGGCGGCGTCGAAGCGACGCGTGCGGCGCTGGTCGACCTCGGCCTCGAAGCGAGCGCACCGGTCTTCGGCGTCAGCCAGCTCGACGCCGCCAGCGACGAGCGCGCCCGCGCCCTGTGGGACACCGCCGCGCTGCGCGCCTCCTACCGCGAGATGAGCGCGGCGCTGGCGGAGAGCGCCGCGCGCCTGCCGAGCCTGCCGGCTCGCCAGGCGATGGCGGAGTCGTTCGAGCTCGGCGGCGAGGCGATCCGTCGCATCGTCTTCGACCCGCTGCTGCCGGAGCCGATCGTCCCCGCCGGCGAGCTCGCGGGGTTGGTCGAGGTGCTGCGGCGCTACGACCGACTCGGGCGCGACTCGTGGCGCTCGTTCATGAAGGACCAGGGCGCGCCGCACCCGAGCGCGCCGCTCAAGCCGCAATCGCCGCTGCGCCAGGCAGCGGGAGGATGGTAGAAATGCACACCGACAACGCCACCCTTCAGACCACCGCGGAGAGCGCGCCGGTCGATCCGCGCGAGATCGCGCGCGAGAACCTCAAGGCGGCCGCGGCCCTCCTGCGCGACACGCTGACGCTCGAGGAGCGCAAGGAACTGCTGCGCATCAGCCCACTGCACTCGGCCTGGATGGTGGCCTCAAACTGGGTGTTCGTCTTCCTCGCCATGGCGCTGGTGGCGCGCTGGCCGAACCCGCTGACGATCCTCTTCGCCCTCTTCCTGATCGGCGCGCGACAGCTCGGCATGGCGGTGGTGATGCACGAGGCTTCGCACCACACGCTGTTCGCCAACCGCAGGCTCAACGACTGGGTGGGGAACTGGCTGGCGGCCTATCCGGTGTGGGCCGACGTCGCGCCCTACCGCGCCTATCACCTCAAGCACCACAAGTTCACCGGCACGCCCGACGATCCCGACCTCGGCCTGGCGGCGCCCTTCCCGATCACGCGCGCCAGCTTCTGGCGCAAGACCTGGCGCGACCTGAGCGGGCAGACGGGTTGGAAGCAGGCCAGGGGCGTCTTCCTCCGCGACGTCGGCTGGACGCGCGGGCGCAACCAGCGCACGCTCGGGATGAACGAAGGCGAGCAGCCGGACGTCGGCTGGCACAAGATCGCCCCGGTGGCGATCTCCAACGCCGCGCTCCTCGGCCTGCTGACGCTCGCCGGCTACCCCGCCCTCTATCTGCTGTGGGTGGTCGCCTGGCTGACGACCTATCGCTTCGTCACCCGCGTACGCTCGATCGCCGAGCACGGCATGGTGCCCGACTCGCTCGACCCGCTGCGCAACACCCGCACCGTGCGCGCCGGCTGGCTGGAGCGGTTGCTGATCGCGCCCAACCGCGTCAACTACCACCTCGAGCACCACCTCCTGATGACCGTGCCGCAGCACAACCTGCCGCGCATGCACCGCATGCTACGCGAGCGCGGTGCCCTCGAGGGCGCGGTGATCGCCAACTGCTACGCCGACGTGCTGCGCCTCGCCACCTCGCGCTGACTTGATTCCGCCGCCGGGGCGCGGGAGAGAGAGGCCATGAAGCTCGGCCTCTTCGGCATCAACACCGGTCCCTGCGCCCAGCCCGACGCGGCGCGCAGGGTGGCGCAGGAGGCGGAGGCGTGCGGGTTCGAGTCGCTCTGGACCGGCGAGCACGTCGTCCTGCCCGACCCCCAGGTCCCCCCTTCCCCCGTCCCGCCCGAGACGCCCTTCCTCGACCCGGCGGTGAGCCTCACCTGGGTGGCGGCGCACACCCGCACGATCCTGCTCGGCACCGGCATCATCATCCTGCCGCAGCGCAACCCGCTGGTGCTGGCGAAGGAACTGGCGAGCGTCGACGTCGTCTCGGGCGGCCGGCTGATCTTCGGCCTGGGCATCGGCTACCTCGAAGCCGAGTTTCGTGCCCTCGGCGCGCCCTTCGAGAACAAGGGGCCGCGCGCGATGGACTACCTGGCGGCGATGCTGGCGGTCTGGACGCAGGACAAGCCCGCCCACGAGGGCCGCTTCGTGTCCTTCCGCGGCATCCAGTCGCTGCCGCGACCGGCGCGACGACCGCACCCCCCGATCGTCATCGGCGGACACACGCCTTCGGCCTTCCGGCGCGCCGTCGCCCACGGCAACGGCTGGTACGGCTTCGCGCTCGATCTCGACACGACGGCAACCTGCATCGAAGGACTGCGCCGCGCCGGCGCCGAGTGTGACCGGCCGGCGGCTCTGGGTGCGCTCGAGATCAGCGTCACGCCGCGCGGCAAGGTCGACCGCGACACCGTCCGTCGCTTCGCCGACCTGGGCGTCGAGCGCCTGATCGTCTACCGGCCGCGGGCGACCGCCGACGAGATGCTGGCCGACGTACGCACGCTGGCGGCCGAGGTGCTGCGATGAGCGCGCGACGGATCGCCCTCACCGGCGCGGCCTCGGGCATCGGCGCCGCGTTGCGCGCCCACCTGGAGGCGGCGGGCGAGCGCGTGATCGGCATCGATCTACGCGGTGCCGAGGTGGTCGCCGACCTGTCGGCCGCCGCCGGTCGGGCGCACGCGATCGAGCAGGTGCTGGCGCTCTCCGACGCGCGTCTCGACGGTCTCGTCGTCTGCGCCGGGCTCGGCCCGCAGGTCGCATCGCACCCGACCATCGTCTCGGTCAACTACTTCGGCGCGGTGCAGCTCCTCGACGGCCTCCGCCCGGCGCTTGCCGCCGGCGCGCCGGCGGCCGCGGTCGCGGTGTCATCGAACTCGGCGACCATCGTGCCGACCGCCGATGGCCCGCTGTGCGCCGCCTGCCTGGCTGGCGACGAGGAGGGAGCGCGACGGCTGGCGGCCGAGGCCGACGGATCGACGGCCTACGCCGCCTCCAAGCTGGCGCTGGCGCGCTTCGTCCGGCGCAACGCCCCCCGGCCGGACTGGGCGGGAGCGGGCGTCCGTCTGAACGCGGTCGCCCCCGGGGCCGCCCTCACGCCGCTGTTGCAGGAGGGGCTGGACGACCCCCTCTTCGGCCAGGCGATCCGCGGCTTCCCGATTCCGCTGGGCGGTTTCGCCGCGCCGGACCAGATCGCCGCGGCGATCGCGTTCCTGCTCGGTCCGGCAGCCTCGTTCTGCTGCGGCACCGTGCTCTACGTCGACGGCGGCAGCGACTGCCTGATCCGCGGCGATCGCTACTGAAGGTCGGCCCGCGGGAGCGCCCCGCGGGCCGACCTTCGCTCACGATCAGTGCGCCCGATGCGCCGAGGCCGAGTGCCCGAGGCCGGTCTCCGTCATCGACGAGCCGCCCATGGCATACGCGCTCTCGCTGTGCTGCGAGAGGTCGAGGCCCTCGACCTCGTCCTCCTCCTCGACGCGCAGCGACCCGAACACCAGCTTGAGAGCGCTCAGGATGATCACCGTCATCAACGGTGCGAACACGACGACGAAGCCGATGCCCTCGATCTGCACCATGATCTGCTGCGCGTTGCTCTCGATGCCAGAGCCCAGGGTGACGGCGAAGATCCCCGACGCGAGCGCCCCCCAGGCACCGCCGAGGGCGTGCACGCCGAACACGTCGAGCGAGTCGTCGTAGCCCAGGGCAGGCTTGAGGAACGTGCAGGCCGCGTACGAGATGATCGAGACGCCGATGCCGATGTAGATCGCGCCCATCGGGTCGACGTTCCCGCAGGCCGGCGTGATCGCCACCAGACCCGCGACCGCGGCGGTCGCGCCGCCGAGTGCGGTGGGCTTGCCGCGATGCAGGTACTCGATCAGCGCCCACACGACCACCGCGGTCGAGGCGGCGGTGCTGGTGTTCATGAACGCCAACGCCGCCAGCGGGCTGGCAGAGAGAGCGCTACCGGCGTTGAAACCGAACCAACCCGTCCACAGCAGGCCGGCGCCGATCAGGCAGAGCGGCAGGCTGTGCGGCGGCATCGGCTCCTTGCCGAACCCGCGGCGCTTGCCCAGCATGATCGCAGCCACCAGCGCCGAGAAGCCGCTCGTCATGTGCACCACCAGGCCGCCGGCGAAGTCGATGGCGCTCGACTTGAACAGCCATCCCTCCGACGACCACACCATGTGCGCCACCGGGCAGTAGACGACCAGCATCCAGATGGTGATGAAGGCGATCCAGACGCTGAACTTCATGCGCTCCGCGATCGCGCCGAGGATCAGCGCCGGGGTGATGATCGCAAACATCGCCTGGAACATCACGAAGACGTACTCTGGGATGTTGCGCGGCGGGCTGGCGAAGTTGGTCGTCACCGAGTCGAGCGTCACACCCGACAGGCCGACCTTGGAGAAGTCGCCGACCCAGGCGTTGCCGGTGCCGAAGGACAGGCTGTAGCCGACCAGGATCCACAACACGCCGACGATGCCGGCCGAGATGAAGCACTGCATCAGCACGTTGAGGACGTTCTTGGCCCGCACCAGGCCGCCGTAGAAGAGTGCGAGCCCAGGCAGCGTCATCATCAGAACCAGTGCCGACGAGGTCAGCACCCAGGCGGTATCACCCGAATCGAACACCGGCGGCGCCGCCTCTGCCGCCTCCTGAGCCCAACCCACCACCGCCGTCAGGAGCGTCGTTCCCGCCGCACCCAACGCCGCCACCACCGGCCGCACGCGCGTCCGTCTTTCCTTGCCACTCATCGCAGTCCCCCTTGTCGTCAACGCCGATCCGCCCTCGGGCCAGGCCTGACCCGAGCCTCGCCGATATGCATCCGAAGCGCACCGGAGAGCTTCGGCGAGGAGCAGCAACGCGGATGCCAGGCAGGTCGCAACGCGCGGCGCGCGCCCGAGACGCGCGGCGATGAGGCAACTGCCCACGTCTGAGGCAGAGCGCGCCTGCGAAATCGGCAGGCCTTATCCCGCTCATTAGGGGGGATCAGCGCGGCAGGCCGAGGACTCGCTGCGCCAGGATATTGCGCTGCACCTCGGAAGTACCCGCGTAGATGGTCGCGGCGCGCGACCAGAGAAGCTCGTACTGCCAGCGGCCGCCATCCCAGGCCCCGGGCGCGCCCTTGTCGAGCAGCGCATGCGCTCCCTGGAGGGCCACGGCCGTGTCCTTGAGGCGCTGGTCGGCCTCGCTCCAGAAGAGCTTGAGGATGGAGCCCTCGGGGCCAGGGGTGCCGCTGCGGGCGAACTGGCCGATGGAACGGTAGGAGGTGAGGCGGAGGATCTCCATCTCGACGAAGTGCGCCGCCAGGCTCTGTCGCAGCAGCGGGTCCTCGATCCGTCCGGCGGGCGACCGACGGCGCGCCAGCGCGATCAGATCGCGCAGCTCCTGGCGCGCGCGCGGGTGCGGCGAGGTCGAGCCGCGCTCGTGGCCAAGCGTCGTCATGGTGATCTCCCAGCCGCGATCGATCTCGCCGATGACGTTGGCTCGCGGCACCCGCACGGAGTCGAAGAAGACCTCGTTGAACCACGCCTTGCCCGTCATCTCCACCAGCGGCCGAATGGTGATCCCGGGGGTCGCCATGTCGAGCAGCACGAAGGTGATGCCGCGATGCTTGGGCGCGGCGAAGTCGGTGCGCACGAGCAGGATG
>Ga0268299_1004615_pt1 | contig 10479 bp, 9 predicted proteins | sample NOBtaG_FD_193484 | JGI IMG/M metagenome (GOLD analysis project Ga0268299, IMG submission 193484) | Activated sludge microbial communities from bioreactor in Nijmegen, Gelderland, Netherland - NOB reactor | ecosystem: Engineered > Bioreactor > Aerobic > Activated sludge | place: Netherlands... | reverse complement strand
GAGCCGACCCCCTTCCAGTTCTTCACCGGCGCGTCGCCGTTCTCGACGCTGATCGCCACCGCGCCGGTGGTGCCGCGATCGCTCCAGAGCTGGCGCATCGCCTCCTGCGGCGCTTCCACCTTGAGGCCGAGCTTGGCGAACAGGCGGTAGACGAAACCGAGATAGCGCTTCGGCTTGGTGAACCACACCATCAAGCGCATCTGCCACGAGAGGGCGCGCTTGTACTCCTGCGTCACCTCCTGGCAGAGAGCGCGGAAGCGGCCGGGATCCGCCACCGGGACCTCGCCGCTGCCCGCGACCACGATCGCCTTCAGGTTCTTGCTGCCGTAGATCGCGCCGAAGCCCTGCCGCCCGAAGGCGTGGTAGCGATCGTTCATCACGCTCGCCAGCCGCGACTGCTGCTCCCCGGCCGGGCCGATCGCGCTGACGCCGACCTCGGAGTGATGGCCGAACTTCTCCCGCAGGCTGTCGAACACCGGCGGGATCTCCTTGCCCCACAGCTCGCCGGCGGGCTCGAAGGAGACGTTGCCGTCGCGCACCACCAACACCGTCGGCTCGCTGGCGCGGCCGGTGACGAGCAGCGCGTCGAAGCCGGCGTGGCGCAGGTGGCTGGCGACGCTGCCGCCCGAGTTCGAGTCCGCCCAGGTGCCGGTGAGCGGCGACTTGCCGACGATCTGGATGCGGCCGGAGAAGGGCGTGCGCGTGCCGGTCAGCAGCCCGGAGACGATCGCGAAGCAGGCCTCCGGCGCCAGCGCGTCGGTGCGCGGCGGGAAGTGCTTCCACATGAGGTAGGCGCCCAGCCCGTAGCCGCCGATGAACAGCTTGTACACCGACTCCTCGATCTCCTCGACGCGCGAGGTGCGCGTGCTGAGGTCGACGATCAGAACCCGACCGTGAGTGCCGTACCGGCCTGCGCCTTCTGCCATGGGAGTCCCTCCGCGGGTGAGATGCCGCGTCTTATAGCCCGCCTTGGGGCCGAGCCCAAGACACGGAGGCCACGGAGGCCCGCCCTACTTCTCGAGCTCCTCCCGGATGGAGTACATCTTCTGCCGCGCTTCGGTGATGTAGGTGTCGAGGTTGCGGCGGTGGTTGGCGAGGACGCCCGCCGGGCTGCCGTCGAAGACGGCCACCGGCTTGAGCACGGCGGCGCGGTCGAGGGCCTGCGCGACCTCGCGCACGAGCTGCTGCAGCACCGGCCGCGAGGCGACCTCGTTCTGGTACTCGCGTTCGACCGCCCGCACCAGGAAACGCAGCGCGTGGGTCACCCCCTGGGCGTGGTAGAAGGCGTCGTCGGTCTCGAGGAAGCCGAGGTCGTCGCGGTACAGGCTGCCGTGCGCGTCGCCCAGCATGTCGGTCCACGTCTGGAAGAGGCGGATCAGCTCGACGTTGCGGCGCACCAGCGGCCGCGAGCGCGCCGGCGTCGCCCCCAGCCCCTTCACGTACGCGCGCAGGTGCTTGTTGCCCTCCTCGAGCTTGCTCTCGGCCGACGGCAGCCAGAGCTTCTCCATGTCGTTGCGGAAGGCGTTGTCCGCGGCGACCAGGTTCTTGTCGTACTCGTCGCTCGAGACCTTGGTGAGGTGATCCTTGAAGACCCGCAGGCTCTCGCGCACTCCCTGGATGATGCCGCGCTGGCGGTTGGCGTTGTTGTCCGCCATCACGCTCGGCCCCCAGAGGAAGAAGTCGTTCGGCCGCCAGCCGGTGTAGCCGTCGAGCTCGTGCTGCACCACCGTCGAGAGCGTGGTGGCGAAGACCTCGCCGCCGGCCAGCGTGGCCGAGTCGGGAAAGGCCTGCTGCAGGTCGAAGTCGAGCTGGTTGTGCCGCTTCTGGGTGAAGTGGAGGAAGAGGGGGGTTCCGAGGAAGAGCAGGGCGAGGACCAAGGCGATCCCGGCGACGCGCGCATTTGCCATGTCGGGTGGTTATCCCAGCTCCGTCGGGTCGGCAATGCAGCTCCGGCCGTGCGGCGCGTTGACCCCAGGGCGCGCGCTCGTTAGAGATTTGAGCCACGGCTCAAATTTTGAGGACACCATGCAAGCAATGAGTCAGCCTTCACGGAAGGAGCGCGAACAGGCGCTGCGCCAGGCGATCGTCTTCGAGGCGACGGAGGCGGTGCTGGCGGAGCGCGGCTTCCACGGCGCCTCGGTCGACGAGATCGCCCGCCGCGCCGAGATCTCGGTCGGCACGCTCTACAATCTCTTCGGCAGCAAGGAGAACCTGTTCGCGTCGGTGACCGAGCGGCGCATCGAGGAGGTGCGCGTGGCGGTGCGGCTGCGGGTCGAGGCGGCGGCGCCGGGTCTGGAAAAGCTGCACGCCGCGATCGACGCGATCTTCGACGACTTCGAGCGCCACGAGCAGTCGTTCCGCGTCTGGGTGACCGCGACCCACGGCCTCGACTGGAACATCCTGCCGCAGTTCGGCGAGCGCGTCTTCGCCGCCATGCGGCAGTTCACCGAGGAGTTCGCCGGCCTCTGCCGGCGGGCGGTGCGCGAGGGCGCGCTGCCGCGCCTCGACCCGGAGATGCTGGCGCTGACTCTGCTGGGCTCGGTGAACTCGTACGTCACCCACTGGGTGACGGAGAAGAAGCACAAGCTCTCGGCCTATCGCCAGGGGGTGCACGCGCTGCTCGACGCGCTGGCCGCGGGCGCGCGCCGCGAGCCCGCTCGGAGGGGCGCATGATCCTCGCCGACGTCTCCGTCCGCCGCCCCGTCAGCGCCACCATGGGCATCGCCGCCCTGGTGGTCATGGGCATCTTCTCGTACCGCAGCCTGGTGGTCGACCTGTTCCCGCGCACCGACATTCCGGTGGTCTCGATCACCACCACGCTGCCCGGCGCCGGGCCGGAGGAGGTCGAGGCGCGCGTCACCAAGATCATCGAGGAATCGGTCAACACCGTCAGCGGCATCGACGAGATGTACTCGACCACGCTCGAGGGTTACTCGAGGGTCATCGTGCTGTTCCGCTTCGAGCGCAATCTCGAGGAGGCGGCGCAGGACGTGCGCGACAAGATCGGCACCATCGTGGCGCAGTTGCCGGAGGACACCGAACCGCCGATCGTCGAGAAGTTCGACCCCGACAACACGCCGGTGATGTTCCTCGCGGTCTCCGGGCCGCGCGATCTGCGCGAGCTCACCGAGATCGCCGAGAAGAAGGTGAAGGAGCCGATCGAGAGCCTGCCGGGCGTGGGCGACGTGCGCATCATCGGCGGCCGCGAGCGCGAGGTGCAGGTGCTGATCGATCCGCACAAGCTCGAGGCCTACGGCCTCACGCTGCGCGACGTCGCCCAGGCGCTGGCGGCCCAGAACGCCGAGGTTCCCGGCGGGCGCGTCGTGCAGGAGACGCACGAGGCCGTCGTCCGCACCCTCGGCCGGGTCGAGTCGGTGGCGGACTTCGAGCGCATCATCGTCGCCACCCGCGGCGGCACGCCGATCCGCATCGCCGATCTCGGCCGCGCCCAGGACGGCGTGGTCGAGCCGCGTTCGCTGTCGCGCTACAACGGCCGCAACGGCCTGACGCTGGAGGTGCGCAAGCAGTCGGGCGCGAACACGGTGGCGACGGTCGAGGCCGTGACCCGCCGCCTCGAGCAGATCCGCCCCGGCCTGCCCGCCGGCGTCGACGTCGCGATCACGCGCGACCAGGCGCGCTTCATCCGCATGTCGCTCGCCGAGGTGCAGAAGCATCTGATCGTCGGCGCGCTGCTCGCGAGCGTGGTGGTGTTCCTCTTCATGGGCAACTGGCGCGCCACCGTGATCTCGGCGGTCGCCATCCCGTGCTCGGTGATCGCCACCTTCACCCTCATGAAGGCGCTCGGCTTCAGCCTGAACTGGCTCACCATGCTGGCGCTGACGCTCGCCGTCGGCATCGTCATCGACGACGCCATCGTCGTGCTCGAGAACATCTTCCGCTTCGTCGAGGAGAAGGACATGGGGCCGATGGAGGCCGCGCGCGCGGCCACCGAGGAGGTCGGCCTGGCGGTCACCGCGACCACCCTCTCGCTGGTGGTGGTGTTCGCGCCGGTGGCGTTCATCCCCGGCGTCATGGGCCAGTTCCTCTCCAGCTTCGGCTTGACGATGTCGTGTTCCATCATGGTCTCGCTGCTGGTCGCCTTCACCCTCACGCCGATGCTGTGCTCGCGCTTCCTCCGGCACCACGGGCCGAAGAGCGGCTCGCGCGAGGCCTGGTTCTTCCGCCCGATCGACCGGGGCTACGACGCCATGCTGCGCTGGTCGATGCGGCACCGCTGGCTGGTGGTGGCGGCGGCGGTGCTGACCATCGCCTCGATTCCGTTCCTCGGCCGCCTGGTCGGGACCTCGTTCGTGCCGGAGGACGAGCGCGGCGACATCGAGCTGACGATCAAGACGCCGCCGGGCTGGTCGCTGGCGCGCACCGATGCCTTCGTCCGGGAGATCGAGGCACAGGTGCAGAAACTGCCCGGCGTCGAGCACCTGACCGCGAACGTCGGCTCGCCCGAGACCGAGTCGGTCACCGAGGCCCGCCTGATCGCCGTCCTCCGCCCGCGCGCCGAGCGCGAGGTCAGCCAGCAGGAGGTGATGCGGCAGGCACGCGCGATCCTCGCCCGTCATCCCGAGGTGCGCGGCAGCGTCGGCGAGCCGCCGGCGATGTCGGGCAGCGGCATGCGCTCGGCGCAGATCGTCTACAACGTGCAGGGCGCCGACCTCGACGTGCTCGAGGGCATCGCGCGCGAGGTGCGCGACGTGATGACGTCGGTGCCGGGCGTGGTCCGACGTCAACGCCAGCTCCGAGCCGGGCAAGCCCGAGTTCCAGGTGAGCGTCAACCGCGCCCGTGCCGCCGACCTGGGCGTGGCGGTGGCGGACGTCGCGATGACGCTGCGGACGATCTTCGCCGGCGACGTGGTGACGACGTACAAGGACGGCATCGACCTCTACGACGTGCGCCTGCGGCTCGACGAGCCCTTCCGCAGCGACCCGCAGATCCTCGAGCGCATGGCGGTGCCGTCGGGCCGCCTCGGGCAGACGCGGCTCGACAGCGTGGTCGATGTGCGGCGCGGTACCGGTCCGGTGCAGATCGACCGCCGCAACCGCGAGCGCCAGATCACCCTCGAAGCCAACCTCGCCTCGGGCTACGCCCTCGGCGACGTGCTCGCCGAGATCGACCGCCGCATCGCGCGCCTCGACATCCCGCCCGGATATCAGGCCGTCGTCACCGGCATGGGAGAGATGATGCGCGAGACCCAGGAGGGCTTCCAGCTCGCCTTCCTGCTGTCGGTGATCTTCATGTACATGGTGCTCGCCGCCCAGTTCGAGAGCTTCCTGCACCCGATCACGATCCTGCTCTCGCTGCCCCTCGCCGTGCCCTTCGCGCTGCTGTCGCTGTGGGTCGTCGGCGGCACCCTCAACCTGTTCAGCGCGCTCGGCGTGCTGCTGCTGTTCGGCGTGGTGAAGAAGAACTCGATCCTGCAGATCGATCACACCATCGGACTGCGCGCCGCCGGCATGCCGATGTCGGAGGCGATCATCACCGCCAACCGCGAGCGCCTGCGGCCGATCCTGATGACCACCATCTCGCTGGTCGCCGGCATGCTGCCGCTGGTGTTCGGCGGCGGCGAGGGCGCCGCCACCAACCGCTCGATCGGCGTCGTGGTCATGGGCGGGCAGACCCTCTGCCTGCTGATCACGCTGCTGATCACGCCGGTGGCCTACTCCCTCTTCGAGGATCTCAAAGGCGGTTGGCGCGGCCGGCGAGTGCCGGTGACCGAACCCGAGGAGACCCCCGTGGCGCACGGCGTCACCGGCCTGGCCGGCAAGTAGGACCTGCCGCGCTCCAGCACGAGAGCGGAGCCGCGACCGTCAGGGAGCGGTTGGCTGCCTTCCAGGGCGATGCCAACCGCTCCCTGACGGTCGCGGCTCCGCTGTTCTGCGAGGCCGCAGCCGATCCTCACGGCTCGATGCGCACCGGCGTGCCGACGTACACCAGCGCGTAGATCTCCTCGATCGCGGCGTCGCCGACGGCGATGCAGCCGGCCGTGCCCTCGCGCCCCTCGCCGCGACCGTGGATGAAGATCTCCCCGCCGAGTGGGGTGTCCCACGGCGGCCGCCGCCGCTCGCGCTCGGCGGTTTCGATCGCCTCCAGCTGCGCCGCGTCGATGCGGCCGGCGGCGAACCCCCGCCGGCCGTCCTCGGCGTTCGGGTAGTTGAGGCCGAGCGAGAGGTGGAACTTGCTGTTGGGGTTCTTCACGCAGACGAAGTACTCGCCTTCCGGCGTGCGGCGGTCGCCCTCGACCTCCTTCGTTCCCTGCGCGGCTCGGCCGATGGCGATCGGATGCTCGCGCACCACCTCGCCGCGGTCGTCGAGCAGGCGCAGCGTTCGCTCGCTCTTCGAGACCACGATCCGGCCGATGCGCGGGCGGGTCATGACCGTGGTCAGCGCGACGACCAGCGCGGCGACGGCGGCGAGGCGGAGGGCGAGGCGCACGGCATCGGCGGGGTCATTTCGTCCGGGGCAGGCCCAGCACCCTCTCCGCGATGATGTTGCGCTGGATCTCCGAGCTGCCGGCGGCGATCGTGCGGCCGCGCGAGTAGAGCATCAGGTAGGGCCACTTGCCCTCGTCGATCGCGTGCGCCGAGCCCTCGAGGAGCTGGCAGTGGGGTCCCTCCATGTCGACGGCGGTCTCGAGCTGGCGCTGGTACATCTCGCTCCAGAAGAGCTTCTCGATCGAGCCCTCCGGGCCCGGCACCTCGCCGCGCAGTGCCTTCGTCAGGTTGCGGTAGGCGGTGTAGCGCATGGCGTGGCTGTCGATGTAGGCGGAGGCGAGCTTCTGCCGCAGCACCGGGTGCTGCGTCACCGGGCCGCCGTGGATCCGGAGCCGTTTCGCGGTCTCCAGCATCTCGGCCAGCGCGATGCTCGACTGGAGCTGGCGGTTGAAGGTCAGCGTCTGGCGCTCGTGCATCAGACAGGTGATGGCGATGTCCCAACCGCCGTTGACCGCGCCCACGACGTTGGTGCGCGGCACGCGCACGTCCTCGAAGAACACCTCGCTGAAGTCGTCGTCGCCGTTGATCTGCTTCAGCGGCCGGACGGTGATCCCCGGCGTCTTCATGTCGACCAGCAGGAAGGTGATGCCCTTGTGCTTCGCCGCTTCGGGGTCGGTGCGCACCAGCAGCATGCACCAGTCGGCGTAGCGCGCCCAACTGGTCCAGACCTTCTGCCCGTTGACGACGAAGTCGTCGCCGTGCACCTCGGCGCGCGTCTTCAGCGCCGCCAGGTCGGAGCCCGCGTTGGGCTCGGAGAAGCCCTGACACCAGACCTCGTCCGAGGTGAGGATGTTCTTCAGGTAACGCTGCTTCTGCTCCTCCGTCCCGCGCGCGATCAGCACCGGCCCGGCCATGGTGATGCCGGCCAGGTTCATCGGCACCGGCACCTTCGCGCGCGCGGTCTCCTCCTGGTAGATGATCTGCTGGATCAGCGACGCGCCGCGGCCGCCGTACTCCTTCGGCCAGGAGATGCCCGCCCAGCCCGCGGCGTGCAGCTTGCGCGCCCACGCTTTGCTGTAGGCGACGTACTCCTGCATGTCCTCCGGCTCCGGCCCGGGGTGATTGGCCTGTAGCCAGGCGCGCAACTCGTGGCGGAAGCGCTCTTCTTCGGCGGAGTACGAGAGGTCCATGACCGGAACCGCTAGTCGCGCGCCCCGGGCGAGTCAACTATATCGGCCGGCATGCCCGCCATCCTCGGCACCGCCGGCCACATCGACCACGGCAAGACGGCGCTGGTGCGCGCGCTGACCGGGCAGGACACCGATCGGCTGAAGGAGGAGAAGGAGCGCGGCATCTCGATCGACCTGGGCTTCGCCTGGCTCGATCTGCCCGGCGGCGGGCGCGCCGGCATCGTCGACGTGCCCGGGCACGAGCGGTTCATCCGCAACATGCTCGCCGGCGCCCACGGCATCGACGTCGTCCTGCTGGTGGTCGCAGCCGACGACGGCGTCATGCCGCAGACCGAGGAGCACCTCGAGATCATCCACCTGCTCGGCATCGAGCGCGGCATCGCGGTGATCAGCAAGGCGGATCTCGTGTCCGAGGCGCGCCTGCGCGAGGTCGAGGGCGAGGTCTCGGCACTGCTCGCCGGCACCCGACTGGCCGGCGCGCCGGTGCTGGCGGTCTCTTCCGTCACCGGCGCCGGCCTCGAACGACTGCGCGCCGAGATCGAGCGCCAGCTCGCGCTGGCGAGCGAACGCTGCGGCGCCGGGGCATTCCGCCTGCCGATCGACCGCGCCTTCGTTCAGCACGGACATGGCGTGGTGGTCACCGGCACCGCGACCGGCGGCGCGGTGCGCGAGGGCGCCGTGCTGCGGCTCCTGCCCGACGGCGAGGAGTGTCGCGTCCGCAGCCTCGAGGTTCACGGCCAGCGCGTCGTCGAGGCGGTCTCGGGGCAACGCGTCGCCCTCAACCTGGCGGGGGTCGAGCGCACCGATGTCCGCCGCGGCCACTTGCTCGCCGACGCGCGCCTTCGCCTGGCCACGACGCGTCTCGACGCGCTCGTCGAGATCCTGCCCGGCGCGGGGAGTGGGCTGCGGAACCTCGCCACCGTGCGACTGCACCACGGCACGGCGTCGTCGCCGGCGCGCGTCCACCTGCTCGACGGGCGGGCCGAACTGCGGCCGAAGGAGCGCGGCTTCGCGCAGATCGTCCTCGACGAGGAGCTCGCCCCGCTCGTCGGCGATCGCTTCGTCCTGCGCGACGAGACCGTGCGGCGCACCCTGGGTGGCGGCGTGGTGCTGCGGCCGCGCGCGCCGCGCCACCGCCGTGGCGACGGAACCGCCGAGCGGCTGGCGGCGATCGCGAGCGCGGCCGACCTGCCGACGCGTCTGGCCGCGTTGCTGCACGCGAGCGGGGAGGTCGCGACCGAGGTCGAGGAGCTGCTGCAGTCGTTGCCCGAGGGCGAGGCGGAGATTGCGGCGGCGCTGCGGCAGGCGCCGGATCTCGTCCTCCTGCCCTCGCCGGACGCGCCCGAGGTGGCGCTCACGCGCGCGGCGGTCGAGAAGGTCGAAGCGGACATCGTCGCGCATCTGGCCGAGGCGCACCGCGCTGCGCCCACGTCGCCCGGCGTCGAGATGGAGTCGGTGCGGGCGGCATCGGCGTCGGCGCTCCGTCCACGGCTGTTCCGCACGCTGGTCGACGAACTCGTCCGGCGCGAGCGGGTGGCGCGCGACGAGAGCGTGCTGCGGCTGGCGTCCCACCGCGCCCGACTGGCCGCGCCCGAGCGTGCGCTCGCCGAACGGGTCGAGCGCGCCCTGGTCGAGGGAGCGCTGACGCCGCCGGACACCAGGCAGATCGAGGCCGAGCTCGGCATCGCGCCGCGCCGGCTGGCGGACGTCCTGGCGCAGCTCGAGCGCGACGGACGCGCGGTGCGGGTCGCGCCCGATCTCTGGTACGCGGCCCCGGCGTTCGAGCAGGCGCGCGCGCGGCTGACGTCGCATTTGCAGCAGCACGGCGAGATCACCGCCGCCGCCTTCCGCGACCTGATCCGCGCCAGCCGCAAGTTCAGCATCGCGCTGCTCGACCACTTCGACCGCATCGGCTTCACCCTGCGCGTCGGCGACGTCCGCAAGCTGCGGCGGCGCTCGTGAGAGCGGAGTGCGGCGCTTCACGCCGCACTCCAGACGCTTCGCGGCGCGGCGGGCGGTCTCCGCCGCTCTCGATCGCTCGGCGCCCGATCAGAGCCGGACGGCGAGGTCGGCGGCGCTGGCGACGGTGCGCAGGTCGAGCAGGAAGCGGCCCTGCTTCACCCGCCCGATGACCGGCGGGTCGGCGCGGCGGAAGCGCTCGGCGATCGCGTCGGGCCCGCAGGCCGGGTGAGTGACCGCGATCGCCAGCGTCGGCACGGTGTGCGTCGGCAGCGAACCGCTGCCGATCTGCGTCTCCTCCGCGACCAGCTCCAACGCGTACTCCGGCCCGAGCAGGCGGGCCAGGATCTCGATCCCCTCGCGGCCGACGATCTCGATCTCGTCGAGCGGGCGCGTCAGCCAGCGCAGCGCCGGCAGGTCGCGCGCCAGCTCCGGCGAGCGGCGGTAGAGCCGCAGCGTCGCCGACAGCGCCGCCAGGGTGAGCTTGTCGCAGCGCAGCGCGCGCTTGAGGGGATTGCGGCGGATGCGCTCGATGGCCGCGCGCCGGCCGGCGATCAGACCCGCCTGCGGGCCGCCGAGCAGCTTGTCGCCGCTGAACGTCACCACGTCCGCCCCGCGCTCGACGCTGTCGCGCACCAGCGGCTCGCGCGGCAGGCCGTACGGCTCGAGGTCGATCAGCGCGCCGCTGCCGAGATCCTCGATCACCGCCACGCCGCGTTCGCGACCGAGGTCGACGAGGTCGTCGAGCCCGACCTCGGCGGTGAAGCCGACGACGCGGTAGTTGCTGGTGTGGACCTTGAGCAGGGCGCCGGTCTCGGGCCCGATGGCGGCCTCGTAGTCGCGCCGGTGCGTGCGGTTGGTGGTGCCGACCTCGCGCAGCCGC
>Ga0268299_1004614_pt1 | contig 10479 bp, 11 predicted proteins | sample NOBtaG_FD_193484 | JGI IMG/M metagenome (GOLD analysis project Ga0268299, IMG submission 193484) | Activated sludge microbial communities from bioreactor in Nijmegen, Gelderland, Netherland - NOB reactor | ecosystem: Engineered > Bioreactor > Aerobic > Activated sludge | place: Netherlands... | reverse complement strand
TCCCCGATTCTGACGGGATCGGCTTTAAAGCAAAACTTCCGGTCACTCTCTACCCAAAAGGCATGTTGACGTGTACCGGATCGGCTTGTTATTCTTTCTGCATCAAGGGAAAACCGTCCAAAGTAAACCCAAGAAAAATCAGTTTGAATATCCGACATCCCGGCACATCGCCTGGTTATCTCAATTACGTCGCCGCAAGCGGCGTTTTTGTTTTAGCGATAAAACTTCCCTATATCCAGAAAATATGCGCACCATATACGGTGGCTTTTCACCATCTGGAATTATAGGATTCTCGCTTTGAAAAGGCTAGTCTACTGACAAAGTGGCTCTACTTGCAGCCCTACGCCTTCCAGATATCCGAATGACGCATAATCGTATTATGGTTGCATCTGGTCAAACGGGCAATTGCTCGTAGTGTTATTGCTTTTTGGTTTTGACTTAGAGCCTGACAAGCGTCTGCAATTTTTTTCCTTGCCATGGTTTCGCGTTCAAGATTAGCGGCTTTGAAATCGGCAAGTGGACCGGAGCGAGCCTCTTTGTAGCGCGCCTTACGGGCTCTAGAATCTTTCGTGACTCGTCTTTGAGTCACAGGTTCTTCTACAGGTGGAAATTTTGTTTCGAGTATTCGGACCCGTTCTTTTGCTTCTTGACTGAGTAAGCTGTTATCCATCAATTTCCGGCACACCATTTCTTGAAACGTGCCCACAGGCTTGGTTTGTGTTGGCTGTCTGTTAGCAGCTTGATTTGATTTCGCTGCAATTCAACTTCTTTTTCTCGTTCTGAAAGTTGGGATTCAAGGTAGCCATTGCGATAGGTCAAAGCTTCCAGCTTTCCTAGTACCTCTCGCAAAAGTGCATCATGGACATTGGACTGGCCCCCCGTCCACCCATGGTCGTGGTCCTCGTCCACCCCCACGTCCACCCGCGTGTCTTCTTGTTCGACGGGGCTCTGTGACTTGGTCTTGGCGGTAATTCGCTTATTAAGGCTTGACGCCTTGACAAGCCACTGGCCGTGGCCGTCCTTGGACCCGTCCAGCTTGCCCTCATGGATTAGCCGCAAGGCTGAACGCCTTGCTATATTCAGAATTTTGGCGGCTTCTATAAGCGGGATCTGGTGGCCGTCGTCCAAGACCTCGGCCACCCCTGGCCCGTCCACGTCTATGGCCACGTCCAGGACCTCGGCCACTATGTCAAAAATTTGATCCATACCTTCGGTCGAGGTGGTTTGGATCTTCTGATAATTTTGCGCGGGTTCAGTCATCAAGCGGATTATAAGCTCAGGGGATCGCACGAGCAACGCTTGACTAGGTATCACTCTGGGTTTTGCTTGTCGGTAGGTTCACGCCACCATTTAATTATTGAGCCAGCGTACCGTGTTAGTAGAAAACCAACAGATCCGGCAGGGACACCGAAAAGGAAAAAGCTAATCCAACAAATTGGATCGACTATGGGATTTCCTGAGCCGCCGCCATTACCATCGAAAGACGCCGCAAAGAATCCGACAGCACCGAACAACAAGAACGCCAAGACGAAGACAGTTACAGGGATAAACAATCGGGGCTGTTGATTGTTCTTTTGACTCGTCATTCTATTTTTCTCTCCGCCCGTGACCAAAGGGCGCGAAGCAGGAAGACTAATCCATAAAACCCCAAGCCGAATGGAAGCGCATACATTCCAGTGATCCACAACGAAGTCCACTGCTCATGCCTGATTTGTTGCCACTCGATTTTCGAAAACTCCATTTGGCCACCTCGAAAATGGTCATCACCTCCTGTGATGAAGCCAACTACAGCACCGAAGATAAAAAACAGAGCGGTGCAGGCACATGCCCAGAGTATTTCCTTTTTCAGCTCTGTGCGAATTGTTGGTGTTTGTTTTGTTTCAGCGTGCATATAAATTCACCAAGAATTTCCCAAGTCAGCCCGCGCCTCGCGTACTTTTTGCAAGTGGTGCGAGTGCTGTAAAACTTCAGGAGATGGATAGGGACAGGGTTGCAAATGCCCCGGAAGCGGTCCTATAACTTTGCGGTATGTTTTCTCCCATGGCTCAAGTGAGCGGTATTGCCCTTTGTCATCGGAGTAAACATCCGGGTTGTAGCGATAAGCCAAAGTGTCTGCATTGATCGGAATAGGCTTAAAACCTGGCTCTTTACTGTGTTGCTGATTGTAGAGATTGATGCCTTCAACTTCATTCGCTACATATGCAGCTACAAAAAACGGTGCTGTCGCTGGTTCCATTGCTGCTTTCACAGGCTCTCCAAACTGTTTTAATTGAGGGTATTTCTCTGCAAGCATCTCTATATTTCGAATCTGTATTTGCCCTGGTCCGATAGAGGTTGCTGGATCTTGTGCTTCGCCTTTAGTAGCTCTGGCTTCTTGTGCTGCGTCTTCTGGCTTTCTGTGCAATAGTTCATTCCAGATCAGGCCCGGTACCAGGTCATGGGGAAGATTCATTTGTCCCAGTCCGAACGCATTGTAAGCCTTTTCACAAGCATCCAAGTTCAACGGCGTGCCACCGAATCTGGTGTATTTTTCGGGATGATGAACTATGCCCGAAAGGTAGTCCATTGCTGCGCCTTCAGGAATGAGACTGTTGGAATTTTCTCCACGGTTCAGACCTTCAGCGGCTCCTACTGTTACATTCCAAAAACCATTTACAGCAGTTTTTGCAATGTTGCCTGGTATGTCAGACACGGCTTTAGCAACTTCGCCCGGTAGGTCTTTTGCATCATTCCAAATCCATTCCTTGATTGCGCCTGCAATGTCTTGACCTGGCTTCACCCGAGGATTTTGAAAATGCCATCTGCCATCCGCCCCTAGTCCTTGTTCTTGTGGTTGTTCTTGCGGTTGCGCCTTAGAACTGCTATCGGAAATAGCTTGGGCGATTAGCTCCCGGCGTCCTTGATGTGACTTATTGTCGGACAGACCAGTGATCTCAAATTTTTCGCCTTGCCCTTTGGCTTGCATCTCAGCAATCTGAGCATCAGTCAGAATCTCGTGCGTTGCTGATTGATATTTGGTGGTTCTGTATGCCTCGGTTGCCTTGTCCCAATCGCCTTGTTTACCTTGAGTGGTGAAATTGCCTTCGGTTTTGATGACTTCCGATGCTCGCAATTGCTTGGCTGATTCTGGTTTTTGCTCGATTTCGTCGCTCATGTTCGCAGGCTCTTTTTTTAGCTCAGTCTTTCCAGTATAAGCGTCAGTTCCATACAAATCTGCCATCGAACCGAGGTCCAGCGCCAATGGTAAGCCTTGACGGATTTCTGAGCGCTCTGGCAATGGCTGAAAATAAGCTTGTATTGATTGGCTCAGGTCGACACTTTCAGCCTGCACGACTTGGGATAGGCTCTGTTGTTCTGGTTTCTGCCAGCTTTCCGGGCTCGTCATACTTTGGACCTGGGGAGGAATTTCCTGAGACTACAGAGAACTTTTGGCTAGATTATGGCAACGAGATCTGAAAGTCTCCTGAGTGCTTTTGCGAGAGGCCAGATAATCGATATTATGTTTCAGCCCTTCCGCAAAACCGCTCAAAACCCTTACAGCATCAAACTTTCGGGATTTTGATTTTTGTTCGCTTTTTGCCGCTTGGCTGATAAATTTCCAGTTCAAGCCCTTCTCAAGCCATTTTCGGGGTACTTTGATCTGTTATCAGCACCTATCCGACCCAGTGCAAGAGCGTTGCCATCATCTCCCCAACACTGCAATCCTTCTCTAGAAAATCATCCAGACCGGCGGCCAAACATTGCCTTTTCATGCTTCCGTCTTTTGCAGCCGACATACAGATAATCGGTATCCGGCTTCCTGAGCCATTTTCTAGCTCTCTTATTTTTGCAGTGCATTCAAACCCGTTCATCTCAGGCATGTTGAAATCCATGATGATTGCTGCATATTCAGTGGTTTTGAATCGCTCTATTGCTTCTGCTCCACTTGCCGCCTGGTCCACTGAATATCCGAACGATTCAAGCATCAGTGCCGTTCCCTGGCTGACTATCGCCATGTCATCGACTACTAAAATTCGCTTGCTAGCCATTCCTGAATTTGCCAACGCCAGTAACCAAAATTCTGCGCACCCGCTCCCAAGCTGGTGCCGCTTCATCATGCCTCCCCTGCTTTTCGTAGAAATCGTGTAACTCCAAGAGCACCAGGCCGGTTAACGGGCTTTCCTCTTCTTCAAGCGCATCCGCCTGACGCAAAGCCAGTTTATATACCCGCTCTGCATCTGCAATGCGCCCTCGGCTCTGTAGCCAATTCGCTACCAGCAAGCAAGCCTGAATACTGTACTCTTCGCCGTCCAAACTATCAACGCTTTTCATGCCTTTAAATGCCTTTCCAGTTTTCCGCCCTCAATCACACTTATTCCCGTGATTACTCCCTGTAATGCAGTATTTACCGCCCTTCTAGCGCCTTTTCATACTTTTAGTAGTTAGACCGCCATCCCCCTTGTCCCGCAAGCTTTTGGGCATGGCGAAACAAATAAGAATAGCTCAAAGACGCGTGGGTAAGCGCATTCGCGAATTACGCACAAAACGAAATTGGTCGCAAGAATTTCTTGCTGCCGAATCTGGCTTGAATACCAATTACCTCGGCGGCATCGAACGCGCTGAGCGCAACCCTTCTCTCAAGAACTTGGCTAGAATTGCTGACGCTTTGGGCGTCACGATTCCCGATCTGGTTGAGACACTTCGAGATTAGAATCGTTAGGTTTCTTCGTTGCTCTCGTCTGGTTGCGCTTCTTGCGCTAAATCTAGTCGGAGTTCGCCGATGGCAAACTGCTCAGCCCATTCGCTCATTTGTGTTAGATATTGGCTCTTCTCTTCGGCGGTCGGTACTGGACTTCCACTCATCAGGCGTGACACATCTACGCTGTAGCTCGCTGATAGATTTGCCAAATACTGGGCTTTTATCGCGGCTTTGCTCGCAATCAGGATCAGTTGTTCTAAGCGGTCCAGGCGCTCGATCACTTCTAGATTCTTGTCGCCGCCAGGCTTCATCAAGCCATCAACGATCAGCGCTCGCACGATGTCTGACACTTTTTTGTTTTGCAAATCTGCTACACGCTGCAATTCCGAAAGCACTTCTTCTGGCAGTCTTACCGCCACTGTATTACTTGCCATTTCTACCAACGCCCCCACTCATCACGTTCAAACGGGCTTCTGTCTTTTTCTCGTTTCTTCTCGCGTTCTTTCTTTTTCTCTTCTTCTTTCTTGCGCTCGGCTTCTTCCTTTGCTTTCTCGATTTTCTCTCGGGCTTCTCGGTCCCGCTCTTCTTGTGATTTCATCATCCATGGAGGCCTGTAACCTTTCAGCGCCTCGCTTGCCCGCTCTGTCTCCCGTTCGTCTAGATTCCGTTTTGCATCATCCAGGGCGTCTATTCTTTCTTTCGTATAGTCGCGGTTCCTGTCATCAAGCGGGATTGATCGCACTATCTCTCTTGCTATGTTCGCTTCCCACATGAACAACTTGAAAATCTTGCTACCGGCAATGCTCTCCTGAAGCGGGTTTATCACCCTCCCGCCTTCTGCTCTCTTCAAGTCCTCTGCCGTTTTGCTTCGATAAAACTTCTTTTCTGTCTTTGCAAATTGGGCTTCTACTGCGCCTGCGAAACGTTCGCGGTCTTTGTGCTCCATCCAGCCGCGCAACTTTTGATAGTCTTCAAACGGTAACCGCTCGTCTTTCTCTCTGAGCTTGTTTGCCAGTCCGCTAAGGCGTTTCCAGCTATCTTTCTTGCTATATTTCTCGCCCTGAAACTCAAATTCATCGCCCCGCGCTTTGTCCTTCGGCTGGTCTTTTTCCTTCCGCGCCTTCTCTTGTTCTGGCTCCTTGAGCCGTTCTTTCTCCTTGATCCAACCTGCTAGCTTTTTGTATTCGTCCTTCGGTATCCGCTCTTCATAGTTGTCCCAAAGGTATTCATTCAGGTCGCGCAATTCTCCAAGACTGTTTGCTTTAGACCATTCCCGCCCGGCTGCCTCTATCGTGTCCTGATAATATGGTCGCTCCGGATCGTCGCGTTTCTTGCCTGATTCCGCTTCTTTTTCCTTGGCTATTTGTTTCTCTTTCCACTCCTGGTAAGGCTCTAGCTGTTCGCGAACTATCATCCTTTTCAGCCAGGGTAATTCCGTTCCTTCTCTGATTCGCTCTTCCCGCGCCGCTTCTCTGGCTTTCGTTTTCTCTTCCCGTTCTAGTTTCAGCCGGTCTTCTCGTTCGCGCCTGGACCTCTCTAATTCAAGCGGGTGATGCCTTTCGAGATATCGATCACCGTACTCGTGCGCCTTGTCGATGTGTTTCATCTCGATTCGAACATCAGTCCCATTGCGGTCCTTGCCCAAGACGACAACATGAACATGATGGTTGTCTGTGTTGTTGTGCTGTACTGCAAACCATTCAAGATCCCGCCCCATGTCCCGGCTCAGGTTCGCCATTACCTCGCGGGTCATGGCTTTTTTGTCGACTTCGTTTAATTCAGGAGACAGCATCAGCTTGTGTACGACGACCTGACTGCCGCCTAGCTCCTTGATCCTCTCTCGCATCTCTTTCGTGCTCACGCGGTCTTGCTCGTCGTTAAACATCTCCCGCCCGCCGCGCTCCCGGTCTTCGCCTGGGCGGTGCTGAATGTATTTGACGTGGGCCAATGCCTTGCCGATTGATACGACCTTGCCGCCGCTCTTCTTTCCTCGCCCTGGTATGTATTTGTGTTTTACGATAATCACGGCTGGCTCTCGTTTACTCTTTTAGTCGCTTCTTCATTTCCTCGATCACCGGTCGCTCTTCCCTTGTCACTGACCGAGCATGCTTCTGGTTTGCGGTTGCGGCCGCTGCTTCAAACGATGCTTTTCCTTCCTTCGTCGCGCTCATCTCCAAGTAAAGAAGCTCATGAATAGTGCCGACCTGCCGCCCTTGCCTGGCTAACATTGCACATAGCCGGTTAGCCATTCCGTCAATTGACTCAGCTATCAGCCTGTCTCTAGGCTCGTTTCGCTTCTCGTCCTTGTGCGCCAGGTAGAAGAGCACCGCCTCTCTCACTACTTCCGATTTCGTTTTGCCTTCCACTGTCGCCAGGTCGTCGACCCGTTTGAAGTCTTGCCGGGTCAACTTCGTTTCTACCTTCGGGTTGAACGTCCGTTTTTTGCTTTCCACCATGAGCCGGAGCCTCTTATAAGATCAATTATCTATCTATTATAATTGAGCCGGTATTTGAGGGTTTGATTTTCTTTAGAGCCTGCCTGTAAACAGGCTCTAGATGGGCATATCGCGTTAGCGAGCCCATCCTTTCATCTTGTCTTACCGTATGGTCGCTTCTCTCCCTTCCGGCAAGACCTACGCTGCGCTTCGGCTGGCATGTTTGCGCTTTTGCTCCTTCTGTGCCCTTTGCCTTACATCTATGTATGCCCGTGCCGGGCAATTCCATAAACGTTGCCACCTGTGGCGGTTTATTGACCGGGCACATTTATTATCGCTTGCACCAAATATGGTGCCGCATATTTCAATAGAGGCTCTGTGCCTGCGTTTGCGCCAATGTCCTGTAATTACATCAAGATAAGCCAAAACCGTAAACGGTAGCCCCTGCGGGGTGTTTACTCGATCCACTGTGCGAATTTCAGGTAAGCGAAGAGCCTATAATTTGAGAAAGTGCCTAACAGTGGCATTTTAAGAGGCTCTTGCATTAACGCGGTTTGCCTGTCGAAACTCCCCGAAAGGTCCACCATACGGAGTGTTTACGCATATTTACTCGCCGCTTGATTTGCCTTGCAAGACACAACCAGGCGTGTTATACTTTTATATAACACAAACGAGGGCAAGAGCGATGCACAAAACCAATCTACGTAAGGTCGGAGGCTCGATCATGCTCTCGGTTCCGCCTGCCATCCTTGAGCAACTGCACCTGCAAGCGGGCTCCACTGTCACGATCAGCCTAGATGGTGAAAAGCTTGTTGTCGAATCGAGCCCGAAACCTCGCTACACGCTGGCGGAACTGTTAGCCGCCTCGGACTATTCACAGCCACAGCCCGACTCTGAGCGTGAATGGGTCGACTCTGCTGCTGTCGGTGGTGAGCTGATATGAAGCGCGGCGACATTTATCTAGTCACGCTTGACCCCACCGAAGGTCGTGAGCAACAAGGATATCGCCCGGTTGTGGTCGTCTCACCGGACGCATTCAATCAGGCCACTAACCTGCCGGTAGTCCTGCCTATCACCACTGGCGGTGCATTCGCTCAACGCATTGGCTTTGCTGTTCCGATATCTGGAATTAAGACTACTGGTGTAGTTCGTTGCGATCAGCCCCGGGTGCTAGACCTTGCTGCCCGTCATGGTCGTAAGGTCGAAGCTTTACCGTCAGCGGTTCTTGATGAAGTGATGGCTAAAGTTATCACGCTCTTTGAGTGACACCATGGCAAAAAAGAAACGATCTTCAATACCACCGCCGCCTGGTCCTGATGCCTCTCCCGACGAGTTGGCCGCTTATTTCGAGAAGTACGACTTGCAAGAACTTGAGGCTGCTGGCTTCGTTCGTGATCTCACTGAAGACGAAGAGAAGTACATGGAGCAGCTTGCCGCCTATTGCCGGGCACGAATTGAAGCAAGGAAGTCTCACTAAAGTTTCAATGGCGGTCCTCTACCTCTCCAGACCGGCGCGGTTGTTTGTTTCTTTTCCGCTCTGTACGTTTGCAAAATAACAAACACGGCGTAAGTATCGGCACCGGTCGCCTGGCTGCTTAGCCTTCCTGGTTCTTGTTCTAAGCCCCCCGCAGCGCCTGACCCTCTGCCCGAATACCGGCGAACCAGGGCCCCGGCGTCAAGGCTTGCGAAGCAACCCGAAGGGCTTGGGCTTGATGCTGGGGGTTCGCTGGTAGGCTCTGAGCCGGGCAGAAGTAAGGGGGGCGTTATGACAATAGGCGCTAGCTCCACTGACTCTAAAACTTCGCTAGCATCGAAATCCCCTGAGTCACCAAAACCAGGCGGATCTAAAAACTCTTTTTTTTCTTCTTCTAACCCGGCGGGGGCACTACCCCCCACCCCTAGATCAAGATCTAAAAAAGGGCTCTGATCGCCTGAAACGCTTGAGATCGATACAACAGACACCTTCCAGATATCTGCGTGTTTGTTCAGTGTGTCGTAATGACAGCCGGTCATTCTCATTAGCTGACGCAGGGTTACCCGGCGGCCCTGGGCGGTCAATTGCCCGGTTGCTTCGGCAATTTTGCGCCGCGCTTCGGCCAAACGTCCCTCATTTCCCTTCTGCAAGTCTTCCATGGTCCACATGCGCCGCGTTCTCTTGGACCGCGCTATAAGGACCTCTATTGCACGTTCTGTAAGTGGGTAGGGTGTTCTTACCTGGAACGCCTCTGAGCGCCTCCGCCAATAGCACGCCCGCTTTATATCGGCTTTTACTTTGTGCCATTTACCCCGGTTGATGTGATTACAAAAACCGTTGTGTCTCTCTTCCAACCATCTCAAAATCACGTTGTAGCGGGCTTCGTCATTTTCCGTCGCCGGCAACGCCGGCACGCCGGCGATCTGGTCCCCATGCCACAAATAGTGCTCAATCGCCTTGATGGCATCATGTCGTTGGCCTGTTTTGGTCAGACCTTCTTGCCAGATTCGGCGCCCTTCTTCGTATGTTTCAGGAATTAACCGATAATTGAACAGTTTTTCAAAACCATCTGTATCAATGGCTTTTTGATGCGCCAGGGCGTCGCGATCGCGCGATCGATCGATAGCTTCTAACTCGCTTTCAATGCGGTTTTTCGCTTCGCTCCAATTTCTTTTGTTTTCTTCCAGGTCAAAGGCGAATGAGGCTATCGCCTCGTCTCTTGTTAGTTCTTCTCGTGTCCGGATCAAATTGCCTTCATTATCCAGCCAGGCAAAACCAGGCTGTAAAGGCAGGCGCAAACCCATTCCGCTTGGGTTGACTTCTAAAACTCCGTTTCGGATCTCATAGCTGAGGGCTCTCAGCCAGTCTGATAAACAGCGCTGTACTTGGTCCCGGTTGGCCCATTCTTCGAAGAAGATATACAGGTGCCAGCCGCCGCTTTCGCTGCTCCGGTACGGTTTTGCAATCAATCCGACTGCAGCTAATTTCGCCTGCAGATTTCCGAGCTCGAGCGCGTTTCTGTATTGGCTGTTTTTGTCGATGTCCAGCACGGCAAACCGGGTTTCATCGCCAAACTTCAAGCCATAGATTTCAGACTTCTTGCCGTCGATGGCGGCCAGGATCGTTTCATCCGGCAAAAGAAAGTGCTTGCTTATCGTCGTCCAGTTCCGGCAACCTACTGGGCACAATATCGCCTGCATACGGTTTGGATATAACGACAAGAAAAAATCTTCCGCCACCGATGGCGGTGAAAATTTATCATCGATCCCCGATTCTGACGGGATCGGCTTTAAAGCAAAACTTCCGGTCACTCTCTACCCAAAAGGCATGTTGACGTGTACCGGATCGGCTTGTTATTCTTTCTGCATCAAGGGAAAACCGTCCAAAGTAAA
>Ga0268299_1004613_pt1 | contig 10481 bp, 11 predicted proteins | sample NOBtaG_FD_193484 | JGI IMG/M metagenome (GOLD analysis project Ga0268299, IMG submission 193484) | Activated sludge microbial communities from bioreactor in Nijmegen, Gelderland, Netherland - NOB reactor | ecosystem: Engineered > Bioreactor > Aerobic > Activated sludge | place: Netherlands... | reverse complement strand
AACCCGACGCTCTCACCCGATGTGCCGGCGATGCCGTCCGCCGACAGACCCGAGCTCGCCGACCCCTCCGCCAACTTTTCACCGAGACCGTCACCGGTGGCGCCCTCGGTGAAAAGTTGGGCGCCGGGTGCCTGGCCGGTCGGGGTGGGGGCGGGGCCGTCGTGGACGAGGATGGCGACGGCGACCCCGTACGCCACGGTGAGGGCGGCGGCGACGAGGAACGGGAGCGACAGGTCGACCAGCCGCCCGTCGCCACCGGACCGGCCGGGCGCCACCGAGGCCAGCCACCCGCCGGCCAGGGACCCGGCGCCCAGCGCGGCGGCCGAGGCGGCTCCCGCCCGGGACAGGCCCGGCTTGAGGTCGGCCCCGGGATCGACGGCGTGGACGGCGTCGACGAACCACGCCTGCAGCGGGCCCGAGTCGAGGGCCCGGGCCGCCCCCATCACCACCAGCGCCAGCGCGATCTCCACCCCGCCCACGGCCCCGGCCAGGCCGGCGGTGCCCACCGCGCTGCAGGCGGCCGCCGCCACCAGCACCGGCCGGCGGCCCACGGTGTCGGCCAGCCCTCCCGTCGGCACCTCGAGCACGGCCGCCGTCACCCCGTACAGGGCCAGCACGGCACCCACCTGGCCCAGCGACAACCCGCGCCGGGTGAGGAGCAGCACGAGCACCGGCACCGTGACCCCGGTGGGAAACCAGCGCAGCGCGGTGAGGACCACATACCGACGCCGGGCCCGGGCCACGGCGACGGCGCCCACGGCCGGGCCGCTCATCTACCGGTGTCTCCCGGCGCCACCGGCGACGCACCCCGACACCGGATCGGCCGCCGGACGGGATCAGAGCTGGTAGCGGTAGACGTTCGTCTCCCGGCGCTCGAACCCGAGCTCCTGGTACAGGCGGTTGGCCGCCTCCCGGCTGGGCCGCGACGTGAGGTCCACCGTGGTGGCCCCGAGCTTCGACGCCAGCTCCAGCGCGTGCTTGTTGAGCGCCCCGCCGACGCCCTTGCCCCGGGCCGCCGAGTCGACGACGACGTCCTCGATCCAGGCCCGGATGCCGGTGGGGATGGGGAACACCACCAGCGTGAGGCTGCCGAGGATCACCCCGTCGTCTTCGGCGGCCAGGAGGATGGAGGCGTCGGAGCGGACGATCCGACCGAGGAAGTCACGGTCGGGCGGCGGGTTCGACGACGACAGCTGCGGGATGAGGCGGGCGAACGCGTCGACGAGCTCGTCCGTCACCTCGGTCACCTCGTAGATCTTCACCGCCTCAGTATGGAGTGGGTTCGCCGCGGTTCCGGTGAGGCGTGGTTCCCGTGAACGCCGTGGGCCCGTTTCCCGCCGACCGGGCTCGCCGGAGACCGCAGCGCTAACGTAGGGACGTGGACCACATCCAATGGAGTGCCCAACGACCCGAGCTGCGCAGCCCCATTCTGATCGCGGCGTTCGAGGGTTGGGGTGATGCCGGTGATGCCGCCACCACCGCTGCCCGCCACGTGCGAGACCGGTTGGGAGGTGAGGTCATCGGCGGCATCGACGCCGAGCCGTTCTACGACTTCACCTCCACCCGCCCCTACGTCCGCCTCGAAGGGGGCGAGCGCCAGATCGACTGGCCGGCGAACGAGATCGCCGTCGTCCAGGTCCCCACGTCCAGCCACGACCTGCTGGTGCTGGTGGGCATCGAGCCCCAGCTCCAGTGGCGGACCTTCACCAACCAGATCCTCTCGCTGATCGACGAGTTCAAGGTGGAGCTGGTCATCTCCCTCGGCGCCCTCATCGCCGACGTGGTCCATTCCCGGCCGGCCCGGGTCTACAGCTCGGGCTACGACCCGGAGCTGAACGAGAAGCTCGACCTCGAGCCCTCCACCTACGAGGGCCCCACCGGCATCATCGGCGTGCTGCACGACGCCCTGCGCACCCACGGCACGCCGTCGCTGTCGCTGTGGGGCACCGTGCCCCAGTACGTCCCCCACGCCACGTCGCCCAAGGCGGCGCTGGCTCTGGTGGAGCGGGTGGCCCAGCTGCTGGAGCTGACGATCCCCACCACTGCGTTGGAGATCGGGGCCGCCGCATACGAGCGCCAGATCTCGGAGCTGGTGGAAGACAACGACGAGACCCGCGACTACGTGGCCCAGCTCGAAGCGGCCTACGACAGCCTGATGCCCGAAGACGGCGCCTCCCTCATCGAGGAGCTGGAGCAGTACCTGCGAGACCGCTGACAGCCGCCGTCAGGCGTTCGAGCGCACTCGAACACTAGATATCTCTACAACGTCATTGAGATATACTCGGCCCATGCCAAAGCGACTGGTCGAAATCGATGACGAGAAGGTGGCGGCGGTGCGGGCGGTGCTCGGCACGCGCACGCTGAAGGCCACGGTCGACGAGGCATTCGACGAGGTGCTTGCGCTGGCCGAACGCCGGCGAGCGCTACTTGCGGACCACGGCATCGACCAGGAAGCGCTCGCTGATCCAGAAGCCCGGCGCGCAGCGTGGGGCTGAGACCGTACTTCCTCGGAGACACCTCGGCCCTCGCACGCCGCCGCAAGCCAGAGGTGGCGGCGAGGCTCCTGCCGCTGCTCGAGGCCGGCCTCGTCGCCCGATGCACCCCTACCGATCTCGAAGCCGGGTTCTCCTCGACGAGCCCGTCATCCCACGCAGCCACACGCCGTGAGCGGAGCGCCTGGCCGTTGGTCGCCATGGACCAGTCGGTGCTCGACCGGGCGACCGAGGTACAGGACGCCTTGGCCGAGCGAAGCCAGCAGCGGGGAGCGAAGATTGCCGACTTGCTGATCGCCGCAGCAGCGGAGTCAGCCGGTCTGGTGGTGCTCCACTACGACCGCGACTTCGAGCTCATCGCCTCGGTGACCCATCAACCGGTCGAGTGGATCGTGCCCGCCGGGTCGGTGCCCTGACGCCACACGGGCGAGCGGGGGTGGTCGAACATCACGGTCGAGTCGTCTCCGGCGAGGGCGGCGAAGGCGTGGTCTATCCACTGGTCGCCGCTGGCCAGGGGTGACGGCAGCTCGTGCTGGGCGAACCAGCCGGCGTCGAGGCACTCCTGGGGGTGGGGGGCCAGCTCGCCGCCCACGGCCCGGCAGTGGAACACCAGGCTGTACAGCGGGATGCGGCTGTAGCCCCGACGGAGCCCGTCGATGATGGCCAGGGGCCGCACGATCTCGCACCGGATGCCGGTCTCCTCCAGCACCTCCTTCACCGCCACCTCGGCCGGCGAGTAGCCGACGTCGGCCCACCCCGTGGGGTACAGCCAGGTGCCCGAGTCCGACCGCTGGATCAGAAGCAGCCGGCCCTGGTCGTCGCCGACCACGGCCCCGATCGCCACCTTCGGAGTCACGTAGCCGGGAACCCCAGAGCCCACCGCCCGCAGCCAGTCGGCCCGGATCTCCTCCGGCGAGCGGTGCTCCCCGCCCGGCCCGTGGGCCTCGTCGGCGGCGGCCCGGATGTCGGCGGCGATGTGGAGGATCTCGTCGAACCGCTCCATCTCGTAGGGGTTGGTGGTGAACCCGAGCCCGGTGCGGGCCACGCCGGCCAGGGACTCGGCCCAGCGCAGGAGGTCGTCGGGCGAGGCGGTGGGTGGTCGTCGACCGTTGTCGGCAGTTGCGCTCACAGGCTGCTCCTCACAACTCTCAGGGGGAATCCTGGCCCACGGCGGACCGGATGGCCAGGGCCAGCTCGTTCAGAAGGTCGGGGTCTCGCAGCTTCCGCCCTTCGGCATCGAGCAGGTAGAAGCTGTCGACGGCCTGGGGCCCGAAGGTCTGGATCTTGGCCCGGCGGATGTCGAGGTGGAGCTCGGCCAGGGCCTGGGTGATCCAGAACAGCAGGCCCACCGTGTCGCCGGCGTGGACCTCCACCACCGTGGCCGCGTCCGACACCCGGTTGTCGATCACGACGTCCCGCCGGGGCGGGGCGGCGGCCAGCCGCCGCTGGTAGCGGGCGTAGGTCTGGGCCCGCTGCCGCACCCGGGCCGTCACCGCCAGGCGGCCGTCGATGGCCCGCTCGGCGAACGAGGTCACCTTCGCCCAGTCGACCACGCCGGTGGCCGGCGGCTGCAGGGTGAACCGGCAGGTGGCCATCCCCTCGGAGGAGAAGGCGACGGCGTCGAGCACGTCGAGCCCGTTCATGGCCAGCACACCGGCGATGTTGGAGAACAGGGCCTGGCGGTCCGGGGCCACCACCACCAGCGTGGACCCCTCGCCCCGCAGCAGCGTCTCACCCCGGGCCATGAGGTCGAGGATCTCCTGGGGCGGGAACTCGGGCACGGCGGCCTCGGTGGGGGCGCCGCCCTCCAGCACGAAGGTGGTGCGCTTCACCAGCTCGGCCAGCAGCCCCGCCTTCCACGAGCCCCAGGTGGCGGGGCCGGTGGCGATCGAGTCGGCCTCGGTGAGGGCGGCCAGCAGGTCGAGGAACTCGACCGAGTCCACGGCGGCGGCCACTGCGCCGATCGTGCCGGGGTCGCCCAGATCCCGGCGGGTGGCGTAGTCGGGCAGCAGGAGGTGGTGGCGGCACAGGTCCACCAGCACGGCCACCTCGTCGTCGGGATAGCCCATGCGGGAGGCGATGGTGGGGATCACCTCCATGCCCACCTCGGTGTGGTCGCCCCCCGGGTAGCCCTTGCCGATGTCGTGGAGGAGGGCGCCCACCACCAACAGGTCGGGCCGGGACACCCGGTCGGCCAGGCGGGCCGCGTTGGCCGCCGCCTCGCACAGGTGGCGGTCCACGGTGTAGGTGTGCATCACGTTGCGCTGGGGTCGGCACCGCACCTGCTCCCACTCGGGCAGGAGCCGGGCCATGAGGCCGAACTGGTCGAGGTCCTCGATGACGGAGATGGCGTTGCGCCCGGCCAGCAGCATCTCGGCGAACAGCTGACGGGCCTCGGCCGGCCACGGCTCGGGCAGGGGCGGGCCCTGGTCCCGCAGGCGGGCGAGGCTGGCCCGGCCGATCGTGCGCTTGGTCCGGGCCGAGGTGGCGGCCAGGCGGAGCAGCACCATCGGGTCGTTGGCCACGTCGACGCGCCGGCTCAGCTCCAGGTAGCCGTTGACCAGGCCGAACTCGGTGGAGATGGGCTCGGCGGTGAGCGGGCTGTAGACGATGCGCCCCTTGGCCCGCTCCCAGCGAGACCACGCCTCGTCGCTGCGCCAGGCGATCCGGCGGCCGGCCAGCGCCACCCGGGACAGCAGGTCGTTGCCGTTGCGGTCGCCCAGCACCTTGGCCACGTCTTCCTGGGCCTCCAGGCTGAGCATGTCACCGGCCCTGCCAGCCAGGCGGTGCAGCTCCACCCGGGCCGTGAGCAGGATCTCGGCCTCGACGTCGATGCCGCCCCCGATCCCGTCGCCCGTGCCCTCCAGCACGTCGTCGGCGAAGCCGGGGCGCACCTGGTTGGCCCAGCCCAGGGCGTGCACGTCGCGCAGGCCGCCGCGGCCCTCCTTGAGGTTGGGCTCGATGTGGAAGGCGACGTCGCCGTACTGCTCGTGGCGGGCGTGGACCGAGTCGGCCAACTCGCCCAGGAGGCGCTCGCCGTGCTCGGCCCACACGTCGGTGGTGAGGCGGCGGAACCGTACCGACTGCTCCGGGTCGCCTGCCAGGTGGCGGCCGGCCAGGAAAGCCGTGGCCCAGTTCAGCTCGGTGGCGGCCAGCACCCGGGCCTGCTCCTCGGTGACCACGGCATAGCCCATCTTGAGCCCCCGGTCCCACACCGGATACCACAGGGCCTCGGCCACCTCGGCGTAGTTGTCGAGCTCGTCGTGGATGAGGATGACGTCGATGTCGCTGTAGGGGCACAGCTCCCGGCGGCCGTAGCCGCCCACGGCCATCAGGGCCAGGCCGGTGGGCTCGCCCAAGGCCTGGTGGAACACGTCTCGGAACCAGCGATCGGTTGCGTCGCTGTGGGCTCGTGTGTAGTCGGTCCCCCGGAGGTCGGGGGCCACGAGGAGAGGGCCGGAGGCTCGGGCCATGACGGTGCTCCCCTCCTATCGGCCGGGCCGGCCGGTAGCCGCGGCGGCAGCGTCGGCCGCCTGGCGCCGGGTCAGGTGGAGGTGGGCCTTGGCTGCGCCCCACTCGAGGCCCCGCTCGTGAACCTCGGGGCCGAGGTCGGCGAAGGCCAGGGGCACGAGGGCGTAGACGTCGTCGGGGTGGAGGGCGGCATCGGTCTCGTCGCGGGGCACCGGCGGGGCGCCAGCGGCGGCCAGCACGGCGGTGGGGTGGGCGACGGCCTGGCGGATGATCGACAACGGGTTGGTCCACTGGTCGTCGAGGTCGAGGGCGAGCAACTGGCGGAGCCGGCCGCCGATGTCGAGCATCGCCCGGCCGGTGGCGTCGGCCAGCTGGCGGTCGACCTCGGCCCGCTGGGCCGGGTCGAGCCCGGCCGGCAGCCGGGCTTCGACTGCGGCTGCCATCCACGGACCGAGCGCCGCCTCCACGGCCGCGGCCAGGGCCTCGCCGTAGCGGGCCAGGGCGGCGGCCCCATCGTCGAGGTGCGTCGGAGTTCGTTCGGGGGACCCGTCCACCGGTACAGCCTGCCATCACCGGCGGCCGATCACGTGGTCGAGCTGGTCACCTCACCCGCCGAACTCGGCCGCCTGGCGGATCGACAGCTCGATGCGGCGGCGGCGGGTGTCGACCGAGAGGATCTTCACCCCCACCTCGTCGCCCGGGGCCACCACCTCGTCCGGGGTCGACACCCGGTACTCGGCCAGCTCCGACAAGTGCACCAGGCCTTCCACGTCGCCCAGGGCCACGAAGGCGCCGAAGTCGACCAGGCGGGTGACCGGACCGCGGCGGATCTCGCCCACCTTCAGCTCCGTCAGCGGATCGGGGCGGGTCTGGCGCATCGACAGGCTGATCCGGCGCTTCTTGGCCTTGACGTCGAGCACCACCACCTCGACCTCCTCGCCCAGGGCCACCACATCGGCCGCCCGCCGGACGCGCTGCCACGACAGCTCCGACAGGTGCACCAGGCCGTTGACGCCACCGATGTCGACGAACGCGCCGTAGTCGGTGATCGAGGTGACCTTGCCCGTCGCCCGGTCGCCGGGGCGCAGCGTGGTCAGCATGTCCTGGGCCTTGCGCCGGCTCTCCTTGAGCAGGAGCGACCGGCGGCTGAGCACGAGCCGCTCCCGCATGGGGTCGGCCTCCAGCACCTTGAGCTCCAGCGTCTGGCCGACGTAGGGCGACAGGTCGCGTACCGCCTCCAGCGCCAGGTGCGAGGTGGGCACGAAGCCCCGGACGCCACCGGCGTCGACCACCACGCCCTTGGCCCCGGCCGACACGACCTTGGCCGTGACCGTGCGGTTCTGCGTTGCGGCCTCGGTGATCCCGTCCCACGCCTTGAGCTTGAGGGCCCAGGCCCGGGACAGCACCACCCGCTTCTTGGGGTCCTCCCGGGTGAGCTTGGCCCCGAAGGCCCGGTCTCCGACCGAGAGCACGGTGGTGGGGTCCTCGTTGTCGGGGCCGAAGTTGCGGCGGCTGATGACGGCCGGACGGCCGTCATCGAGGGTCAGCTCCACCTCCTCGGCCGACACCGAGGTCACCACGCCCTCGACGATCTTCACCACCGGCGCCGCCGGCTTCGCCCCCGGGGTGGGCGGCGCGCCCGACTCGGCCTCCGTGGCCGCCGGCTCACTCCCGCCCTCGGCCGCGGCCGCCGGCTCGGCGTCGTCCATCGGTTGCGACGCCGGTTCAGCCGCCGGCTCGGGCTCGGCCACGGCTTCAGCCGCCGGCTCAGTCTCGGCCACGGTCTCCGGCGCAGCCACAGCCACAGCCACAGCCGCCAGGTCAGGCTCCACCGCCACCTCCGGTGCTGGCTCTGCTGCCTCGGGCTCGGGCTCGGGATCCGATGGGGCGGCGGTGGCCCCGGGATCCGCCTCGGCGGCAGGGTCCGGATCGAGGACGAGGGCGGGGTCGGCGGCGCTCACAGGTTCACGATCGGCCGGTTCGGCCGCGTCGAAAGACGTCGGATCAGTGCCGTTCACGGCGACGGGCTCGTCACCGTGGGGAAGCGGCCGCGAACTGTCCCCAGGGGCCATTGATCAATGGTAGGCCCCGGACGGGTCCCGTGCGAGCCTGCCAGGCCCTTCTAGCCGATTTGCCCGCCGATTCAGCTGGTCGGAGGCGCAGCTGCGGCGACCGATCCGTCAGACGAGGCCCACCCGGTCGAGCACCACCTCCGGCTCGGCCACCATCCCGGTGTAGAACGGGCCGAACTCGGCGAACACGGCCGACGCCTCGTCGAACCGCATGGTGTAGACGACCTCCTTGAGGTCGTCGGGCTTCTGGGCGAAGAGGGTGACACCCCATTCGTAGTCGTCGAGCCCGGTGGAGCCGGTGATCAGCTGCACGAGACGCCCGGCGAACTTGCGGCCCGACACGCCGTGCTCGTGCATCAGCTCCATTCGCCGCTCGAACGGGGTGGTGAACCAGTTCTGGTCGACGTTGCGCCGCTTGCTCATGGGGTAGAAGCACCAGGCCTGCTTCCCCTCCGGGGGCAGCACGGGGTAGAGGCGGGCCTGCTTGGCCTCGTCGGGCACTCCGGCGGCGTACTCGCTGAGCTCGGTCAGCGACAGGTAGCTGTCGACCAGCTCCAGGCCGGCCTGGTCGAGCGCCGTCTGCAGCTCCCGGAGGCGCCACAGGTCGGCACCGAGGCCCATCACGGCCAGGTCGGCCTTGTGGCCGAGAGTGGCAACGGTGACGATCTGATAGCCCTCGGTGGCGAAGGCCTTCAGGCCGGCCAGCACCGCCTGGCGGTCGGCCAGCGGCGTCAGCTTGTAGAACAGGTGGAGGACGCCCAGGCCCTGGGCTGGAACGGCCGGTTCGGTCATGGGTCCAGTGTACGAGCACCGCCCGAGGGCCCTCCCGATGTGAAAACCGCGACACGGCGCCGAACTCTGTCGAGCAATACGGCGAGAGGCCGTAGTTGTCGACAAAGTTCGGCCGGACGACGCAGCCCAGCTACACCAGGTGGTCGGGGCTGTAGAGGTTGGCGGTGCCGTTGCGGACGAAGGCGGCCAGGGTCAGGCCGGCCCGGCGGGCGGTGGCCACGGCCAGGGCCGATGGCGCCGACACGGCCACCAGGGCGGTGAACCCGGCGGCCCACGCCTTCTGCACCATCTCGAACGAGCCGCGCCCGCTCACCACCAGGGCCAGGTCGGTGGCCGGGAGGCGCCGGTCGAGCAGGAGCCGGCCCACCACCTTGTCCACCGCGTTGTGGCGGCCGATGTCTTCCCGCACCACCACCAGCTCGCCGTCCCGGTTCACGGCGGCGGCACCGTGGACCCCGCCGGTGGCGTCGAACAACGGCTGGTTGGCCCGCAGCCGGTCGGGCAGCGACACCAGGAAGCCGGCGTCCCACGGCTCGTAGGGCGGTAGCACCCGGAGCCGCTCGGTCAGCTCGCCTATGGCCTCGGTGCCGCAGATCCCGCACGACGACGTGGCCGAGCCCAGCCGGGGGGTGGCGACCGGGGCCTGACCCCCGGTGTCGACCGACACCACGTTGAACTCGGTGTCCACGGCCGGGCCCGTGCCGCAGTACCGGATGCCCACGATCGGCGCCCCGGCCAGGGCACCCTCGGTGTAGAGGAAGCCTGCGGCCAGCTCGAAGTCGTGGCCCGGGGTTCGCATGGTGGAGCCGATCTGCACGTCGTCGAGCCGGATGACCAACGGCTCCTCCACGATCAACGCCTCGGGGCGCCGCCCGAGATCACCCGCGCCGCCAGCGTCGAACCGCCGGGTGAGAACGGAGTCGCTACGGGAGCGGGGCACCCGTCCAGCCTACGGCCGCCCGGCGACCGGGCCCTGATCGGGCCCGCTATCCCTGGCGCCGGAGCACGGCGTGCAGGTGGTGGGTCATCGGCAGGCCCATGGCCGCCATCGACAGGTCGTAGGTGATCGCCTGGCCGTCGTCGCTCAGCTCGAAGCGGCGATGGACCTCGGTGACCGGCTTGGCCGTGGGCGTGCCCACCACGGTCGACGACCGCAGGTCGATCACCGCACCGCCGCCGGAGGCGCCGGCCTCGATCGTGCCCAGCTGCAGCTCCAGCAACCCGCTGGGGTGCGACAGCACCACCTCCAGCCGGCCCGGACCGGCGGGACGCCAGTAGCCGGTCTCGGCGTGCAGCGGCAGCCCGCTGGTGGCGTCACGCGTCTTTTGCCCATAGGCCAGGAACGGCTTGCCCACGTGACCGAACGTGATCTCCTCGAGGTACTCGAAGGGCTCGATCGTGGGGTACGACCCCGACCCCGGCCCGGCCCAGGTGCCAAGCAGGGCCCGCAGCGGTTCCACATCGGGGTGCAGCTCAGGTGCGCTCATGGCGTCATTCTGGCCCCGACCGCCACCTTTTCACCGGAGGCGCCGCCCCTGACGCTGCGGATGAAAAGAACGAGGGAGCGGCCCCCGAGGGGACCGCTCCCATCACGACTGCGTCGCTTGCCCTGGAGCAGGGATCAGAAGTCGTCCATGTGGTCGTGGCTGTGGCC
>Ga0268299_1004612_pt1 | contig 10483 bp, 8 predicted proteins | sample NOBtaG_FD_193484 | JGI IMG/M metagenome (GOLD analysis project Ga0268299, IMG submission 193484) | Activated sludge microbial communities from bioreactor in Nijmegen, Gelderland, Netherland - NOB reactor | ecosystem: Engineered > Bioreactor > Aerobic > Activated sludge | place: Netherlands... | reverse complement strand
GAGAACTGGGTGCGGGGCCCGAGCTCCGCGAGTTCATCGAGAGTCTGCGCTTTCGCGCCCGATGCCGACACTGCGACGGCAGCGCACACAGCCGCCATCGTCCACCTGATTGAACGTGTAAACATAACCTCTCCGAGGCCTCCCCTAGACGGGCCAGACCGCCAGCGTCTTCACAACCGGCGGACAGATCCACTTCTGCCGCCGGCGGCCGGTGCGGTCTATTCTGCCCTACCAGCCTTTCCCAGCCAGTGACAGAAAACACGGTGCCGGAATCCTGCCGGCCGCCCGAATCCAGACCCCCTACACGCTAACCAACCAAACCGGCGGGGGAAAGGGGGCCGGAACGCCGCCATCCAGAAAGATACAACCCTGTGATAATGGATTCCGGAGCTTGAGCAAAACCACTGAAAAGGCTAATTAATCCCCTTCATTGCGGGTTTTCGCAATCCGCCACAGCTTCCCGGGGAAGATCCCCGTCCACCGGACCGGCATGATCAAGTCACTTCGCGCCAAAATCACGGTCCTGCTGTTCCTTCTGGCGATACCCGCCGCAGGCGTCGCCTGGACGGTCCGGATTCACGATTCAAAAATCGCCGCCGGGGACCAGGGGCGCCGCATCCTTGAAACCAGCCTTCCCTTGCTCGCCGCCGCCCTCTCGCACGCTTCGGGCGGCGACGAAATCCGGGAGATCGCTTCCGGGACCTCCCGCCCGCTGGGTACGGACCTCGCCGAACTCACCATCTACGGAGCGGACGGGAACCCCCTCTACTCGACCGCAGCGAAACCGCTTCCGCACGTCTCGGTGCCGCCGCCGGGCGAGCTGCCCGCAGAAACGGAAGACCGGATCGCGGGGAGCATCAGGATCCGGTCTCCCGGCGGGGAACCGGGCGGCACCGTATACCTGGCCCTCGACCTGGACGCCCTGCGCCGGCCGCTCTACCGGCAGATCTATTTCGACGCCGCCGTCATGGCGGCAGCCGGGTTTCTGACGCTCGTCGCCCTGGTCTGGAGCCTCGGCCGGGTGTTTGACCCTCTCAGGCGGCTCTCGGACGTGTCGCACGAGCTGGCGCAGGGAAATCTCCGGGTCGGCGTGAATCCCGGGGGGAACGACGAACTCGCCCGGCTCGAGACCGCCTACGGGGAAATGATCGCCAGCCTGTCGGGACTTATCCGGGAAATCCGTGATGCGGCTTCGAGTCTCTCCAGCGCGACGTCGCAGATCGAGAACACGACACACCAGCTCGCCGGCGGAGCCGAACGGCAGAACCAGCAGACCCACGAGATGTCTGTCTCTATCGAGGAGATGGCCTCCAGTGTCCAGGTCGTGTTCGTGAATGCCCGGCAGGCTCTGGAGGCGTCGGGATCCTCCCGCGAGACCGCCCAGCGGGGCGGCAACGTGGTCCAGCAGACGATTCAGGCCATGCGGACGGTGAACGATTCGATCCGCACCTCGGCAGGCCGCATCGAGGAACTCGCCCGCCAGACCGAGGATATCGGCTCGATCCTGGGCGTCATCACCGAGATCGCCTCGCAGACGAACCTGCTCGCCCTGAACGCAGCTATCGAGGCCGCCCGCGCCGGCGAGCACGGCCGCGGCTTCGAGGTCGTCGCCGACGAGATCCGGAAACTGGCCGAGAAGAGCTCCGTCTCCACCAAGCAGATCGCCGCCATCCTCGAGAAAATCCGTACCGGCGCGCAGGAAGCGCAGATTTCGATGACTCACGTGGCCGATACGGCCCACCAGTCGATGGAACTCGCCAACCGCACGGGCGCGTCGCTCGAACTCATCATCACGAGCGCCACCGAGACGGCGAATCTCATGGACACCCTGACCGCCTCCGCCGAGCAGCAGGCGCGGGTGTCGGACTCGGTCGCCCAGACCGTGACCCAGATCGGACAGGCGACCCGCGAGAACGCCACGAGCGCCGAGGAGCTTGCCACCACCGCCGGAGAACTCGCCCAGCTTTCCGAACAGCTCCAGCAGCTCATCCAGCGGTTCAAGATCTGATCCACTCTCCTTGCCTGCCCCTTTTCCGGAGCCCCGGTACCGCTCCGGTTTCAAATTGAAGCGAATCCGGACTTCGCGGGCAGCTGTTCCGGAATTGCCGCTTGGTGCCTGTTGAGAAAGGTGATAATTTTTGTCCACATTCGCGGAATTCCGGCACAGGGGTCTCAGGAGCCGGATTCCGGAGGGGGCTCGAGTGGCGGCCATTTGCCATGACTACTTCCGCTTGCTGCCGCGTGCGGCGGCGATCGTCCTGGCTGCGGCCGCCACCCCGGCGCAGGCCGGCGATGTCATCACCTGGAAAGGCTGCGGTATCTCCAAGAAGGCGTTCATGGAGGATATCGCCCACGCCTACGAAGCGAAGACAGGCATCAGGATCGAACTGACGAGCGCCGGAGCCACGGACGGCATCCGGGCCGTGTCGGACCACAAGTCGGATCTGGGCGGCACGTGCCGTCACTCGCTGAAAGACGGCAAGGACGGACTGATCCCCGAGGAAGCGAACGCAGTCCTCACGCAGGTCGCCTGGGACGCCATTGTTCCGGTCACGCATCCTGAAACTCCCGTAGGGAACATCTCCCTCGACAACCTCAAGAAGGTTTTCGACGGAACCATCACGAACTGGAAGCAGCTCGGCGGCCCCGCCAGACCGATGCAGATCGTTCTCCGGTCCACCGACAGGATCAGCGGCGTCGGCTACATGTTCCGGCTGATGGCGTTCCAGGATCCCAATTACGAGTTCAAGGTGAAGGCGGCCGAAGCAAAGGCGTCGGGCGCCCTCGAGGAACAGATCGAGAACATTCCGTGGTCCTTCGGCATCACGGGCGTCAGCTCCGCCCGCAAGAGCAAGGTGAAAATCATGCTCGTGGACGGCGTCGTCCCGAACAAGGAGAGCATCGCCTCGGGCCGCTATCCGCTGTTCCGGCCGCTCTATGTGACGATGCACAAGGACGCGAACGCCGATTCCAGGAGCGTTGTCGAGTTCATGCTGGGCGCCGAGGGCCAGCAGATCATCTCCCGCGCCGGGACCGTGAATCTCAAGGAAGGCGAACGGCTCGCGCCGCTCTGGGAGAAGATCGAGGCGAAATTCAGGACGCTTCCTTGACGGGACGGCGGACGGCGGCGAGGACCGCCGCCAGCGCCACGGTCAGCGACAGCAGCCCCAGCGGCCAGTCGCCGGCCTTCGCATAGAGCGTCAACCCTTCGAGCGGGTACACATCCGCCGCCACGGTCCCTTCGGTAAAAATGCCGAGGCGCGGGCCCACGGCCTCGCCGAGCGGATTGAAAAATCCCGTGATCCCGGTGCCGGCGTTGCGCACGAGGTAACGGCGGAGCTCCACCGCCCGCACGCGGGCCTGCGAAAAATGCTGGTCCGGGGCCTTCGTGCGCCCGAACCAGGCGTCGTTCGAGACGTTGAGCAGCACCGACGCGCCCCCGCTGACAAGGTCGCGGGCGATCCACGGATAGAGGGCCTCGAAGCAGATCATCGTGCCGACCTTCGCACCGCCAATCTCGAACAGGGTCACGCGCTCCGCCGGGGTGTAATCCACAGGTACCTGCTCGGGCTTCGGAAGGAGCGGGAGGTTTCCGAACGGATTGTATTCGGCGAACGGAAGGAGCTGGCGCTTGTCGTAGCGCGCGGAGAGCCCCGTGCCGGGGGAGAGCTGGAACACGGAATTGAAGTAGCGCGCAGGGCCGTCGGACCGGTCGTCCAGATGCGGCCCCCCGAGCAGGAAGTGGACGCCATGCTCCAGCGCGAGGGCGTAAATGCGGCTCCGGTACTCGATGTCGCCGCCGTCGGTGATGTAGGTGTTCATGGCCGTTTCGGGCCACACGACGACGGCCGGGTGCTCCCGTTCGATGACTTCCCGGGAAAGCTCGATGTGCCGGTTCATGTTCCGGGGGACGAGGGACGCATCCCACCGCTCCCCCTGCGGAATGTTCGCCTGCACGGCCGCCACACGGAGCGGCTTCCGGTTCCGCTCCGCGAACCGGATCGTCTCCCGGACCTGCGCGGTGCGGAGAAAACCGTACCCGTAGAGAACGAGCAGCATCGTTCCGGCCGCGAGCGCCGGACGGCGCGGAACCGGCAAGCCCGCGAGCCGGGCCTCCAGAAGTCCGGCGAGAAACCCGCCCACCAGCGCGCAGACGAAGGAATGGCCGAGGGCGCCGAACAGGTCCGCCGACTGCACCAGCACCGGCGAGGCGCCGAGGCCCGACCCGGCCAGTCCCCAGGGCATGCTGAGGGATCCGTGCGTGCGGAGGAGTTCCGCGAGGAAGACGAGCGAGGCCAATAGCAGGGGCCGCCGCCACCAGCCGGAGGAACCTCCGGCGGCGCCGGCCAGCAGACGGTACAGGAAAACCGGCGCCGCGAGAAACACGCCCACGCCGCCGCCCACAACCAGCACCGTGAACGTCGCGCTCGCGAGCACCGGCTGGTGGTAGTGGCCGTGCATCGCCCCGTAGACCCACCAGGCGGAAAGCACCGCCGCACTGACGCCGAAGACGATCGACGCCAGCGCCGCTCCGGCAGGCCGGAGCCGCCGGACGGCCACAAGGAGCGGGACGTAGAGAACGAGCGACGCCGCCGGAAGCTCCAGCGGCGCAAGACCGGCCGAGAAGAGAAAACCCGAAAGGAGCGGCAGCCCCGCCACCAGCAGGGCGACCCGCCCGGATGTTTCGGAAGTTTCCATGGACTTGCGGAAAGTAATCTTCTCCGGTCCTAAACGCCACGGGACCAGTCACTCAACTGGGCTGCAAGGGCGGTTCCGCTCAGGCTGAGCGCCGTCGAAGCCCTGAAGCGGAACCGCCTCCTGCCCCGTTGGTTTCCCCCGGAACGGCCCGTTACACTTCCCCTCCATGTCAGAAACCGCGAGCACCACCATCGGCCCCGTGATCGAATGCAGCGACGACACGAAGTGCCTCATCGGCGGGGTTCTGTCCCGGGCAGGGTTCAAGGCCCTGGAAGAGGCCGCTCCGGAGGAAGTCCGCGAGTCGATCAATACGGTCGAGCGCGAACGCACGATCCAGCTCCAGTACCTGCGAATCATGGCCTACGCGATCCCGAGCGCGCCGTTCATCTACATCTACGGCGAGCTGATCAACATACTGGTGATCGTTCCCATCGCCATGGTGATCGTGAATTCGCTCTGCGTGATCCTGATGCGGAACGTCTCCTGGTTCCGCGAACTGAACGCCGTCCTGTTCGTGCTCGACCTCGTCATCACCGAGGCGTTCACCTGGCAGCACGGCATGGTGACGAGCCACAGCATCCTGTTCCTGCCGCTCATCATCATGGGAATGGTCATCTTCCTGCCGACCCGGCTGTCGCTGGCGCTCACGCTCCTCACGACCGCCGTCCACCTGGCCGTGATCGCGGCCCAGGGGATGCGCGCCATCCCCCTCGGCAACATCGTCCAGATGTCGCGGATCGACCCGGCCACGCTGGACGCCGTGCTCCGCCAGCGGGACCTGCTCACCTCGTCGTTCCTGTTCTCCGCCGCGCTGCTGCCCGGCACCTGGTTCGGCACCTACTGGGTATTCAAGCTGCTCAAGCAGCGGGAGCTCGAGCTCGCCCGCTCGAACGCCCTCATCCGGCGCTACGTGCCCGCCCAGCTCGCCGACCAGATCCAGGCGGGCGACAGCTCGGCGGCCGAAACCCACGTGCGCAGGAAGCTCGTCGTCTTCTTCTCCGACATCCAGGGGTTTACCGCCACCGCCGACCAGCTCGAGGCGGAAGAGTTCTCGCGGGTCCTGAACGAATATCTGGGAGAAATGACCCGGATCGCCGAGAAGCACGGCGGGACCATCGACAAGTTCATCGGCGACGCGATCCTGATCTTCTTCGGCGCCCCCAAGGCCACCACCGACCGGGACCATGCGCTCCGCTGCGTCCAGATGGCCATCGACATGCAGAAGAAGATGGCCGAGCTCGACCGCAAGTGGTTCGACGAAGGGATCCAGGTGCCGTTCAAGGTCCGCATGGGGATCAACGCCGGCGTCGCCACCGTGGGCAGCTTCGGCTCCCCCGGCCGGATGGACTACACGGTCATCGGCAACCAGGTGAACCTCGCCTCGCGCCTCCAGACCCACTCCGAGCCGGGGAAGATCCTTCTCAGCCACTCTGCCTGGGCACTGGTGAAGGACCAGATCCCCTGCGTGGAAAAAGGCGAGATCCAGGTGAAGGGCATCCACTACCCCGTGAAGACGTACGAAGTGGCGGCCTGAGACGGCAGGGTGAGAAACCTGATCCCACCCGTTGGGTCACTTTATTTTCTTGGACTGTAAATAAGCGAGAGAAAAGGACACAAAAGCCAATACCCCCGAAATAGACTGGGAAATAATAAGCCTGTCAAAATTAGCCGACTTGTATTTGCGCCGATCGATTACATGGATTTCGGGATTTTCAGGATCAACCAGAAGTTCCACCGCATCCCCGATCTGCGTGCCAAAGAGCCAGCGGATGTCCTTCCCCCAATATGTCGTACCATCAACTGCATACTCGTATCCGTATGTTGATCCAGTACGTCCCCGTCTCCCATGAACAATACTATTCACTTCACCACGAACGGTTATCCCATGATCAGCCAAACGGCGAAACAGTATGCTTTCCTTGCGCCAGGACACATGAAGCACCCCAAACACGACAAAGAAAAACATGCCTGCAAAGAGATAGCTTTTGACAGGAGAAATTTTCATCAGCACCTAAAGATACGCATCGGCTCCGCTCAGCGGATGACACGACGCCATCATCGCCCCGGTCAAGGATCAACCAGATTGCACTGATTCCTGTTACCGGCTCAAGAGTAAATACTGCCCCGAGCTCTTGCCATCGTTTTCAATCAGCCACGGTATCGAACCCATACAAGGCGATCCGCTCGCTCCATGCCGCCTAAGCCACCGGAACAAATAGATATTTATTTCCGGCAGGTTATCCCCGGCGGGTGCTGACTCACGCCGCGGCGTAGGCCTTCCAGTCGAGCGCCTTCAACCGCAGCACGTATTCGAAGCTGAACCCCGGCCACATGGTCGAGTTCGTGCCGTCCTCGTTCAGGTACCAGCTCTTGCAGCCGGACAGCCAGCTGCTGTTGCGCATCCGCCGCTGAAACGCCTCGAACTGCCGGTCCTGGGTCTTCTCGTCCACGTCGAAATACTTCACGCGCTTCCTGAGCAGCCGCTCCGTGTAGCGGGCCACGAAGTCGTACTGCGCCTCCTGATAGACGAGCACCGACGTGTGACCCGGCCCGGTGTTCGGCCCCATGATGAGCAGCATGTTCGGGAAATGCGCCACCGACATGCCGTAGTAGGCCCGCCGGTGCACGCCCCAGTATTCGGTAAGGCTGAGGCCGTTCAGGCCGTGAATCTCGAACGGATAGGCCGGGGCGCCGATGTCGTAACCGGTGGCGTAGATCAGCACGTCCAGCTCGTGGACCTTCCCGTCCTTCGTCCGGATTCCTTCCGGAACGATCCGGTCGATCGAATCGGTGATGAGATGCACGTTGGGCCGGGCGAAAGCCGGGAACCAGTCGTCCGAGACCAGCGTCCGCTTGCAGCCCACCTTGTAGTCCGGTGTGAGCTTGCGGCGCAGTTCCGGGTCCTTGATCGCCTTGCGGAGCGAGCGCTTGTGGAGCTGTTCACCGAGGGTGAGCATCTCCGGAAACCACATGATGCCGGGCAGCGCCGATTCCATCGTCCAGTAAAGGCCGTACCGCCACAGGCTCTGCGTCCAGGGGTGATTTTCCCAGCGGCGGTGCTGCTCGTCCGTGTACGGGTGGTTGCCGCGCGGGAGCACCCAGGAGGGCGTCCGCTGGAACACCTTGAGATCGCCCGCCTCTTTCGCCACCGCCGGCACGATCTGGATGGCGGAAGCGCCGGTGCCGAGCACGCCGACACGCTTCCCTTTCAGGTCCACCTTCGGATTCCAGCGCGCCGCATGAACCGAAACGCCCTTGAACGATGTCCGCCCGGCGATGTCCGGATATCTCGGGTGACTGAGCGCCCCCGTGGCCGGTACCAGCACGCGGGCCTCGGTCACGGTGCCGTCGCTCGCCGCCACACGCCAGACGCCCCGGCCGCCGTCGAAACTCGCGCTCGTCACCTTCGTCTCGAACCGGATATGCGGTATCTGGCCGTATTTCGCGGCGCAGTGCTCGATGTATTTCTGGATGTCCGCCTGCTTCGAATAGGCCTCGGGCCAGTTCGGATTGGGCTCGAAGGAGTAGCTGTAGAGATGCGAGGGCACGTCGCAGGCGCAGCCCGGATACCGGTTGGTCCGCCAGGAGCCGCCGACGCCCGGCTCGCCCTCGAAGATCACGTAGTCGTTCAGGCCCTTTTTCTTCAGCGCAATCCCGGTGCCGATGCCGCCGAAGCCCGCGCCGATGATCGCCACGTCCGTCTTCTGTACCTTTTCCGCCGGTTTCACAGCCTTCGCCATCTCCATAGTCCTCCCGCCGTCCGGTGAATACCGGTCGCCCGGCAGGGGGAATTAAAGCATATGCCTTAACTTTAAGGCAAGTGACTTTAATTAAATCAATTGACTTAAATCAGGTTTCGCACTAAATGGACTGAAGAAGGCGAAATTCCAGATGCCCCGAACCGGAACCTCCGAACCCCCCGCCGCCCAGCTCATCGACATCCGGGCGGGCAGCCGCGAGCGGCTGCTCCATGTGGCGATCCGGCTGTTTGCCGAAAAGGGGATCGACGCCGTTTCGCTGCGCACGATCAACGCCGCCGCCGGTTCCCGGAACAAGTCCGCCGTCCACTACCACTTCGGCAGCAAGGCCGGGATCGTCGGGGCGATCGTCGAAATGCTGGGGGAAAAGGCGGCGCCGGTCTTTGACGACCTGATCGGGCGGCTCGAAAAGCGGGCGAAGACCGGCGACGTGACGCTCCCGGAAATCCTCCTGGCCTTCTACATGCCGTTCTTCCTGATGCGCACGCAGGGAGGAATCGGGCCCGACGTCATCAAGCTCGCCTCACGCATGATGATCGAACCCGCGCCGGAATTTCAGAAGCTGTTCCGGCTCCACTTCGAGCGGCACCTCGTCCGGATCTACCGGCTCGTCCGCAAGCAGCTCCCCGGCAAGCCCGACGCCGACCTCCGGTTCCAGCTCATGCATGGCACCATGGCGACGATCATGGGCATCGCCACGATCGGCCTCATGGACGACACCCCGCTCGGCGACATCCGCTTCCGCAGCGAACTCGAGATGATGTTCTCCTACGTGGACTACGTCGCCGGCGGCCTCGGCAACCTCGACTCCAGCGCCCGCAAGATCGACGCCGCCTTCTGGCAGGAGTTCCTCCGCGACCAGCGGGCCGCCGCACTGACCTTCGGCTGAAGGGGGCGCGCCAACCACGCGCCCTCCGGCAAGCTCAGGATCACCTGCCGAGGGCAGGGCGCCGGAGCGGTTGCGGGCTTCCCGTATTTCTCTTCCCGCCGTAACGGGCTAAACTCCCGTCATGTATTCCGAGGCGCTCATCCAGGAAGCGGCGGCACGGCTCAAGGCGGCCGCCCCGGAAGGATCGAAGGTGATCCTGTTCGGCTCGTACGCCAGAGGCGACGCCCGCCCGACGAGCGATCTCGACTTTCTGATCGTGGAACCTCAAGTGAAGTCGAAACTGGCCGAGATGGTCAGGTTGCGGCGGGAGCTGCGGCCCCTTCGCGTTCGCGCCGATGTGGTTGTCGCGAGCGGCGAACAGTTCGATTACTGGAAAGACACCCCCTGCACGGTTTTCTACGAGGCGAGCAAGGAAGGGCGGCTGCTTGGGTGACGCCCGCGCCACGGCGGAACTCTTGCTCCAGAAAGCGCGGGAAGACCTCCGTATTCTGGAAGGGGTGATTAACGACCGGGAACTGTCCATCGACGGACTCGCGTTTCACGCCCAGCAGGCGGTCGAAAAATCCATCAAGAGCGTCCTGATCGTCATCGCGGGGGATTTTCCGAAAACCCACGATCTGCTGGAATTGATCGACCTCCTCTCCGATCAGGGCGTCTCCATCCCCGCCGCGCTGGAAAACGCCGACTGGCTGACACCGTTCGCCACCGTTTTCCGGTATACCGGTTCTGCTACCGACGACACATCATCCCTCACCCGCGACGACCTGCTCACTATGGCCCGCGCCGCCGTCGAATGGGCGGGGGAAAAGGTGGGGTGAGAGGTTGCCGCATGGTTAGGTCTCGTCACCATGGTGTCTTCAAAATCTTGACCGGTTCTCCGGGACGCCCGTAATCCAAAATATCCGTCCGGTACCACTGCGGTTTGATAGCCCGAAGGTTCTGTGCCGGATTGAGAGCGACATAATTGCTGTGGACGATCGTCGGGTAGCCATATGCAATCAGCATGTCGCCGACGGCGAACTGGTCGACGAACTTCTGGTCGTCTGGCGACTGAGCAATCGACTGAACTGCAAATTCGCCCTCGCCACGCGGTGACAAAAAGTACCTCTCCCGCTGGATGCCGAAGTCTTCGATCCAA
>Ga0268299_1004611_pt1 | contig 10483 bp, 7 predicted proteins | sample NOBtaG_FD_193484 | JGI IMG/M metagenome (GOLD analysis project Ga0268299, IMG submission 193484) | Activated sludge microbial communities from bioreactor in Nijmegen, Gelderland, Netherland - NOB reactor | ecosystem: Engineered > Bioreactor > Aerobic > Activated sludge | place: Netherlands... | reverse complement strand
AATCGTCGGTGCGCTCGGGGCCGGCCGCCTGGCTCATGCGGTCGAACGTGACGTCGGGGTCGCGGAGCAGCTCGGGGCGTCGGCGGCGGTGGCGGTTGATGTGGGCGTTGCGCAGGATCGTGAGCAGCCAGGCTCGGGGGTGGCGCCCGTCGAAGTGGCGGATCCCGTTGTGCGCTCTGATGAGGGTGTCCTGCACGAGATCCTCGGCGTCTGCGTTGTTCCGGGTCAGAGACCGGGCGACCCGCAGCAGCACCTCGATCTCGGGCAGCACGTGCTGCTCGAACGGGGTCCGCCGGGAAGCATCCACGTTCACTGCGGGGAAACCCGGTCCGTCGACAATCGATTCCCATCTCGGGGGCGGCGGAGGGGGAGCAACTCCACCAGCTGGGCCGTCTCGCCCGGGTCGAGCACCCCGTGCTGCACGCAGGCCGGGACCATCTGGCCGGTCTCGGGGTGGGGCATGGAGTACGCGCACGCCTGTAACCGTTCGACCGCTTCCACCACGGCCGGCTCGTCGACCGGGGTGCCGTGCTCCAGGTGGTCCCAGGCGGCGGCGGTGGCGGCGGCGTCCATGAACCGGTGGAGCACGAAGGTGGTGGGCCGGGCGCGGCGCCACGGCGCCCGCACCCCGCCGCCCCGGCGCACGAATCGGGCGGCCCAGCCGGCCACGGCCGGCGCCACCGGGGGATGGGTGGCCACGGCTCTGGCGATCCGGACCGCCCGCTGGGGCAGCGGACCGTACCCGATCGGCCCGGGGAAGGCGGTGAAGAACCGGTCCCGGGCCCGGAGGTCCCGGGGGTCGGTGTCGTCGATGACAGGCACGTACCGGGGACCCACCCAGGCCCCCCAGGAGACCCGGTTGCAGCGCAGATCGCCGAACTGGAGGCCGCGGTAGGGGAGCCGGGTGCCGGCCCCGGCCTCGATCCGGGCCCACACGTCGTCGTCGGTCAGCTCCCGGTACCCGGGGGCCCAGCGGGCCTCGTTGCCGACGTAGGCCGCCGGCTGGAAGGAGAACATGCGGTAGCCGAGGCCGCGGCTGTGGGAGATGACGTCGGGTACCTCGTCGAGGTTGGCCGGGGTGACGGTCATGTTGTGGGCGAGGTAGGTGGTGATCCCGTGATCGCGGCGGAGGCGGTCGAACATGGCTGCCACCCGGGCCCGCTCGCCGTGCAGCTCGTGCTCGGCGGTGGGATGGGGGGCCGACCGGCGGCCCTGCATGGTGGTGTCGATGTGCACGGCGAAGGCCAGGGAGGTGAACCGGGGCTGGCCGCTGGCGTCGAGGGCCAGGGCCTCGAGGTAGTCGTGGTCGAAGTCGCCGTGGGTGAAGCTCATCGGCACCCGCCCGTGGCGGCGCATGGCCAGCAGGGCCGCGGCGTGGTCGTCGGGATCGAGCAGCGACACCTCGCCCCCGATGAGCTGGGCGTAGGCGCCGGGGCCCCGGGCCGTGCGGGCGAAGGCCATCTGGTCGTCGACCGTGGCGATCGTGTGGGGCCCGTCGACCCGGACCCGGTTGGCGTCGCTCGAGTGGTAGCAGGGGCGGCACCCGAAGTTGCAGCGGGGGAACACCCCGTGGGTGCCCTCGCACCCGGTGGTGCGCCGGCCCAGTAGCTGGGCCGGCGTGCGGACCGCTGGCGGCAGCTCGCCCCACCGGCGGGCCAGGGCCTCGGCGGCGTCGGGCGGCACCAGCCGGGTCGCCTCGTCGAGCCGGGTGAGCAGAGCCGTGGGACGGATCATGACCGGTTTGATGCACGATCGGCCCCGATCGATGCGAACCTGGTGACTCGATCCGTCGGCAGACCCGAGATCAGGAGCGGCAGGCATGATGCGACTCGGAGCGACCGTCGAGGACTTCACCCTTCTCGACGACCGGGCCCAGCCCTGGACACTCTCGGGGCAACGGGGCCGACCGGTGCTCCTGATCTTCCACCGCCATCTGATGTGACTGCCGTGCCAGGAGCACCTGATCGCCGTGCGCGATCGACTCGATGACCTCGCCGACAGCTCCATCGCCGTCGTCACCTTCGCCGGCGTCGAACGTCTGGCGGCCCACCGGGAGCACCTCGGCCTGCCCTTCTCTCTCCTCGCCGACCCGGAGCGGACCGTCTACCGGCGCTTCGGCCTGGACCGGGCGCCGCTGTGGCGGGTCTACAACCCCGGCACCCTCCGGCTCTACGGCCAGCTCCTGGCCCGGGGCCGGCGGCTCCGGCGGCCGGTGGACGACACCCGCCAGCTGGGCGGCGACTTCGTGATCGACGCCGCCGGCCGCCTGGCCGCTGCGTTCCGGCCCCGTTCCCCCGACGACCGCCCCCCGGTCGACGACCTGGTGGCCGCCGTGCGGCGCTGCCGGCGGGACGAGCCGGGGTCTTGATGACCCGAGCCCAACTCAGGCAGCGTGGACCGTCGGCGCCGCGCCCCCTGATCCACCGGTCGGCGGGTGCGGTTCCGGCCCCCGGGCTACGATTCCGTGGGCATGGTGGCTTCCGCCCGGCGCTACGAGGCCGTGGTCATCACCGACGACGGCTCGGTCCACTGGGACGACGTGCTGCCTGCGATCGCGGAGGCCTGCCGGGCCGGGATGGCGGTGGGACTGGTGCCGGCCGCCGCCGGTCGCCCCGCCCTGGCAGCCTGGATCGGCACGCTCGAACCAGGCCCGGGGGAGGTGCTGGTGGCCGACGGCGAGATCGACGGCGGCGCCGCTGTCGCCTCGCTCCTCGACCACCTGGCGCAGGTCGGCATCGGGCCTGACGGGGTGCTGGTGGTCGCAGACCCCCGGCAGGCGGCCGAGGGCCTGGCCGCCCAGCTGTCGGCCCGGCGCCAGGGGGCGCTGCCGGTTCCGGACCGGACGCCGGGTTGGGCCGTGGTGCGCGTCGGGTTCGATCTCGACCGGCTCCGGGTGAACGGGGCCCTGTTCACCGTGGCCGACGGCCGGATCGGCACCAGCGGGGCACCCCTGGCATCCCACCCCGACCTGCGACGCTGGGTGCTGGCCGGCGGCGTCTACACCGGCTCCGGGGCCGAGACCCGGCTCCTCGGCGGGCCGGTGGCCGCCCAGCTGGGCTACGACATGATCCGGGAGCCGGGCCTGCGCCGGGTGCTGGACCTGCGAGCGGGCACGCTGTGGGAGGAGATCGACACCACCGCCGGGCGGCTGGCGAGCATCCGGTTCGCGTCGCTGGACCAACCCGGGACGCTGGTCCTCCGGGCCGACCTGCCGGGTCGACCCCCGGCCGCCGGCGGCCTGCTCCCCCCGGACGACGGTGGCGAGGTCAGCGAGGGCGACCTCGACGGTGTGCGGTGGATGGGCGTCACCGGGGAGGGGGAGGGGGCGGCCGGCGGGATCGTGGCCGCCGCCGCCGACGTGAACCACGGCGGCACCCTCGACCGGTTCGTGGCGTACCGGGCCGACCCGCACCGCCACCCCGATCCAGGCGATGCCGTGGCCGCCGTGCGGGCGGCGGCCGATGCCGGCTTCGATCGGCTCCTGGCCCGGCACCGGCGGGCCTGGGCCCGGCGCTGGCACGCGGCCGACATCGTGATCGAAGGCGACGACGAGCTGCAGCTCGCGGTCCGCTTCGCCCTGTTCCACCTGATGGCCAGCGTGGCCGACCGGGGCGAGGCGGCGGTCGGGGCCCGTGGCCTCAGCGGGCCGGGCTACCGGGGTCACGTCTTCTGGGACGCCGACACCTTCGTGCTGCCCTGCCTGGCCGCCACCCATCCCGAAGCGGCCCGGGCCATGATCGACTACCGGCTGCGCCGGTTGCCGGCGGCGCTGGCCGCCGCCCGACGCCTGGGCCGGGCGGGCGCCCGCTTCCCGTGGGAGTCGGCCGGATCGGGCCGCGACGTCACACCGCCCTCGGCCCGCAACCGCACGGGCCAGCTCGTGCCGATCCGCACCGGGCAGATGGAGGAGCACATCGTGGCCCAGGTGGCGTGGGCGGCCACGTGCTACACCGACTGGACCGGCGACGAGGCCTTCGCCTCCGGCCCGGGGCGCGACCTGCTGGTGGCGACGGCCCGCTACTGGGCCTCGCTGGTCCGCCACGACGACGAGGGCCGGGCCCACATCTACGGGGTCATCGGCCCCGACGAGTACCACGAGCCGGTCGACGACAACGCCTTCACCAACGTGATGGCCCGCTGGAACCTCCGCCAGGCGGCGGCCGCGGTCGGGGCCTACGGCCGGCCCGACGACCCCCAAGGCGACGGCGACCGGGGGGAGGCCGAGGTGCAGCGCTGGCTGGCCATCGCTGACGCGTTGGTCGACGGCTACGACCCCGACACCGCCGTGTACGAGCAGTTCGCCGGGTTCCACCAGCTGGAGCCGCTCCTCATCGCCGAGGTGGCCCCCCGCCGGCCGATCGCCGCCGACCTGCTGCTGGGCGCCGAGCGGGTCGGCCAGAGCCAGGTGCTCAAGCAGGCCGACGTGCTCATGGCCCACCACCTGGTGCCCGACGAGGTTGAGCCGGGCAGCCTGGAGCCCAACCTGCGCTACTACGAGCCCCGCACCGCCCACGGCAGCTCGCTGTCGCCCGGCGTGCACGCCTCTCTGCTGGCCCGGGCCCGCAACTTCGAACCGGCCCTGGAAGCCCTGCACCTGGCGGCCCGCCTCGATCTCGACGACCTCACCGGCACCACCGCCGCCGGCCTCCACCTGGCCACCATGGGCAGCCTGTGGCAGGCGCTGATCGTCGGCTTCGCCGGGCTGCGGCCCTGCCGGGGGCGCCTCACCGTCGATCCCCGGCTGCCCCCCAGCTGGGCCGGCCTGGAGGCCCGGGTGCGGTTCCGGGGGCGGCGGCTGGTGGCGACGGTGGGCCACGACCGGTTGCACCTGGCCGCCGACGGCCCCGTCCCGGTCATGATCGATGACGTCGCCTACGAGGTCGACCGCCGCCCGGTCGAGCTGATCCGTCGGGGACGGCACTGGAGGATCGAACCATGAGCAGGATCGTGGCCGCCATCGACAACTCGCCCGCCGCCCGGCCGGTGCTGTCGGTGGCGCGGGCGTTGGCTCCCGTGCTCGGAGCCGACGTGGAGGCGGTGCACGTGGCCGACGAGCAGGGCGACACGGCGGCCGCCGTGGCCGACAGCATGGGGGTGCGGTACCGGGTGCTGCCGGGCGACGATCCGCTGCCGGCCATACTCGGCTACACCGCCGGGGGCGACGTGGCGCTGGTGGTGGTGGGAGCCCGGCGCCGTCTCCAGTCGTCGGACCTGGGCCACCTGGCCGGCCAGATCGCCGACAACCTCGACAAGCCGGTGGTGGTGGTACCTCCGGAGACGCGTCCGATGGACCGGCTCCAGCGGGTGGTGATCGCTCTGGAGGCGACGCCGGCCAAGGCCCGGAGCCTCACCGACGTCCTGACCGTCGTCGCCTCCGCCGACCTCGACATCGTGGTGGTGCACGTGGACGACGAGCAGTCGATCCCCAGCTTCTCGGATCAGGAGGCCCACGAGACCCGGGCCTACGCGGAGGAGTTCCTGGCCCGCTACCTGCCCGGCTCGGGCCCGGCCCGCCTCGAGCTCCGGGTGGGCGACCCGGCCGACGAGATCATCAACCTCGCACAGCCGGGCACGGCCGACATCCTGGCCCTCGGCTGGCCCCGGGGCCCGGCCCGGGGGGCCGTGGCCCGCCGGATCCTGGGCCGCAGCCACGTTCCCGTGCTGCTCGTCTCGATCCGCTGACGGCCGTCCCGACCCTGCCTGACTACGTCCATGGGGCCCTTCGGTGGCTACACCGGAGCGGATCGGCGTCGCCCGAGCACGCCCAGGAGCAGCTCCAGGCCCCCGATCAGCGCCAGCAGCGACACGAGCAGCCCGACGACGAGGGTCGTCGGGGGCAGCGTCGAGCCGAAGATGCGGGACAGGGGCGGTGCGAACATGAGCGCGAATCCGGCACCCAGGCCGGCCAGCAGTGCCAGCTCGGGCGGCCCCACCGGCCGGGCGATCCGGTAGAGGACCCACAACCCGATACCCGTGAGGGCGATCGTGGCCGCCGAGCGGGCCTGGGCCAGATCGGCCCCGTCGGCCAGGGCCAGCCGGTAGGCGGCGAACGTGGCCAGCGACGCCACCAGCCCGGCCGGTACCGAGAACCGCAGCACCCGGGTCAGGTAGCCCCCGCGGCAGGGGGCGTCGGCCCGGCGGAAGCTGAGGGCGAGCCCCGGCAACCCGATCGTGACCGCCCCGATGACCGACAGGTGCCGGGGGAGGAACGGGAACACCGAGCCGGTGGCGGCCACGAGGACGGCCAGCACCAGGGCGTACACGGTCTTCGTCACGAACAGCGACGAGACCCGCTCCATGTTGGCCACCACCCGGCGCCCTTCGGCCACGACCTCCGGCAGGTGGTCGAACCGGCCGTCGAGCAGCACCAGCTGGGCCACGGCCCGGGTGGCGGGGGTGGCGGTGTCGACGGCCACGCCGATGTCGGCCGCCTTGATGGCCGGGATGTCGTTGACCCCGTCGCCGATCATGGCCACGGTCCGTCCCGCCGCTCGCAGCGCCCGGATCACCTCCCGTTTCTGCTCGGGATGGATCCGGCCGAAGACCGTGGTCCCGGCCGCCGCCTCGGCCAGCTCGGCGGCCGAGACCCGCCGGGTGTCGAGGTACCGGTCGGCGTGGTGCAGCCCCAGGGCCCCGGCCACCGCCGCCACCGTGCGGGGGTTGTCACCCGACAGCACCTTCAGCTCCACGCCCTGGTCGGCGAACCAGGCCACGGTGGAGCGGGCCTCGGGCCGAAGCTGCTCGCTCAGCACCACCAGGGCCACCGGGCTGAGGCCGGGGGGTGGCCGGTCGTCGCCCTCGGGGGGAAGCCGGGCGCTGGTGCGGGCGGCCAGCACCACCCGCCGTCCGGCGTCGGACTCGGCCGCCACCGCCGCCCGTACCGAGTCGGCGGCCGGGCCGGGAGCCATGGCGTCGATCAGCACCTCGGGGGCGCCCAGCAGGAGCGTCCCGGCCCCGGCGGTGGCGACCCCGCTCCACTTCCGCACCGAGGAGAACGGGCGGGAGGCGCTGATCGGCCATGGTTCCGCCGCCGCCGTCCCGGCCAGGAACCGGGCGATGGCGTCGGCGGTCGCCGTCTCCCGGGTCTGGCTGACCGTGGCCAGGGCCCGCTCGGCCCCCGGGCGATCACACTGCAGGTCGGTCACCGCCGCCACCGCCACATCACCGGTGGTCAGGGTGCCGGTCTTGTCGACGCAGATCACGTCGACCCGGGCCAGTACCTCGAGGGCCGGCAGCTCCTGCACCAGCACCCGCTGGCGGGCCAGGCGGGTGACGCCGACGGCGAAGGCCATGCTGACCAGCAGCACCAGCCCCTGGGGAACCAGCGACTCCAGGCCGGCCACCGCCGCCACCACGCTGTCGGCCAGGTCGGTGCTGACCCTCAACTGGCTCCAGATCACGAGGGCGGCCATCGGGGGAAGGGCCCAGCTGATGAACTGGAGCAGGCGGTCGATCCCGGCCCGCAGCTCGGACCGGGTCAGGTCGAAGCGCTTGGCCTCCCGGGTCAGCTGGCGGGCCCAGGCCGCCTCGCCCACCTCCGTCGCCCGCAGCACCCCCGACCCGGCGCTGACCACGCTGCCGCTCAGCACCGCATCCCCGGCCGACTTCGTCACCGCCACCGACTCGCCGGTGAGCATCGACTCGTCCATCTCCAGCCCGGCGGCGGCGACCACGACGCCGTCCACCGCCAACTGCTCCCCGGCCCGGACCAGGATCACATCGTCCTGGACGAGCTCACCGGGCGCCACGGCCACGGTCGCCCCGGCCCGGCGGACCTGGCAGACCGGGACCAGCAACACCGACAGCCGGTCGAGGCTGCGTTTGGCCCGGAGCTCCTGCACGATGGCAATGAGTGCGTTCAACACCATGACCAGGCCGAACAGGGCGTCTATCGGTTCGCCTACCACCAGCACGGTGACGGTCAGCGCCGTGACGATGGCGTTGAACCGGGTGAGCAGGTTGGCCCGCAGGATGCTCGACGTCGTCCTCGACGACACGGGGGTGACCTCGTTGCCGAGGCCGGCCGCCCGCCGGGTCTCCACCTCGGCCGGGGTCAGGCCCGGTGGGATCTCGGTCACGGAACACCGTGGGGCCGGCCACCGTCGTCGTTCTGCACGCTTCCACCTCTACCCCCGGACCCGTGGCGCGGCCCAGTGCCGAAGGTCCCCGTAACCCTCTATCATGTCCGGCGGATGCACCTCTCCAATGATGTAGACGTAGCTGCATGACGGCAGCCGGGTTCATCGGGCGACGGCGGGCGGCAGTGGCGGCATCGGTCAGCCGTCTGCCGTGGGCCGGCCCCCGCGCGGCGATCCGCCTCCACCGCAGGGGCCTGGGGGCCTCGGCCGTGACCTGGGCCGACCTGGCGGCGGCGGTGGAACAGGAGCAGCCGGGGGCGCTCAGCGTCGACGTGTTCGACACCTGCCTGGTGCGAGACCTCGTGGGCGATGCGGCCGTCGAGCTGGCCATCGATCATCACCTGGCGGCGGGCGAAGGCGGGAGCCGGGCCCAGGTCGCCGACGAGGTGGAGCTGCGCCTGTGCCGTCCGGTGCCCGGCGTGGCCGACGCCCTGCAGCGGATCCGGGCCGTCGGCACGGCGATCACGTTCGTGTCCGACACCGAGCGCAGCTCGAAGGGGCTCGAGCGGATCCTGCGGGCGGGTGGCCTCTTCGTCGACGGCGACCGCCTGGTGGCCTCGTGCGAAGCGGGGGCCACGAAGTCCAGCGGCCACCTGTTCCGGGCCGACTGGCGGGTCGACGGGGGATGGCACGCCGGCAACTGCCGGTGGGCCGACCTCACGATGGCGAACCGGGCCGGCCTGCGGGCCCACCTGGTGGATCGGGCCGAGCCCACCCGCTACGAGCGGGCCATGGCCGAGCGGCCGGCCTCGGCCGGGCCGGCGGTGGCCGGGGCCGCCCGGGCCACCCGGCTGGCGATGCTGGCCGGCTGCCCCGAGCAGGGGGCGGACAAGGCGACGCGGTTGGGTGTCCTGGGGGCCGAGGTGGCGGGTCAGAGCTTCGGCGCGTTCCTGCTCTGGCTGGCCGACGCGTGCCGCGCCGAGGGCGTGGACCAGCTGTGGTTCCTGTCGCGCGACGGCGAGCTGCTGTCGCACATGGCGGCGGCCATGCCCGACGATCACTGGGCCGGGGTGCGCCGCGGATACCTGCACTGCTCCCGCTGGTCGTGGCTGCTGGCGGGGGCCGCGTCCTACGGGGTGGACCGCTGGCTGGCCGCCGGCACCGAAGACGAGACCGGCTTCATCCACGCCCGCCGTCACGTGGTGCCGTTGGCCTCGCTGCTGGGGCGGGTGGGCCTGGAGCCCACGGACCTCGACGGTCACCCGCATCTGGCCTCGTTGGCGCCCGACGAGCCGCTCCCGGAGGAAGCCGTGGATGCCTGGGTGGCGCTGCTGGCGGACCCGGCGATCCAGGCGGTGATCGGGGAGCGGGCCCGCATCCGCCACGACCTGCTGGTGGAGCACGTGGCCGGCATGGGGTTGGAGCCCGGCCGGGTCGGCCTGGTCGACGTCGGCTGGAGGGGGCGGCTGGCCTGGGCCATGTCGCCGATCCTGGAAGAGGTCACCGGGTCCGCCCCGATCCACTTCCACGTGGGCAGCGACCAGACGTTGCCCGATGCCGACGCCGCGGTGGACATCCGCCGTTTCATCTTCCAACCCGGGGCCGAGCATACGGTGCGCAACCCGGTGGCTTGCGTGGAGACGCTCACGGCGTCGGGCCGGGCCCGGGTGGTGGGCTACGAGAGGCGGGGCGACGGGACGGTGCAGCCGGTGTTCGCTCGGCACCTGCACCAGGTCGACAACGAGGATCGCCGACGGCTGTGGGCCGGGGCGGTGCAGATGGCGGAGCGCCTGCCGAGCCGGAGCGAGCTGCGCCGGCTGGGCTTCGACACCAGCTCGCTGGCCTCCGAGGCGGCGGAGGTGCTTCGCCTGTGGTGGAACCAGCCCGATCCCGACGAGGTCGAGGCGATGCGCGAGCTGGCCTTCGAGGCCGACGAGGACGGCCGGTCGGTACGGCCGTTGATCACCCCCTACAGCCTGCGTGAGATGACCTCCGACGTCCGCCAGCCCCGGGTCTGGCAGCAGGGTTCGGCCAGCGCCAGCCCGCCGGGTCTCGGCCTCGCCGCCCGCGTTGGCCGCAAGCTGCGGGAGATCCGTTCGTCGCTGCCGGTCCTCGGGGTGTCGTCGGCCGCCTGGGCCGACGACCTCGCTCCGCTGACCGGCGCGTTCCTGGGCTGAGCCCGGCCCGCCCGGAGGGGGGCGAGCCCCCGGGCAACCGGGCCGGGCGACGCTCCCGTGTGGCGCGACAACGTGTCAGGTCGACCGGGCGTGGGTAATCGAGGGAGATGACCGATCGCAGGGCCGTACCCCAGCCGTCGTCGGTGACCGGCCCCATCCGGCTCGACCCCCGCCCACCCCTCCGGCCCCCACTGGCCCGGGGCCCGCTGTCGGCCTGGGTGCTCGATC
>Ga0268299_1004610_pt1 | contig 10484 bp, 6 predicted proteins | sample NOBtaG_FD_193484 | JGI IMG/M metagenome (GOLD analysis project Ga0268299, IMG submission 193484) | Activated sludge microbial communities from bioreactor in Nijmegen, Gelderland, Netherland - NOB reactor | ecosystem: Engineered > Bioreactor > Aerobic > Activated sludge | place: Netherlands... | reverse complement strand
CTCGTACGCCCATGGCGTGGTCGACCCCATCCGGGAGATCGGACAGTTGGCGCTCGATCACGACCTGCTGTTCCACGTCGACGGCTGCATGGGGGGCTTTCTGCTGCCCTACTTTCGCCGCCTCGGCGCGCCCGTCCCGGACTTCGAATTCAACGTGCCGGGCGTGACGTCGATCTCCATGGATCTGCACAAGTACGCATTCGCCGCCAAGGGCGCGTCCGTACTGCTGCACCGCAACAAGGATCTGCGTCGCTACCAGATCTACGCCTGTTCCGACTGGACCGGCTACACGGTGATCAACCCGACCGTGCAGAGCACCAAGTCGTCGGGGCCACTCGCGGCCGCCTGGGCGGTGCTGAACTTCATCGGCGACGGCGGCTATCTCGAGATCGCTCGACAGGTGCTCGACGCGACTCGCCGGATCGCGGACGGGATCGAGAGCATACCGGGGCTGCGCTTGCTCGGACGCCCGGAGATGAACCTCGTGGCCTTCACGGCCGACGGCTTCAGCGTCTTCGACATCGTCGACGAGATGAAGGAGCGGCGTTGGCTCATCCAGCCACAACTGGCGTTCCGCAACTCGAAGGAGAACATCCACCTGTCGATCAACCCCGCGAGCGTCCGTTGGATCGACGCACTGCTCGCCGATCTGCGGGAGTGCACCGACATCGCCAGGCGGAAGCAGCCCGACGAAGGGGCCGCGGCCCTACGATCGACCCTCGCGGGGCTCGATCCGTCGCAACTGACCGGGGGGAATTTGGGCCAGATGCTGGCGCTCGCCGGCATCCAGGGGTCCGAGTTGCCCGCTCGCATGGCCACGATCAACGAGATCCTCAACTCACTGCCCGTACCGCTGCGCGAGCGCCTGCTGATCGAGTACCTGAACGACCTGATGCGGCAGCGCTGAGTCGGAGCCACCGCGGCGGCTCAGCCCAGGTGGGTCGCGAGGCCCGACTGGAAGCGCGGATCGGCGATCGCACAGAGAGCCTCGGCGCGCTCCCGTAGCGTGCGTCCGCGCAGTCGCGCGACGCCGAACTCGGTGACCACCACGTCGGCGCAGAAGCGCGGGATCGTCACAGGCGCACCTGCCCCGAGACGGGCGACGATCTTGCTGAACCGGCCGTTCTCGGTCGTCGATGCGAGCGCTACGACCGACAGGCCCTCCGGCGAGTAGGCGGCGCCCTCCACGAAGTCGAGAGCGCCGCCGACTCCAGAGATCTGCGTTCCGTCGACGGTCTCGCCGTTGATTTGCCCGTGGAGATCGACCTCGACCGCCGAGTTCACCGAGACGAAACGCGGCAGCGTCGCTAGATACGGAAGGTCATGCGTCACGGTCGAGGGCAGGAACTCGACCTGGTCGCATTCGTGCACGGCACGATACAGCTCGGGGCCGCCGGCGACCTCGCCCGTCACGATGCGGGCGCGGTGCCTGACCGATGCGAGGAACTCCACCAGACCGTCCGAGAGCATTCCCGAGTGCAGGTTGACCCCTTCGATCTCGGCGAGCCGCGGCAGCAGGGCATCGGGAATCGCACCGACTCCCAGTTGCACCCAGGCGCGCGCCGGGATGAGGTCGAGGACCAGATCGACGATGCGTCGATCGCGCTCCGACTGCCTGGGCGAGTTGTAGGTCCCCAGGGGTGCCCGCGCCTCGACCACCAGGTCGAGGCGGCTCAACTCGATCTCGGCAGCCCCGCGAGTCCAGGGCATGTCCGGATGCATCTCCGCGACCACGAGCCGCGCCGCGGAGATCAGGTCGGGGTAGAGACTGCACGAGATCCCGAGGCTCACCCTCCCCTCTCGCGGTGTCGACACCTGGACGAAGAGGACGTCGGGCTCGACCGGTCCGCCGGCGCGGACGACGCGCACGACGTCGCGAAAGCGGAGGGGGAGGAACTCCACCTTCCCCTCTCGAAAGTGATCGCGCAGCTTCGCCGACGCCTGCCAGGTGACGTACCGGAAGCTCTCCCCCAAACCATCGCGCAGATAGGAGTAGGGCCCGAACTGGAGTCCCGAATAGAGCGTCAGATCGCGGAAGCGGGCGCGATTGCGTTGCAGAGCCTCGTAGAGCGCCGCCGGCTCGACGGCGCCGTGCGGCAGGACGACACGACTCCCGTCGGGAATCTCGGCGATGGCCGCGTCTGCCGAAACGATCCGCATCCCGTCCTCTTCCTCTCACAAACCGGCTGCCGAACACAGCGCGGTCAGCACGCGATCGGAGTCGAACTCGCGCTCCGCGAGGGCGCGGGCGGCTTCGCACTGCCGGACGTAGCCGGCTTCGATCGACGCCAGCGCGTCGACCGCCTCCTCGAGCGTCGAGAACGCGAACAGCCCCTCCCCCGTGGGGTAGAGTGCGCGGAAGCCGGTGTCCTGCACGACCACCGGCTTGCCGAGCGCCAGGTAGCAAGCGCTCCGACAGGAGAACCAGCCGCTGCGAGTCGCCACGTAGGCGTTCTTGGCGATGCTCCACTCCCCGCGCGACGTCGCCAGGTAGTCGCGGTACGACTCCATCGTCACCGACCGCTCCGCGGCATCGACGACACGCCAGCCGTGCGACACCAGTTCCGCGCGGGGTGCGGCGCCCGCGACCGCGACCTCCAACGCCACCGGAGTTCTCGAGGGCAGCTCGATGAAGCGGCGGAACTCGCCCTCCTTGCCGCCATAGGGAACGCCGTCGAGAGTGGGCGGCTGCACGCCGGTCTTCCACGACATCACGGTCGTGTACGCCGGCGCCTCGGCTCGCAGCCGCATCGGCCAATCCGCCAGCACGATCGGCTGTCGCGTCGTGTGCCAGGTCAGACCCACCGTCGGCAGCAGGCAGTCGCCCGCGCCCATGTTTTCGGCGAAGGTGAAGAAGAGGTCGTGAGCCCGGATGAGGTCGACGGAATAGCGCTCGTCCTCGCTCGCCACGCCCCGTTGCACGGCTGCCAGCTTGGCGTGGCTGTAGCCAGGATCGGTGTCCAGGTAGACCTTACGCCTTGCGCCTCGGTATTCCTCCCTCAGCCAGCAGCAGCCCGACACGTTCAGCAGCAGATCCGCCTGCGCACAGAACCGTCGAACCGCGTCTCGCGGAACTCCATGATACGCAGCGTCGGGAGCGCGCACAGACCAACTCGCGCTCGGGGCGTGGCGCCTGAATGCGTCGTCGAGCAGCGCGAGGTTGTGGGCGGCATCGGGCGTGAACGTGGCATCGCGCACGTCGTACAGCCACTGCCCGGTGTCCTCGAGGTAGAGCACGTCGGCCCCCAGCCGCTCGAAGCCGCGCACGAAGGCGAGGTAGTCCCACATGACCCCACCGAGGGGGTAGGTCGCGATCAGCCCCGTGACGACGACTCGCACGCCGCTCACCCCCGCGGTCCCGAGGGGGTCGCCGCATCCTCGTCGCCGAATTGCGCCGCGTGCAGTCGAGCGAAGGCGCCGCCGCGCCCCAGCAGTTCCTCGTAGCCGCCCTGCTCCACGATCACGCCGTCCCGCAGCACGAGCACGAGGTCTGCGCCCCGGATGGTCGCCAGACGATGAGCGATCACGAACGTCGTTCGCCCGCGCATCAGGGCTCCGATGCCGTCTAGGATCTCCCTCTCCGTCTCCGTGTCGACGGAGGATGTCGGCTCGTCGAGGATCAGGATCGGTGCGTCTCGCAGGAGGGCCCGAGCGATCGTCAGTCGCTGTCGCTCGCCCTCGGACAGCGTCGCTCCCTGCTCGCCGATGACGCCGTCGTAGCCCCCAGGGAGCCGCGCGATGAAGTCGTGTGCGCGCGCCAATCGCGCCACCCGCTCGATGTCGGCGCGGGTGGCTTGCGGCCGACCGTAGGCGATGTTCTCCGCGATGCTGAGCGGAAAGACCATCGGCGGCTGCAGCACCATCGCGATCGCTCGGCGCAGCGCGGACAGTCGCCACCGGCGCACGTCGAGGCCGTCGATCTCCACGCGGCCTTCCGTCGCGTCGATGAAGCGCGGCAGGAGACTGACGAGGGTACTCTTGCCCGCCCCCGTCTGCCCGACGATCGCCACCACCTGCCCCGGGCTCGCGTGGAACGCGATGCGCGACAGCGCCTGGCGCGCGCCATCGTACGAGAACGATACGTCGTGAAACCTCACGTCGCCGCGCACGACCGCCGGCTCACCGGTGCCGTCGACCAGCGGCTGCTGTTCGTCGAGGATCTCGAATACCCGCCGCACGCCGGCTCGCGCGCCGACGACCATGCCGTACGTCTGCAGGATCGAGTTGAGTGGGGCATAGAGAGAGCCCAGGTAGCTCACGAACACGATGAGGTCGCCGATGCTGAGGTGCTGCCCCCAGACGCGTCGCGCACCCAGCCAGAGCACCGCCGCGGTACCCAGCGCCAGCAGGACATTGATCAGTCCGGTGTAGGCCGTCTGCAGGGTGTAGAGACGGAGCGCTGCCTGCAAACTCGCGCTGCTGCTCGAGAGGAACGCCCGCTGCTCGTGCTCCTCCATGCTGAAGGCCTGGATCACCTTGATGGCGCTCATCCCGCGCTGGACGTGCGCGAACACGGCGCTCTCCCGCTCTCGCGCCTCCCGTGCAAGCGCGGTGATGCGGCGGTTGAGGGCGGCGACGGCCACGAAGAGCAGCGGTGCGACCGCCAGCGCGACCAGCGTGAGCTCCCAGCTCAGCCGGAGCATGACCACGAACATCCCGCCCAGGAGGAGCAGCGAGCCCGCGACGGGGAAGATGCCGTTCATGGCGAGGGTCTGGATGGCAAACGTGTCAGCCGTCACCCGGTAGATCAGATCTCCGACCGTGCGACGCGCGTGGAACTGCAGCGACATTCGCTGCAGCCGCTCGTAGAGCTGCGAGCGGAGGTCGTTGACCATCTTCTGGCCGATGCGGATCGTGGCGAAGTTGTTGACTACGGTGAGTGCCGCCAGAGCCATGTTGAGCAAGACGAGACCCAACGCCGCCGCCACCAGGACGGTCTCGCGCCCCAGGTTGTCGAGCGGAGGAGGAAGCGCATCGCCCTGGAGGGCGTTGTCGAGCACGACCTTGAGGGGCCACGGTTTGAGCAACTCTAGCCCGGTGATCAGAACCACCTGTCCGAGAGCGAAGCCGAAGGCCACTCGGTAGGGCCGGAGATACGCGAGAACGCGCCCGAGGTCGCTCATGGAACGCGCGTCGTCCGGCGCTCAGTCTCCGCGCTCGCGAACGGCCTGCAGCCCGATCGACTTCGCGCAGATCTCCATGACGTGGAACACCACGCGCCCGAGTCGAACGTTCTGCACCGCGATTGCGGCCACGGAGATCAGCCCCAGCGATCCCGCCACCACGGCGACTTCGAACAGGCCGGAATACGCCGCACCGCCGGTCAGCGCTGCGCTGGCACCCACCGCGAGACGAGACAGTCGGGTGGGCCGCAGACGACACTGGGCTCGAAAGAGTCGCTTCGTTCCACCGTGATCCTCGACCGCCATCTTCAGGTGCGACTGCGCGAACACTCCACGGTGCACCGAGATGTCCCAGTCGTTCCAGCCCTGGTCGATCGTGATCAGGTACTTCCGCGGGATGAGGAACGCCATCACCGCGTGCAGGAAGTTCTCCTTCTCCAGACCATTCTCTCCCCAGAACGCAACTTCGTACTGCCACCGCCACCAGCGGATGCGAGGTCGCTGCGACACCTCCTCGAACTCAATTCGTTCAACGTCGGCGCTGCCCTGGAGCCGCCACAGGTATCGCTGCGCGCTTCTGGCCAAAGGGCCCAGATAGACCAGAAGAGCGATCAGCAGCCGGGACGCAATGCCGTCGAAGCGCCGATCGACCTTAGCCCGCCCAGCCGTCCCGAGCGACCAGAGCAGCGCGATCGCCAGCGGCACGGCGGCGTAGGCTTGGTAGGCGCCGGCAATGAGAGCGCCCGCGAGTAGGACCACTCCGACGAGATTCCATTCCAGCGTGAATGGCAGGTAGCTGAGCGGCGACGCTGGTCGTTCGTAGAGCGTCTGGAACAGTCCTCGACCGAACACTCCATGGTAGACGATCGGCCGCGGCGAGAAGAGCGACATGGTGAAGTCGCCGTAGATCCGACCGAACCACTGGGACTGGCCGAGCAGATTGAAGCGGTACGAGTGCTTGAAGTACAAGAGCGCTTCCGCCTTCCCGTAGCCCATCTGCTGTCGCAGATAGGCGCCGATGGTGTTGCGGCGAAAGTGCCAGACCATGGCCGCCGGACTGAAGCCGATCGCGTAACCCGCGTTCTGCAGGCGCCAGCAGAAGTCGACGTCGTCGCCGGCGGCGCGATAGGTCGGGTCAAAGCCGTGGATCTCCTGCATGACCGACTTCCGGAACGCCATGTTGCAGCCCGGGATGTGCTCGGCCACGTCGTCGCTCAAGAGCACGTGGGTCGGACCGCCCGGCGACGCAGCGACACAGGCGGGAATCCGCGAATCCTCCGGCGGCGGCAGGTTGGGACCGCCCACGGCGACGAAGCCGTCGCGGAACTTGTACAAAAGGTAGGTGAGCCAATCCGGATCGACGACGCAGTCCGAGTCGGTGTACGCAACGATCTCGCCACTCGCCGTCTCGGCGCCCACGTTGCGGGCGTAGCTCAGACCCATGTTCGGCTGGTCGACGAGCACGAACTCCGGGTATCGGCGAGCGATCTCGCGGGTGGAGTCCGTCGACCCATCGTTGACGACGATGACCTCGTAGTTCGGGTAGCGCAGTTCCCTCAACGAGGCGAGGCAGGCATCGATCGTGCGCTCGGCGTTGTAGGCACAGATGACCACGGACACCTTCGGGGGATCGGTCACGATCGGAGGCAACGGACAGCGGTAGAGTTTCTGGACGGCGTGGTAACTCGGCTTCTTCTGGCGTTTCCGATCGACGAGGCCGAAGGCCCAGTTCTCCACTTGGAACCCGCCCGTGAACCAGTCGTCGGTCCAGGCGAAGACCACGGTGCCTGCGACGCCGGATTCGGCGGCTGCCCGGATCTGCCATTCGAGAAATCGCGCCTGCTCCTCCGCGCCTTCTCGGAGGGAGTCCATGCCGAACTCGGTGAGCACCAGCGGCTTGTCCCCAGCCAGGTTCTGGAGTCGGGAGAGATACCGCCGGAGATCGGGCTCGCGGTGGAGGTAGACGTTGAACGAGATGAAGTCGAGGAACTCGAGGTCGAGGTATTCGGTGGACGGAAAGTTTGCGAAGCTCACCAGGACTTCCGGGAACTCCGCCTTCACGTCGTCGTACAAGCGCCGCAGGAACGCGGCGACGCGCTCCGGACGGTGCCAGCGAACGATGTCGGGCGGGATCTCGTTGCCGATCAGGACGGCGAACGTGGCGGGGTGGCCGGCGCACGTACGGGCCGCGGCCATGACGCTCGAGCGGATCTCCGCAGCCACCGCTGGGTCGTCGAGAAAGCAGACGTGCTCGCTCCAAGGGAGCCCGCTCAGCACGACGAGACCATGGTCCTGAGCCATGTCGAGCAGCCACTCGGGCGGCGGCGTGAACGTCCGGATGGTGTTGACCCCGAGGTCACCCATCAGCGCGAAGTCGCGCAGGACCATGTCGCGCTCGGGAAACTGTGCGCCGTGCGAACCCGTCGCGAACGGACCATAGGACACACCGCGCAGGAAGACCTTCTCGTCGCCGCGAAACAGGAACTTGCCACGCGCCCGGGGGGTGAGCGTGCCTTCCTCTGTCAGGATGCGACGGCTCTCGACGGTCGTCGACGAAGCGTGATGAGCCACTGGGGACGTTGCGGATCTCGGAGAGATCCTCTCGGCTCAGCAGCCTGCAGCCGGTGCGCCGAGCGAAGCGGCCGGCGGCGCTGGCGGTCGCGTCGGAGAAGCCGACACGCGATCGTGGATGGGCATGCGCCGGGTTCTTACCATTGCGATTTTTGGAGCACAAATTGGGGCACGGCAGCGACGCACCGACCCCGTTTCCTTGACTTGAGGCTCGAGCACCCGCCACAATCCCCGGCCGTGCCCAGAGCCGCGATGCGAGCAACGAGAGAACGCCCGTGAGGATTGCGGACCTCTTCGGGCGGGGCGAGCCCGTCTTCTCCTTCGAGTTCTTTCCGCCCAAGACTCAACAGGGGGTGGACAACCTGTACCGCACGATCGCGCATCTGCGCGAACTGGAGCCGAGCTTCGTGTCGGTCACCTACGGCGCCGGGGGCACGACTCGAGAGCTCACCGTCGACCTCGTCGCTCGCATCAAGGCGGAGATCGGTCTCGAGGCGATGGCACACCTCACTTGCGTTGGCGCTGGGCGCAACGAGATCCGCGCCGTCCTCGACGAGCTGACGAGACGTGGGATCGAGAATGTCCTTGCCCTGCGAGGCGACCCCCCCCGAGACCAAGCGGCGTTTCAACCAGCGCCGGACGGCTTTCGGTTTGCCGCTGAGCTCGTCGCCTTCATTCGCGCGGGCGGGTACGGGTTCTGCATCGGCGGGGCTGGCTATCCCGAAGGGCACGTCGAATGCCCCGACCGCGACGCCGACCTCGCCCACCTCGTCGCGAAGGTGGACGCTGGCCTCGATTTCGTCATCACACAACTGTTCTTCGACAACCGCGACTACTTCGCCTTCGTCGCGCGCGCCCGCCGCGCCGGGATCCGCGTCCCCATCGTCCCCGGGCTGATGCCGATCACGAACCTCGCCCAGATCGAGCGCTTCACTCGCATGTGCGGAGCACGCATCCCCGCGGATCTGACGAGCGCGCTCGATCGGGTGCGCGACGACGAAGAGGCAGTTCGGCGGATTGGGATCGAGCACGCTACCGCTCAGAGTCGCGAGCTGATCGAGAAGGGCGCCCCTGGCATCCATTTCTACACACTCAACCAATCTCCAGCGACGCGCGCCATCTTGCGAGCGATTCGAGGGTGAGACCGTGCCGACCATCCTGACCTTCACCCCGCTGCAGGCGCCAAGGCGCCAGCGCGTGACCGGCAAGGGCCGGATGATGCATCACAGTTGCGAGGACGCGGGTGGAGATCGCCATCGCCAGCGGCTCCCGCTGGGGAGCGTCAAGGGCATCATGTACGTCGACGCCCTTTGCCTTCACTGCGGCGCGCATTTCGTTTGGGTCGGTGACGAGACCCCCCTCCCTCCGGAAGCGGCCGAACGAACGGGGTGAGCCCGGCCACTGGCGGGTCCTCGCAACGCCAGCGGCGTTACTCACGACCGTGGAGCGCGGATTGGAATTGACTCTCGCCCTGGGGTACACCGTGGTGGATCATGCGCTTGCCGAATGATCGCACGCAGTTGCTGCGCCAGCAGTTGCAGAGCCGCATCCTGGTCCTGGACGGAGCCATGGGCACGGCCCTCCAGTCTCTCGACCTGTCGGCGGACGACTTCGGGGGGCCGACTCTCGAGGGTTGCAACGAGCACCTGGTGCTGACCCGCCCCGATGCGATCCGGGACGTCCATCGAGGCTACGCGGAGGCCGGCGCGGATCTGATCGAGACCAACACGTTCGGGGGAACGCGCATCGTGCTGGCGGAGTACGGCCTCGAAGACAAGGTCTACGAGATCAACCTCGCCGCCGCCCGACTCGCGCGCGAGGTCGCCGAGGCCGCTTCGACCAGTACGCGACCCGTGTTCGTCGCCGGGTCCATGGGGCCAGGGACCAAGACGATCTCCGTCACCGGGGGCGTCACCTTCACCCAGGTCCGCCGGGCCTACGAAGAGCAGACGCTCGGTCTGGTCGAAGGGGGTGCCGACGTCCTGTTTCTCGAGACCCAGCAGGACACGCTCAACGTCAAGGCGGCGCTCCTCGGAGTCCGCGACGCATTCGCCCGCATGGGTCGGGAGCTGCCCGTCGTGCTTTCCGTCTCGATCGAAACGATGGGAACGATGCTGGCAGGCCAGTCCATCGAGGCGCTCTATGTGTCGGTCGAGAACCAGGATCTGCTCGCGATCGGACTGAACTGCGCAACCGGCCCCGACTTCATGACGGACCACCTGCGCACCCTGGCGGAGATCTCGCGCTTCCCGATCTCGTGCTTCCCCAATGCCGGCTTGCCCGACGAAGAGGGCCACTACAACGAGTTGCCCCCCATGCTGGCGGACAAGATCGAGCGCTTCTGCCGCGAAGGCTGGATCAACATCATCGGAGGGTGTTGCGGGACGACCGCCGAGCACATCCGGCGCATCGCCGCGGTCGCCGCGAAGTACCCTCCGAGGAGGGCACCCTCCGTTCGACGTTCGGTCGTGTCGGGAATCGAGGCGCTGACGATCGATGCGGATACTCGCCCGGTCATCGTTGGAGAGCGAACGAACGTCCTCGGCAGTCGCAAGTTCAAGGATCTCATCGCGGACGGCAAGTTCGAAGAGGCAGCCGAGGTCGGACGAGTCCAGGTGCGGCGCGGCGCCCACGTCCTCGACGTCTGCCTGCAGGATCCCGACCGCAACGAGAAGGAGGATGTCGCCGCCTTCCTCGACATCCTGGTGAAGAAGGTCAAGGTCCCGATCATGATCGACTCCACCGATGCGGCGGTGATCGAGGACTCGCTCACCCGGACCCAGGGCAAGT
>Ga0268299_1004609_pt1 | contig 10486 bp, 8 predicted proteins | sample NOBtaG_FD_193484 | JGI IMG/M metagenome (GOLD analysis project Ga0268299, IMG submission 193484) | Activated sludge microbial communities from bioreactor in Nijmegen, Gelderland, Netherland - NOB reactor | ecosystem: Engineered > Bioreactor > Aerobic > Activated sludge | place: Netherlands... | reverse complement strand
TCTTTGCCTGGCTCCAGTGGAAACGACGGCTCCTCATTCGCTGGGAGTACTACGCCACCAACTTCCTCGGCTTCGTGCAACTCGCCTGCATCACGATGCTCCTGAAGCAATTTTGAGATAGGTTCTATTAAACTTGCTACAGACTACTCATGCGGCCTAGCAAGGCAGCCTCAGCGTGGGCAAGTCTAATGCAAAGCCGGCTACTTCGCAATCATTCCGTCTGACGTCCCTCAAGATAGACTGCGAATCTTGCGGTCTATTCAGCGATCACCTCGCAGAGCATCCGGCCATGAGTAGCAGCTGTACGCCGAGAAAGGAAGATGGCTCAGCGCAGCTGAATGGCTATCTCTTCGCGTAAAAGGGGAGGGAATGCACGGTGGCGTCGTGGCGCGTTCCGTCGATGTCAACCGACAGGGCGCTGCCAGCATTGCTGAAGTCTCGCAAGGGAAAGCCCAATGCGATGACCGCGCTCATCTGGGGCGAATGCGTGGCGCTGCTCACCCAGCCGATCTCCCGGTCGCCGCTGAAGAGCTTGGCGCCCTTCGGCGGAATCGCCGATCCCTTGACGACGAGGCCGACCAGGTGGCGGCGGACGTTGCCATAGGTGTCCATGCGGGCGACGACTTCCTGGCCGGGGTAGCAGCCCTTGGTCAAACTGAAGGCTTTGCTTTCGAGGTTTGCTTCAGGCGGAACGATTTCTTCATTCAAGTCCGGCCCGGCTTTCGGAATGCCGGCTTCGATGCGGAGCGCTTCACGGGCCTGGCTGCCCATCGCTTTTATTCCATAGGTCTTGCCGGCTTCCATCAGCCGCTCCCAGGCGGCGATCAGCCCGTCTGCCGGCAGCAGAATCTCATAATCTTCTTCCCCCGTTTCCTCCGTCCGTATGATCAATGCAGACTGTCCACCGATCATTGCGGAAACACAGTTCACGGGTTTCAGATCCGTCACATCCGTTCCAAAGGCGGACTTGACCGTTGATGCGGCTTTTGGACCGCTGACGAGCAACAATCCCCAACTGTCCGCGCAGTTTTCCATCTTGGCCTTGGTGCCGTAGAGAAGGAATTTCCGCAGTGCACTGTAGGTCGTTTCGCCGATCTCGCCGACGTCCTCCAGCATGACCGCGTCGGCCTGCATATACACACGGAAATAGGTCAGCATCTTTCCCTTGTGGGTGAGGAAGCTCGAGTAGCGCCCTTGACCCGGCTGGAGTGGCAGGATGTCGTTGCTGATGACGCTCTGGAGCCACTTGACCCGGTCGTCGCCCGTCACGCGCAGTTTACCGCGGTGCGACAAGTCGGCCATGGCCACGGATTCCCGCGCCGCCCGGTGCTCCGCGTCCGGGTCTCCGTAGTGAGCGGGCATGTTCCAGCCGGTGACGTCCTCAAAGGTTGCGCCGAGGCGTGCGTGGTGGTCGTGCAAGCGGGATTGTTTCGGCATAAAATATCGAGTTGTGAATGTTTAATGTTGAATTGAAGTCATTCAACGTTGGCCTTCGACAGGACCTCTTCTAGCAGATCTTTCGTCCGTGCCGAGAACTCGTTTCGCGAGACGATCTTCGTTACGCCCAGCGACTTGGCGCGATTCCACGTGCCGACTTCCTCGTGATTGGCAAAGGCCAGAATGGGTATCGTCTTGGCCCGGGCATCGGCCTTCAGCGTCTCCAAGGCTTGGAAGGCATTCAGGACATCATCATTCATGTTCAGAATGACCGCGGCAGGCGAACCGCTGGATGAGATGCCCGCGATATCCTGCTGCGAGCGGGCTCGTTCGAGTCGAAATCCTCCGGAACGCAAGGCGTCGCGGACCTTCGTATAGAAAAAGATATCGGTCACCGCCACCAAGATTGTTTGACTCATAGCAAAACAGTTCTTGAGTGTTGAGTGTTCGTCAGGTTTAAGACAACTAAGAACTCACAACTAAAAACTAACAACTGTTTTTTCTAGTTCAGAGAGCTGATCAAGCGCCCGAGCGACTTCTTGGCGAGGACATAGTCCGGGTTTAGGAGCAGGGCCTGCTTGTACGCGTCGATCGCCTCGGTCCACTGGCCTTTCTTTTCATAGACCCTTCCGATGTTCAGATGGGGAAAAGCCGGGCTCTCATAGCGTTTCGCCTGCATCGCCTTTTGAAACCATGGAATGGCTTCGTCGAACTGTCCCTTTTCGATCAAGTAGGCGCCGATGTCATTGTAGGGGTTGCCAAACTCCGGGTCCCGCGCGATGGCCATGTGGCACTCGTCGATGGCGTCGTCGAACCGGCCCATATAGCTGTAGGTCCAGCCCAGGAACGTGTGGGCCTCCGCCGTCGGGTGTACGGACAAGGACTTTTGGTAGAGCGACACGGCCTCTTCCAGTTCTCCTTTCATCTGCCGCTCATAGGCTTGCTGGAAGAGACCCCAAGCTTCCCGCTTGTCCTCTTCCCGTCCGTCGCCTTGTACTAGAAAGTCTTGAACATCCATGGCAATGTCTAAGAGCAGATGGCGTATGGCATATAGCAGAGGCACAAGACAAGGTGAGCGCACCCCTTCACTCCTGCTATTGGCCATATGCTATTTGCTATAAGCTCCTACTCCTGCTTCAGTTTCTTCTTGATCAACTCCGCTCCATAGCGACCGGATAGTAACATAGATCCGAAGGCCGGACCCATTCGAGGAGTGCCGTGAACGGCCGACACGGCCAATCCTATCACAAAGCAATTGGGATAGACTTCGCCCGTATGGTCCATGACGTCCTCTTCCGAACGGGCGACCCACATGGCGCCGTTCCCCGGCACCTCCGTGTAGAGGCTTCGCTTATGCAACAAGTTGACGACCACCGCATCGTGACCCGTGGCATCGACGACGACCTTGCTTTCCAAGGCGATGGGATCGACGTGGATGAGGTCATGACCGGCCATTTCGGCGGTCGTATTGTTGACGACCACTCCCTCCAACGCCGCGTCGCGGCGGAGCACCAGGTCGACAACCCGTGTGAGGTTGAGGATTTTCGCGCCTCCCCGATAGGCTGCGGCAATCAGCGCGCCCGTGGCGTGAGGCGGATCCACGATATACATGCCGTCGCAGTCCTTGATTTTCTTGCAAGGCACGCCGACCTCTTCAAGGATCTTATGCGCCGGAGCGCAGATCGTGGCCTTGTTCATCAAGTATCCGCCGTGCCAGAACCCGCCGCCAAGCGCGAGGTTCTGCTCGACGATGACGGTCTTGAATCCCATGTCCGCCAGATCGTGGGCGCAAATCAATCCGGATGGCCCGGCCCCCACGATAATGACGTCGCTTTCGATGAGTTGATCGAATTCCTTGTAGTACTCGCGCGCGATCTGTCTGGTGATGTCTCGTTCCCGGAGCGGGGCTGGTCTGGGCTTAGGCATAAATGTCCTTCGAATTTTGAGTTTTGAGTTGTAAGTTTTTAGTTTCTCGGCCTCGGCCATTCTGACTGGTTTTCACAATCGCCGTTAAGATGCGGAGCAATTCCTCAACGTCATTGAGCAGAGGTGACACAACATTCAACGCAAGGGCCTGCGAGTCCTGAATAAGGCGTAGCCAGTAATGGGTCTCTCGGGCCTCTTTAGAAGCAATGCTCATCTTTGCGATGAAGTCTCGCCTGCTTATTCCCGCTAACGCCTCTTCTACATTGGCGCCGATACTGGTTCCGGCGCGCAGTACTTGTTTTGAAAGCTCAAACTCGTGGCGCTGTTTGAGTTCGCGCGCCAAACGAACGACTTTCACGGCAAAAGCATAGCTCTTATTCTTGACGATGCTGTCTTTCACCGCTAACTCATAACTAAAAACTCAACACTCAAAACTTACCTATAGATTTCCGCTCCGGTGTTCTTGAATTCCTCCGACTTTTCCTTCAGTCCGATTTGGATGGCTTGCTGCTCGGACACATGCTTGCTGGCCGCATAGTCGCGCACGTCCTGCGTGATCTTCATGGAACAGAAATGCGGCCCGCACATGCTGCAGAAATGGGAGACCTTGGCCGCGTTGTCGGGAAGCGTTTCGTCGTGGAACTGCTCGGCGGTGTCCGGATCGAGAGACAGATGAAACTGGTCCTCCCACCGAAACTCGAAACGGGCTTTCGACAGGGCGTTGTCCCGGATCTGCGCGCCCGGATGGCCCTTGGCCAAATCGGCCGCATGGGCTGCGATCTTGTAGGTGATGACTCCGGCCTTCACGTCTTCGCGGTCGGGCAGGCCAAGGTGTTCCTTGGGGGTCACATAACAGAGCATGGCGCATCCGTACCAGCCAATCATGGCCGCGCCGATTCCCGACGTGATGTGGTCGTAGCCGGGGGCGATGTCGGTCGTGAGCGGGCCGAGCGTGTAGAAGGGCGCTTCGTGACAGGCTTCCAGTTGTTTCTCCATGTTGACCTTGATCAGGTGCATCGGCACGTGACCCGGTCCTTCGATCATCACTTGTACGTCGTGCTTCCACGCGAGTTGCGTCAGCTCGCCCAGGGTCTCAAGCTCGGCGAATTGCGCTTCGTCGTTGGCGTCGGCGATGGAGCCAGGCCGTAGACCGTCTCCGAGGCTGAACGAGACGTCGTAGGCCTTCATGATTTCGCAGATTTCCTCGAAGTGCTGGTAGGCGAAGTTGTCCTCGTGATGGGCGAGGCACCACTTGGCGTGGATCGATCCGCCACGCGACACGATCCCGGTCATGCGCTTTGCAGTCATGGGCACATAGGCCAGACGAACGCCGGCGTGGATCGTAAAGTAGTCGACCCCCTGCTCGGCCTGCTCGATGAGGGTGTCGCGGAAGATGTCCCACGTCAGGTCCTCCGCTTTCCCGCCGACCTTTTCGAGCGCCTGGTAGATTGGCACGGTGCCGATCGGGACCGGAGAGTTGCGGATGATCCACTCCCGTGTCTCATGGATGTTCTTTCCCGTGGAAAGATCCATGACCGTGTCGGCGCCCCAGCGGATCGACCAGATCATCTTTTCGACTTCCTCTTCGATCGAAGAGGCGACGGCGGAGTTCCCGATGTTGGAGTTGATCTTGACCAGAAAGTTCCGGCCGATGATCATGGGCTCCGTTTCGGGGTGGTTGATGTTGGCGGGAATGATCGCCCGACCTCTCGCGACTTCATCCCGCACGAACTCCGGCGTAATGGTCCGGGGAATGCTTGCGCCCCAGGCCTGACCCGGGTGCTGTGCCGTGCCTCCTCCATGACCGTTCCGCGACGCCAACTCGCGGGCGACCTCGCGGGATTGATTCTCCCTGATCGCGACGAATTCCATCTCCGGTGTGATGATGCCTTTGCGGGCATAATGGAGTTGCGTCACGTTCTTGCCTGGTTTGGCGCGCAGGGGTTTGCGGACGTGTGCAAAGCGCAGGTCCGCCAGTTTCGGATCCGCGGCTCGTGCCTGACCATATTGCGAAGTGACGTCGGAGAGTTGCTCCACATCCTCGCGCGAACGGATCCACTCCTGACGGACCGGGGCCAGCCCGGCTCGAATGTCGATCGTGACAGAGGGATCGGTGTAGGGACCCGACGTGTCGTAGACCGTGACGGGCTCGTTGGGGGTCGGCGTCTCGCCCTTCATCGACTTGGTCGGTGACAAGGCGATTTCCCGCATCGGAACCCGCACGCCCGGCTGAGCTCCGGAGACGAAGACCTTCCGGGAAGCGGGAAAAGGGCTTGTCGTAATCGTCATGTGGCCGTGACCGCTGTCGGAGCCGTTCTTGCTCATAGCGAGATTCCTTTCATCTGAAACTGCCGACCGTTGCTCGATCTTCACTGCAAATAAAAAAGCCGCACCCGGTGGATAGGGGCGGCTCAGACTTCTGCGTCTTCAGCTGTTCCGCTTCCCTACGCTGGTATTACCCAGGTCAGGTTGTGAGGGTCGTCCGTCCATTGATTCCGGCGGACTCTCAGCCTTCTGGCACCCCTAGCTCGTAGCTCAAAATCGTAGTCCGCGCAGGGACCGAAGTCAACGTGCTATTAGACCCATGAATGACTAGGTCCATTTATCCTGTTGGGGCGTGAAGCATGGCTGGCGAAGCCGGCGGGCAGTTTGGGTCGGTGGTTTCATTGATTGTGAGAGAATGCGTGGCGTACAATGAGGGTTCTTCGAGCGTTCTCCACAAGATTTGGAGAACATTAGTCAGAATATGCTGGCCACATTACCCAAGCCCATCACCGATTACCAAAGCCTCGCGGGCGAGGAACTCTTCCGCCGGACCGCGCATGCGAAGCGCGCACTGGGCGATCGGGTCATGATCCTCGGCCATAACTATCAGCGGGACGAGGTGATCGAACACGCTGATTTTCGAGGCGATTCACTCCTGCTGTCCAAACTCGCGGCCGAGCGATCGGAGCGGCCCTACGTCGTGTTTTGCGGCGTGCATTTTATGGCCGAGACGGCCGACATTTTGAGCCGGTCGAATCAAACGGTCATTTTGCCGGACATGGCGGCGGGCTGTTCCATGGCGGACATGGCGGCGATCGAACAGGTCGATCAGTGTTGGGAAACGTTGGGGCGTATGCTTCCGGTCGAGGAGACCGTCATGCCGGCCGTGTATGTCAATTCCGCGGCGGTCTTGAAGGCATTCTGCGGCGAGCACGGCGGGATTACCTGTACGTCTTCCAATGCCCGAGCCGTGATCGAATGGTGTTGGGCGAGACGAGAAAAGATTCTGTTTTTCCCGGACGAACACCTGGGCCGCAATACGGCCAACAAGATGGGCGTGCCCCGCGAGCAGATGATCGTGTGGGATCCCTACCAACCGAACGGCGGCAACAGCCGCGAGGCCATCAAGCGTGCGAGACTGATTCTCTGGAAAGGTCATTGCAGCGTCCATCAGATGTTTCAACCGGTGCATGTCGACAACTTCAGGAGGCAGTATCCCAACGGCAAGGTGATCGTTCATCCGGAATGCCACGAGAACGTGGTCAACAAGGCGGATTTGTCCGGATCCACGGAATTCATTATCAAGACGGTCACCGCGGCTCCCGGCGAATCAGTCTGGGCTGTGGGCACGGAACTCAATCTCGTCAACCGATTGAAGCGCGATATGACCGACAAGAAGGTCTTCTTTCTGTCGTCCACCGTTTGTCAGTGCGCGACGATGTTCAGAATCGACGGCGCGCATCTTTGTTGGGCCATGGAGAATCTTGCCGAAGGCCACGTCGTCAACCATATCGTGGTTCCCGAAGACGACAAGCGGTGGGCACGAGTGGCCCTTGATCGCATGATGGCCATTAGCTAATCCCCGCAAGCAGTTTTGAGTGATAAGTTGTGAGTGTTGAGTTACAATCCGCACCTCATAACTTAGCGCTCGACACGTAAAACTCCACGCACAGATTTCCATGGACTACAAAGCAACGCTGAATTTACCGAAGACCGACTTTCCCATGAAGGCGAACCTGCCGCAGCGGGAGCCTGAACTGTTGATCTGGTGGGAACGGGAGCGATTATACGAGGCAATCCAGCAAGCGGGACAGGGTCGGCCACGCTATGTGCTGCATGACGGCCCTCCCTATGCCAACGGTCGTATTCACATCGGCCATGCTCTCAACAAGATCCTCAAGGACATCATCGTCAAGTCGAAAACCATGGCGGGATTTCACGTGCCGTACGTGCCGGGCTGGGATTGCCATGGCCTGCCGATCGAACATCAGGTCCTGAAGGACCTCGGCGAAAAGAAGAAGACGCTCGATGCGATGACGATCCGCCGGCTCTGCCGGGAATATGCCGAGAAATTTCGCGACATTCAGCGCGAGGAATTTCAACGGCTCGGCACGTTCGGCGATTGGCAGCACCCGTATCTCACCATGAATCCGGCCTACGAAGCGACGATCGTGCGGGAGTTTGGCAAGTTCGTGGAGCGGGGAGGAGTCTACAAGGGGCTCAAACCGGTACTCTGGTGCACGCAGGATCAAACCGCGCTCGCCGAAGCGGAAGTAGAGTATGACGATCACACCTCACCGTCGATCTACGTCAAGTTTCCTGTGGTCAATCCCCCCAGGTCGTTTCCGGGAAGGCCCGACGGCGTTCCGGCGGATCGGACGTCCTATGCGATCGTGATTTGGACGACCACGCCCTGGACACTTCCGGCCAATCAGGCGGTCTGCCTGCACCCTGACATCGACTACGCGTTCGTGCAGGTCAGCGAGGAGATCTTGATCATTGCCGACAAGCTGGTAGAGCGCGTGGCCAAAGCCTGCGACCTGAAAGAGGCCCGCGTGCTCGGCGTGAAGAAGGGGAGCGACGGATTCGAGGGGCTTGAGACTCAGCGGCCGATGAGCACGGGGTTGTCGCCCATCCTCTTAGGGGATTTCGTAACACTCGATCAAGGCACCGGTTGCGTGCACATCGCGCCTGGACACGGCATGGAAGACTACATTTTGGTCCAAGAATACAACGCCAAAGCGTCTCCGGGCGAGCGGCTCGAGATTCTCGCCCCGGTCGACGACGCCGGACGGTTCACCGAAGCGGTGGCAGATTTTGCCGGGCAGCATGTGTTCAAAGCCAATCCGGGCATTGTGGAACGCCTCAAGGCGGCGGGGAAGCTGTTAGGACACGGGTCGTTGGGCCATTCGTATCCCCATTGCTGGCGGTGCAAGAGCCCGGTCATCTTTCGGGCGACGGAACAATGGTTCGTGTCCATGGAGACGAACGAACTGCGTCAGGAGACCCTGGCCGAAATCAATCGCGTGCAATGGGTGCCGCCTTGGGGCAAGGACCGGATCACCGGTATGATCAGCAATCGGCCCGACTGGTGTTTGTCGCGCCAGCGGGTCTGGGGCGTACCGATCCCGGGCTTTACCTGCGTCGGCTGCCGCAGGGTGATGGCCGAGCCGGTGCTCATCGAACATCTCGCCGTGTTGATTGAGTCCGGAGGGTCCGATATCTGGTTTCAACGGCCGGCATCCGAGCTGCTGCCTCCCGGCACCACGTGCGGGCAATGCGGCGGGACCGAGTTTGAAAAGGAGCATGACATTCTCGACGTGTGGTTCGAATCGGGCGTGAGCTACGCCGCCGTGCTTAAACCGCGCAAGTGGTGGCCTGCGGATCTGTATCTCGAAGGCTCGGACCAGCATCGAGGCTGGTTCCATAGTTCCTTGCTGGCCGGCGTCATCACCGATCGACGCGCGCCGTACAAGGCCGTCTTGACTCACGGATTCGTCGTTGACGATCAGGGCAAGAAGATGTCCAAGTCCGCGTGGAACGGCGTGGCGCCCCATGAGATCATCAAGCAGTACGGCGCCGAAATCCTGCGTTTGTGGGTGTCCGCGCAGAATTACCAGGACGACGTGCGCATCTCCCCGGCCATCCTGACGCAGTTGGTGGAAGCCTATCGAAAGATCCGGAATACCTGTCGGTTCCTTCTGAGCAATCTCTACGACTTTGATCCTTTGAAGGATCGGGTGACGTACGAACAGTTGCCCGAGCTCGACCGATGGGCGCTCCTGCGGCTCGAGGAACTAAAGGGGAAAGTCCGCAAGGCCTACGATGACTTTGAATTTCACGCCATCTATCACGCGCTCAACAACTTCTGCTCCGTGGATTTGAGCGCTGTCTATCTGGATATTCTCAAAGATCGTCTCTACACCTTTCGCAAGGATTCGCCGTTGCGGCGGGGGTCTCAGACCGTGCTCTACAAAATCATCCTGGCGATGACCAAGCTGATGGCGCCGGTGCTTAGCTTCACCGCCGAAGAAATTTGGCGGACCTTGTCTGCGCAATTCCCTGAAGCGCTCGAAGCCAAGAGCGTGCACGCGAGCCGGTTCCCGGACGCGCAGCCGGAGTGGAACGATCAAGCCCTTGCTCAGCGATGGGAGAGGCTTTTGAAATATCGTACGGAGGTTCAGGGGTTGTTGGAAGGCATGCGGCAGGAAAAAGAAATCGGTTCGTCGCTCGAAGCTCGAGTCGAGCTGCTTGCTCGGCCGCCGGTCTATGAATTCCTCAAGCCCTATGAGGCAGATTTGCCGGCGCTTTTCATCGTCTCTCAAGTCGGACTGGTTAGCGACCCGACTACTGCCTCCGATTTGGCCATCGTGAAATCACGGGCGAGAGGAAAGAAGTGTGAGCGCTGCTGGAATTATCGGTCTGCAGTCGGAAAAGATGAGAGCCATCCGACCCTCTGCGACCGTTGTGTGGAGGCGGTGCGGTGAGCCCGACCGCGCTTCGTTACGGAGGACTGGCTCTGCTCGGACTCCTGATCGTGCTGGTCGATCAGGTGACAAAACAGTGGGTCATGCAGTCCATGCGATTGCATGAATCCATCGTGGTCGTTCCCAACCTGTTCAGCATCACCTACATTCGGAATCCCGGAGCGGCGTTCGGGTTGCTGGCCGGCAGCAGCAATGCCTTTCGCATGGTGTTCTTCGGCGTGACGTCGCTGTTTGCGCTGGGACTGCTGGGGACCATTCTGGCTCGGTTGCCTGAAAAGGACTGGATCGGACAGCTGAGCATCGCCGGGATTCTCGGAGGCGCGATCGGAAATTTGATCGACCGGCTACGGTTCGGCGAGGTGATCGACTTT
>Ga0268299_1004608_pt1 | contig 10488 bp, 9 predicted proteins | sample NOBtaG_FD_193484 | JGI IMG/M metagenome (GOLD analysis project Ga0268299, IMG submission 193484) | Activated sludge microbial communities from bioreactor in Nijmegen, Gelderland, Netherland - NOB reactor | ecosystem: Engineered > Bioreactor > Aerobic > Activated sludge | place: Netherlands... | reverse complement strand
GCCTCCGCTGGCCCGCCATGTGGATCCAATGCACGCTACGACGTCAGAGGTTCGACGTCGAGCAAAAAAAGGCTCCTGCTTTACTTGCCGATCTCTGCGTTAACAGGAAATCGGCAAAGTGGCTTTCTGGCGCGGGGAACGGCGAGCAGTTCGGCCACCATGGTGTTGCCGAAGGCATCCTCAACCGTCTGTGCGGCATCATCCAATTGCCGATGCAAAGGGCAAAGCTGCCGGCCGTGGCTGCGGATGCCCAAGGGACACTCGGGATAACGCCGAATCGGGTCGACGACGTTCACCACTTCCAAAACGGAGAGCGCATGCGGGTCGCGTTCTAAAGTGAATCCGCCGTTGAGTCCGCGCTGCGACTTGACCAGCTTGGCACGGCTGAGGCCTTGCATCACTTTGGCGAGATAACCGGCGGGTACCTGAGTCGCCTCGGCAATCTGCATCACGGTTCGTGGTTGGCCCGCCTGGTCGGCTAGATACACGATGGCCCGTAGGGCGTACTCGGCGGTTTGGGAAATCATAGCAAACGAGAAGCCTCGAGAACTCAAAGGCGATATCAGGACCTTGACATCCTAAATGTGGTCGATACAGTAACCTCTGTCAAGCATTTCTTGCCCCGCTGCTGGGATTGCTTGGGAGGTAGCCATGATCCGCTTGCTCCAGTCCAAGGTATCTGACCGGCGCCCACGGCTCCGGCGGGACTTCAAGTGCAGCCCTCTGCTGGTCTTCTACGAAGTCACTCAGGCTTGCGATCTCGTTTGCCAGCATTGCCGCGCGTGCGCACAAACGCGCTCGCATCCTGCGGAGTTGAAGACAGATGATTCGCTGCAACTCATCGACCAACTGACCGAATTCCCGTCCCAACCGATGCTGGTGCTGACGGGCGGTGATCCTCTGAAGCGGGCCGATATTTTTCAGCTCGTCGAGCATGCGACGCGAGCGGGAATCGGGGTGTCGATTACCCCCAGTGCCACACCGCTCGTGACACCGGCGGCGATTGGCCGTTTGCGCGAGGCGGGCATTGCTCGGATCGCCATCAGTATCGACGGCGCCGACGCGGCAACGCACGATGCAACACGTGGAGTGCCAGGCAGCTTTGACCGCAGCCTGCAGATTCTCACCGCAGCGCGCACGGCGGGCATTCCCACGCAAGTCAACACCACGCTGACGCCGGCCAATCTTGCCCAGATTGAGTCCCTGGCCGAAATCTTGGCTCACTTGGGAATCGTGATGTGGTCGGTGTTCTTCCTGGTGCCGGTCGGCCGAGCTCGTGACCTGCCGCGACTGTCCGCCGACGAGTGTGAGATGGCCTTCGCGCGCTTGTGGCGACAAGCGCAACGCCAGCCTTACGCCATCAAGACAACGGAGGCTCCTCACTACCGCAGGTACGTGATTCAACACCAGATTTCCCAGGCTGATGGCTGCGACCGAACGGCCACGGTGGGTTTCGTGCCCGCGGGAGTCAACGACGGCAAGGGCGTGATGTTTGTCAGTCACACCGGGCTAGTGCATCCGAGTGGCTTCCTGCCGATCGTCTGTGGCGCATTTCCACGGGAGCATGTGGTCGACATCTATCAGAACTCGCCGGTGTTCCGCGCGCTCCGCGACGCCGACAAGCTGGCAGGCAAGTGTCATTTCTGCGAATTCCGTCACCTCTGTGGCGGGAGTCGTGCTCGTGCCTACGCGGTGACCGGCGATGCCTTTGCGGCAGAACCAGATTGTGCTTACCAACCAGACGGAGTGTCGTGAACAGCGTCCAGGCTGGCCCGGGCTGCCTAGCGCACGTTCCTGCTAGCGGAGGCGTAGTTCGGTGGTACAGGCGTGGAGAGAACCGTGATGAAACCTCGCGTTGCCATCATCGGTGGCGGAATCACAGGTCTAGCGGCTGCGCATCGACTGCGTGAACTGGCTCCCACGGTCGACGTGCTCCTCCTGGAATCGGGATCGCGATTGGGAGGCGTGCTTCATACGACGCATCAGGGTGGCTATCTGCTTGAAGCAGCGGCCGACAATTTTCTTACCTCTCCGCCCGCCGCTGTCGACCTGTGTTGCCGCTTGGGTTTGGAAAGCCAGTTGAGGGGACCCAACCCATCACACCGCCAGGCACTGGTGGTCAACCGGGGACGACTGCAGCCAATTCCGGCTGGCTTTCTCGTGATGGCCCCCAGTCGAATTCGACCTTTGCTGACGTCGCCGATCTTGAGTTGGCGTGGCAAGTTGCGTGCAGGAGTTGAATACTTCCTCCCGCGCAAGAAAGGGGATCAGGACGAGTCACTGCAGTCGTTCGTTTGTCGCCGGTTTGGCGTGGAACTCTTTGAACGCCTGGCGCAACCGCTGGTGGGAGGCATCTATACCGCCGATCCGCAGCGACTGAGCGTCGAGGCGACCATGCCTCGATTTCGGCAAATGGAACGCGAGCACGGCAGCTTGCTTCGCGCGCTCCTTCACCAACGCCGCCAACGGCCTGACGAACAACGCGGTAGCGGAGCACGGTATGCGCAGTTTGCCACGCTGCGCGCCGGCATGTCGAGTCTTGTCAACGAGCTCGCCAGCCAGTTGCCCGAGGAATCGGTCAGGTTCGATTCACCCGTGGATGGCCTGTTTCAGGCAGGCTGCGACCGTTGGCTTGTGTCGATCGGTGGCCGCCATCCCAGCTTATTGCCGGTTGATGGCGTGGTTGTGGCAGTGCCAGCACACCATGCGGCCAGCATACTGCCCGGTGTTGATGCGCAGGTGGCCCACGAGTTGCGGCAGATCGAATACGCCAGTTGTGCCGTAGTGTCCTTGGGTTATCACCGCGACCAGATCGGCCACCCACTGCACGGTTTTGGCTTTGTTGTTCCGTTGGTCGAAAAGCGGCTGATCCTCTCGTGCAGCTTCTCGAGCGTGAAATACCCGGGCCGCGCGCCGGATGACGCGGTCTTGTTACGCGTGTTTATCGGCGGAGCTTGTCAAGCCGATCTACTGCGATTGCCTCGCGCGCACCTGGTCGAGCTGGCACAGCGAGAAGTGGCCGACTTGCTGCAAATTCGGGGTAGACCATCGTTGCGACACATCGTGCGACAGCAGCACGCGATGCCGCAGTATCACGTTGGTCATGGTGAGCGCGTCGCACGGATTGAAGCTCGGCTGGCACGTTTCTCCAGCATCGCGTTAGCCGGAAGTGCCCTCTACGGAGTCGGCGTGCCGGCCTGCATTCAGAGCGGCGAAGCGGCCGTGGAAAGAATCGTTCCGCACCTGCAAGAAGCCGCGATGGCCAGCCCTCAATCAGTTTGTATTTAGAGGGAGTCACACGCACGACAGGCTGCCTCGCGCTGCTCATTTGACCGAACGAGGGCTGCGCAGCATCCAACAGTCGACCAATCGGGCTGCTGATGGCACGCGTAGGTAGAACAGGCCGGTGCAGAACGGCCCGCAAAGTCGTAGGCCCCGGGGCAAGCGGAGCGCTGCGTCGCCATTGAAGCTCCAGACGAGATCACCGCTGGATCGCTGCTGCTTGCGTTGGCGCAGGCGGGAAATGTGCGCACGCGCACGTTGCGTCTGTACGACGAGCAAGAGTTTGCGCGAATGGTAGCCGGAGTCTCAGCCTGACCAGTGCCGCTTGCCGTGATGAGCTGCGATCGGGAGTCATTTTGCTTCGACAAATGCTATTTACTCTCGCGGGGAACTTTCAGGTGAGTCAACTACGGGAGCCGTTGCGGCCTGCTTTTCTGCCACAGGCGGTCCCGTCTCGGCCTCGAACCACTGATGCTCGGGCCGCGCGAGAATGGTCTCAATGGTCTTGAGGACCTGATCTCCCTGCTGCTCCTGGCCAGCTTCTTTCGCGTGATTGGCGAGCTCGCGGGCCTCGGGAATCAATTCCTTGTAGAACCGCTCAGCGACTTCGAACATGCCATGCCAGTGGGCGTAGTCAGGCGCCATCATCGAGGCGCCGTGACGCGCACGCCTGCCTTCGTGGTGCCAGAGGTAGAACCATGTCCACTCGATGTTTTCGTCGAACTCGGCTGGTGTCAGTAGCTTCGCTTCACGCAGCGCGCCCATGATCTGCTGGCCAGGCTTGGCGAATTTCTCGTTGTAGTTGATCACAAAGTCATCGTACTGCTGGTAGAACGACTGTACGTAGTGCTCCGTGTGGCAATGGGAGCAGACTTGCTTCATGCGATCGCGCTTTTGCTGCCAGGTATCGACGACCAGAGATTGTCGTTTTGCGGGATCTGTTTCCTTAACGAGTTCCCCCGTCGCATCGGTATCGAGCAACGCGCTGATGGGCGGACGATTGGTCCACGAGATGCGTTGGCCGGGGTTGTGAGTGACGACGCGGCCGTTGCGCGTGTTGGCCGACATGTGGCAGGTGGCACAGGTCGGAGCCTGGCTATAGTCTTCGCCCAGCACCCATTTCTCCGCGTCGAGATTCATGTGGTGCATGAGATCACGGAAAGCCACGCCGTGCTTCGATTCCTCATAGATCTCTTTCTGAGGATGGTCGGGACCAAGGTGGCATTTGCCGCAGTTCTCCGGCTGTCGAGCGCGACGCGGCGAAAAGTCGTGACGGGAGTGGCAGGCAGAGCAGGAACCCTTCGAGCCATCCAGGTTCAGACGGCCAATGCCGGTATTGGGCCAGGAGGAGGAATGAAACAGTGGCCGGCCCGTCGCGTCACGCTTGATCTTGGCGACGACATCGCGATTCGTCGGCAATCCATCGTCGCCGGGTGCGAGTTGCTCGTACGTGATGAGTGAACCATCTGTTCCCTCAATCGCAATCTTACTGCCATGGCACTGCTGACAGCCGACATTGGCGCTCGACATGCCATTCACTTGCTTGACATCCATACCCGGCGTAGGCGAATGCGGATTGAAGGGAACACGCGAACCCTCCACCGTCTCCGCCAGACGATTGTCGAGCGATGCCAGGATGTTGCCCGCTCTTGCATGGTGGCTGTGGGCAAATTCTTGTTGTTCCTTCTGGTGGCAGGCGCCACAGTCCTGTGGCGTCACGATCGTGGCGATCAGCGCGCCGTAGTGGGTGAAGGCATCGGCATCCTCGGCCTTCGCCTTGTGGCATTCGACGCAACCGACGCCTTTCTCCGCATGCGTGCTGCCGGTCCAGTGGTCGACTATCCCCTTGGAAATCTGCGTGTGGCAATCGACGCAACTTCGGGAAGAAGCTGGCACGTCGACTACATGGCGAGCCAGCCCCACCTCAGCGCGTCGCCGTGTCACCTCGCGCTGCTGCACCAACAGCAAGGACGCCAGGAAGGTCAATCCCAGCACCGCAATGACCAGTTGCTTTGCGCGCAGACTCATGAGTTCGTCGCTCCAGACCAGAAGTCAGTTCAGACAATGAGCTAAGCAGGCAGATATTCGGCTTCGCGTGACATGGGTTCAATGGGCTACCAGCGCCTCCCAAGTCGTCAATCCAATCAGCAACAACGAGGCCACAATTCCCACGTAGACGCTGATCTCTTCTCTTCCCGTCAACTTGCGCAAGGCGGCATCGATCCACGGCCACACGAACATGGCGCCGACGATAAATCCCATGCTCAACACGGCGAACGTCGGACCGAACAACTTCAACCAGCGGAAGGTGGCATAGAAAAACCACTCAGGCTTGATCACTTCGGGTGTCGTCAACGGATCGGCTGGCGGCCCCATTACCACGGGGAACACCGTCGCCAACACACTGAGAATGATCATCAAGACGAGTCCCATGACGAGCTCTGTCGCCATGTGATCGGGAAAGAAGTTGAAATGGCGCGGGGCATCCGCAGGTTCATCAGGAAAGCGCAATTCGGTCACCCCGTGCAACCGAATAAAGACGATGTGCACAAAGACCAGCAGCGCGAGCGTGGCGGGGAGGATGGCGGCGTGCAGGATGAAAAAGCGGGGTAATGTCTGGTCGTTGTATTGATCGCCGGCGAGGAGCAGGCGCTTCATCACGCCGCCGAGCACAGGAACATTGTCCAGAATGTTGCCAGAGACGGTGGCACCCCAATAGCTCAGCTGCTCGAAGACCAGACTATAGCCGGTAAACCCCAGCCCGAGCGTACAGAGGAGCAGGCACATGCCGATCATCCAGTTGATTTCTCGTGGACGCCGGTACGCTCCCGTGAAGTAGACTCGCATCTGGTGGAGGATCACGGCAGCGACCATCAAGGTCGCGCCCCACTTGTGCAGTCCGCGAAAGTACCAGCCGTACGACACGTCGTCCGTGATGTGTCGCACCGATTCATAGGCGGTGCTCGAGCTCGGCTGGAAATAGACCGCCAGCAGAATGCCGGTCACGATCTGCACCACAAACAGATAAGCAGGTGTTCCGCCCAGGGCGAACCACCAGCGTTTCATGTGGTAAGGAACCGGCTCGTTCGTAAACTCGCGAAGCTGGTCGCCCGAGAGGGGAGCGCGTTCGTGGATCCAGCGGCCGACAACGCTCATGCCACGTCCTCACCACGTTCCGTAGAAGTTTGCGCGGACAGGTCGGTCGCTTTCTGAGCGATCGGCGTGCTGACCGTCTGCGTCGGCAGTCGGAGAAAGAGCATGCCCTCTTCAACCTTCAAGGGATAACGCGCGAGATGCTGATTGGCTGCCTTGGGCGGTCCACCGGTCGGCCGCCCCTCCGCATCGAACTCTCCATTGTGGCAAGGACAGAAAAAGCGATTGTTGTGCGGTTCCCAATGCACGCGACAGCCTAGATGCGGGCAGACGCTCGAGAGCGCCTGGAAATGTTCCGCGCCGCTATCCGCACCTAGTGCAGTGGCGTCCCGCTTGATAACCACCATGACGCCTTGGGGCGATTCGAACGGCAAGGAGCCCCCTGCTTCGAGATCTGCGGTGCGAGCGACGAAGTACCACGCCCCCGGATCGGGCTCGGGATAGAGGAATTCGCCCGCGAAGGCGAAGAATGTGCCATAGCCGGCCACGAGTCCCCCGGCCATCGCCAGCGTGCTGGCCGAAGCGAGCAGTGTCCGTCGATTGACGGACAAATCGTTCGAGTCGTCCGCTTGCTCGGCGGGCGTAGGTTGGACCGAATCCGGCATGATGTACCACCAACCAGCTACATGAGGTAGATGAAACGTGCCGCCGTCGAAAAGGCGCGGTACGAACGGACCGGAAAGATGAGTAGGGTCGAACAGTCATCGTCGCGAATGCGAGATGAGCGGAAGTATAGTCGGACTTTTGTGGCGGTCAACAATCGGCCTGCCGTGAATCGGGCGACCGTGAGCTGTTGCTTGAAGTCTTTCGCGACCTTGCATGAGTTGGTGAGTTGGCCACCGGCTGGTGGCCGCTAAGGGGTGTGTCGCTATGTCACACCCAATTGCCGGCGTGGAGGTGGTGTTGTCAAAAGGGTAATCGACTTGCGGTAGCCCTGCCTTGTGGCGATCGATCAACTGGTTTCACGCGGTGACGCTCCGCATTTGACACGTACTGGATGTTCAAGAACCCCAATTCCAGGTAGAAAGGCAGCTCTGCACGGCAGAATGCGTGTAGCAACTACGTGTGGCTGAAAGCGTGCCAGAATTCCCGTGAACTGCCGAGACAATCCATGCGGCGAGTGCATATCGTGGGGCGAAAGAACTCGGGAAAGACGACCTTAATCGTCGACCTCGTGCAGTACTTCACGAGCGCAGGGTTTCGGGTCGGTACGATCAAGCACACTCATCATCGGCATGAGTTGGATACGCCGGGCAAGGACTCGCACCGCCATCGACAAGCTGGCGCACAGGTGGTGGGTATCTTGTCGCAGGGCCTCAGTGCTGTCTTTCTGCCCGTCGCCGCGCAACTCGATCGGACAGATCGCTACGCCGCCCTTGCCCCCAGTTTTGCCGATTGTGATCTCGTGCTGGTGGAAGGTGATTCGGCAACCAGTGTTGCCAAGATTGAGGTGTGGCGCGCAGCGACCAAGTCTGAACCGTTGGCACAATCCGACGCGTCGATTCGGGCCGTTGTTACCGATGACACGATCGAAGTAGCTGCGCCCATCTGGCCGCGTGCCGATCTCCAGGTGGTCGCTGGTGGCATTCTGCGCTTATGCGAAGTCGCGGTGCCCGGCACGCGGTCCTGAATCCGACGGCGTTTCTACCTGAGGTTTGTCTTGCGACGGAGCGGGGTCGGTGACGGCGATGGTCGCTCGATCGTCTGTGCGCGGTGGCTTGCTCGAAAATGCTCTTGTTGGCTCGGCGAGGGGTTGGTATTCTAAAAACGATAACAGGATACATATATCCTTTGTTGCTGCTTCGACTTGCTCGGGCTCATCGTCCCTGCTGTGCGCCCGCAGGGGGACGGCGTGCTGCGTTAGACCGCACGTCGAACAGGCGGCTGTCCAGCACATGACTGGATGGACGGAGGTGGGTTGTGGCACGGGGCGATCAAATCTGAAAGCCTGAAGGGAGAACGCAATGAGTGCGGAATCAACGAATCCGGCGTTTGCTCACGCCTTGCAAGCACAGCACCACGAACTTCGCGACTTTCTTCACGAAGGTACGCAGCTCCTGGCCGATACCGGCTGGGCCGTCGATGACTTGTTCTCCCTGCTCGCGGTGCTGCGCCGGCATTTGCGCGAGCATTTCGAACACGAAGAACAGGGTGGCTACTTTCACGAAGTAATCGTCGCTCGCCCGCAGCTTGCTCCGCGCGCCAATGCGTTGCTCGAGCAGCACGGGGATTTCATGGCGACGCTTGACGGATTGTTGGCCCTGGTTGGAACAGAGACGCTTTCGAGCGTGTCACGGAGCGAAATCGAGTCGCGCTGGCAACGCTTCAGCAGCGAGTTCTGCCGGCATGAGGCGGGCGAGGTCGATCTGTTGCAATTTGTCTTTAACGAAGATCTCGGGTCGGGCGACTGAACGCACTCGTCTCAGCGCAACGTCTGACAGCGTCGGGGAATCTACACGTCAGCGTCGATGGGGCTTATGATGGCCGTCATCGACTGGGCGAGTGCGCGACCGGCCCGCGCCGCTCACGCCAAGGGAGCGGGCTGTCGCCACAAACAACACTCGAACTGGTGCTGTTGGCATTACGTGCGATGACAGAGTTGCGCGTCACCCATGGCGTGCTCCCACTTTGTCAAATCAGCCTCGAATTGCGAGTGAACACATTCACATCGTCCGACCGAAGCTGCCTGGAAGCGAGCCATGGCCGTGGCGTCGGCGGCGGGGCTGAGTACGGCTTCGGCCAGGGGAAACAGCACCTGATTCTCCTTGAGAATGTGCTGCCTGAGCAGCGCCACATATTCGCCCGCGGCCGACGCAAAGGCCGCAGGATTATTGTCTTCACTTGGCAAGGCCTGCGCCATGCGATGGACGCAGTCGCGGCCCATTTCATGCTCGCGCAGCATCACGCCGATGGGGCCTCCGACGCGCGGGATTCCCCGCTCTTCGAGCATGGGAAAGAGCACCTGCTCTTCCTTGTCGTGATGGCAGCCATCAGCAAAGCGACGAAGGAAATCCACCGTCCACGCCGGCAAACCTTCGGGCAACGCTCCGTGAGCGTTCAGTCGTCGGGCGGATTCCTCTAGCAGCCGCAAGACGCGCTCTATCATCTCATGTTCACGCTTCAAGGTGTCGGTCGCTTGCATGATGCACATCCTCTCTTCCTGCAAATCCTCACCGTGCCAGCGCTCACGCGCGCCGCACTACAAACGCACAAAACGGTCGCAGATCTTGTACCGCTCAACGATGAAAGGTTACTACGCAGGTTCTCATGCAACATTCTCCAGTTGTAATGACGCAGGGGGGTTTTGTTGTGCGCAATGGCGCGCGCACGTGAGCGAATCGGTCATGACCGCACAGTTGCTGGCAGCGACTTAGCGGCCTCCTGGCGTCGATTCTTGGGCTACCGACGCCTGCAAACAGTGGGTTGCTTCACTTTGTGAAAAACGGCACGAGATTCGCACGTTTGCTCGCAGCGACGCATTCTTCAACAGTGTTCGACTCCATCACGTGGGACACACTGAGGCGAGGGGAGTGCCACTTATGCGAAACCGTGTATTGCTCGGGACCATCTCGGACGAGAGATCACTGAGACGGTATCTGCCGCTCGCGGGTGCGGCGCTAGTCTGCCTGGTCCTTGGCTGTGGCAAGACCGCACCACCTGCATCTCCTCAGGCGGCCACGAGTACGACACCAGGCACCGCTGATGGCGGATCGCCTGCTGCCGGGGAGTCGGTCGCAAGCACTCCGGTGAATCCTTACGTGCAGCACTGTGCTGCCTGTCACGGTGAAAAGGGGGACGGCCAAGGCCTCGCCGCACGATTTCTCTTTCCCAAACCGCGGGACTTCCGTGCTGGGCGCTTTCGGCTGGTGAGCACAACGAATGGTGTGCCGACCGAAGCGGATATCGAAGAGGTAATCAAACGCGGCATGCCTGGCTCGGCCATGTTGCCTTGGGCGCATCTCTCGGCTGATGAGCTCCGGCAGTTAACCAAGGCGGTGCTGGAGTTTCGCCAGGCCGGTGCGCGAGATGTCGAGCTGCAACTGGCCGCGGACA
>Ga0268299_1004607_pt1 | contig 10489 bp, 6 predicted proteins | sample NOBtaG_FD_193484 | JGI IMG/M metagenome (GOLD analysis project Ga0268299, IMG submission 193484) | Activated sludge microbial communities from bioreactor in Nijmegen, Gelderland, Netherland - NOB reactor | ecosystem: Engineered > Bioreactor > Aerobic > Activated sludge | place: Netherlands... | reverse complement strand
GAGTTCAGGTGTTTCAATCCACTTTGAGTGCTGGAGCCGCGATTCCAGAGCGAACAAGTTTATGGCCGTTGACAGCAGCGTGCGTTCGATCGGATTTGGCTCACGCCTTGTCAGCACGAAGTTCTCGAAATTGCGGACCATGAAGCTCCAGTGATTGTGATTGTAGAGCTGGATGTAGAAGCACGATGAGTCCGGTTCTTTGCGTCCCTTTCGACGCCCCGCGAAGAGGTAGTCGCGGGTCTTGCCGTTGAGGTTCAGAATCGTCGCCTTCAATCCATCGCGATAGCGAACCTGAATCGCTTCCGGCGGAGGCGCCGCGCCATCCGGCACGGGATTGACACGCCGGGAAAGAGCGGCATCGAGCAAGTCCCGCGACCATTCGCCCCGGCGGCCCAAGTCCCACACCTCGTCGCACGTGACGCAGCGAATTTCAGCGATCCCAGTCTCGCCTCCTTTACGCCGTTCGGCCATTGTCTGAAGAAGCTCGATGGCGTGATAGGCGTGCTCTTCCAGGTCGCTGAAGCTGACAGCCAGCAACTCTTCCAGTTCGACTCCGGCAGCATACTCCAGCGATGGGCGGCGCCATGTCAGCGGGAGGGTCGATCCGCACATGAACGGGATCTTCATGCTTCGGACGCGATCGAACATTCTGCGCGCGTCCGCCCACTCGTAGGCGAAGTACTTGTCGTTGAAGTAAGGGACGACGATTCCGTCGTCTTCGAAGACCCGCGAGATCTCCTGGAAGTACCGGTATCGTGGATACCGATAATTGCCGCGCGGGGTGCGGGGGTACTTGCCATGCTCACCGATGACCGCCACGCCGTCGACCGCGAGCCGTTTTCCGCCGCACCGGAGCGCTTCGGCAACAGTCGGATAGATCTTTGCGCCGAACTCATCCGCTTGTTCGCGCGCCATGTCGTTGAAGGGGAATTGATCCACGTACATCGACACGACGTCCACGCGCGGGGAATAGCTTCTTCCGTTGAGACGGTAACCCTGGAGCAGCCGGCCCATGAAGACGTCGGCGTGAGAGTTCGGGAAGTACGCATTCATGATCACCGCGACGCGGGGCCTTCTCGCCTGCCCTGGAATCAAAGCGGGGGCTCCGATCAGCGGAAGAAACGTTCGTCTCAACATCGCGTTCCCTACTTCCATGCCCCGGCGAGACGTTCGGCAAGCTCGCGCCGGGTCACTGGTCCGTTCCGCTTCTTCTGAAGTGGAGGAAGCGGGTGCGGCAGTTTGTCCTCACGCCAGTCCCACCAATAGAACGGCAGGTTCTCGTGGAACCAGTTGCGGTGGTCCGTCGCCATCCAGCCTCGTTCAATCGAAGTCATCACCGAAGCCTCCCGCGCCGGACGTCCATTCGAAACGGCGGGGAAGCCGAAGAACGCCGCGAGCGCCTGCGCAGCCTCGCCGCGGGTGACGGGCGCGTCCGGACTTGCATGGAGATCAATGTCGTTCATCGGATACACGCCACGGATTGCCGCGAGTTGGACAACCTCGAAGGCTGCATCGGACACGGGCAGATCATCGAACCAGACAAGGGGAACCCCCGCCGCCACCAGTTCCTTCTGGACGTCGAACGCATCGGGCATGCGGCCTTTCGCAAGCGCCAGACTGGCGACGACCGCGGCTGACTCGCCGATGTTCCACTCGATGGGATGCAGCCGAAACGCGCCGTTTGTCAGATGTGTCACGCCGAGATTCTTGGCAGCGGCGAGCAGGTTCGACACTCCCCGGGGCACGAGCGCGGCAAGAGGAATCTGAAACGGCTTCGGCATCATCATGCGCCCCCGTTCATTCGCACCACAAGGATGAATGTCGACCATGTAAAAGCCCGTGCCGATGGAGTCGCCAAACCAGCGCGGACGAGCACCGGGCTGGTGTTCGCCAACGATGTCCTGTTCGAGAACGGTCCCTTGTGCTTTGAGGCGGCGCGACTCGCGAATATATGGATACTTCGACAGGCCATCTTCCGTTCCCATGACGTCGGAGCGCAGAGCCAGTTCCGGATAGCCCTTGCCTTGAAGATCGTCTCGTGCGACGTCCGCCTGCAGCCAGTACAGAAGCGCGAAAGAGACGCGCTTGGCCTGCTGCAGCACGCGTGCGAAGTCCCGCGGCGTGCGGTCCAACAGCGACTCGTCGTGATAGTCCTGCCGGGGCCAGTTCATGAGCGCAAGATCCGGCGGCGCTGAAGGTCCCGTGAAGTTTTTACGGGCTAGCAGGCGGCGCCATGAAAAGAATGGGCGCGGCGACATATTGTTCGGAACCGGTGGATCGTCGCCGAACATTGCGTACTGTACCGGTCCCTTCCAACCAAGATCGGGTGAATAGGAAAGCCGTAGACTGAACTGCTGATGATCGCGGAGGCGTTCGTAGTCGAGCGGCTTGTCGATGCGCGCTTGTGCGCCCGGACGATGCTCGATTGCGAATGTATATGTGAAGCTCTGCACGCAGGCTGGATTCGGTTGCTCGCTCGCGTGAGGCTCCCCCGTATCGCCGCGGCTTTCGGACCCAACGACATAGGGCACTTTCGCCAGCGGCAGGAGATCGCCGAGTTCGGTCGCGTCGAGCACGAAACGCGGACGGATGCGAAGGAATTCGCGCTTGTCGAACTGCCAAGTGAGTGCAGACTTGATCGCTCCGCCTTCGATGCCGAGGTCCACGATTTCGGTTCGCAAGAGAACGCGGATGCGGGAACGATGAGGTTCGAGCATTGCTTCGAGCGCCTGCACGCCGACACGAGGTTCGAAGCACAGCGCAGATACGTAGCAACTGCCGGGATTGAAGTCAGCCAAATTCGAAACCGCCGGTGCGAGGGAGTAGCGGCGCCGGTAGTGATCGCGGATGCGATTGCGGAAATCATAGTAGCTGCGAGTGCCGCCCGTGAACTCGATGAAGCGATTCTCGTCAAGCGCGGAAACGCCACTGGCGGTTGCCTGTCCACCGATCCAATCCGTCGGATCGGTGAGACAAACGGACAATCCGCGTGACGCAGCGCGAATGGCCGCGGCCACGCCCCCCATGCCGGCGCCGGCTACCAGGACGTCGCAGGCTGCTTCCGGCACATCGGCCGGAACTTTGATCGTGTGCACCCATTGAGCGGGATCGCCGGTCGCGCGCACGGCCTGAACGTCGACAACCTGGTACACGGCGGTTTGGGCATCCACGTTAGCGACGTACAGGAAAGCCACAGCCATGGCCGGCAACGTTGCGAACTTCAGCATGCGTTGGGTCCCTTTGGAGATTGGAAAGTCATCGTTATCATCGGCATGGCAGTTCGTTGGATTATAACTTTTGGCGCTCGAACTGGAGGGCGAATCCAAGCCAGCTTCGGCCGGCTGACGCGCCCGTATCCCGACGATCCTCTCGATATGGCGGCGCTGGTCCTCGCGCGAAGGCAGCAAAATAAGTGCCCACGGCAGTAGACCATCAAACATTGCTCCTATTTCCACCCTTCTTCACTCAGCCAGATCATTAGGGCCGTATCGCCGCTGCCTTCCTAAAGTCGCCGGCTTTGAAGAAAGAAAGCTGCGCGGGGTCGAAATGACGGCGCATGGCCTCAACGACCTGCTGTGCTGTGAGGGCCATAACGCTCTTCTCCAGCTGTTCGAGCCGATCGAGCGTACGATCCTCATAGGCGAGCTCAGCAAGCAGCCAGGCAAGTGCAGCGTCATCGGTGCGAGCGACGTCGCGGCTGCTGAGCCAGCTTTGCTTCGCCTCAGCGATCTCCTGTTCAGTGAAGCCGTCCTTTAGCGCCTTCACCACTTCTTCGCGGAATGCTTTCTCTGCTTTCGCTATATTCTGCGGAGCGGCGATCGCCGCGCCGGCGAAAAACCCGCTTTCCTGGAGCGGCGTAACGTCATACCTTGCCACCACGCTGTAGCTCAGTCCCTCCTTCTGCCGGAGCCGGTTGAACAGGCGCGAATTTCCTAAGCCGCCGCGACCCAAGATGTGCATGCCGAGCACTACTGCCGGGTAGTCGGGATGCTCGTCATCCAGCTGGATGTTCATGGCGGCTGTGAGCATCGCGTTTGCTTTATCGGGTGTGTCGAAGGTTAGGTTCACCGCACCGACCTTCTGCATGGGACGCGGAAACCTCGTATGTTTCGCATTGCTCTTCCACGATCCGAAGAGCTCGCGCGCCAGCACCTGCGTGGACTCGGGCTCGAAGTCGCCGACCACGCTCAATTCCGCCTTCGCAACCCCGTAGAAGTCGCTGTGGAATTTCCTGAGATCGTCCACCGTGGCGGCCTGCAAAGCGGCGATCTGCTCGTCGAAGCTCAGGATGTATCGCGGGTCCTCCTTCGGGTACGGATTGATGTGCCGATACAGAGCCCTCCTCGCGATGTCCATAGGCTCAGCCTGCTGAAGTTCAGCCATCGCGAGCATCCCACGCCTGACCTCATCGAACTCCCTCGGGTCGAAGGAGGGTTGCTTGAGACCTTCGGCCGCAAGCTTCAGAACCTCGGGCAGGTTTGGCCTGGTGGTCTCGATGTAGAGGCGCAGGCCGGAAGGTGCGAGCGGGGGCAGCAACGCCCGCTGGTCCTCGATCATGCGTGTCGTTATGCTCGCTTTCAGCCGCGCCAACTGCTCCTCGATTTGCTGCCGCGTGCGTTTCACCGTACCACGCAACAACATCGCCTCGGCGAGTTTGGCCGCCGTGGTGCGGCCGTTCAACGTCTGGACATCGCCGAAATGGAGGGTGACCTGCGCGTGGACGCTTTCGCCACGCGTCTTCTTCGGCACGAGAAGCAGTTTCATTCCGTTGCCGAGATCCCCCTGGATCAGACGCGCACGTATGTTCGGGATGGAAGCATCAAACGCCTCCCCGCGCGCCACCACCTCTCCGCCCTTGTAACCCTCGAGCGCGGACGAGACGTCCACGGGCGGGGGAATCTCCGCGCGATCCGGCTTGTCCGTCGGGATGAAATGGCCGAGGGTGCGATTGGAGAGCTTTAGATAGGTTCGCGCAACACGCGACACATCCTCGGGCGTGACCCTGCGGAGGCGGTCCCGCTGCAGGAAGAACAGACGCCAGTCGCCTGCCGCGGCGGGGTCGCTGAGGGTCAGGCCGAGTTGCGTGCTGTTATTCAGCGCCAGATCCCTACGCTTGAGAAGCTCCCTTCTGGCACTGTCGACTTCTTCCGCCGTGGCGTCGGCAAACTTCTCCACAGTGTCCAACAGAGCATTCGAGGCGTCCTCGAGATCGTTGTCCTTGCGCAAAATGGCCGAGGCAAAGAACAGTCCGGGATCATGCGATTCACGAACATTGCTCCTGGCGCCTACTACCTTCTTTGTCTCCACGAGCGCTTTCTGGAAGCGTCCCGCGGGGCCATGCAGCACTTCTGCCAGCACCAGCAAGGCGGCCATGTCGGGGTGCGCGGCATTCGGGACGTGGTAGCCGGCAGCAATCCACTGCGTGTCGCCGGCGCGCCGAACCGCCACGAATCGTTCGCCGTCCTGCACCGGATCCAGGGTGTAGAGCTTCGGCAACTGGCGCTCGGGTCTGGGTATCTTGCCGAAATACTCGTGTATCATCGCGATCGTCTTCGGCTCATCAATACGGCCGGCCACGGTGAGTATCGCGTTATCCGGCTGGTAGTAGCGCTTGTAGAAGGCCTGGAGCCGGTCAATGGGAACGTTCTCGAGATCCGCCTTGCTGCCGAGCACCGGTTTGCCGTAGTTATGGAAATCAAACGCGGTGGCGACCACACGTTCTTGGAGAACCTGGAGCGGATAGTTCGCGGCCCGTTCGAACTCATTGCGAACCACGGTCATCTCGCTGTCCAAATCCTTCTTCGCAACGAAGCTGTTGATCATGCGGTCAGCCTCGAGGTCGAGCGCCCAGCGCAGGTTCTCCTCGGTGGCGGAGAAGGTTTCGAAGTAGTTGGTACCGTCCGTGTTGGTGAAACCGTTTCGGCGCGCGGCGCGGGCGCCTAGTTCCTGCGCGAGTTTCGGGCGCCGCGGCGTTCCTTTGAAGAGGAGGTGCTCGAGCAGGTGCGCCATGCCGGTCTCGCCGTAGCTCTCATGTCTCGAGCCGACCAGGTATGTGATGTTGACGGTGATGCTGTCCTTCGTGGGATCGGGGAAGAGCAGCACGCGAAAGCCGTTTTCGAGGCGATACTCGGTGATGCCTTCGACCGACGTATCGCGGGTAACGCCCTGCGGCAGGGCTGTAGCGGCTGGACCGGACGCCTGGGCCCAGGCCGGACACGCAGCGGCAAGGACGAGGACGGCGATCGTGATTCTCTTTGGTACTCCGGATTTCCCATAAAGGTCGCGGTGTAGCCGTATCTTGAGACCCAGTGTTGTCATTGGTTGCTCCTGTCTGCTAATCGCGAACGAAAACCAAAAGCTGCCAAACCGCCTATACTTTTTTTTATTGGACAACCGCTGGCAGCAGATTGAAGAGCTGTACCACGCCGCAAGGGAGGAGCCGCCCGAGCAGCGAGCGAATTTCCTGCGCCTCCGCTGCGGGTCGGATCCCGCGCTGCAACGGGAAGTCGAATCTCTGCTTGCTCACGACGCAGACAGCCGGGGAGCGCTGGACTCTCCAGCATGGGACGGCATGGAAGATGTTCTGGACGATGCCATCCATGACGACGAGCCGGGTGACGCACCGCTGGCGCCGGGAACGGCGATTGGGCCCTACCGGATCACCGAACTTCTGGGCGCCGGCGGAATGGGACGCGTGTACCGTGCGGACGATACGCGGCTTGGCCGTGTGGTGGCGATCAAGGTCTCCAAGACGCGTTTCAGCGAACGTTTCGAGCGCGAGGCGCGCGCGATTGCGGCGCTGAATCATCCGAACATCTGTCACCTGTACGATGTCGGCCCGAACTTCCTGGTGATGGAGTTTGTGGGCGGCGCTCCGGTGACGGGCGATGGCGGCATCGGCACTACGGTCGCTATTGCGGTTCAGATTGCGGAAGGGCTCGCAGCTGCCCATGCGGCGGGAATCACGCATCGCGATCTGAAGCCGGACAATATCTTGCTCTCACGCTCCGGTCAAGTGAAGATCGTGGATTTCGGACTGGCGAGGGTTTCCGGCCCGGGCGCGGTGCAGTCGGAACCCGGTTTGATCATGGGCACGGTCGAATACATGTCCCCCGAGCAGGTTCGCGGAGAGCCCGTCGATCACCGCTCCGACATTTTCAGTTTCGGACTGATTGTTTATGAGATGTTGGCGCGGCGGCGTGCGTTTGCAGGGGATACCAGCGCCGAGACGATGACCGCCATTTTGAAGCAGGACACCCCCGAGTTGCCGGAGTCCGTTCCGGTATTGCTGCGGCAGATCGTCCTTCGCTGTCTGGAAAAGGATCCGGCGAATCGTTTTCAATCGGCAAAGGACCTGGCCTTCGCGCTGGCTCGCAGTCACGCGGGAACGGCAGCTTTGCCAGTGAAACCCGCCAGGCGATTTCGAACCTTGGGTGTGGCTGCGGCGGCAGCAGCGATCACAGCAGCAGTGGCTGCTCTCGTTTTTGCAAGCCGGCCGGAACCGCTGGACACTTCCACATTCCGGTTCAGTCCTGTCGCTGTGGACGCACAACACACGCACCATCCCGCATGGTCACCCGAAGGCGACAGCCTTGCCTACTTCGAACGCACCGGCACGACTGCGCGAATCGTCGTACAGGATCTCCGTCGAGGCACCCCGCCCGTACGTCTCACCGAGGTGCGGTTGCCTGAAATGCAGAGTTCGCTGAGCTGGTCTCCCGATGGCCGGCGCATCTTCTACGCGGAACCCCGAAAGGGAGTGCTTTCGGTCTCTCGTGCGGGCGGGCAGCCGCAGCTTGTCCTTTCATCTGGCAAGGGAGCAAAGCACAACTGCAACTTCCCCGTGATCTCGCCGGACGGTAAGACTCTAGCCCTTGTGTGCCAGGATGGCTCGCCGCCGAAGGGCTTCTTGGCTTTCTCATCTCCGCCCGGGGCAGAGCCGAGGCTGGCAGGGGATCCTCTGCCTCCGGAGCCAGTGGCAATTGCTTGGGCTTCCGATGGCGGCCGCGTGCTTGTCGTCAGCAGGGATGGTGCAGCCGCCGACTCGGTTGTCAGTGTCACACGCGACGGCCGCCAGAAGCTGCTTCACCGTTTTCCCGGAGCAGGACCCTTTAAAATAGAACTCTCCCCGATATCCGGCAGCCGATTTTTCGTGGCCACCCGCATCTTGGGAGATGATGCGTTCGGCCTCGACCTCCTTGACGGCGACCGGGGGAGCGTGCGGCGACTGCTGGCGAGCCACACTCCGATCACCAGCGTCTCCGTTTCCCCTGACGGCTCTCGTATAGCCTATTCCTCGAGAGCCTTGCATAGTCAGGTTTACGAGATGCCCATCGCCGGCGGAGCGTCGCGTCCACTGTCGCCGTCCAATCTTTCCCGTTTTGGCGTCGCGGTGTGCCCCCGGCGGGACGAGTTTGTGTTCACCCGGTTTGGGCAGCTTATCGTTCATGACCGGAGTGCTTCCGTGGAACGGGTCCTTGTTTTCAGTGACGACTTTCCGGAAGCGATATACAGCCCTAGCCTCCTCTGGCCGGCCTATTCGCACGCGGGCGATCGAATCGCGTTCACCTGCGTCGGGTGCGAGGAGGACATCTCCTTGTGGGTTGTGCCTGCCGGCGGCGGCAGGCCTGCCAAAGTGGCCGGCAATGGAGACGGCGGTATCACTCCTTCGTGGTCGCCCGATGGAGGGCAGATCGTCTATAGTCAACAAGTGGGGCCGGTGAAGCTTCGACTCGGAAGCAGCGACAAACCCGAATCCCTCGCAAAAGAGCCCTGCATGCCGTTATGGTCGCCGGCGGGTGACTGGATCATGTGTACAGGCGCAACGCTCAAACTGATTTCGCCGGACGGTGCGCAGGTGCGCGTACTCGGTGGGAGATTTGGGGGGGCAGGGTGGTCGAACGATGGAAAGCAAATCTACACAACGCGGGCAGAGGGCGGTGTTGTCATACTCGAGCGGCTGGATCCAGCGACCGGAAAAAGCGAGAAGTTGACAGAATGCGATCCGGCGGACGGCCCTTGTCCCGTTGGACGGCTATCGGTCTCCTTTGATGGGAAGTCCATCGTGTTCATAGCCGAAGCGGGTGACGCCGATATCTGGATCCTGGACGGCTTCAAACCGCCGCGTACGCTGTGGGAGCGACTATGGCCATGGAAGCACTAACAAAATCCTCCTCGGAGAAGCCGGCGCAGATCACCACGTTACTGCGAGCCTGGGCGGGTGGGGACCACGCGGCGCTCGATCGGCTGACGCCCCTGGTTTATGAGGAACTGCGGCGACTGGCGCGGCGGTACATGCGTCAACAGGCAAAAGGCAACACGCTCCAACCGACGGCGGTGGTGAATGAAGCTTATTTGCGCCTGGCTGCGATTGAGGGGCTCCAGTGGCAGGCTCGGACGCATTTCTACGCCGTGTCGGCTAAGGTCATGCGGCGAATCCTGGCGGACGCTGCGCGCGCACGCTTCACGGCCAAGCGGGGGGGACACGCACAGCGTGTTGATCTGAAAGACTCCATCGACGCAATTCATCCACGATCCGGCGAACTGATCGCGCTGGATGATGCACTGGCGGCATTGGAAAAGGTGGACGAGCGCAAAGCTCGCGTCGTGGAGATGAAGTTCTTCGGCGGGCTCAGCGTGGAGGAGACGGCGCAGGTGCTCGGAATTGCCCCGCGCAGCGTGATGCGGGACTGGAACCTTGCTCGGGCGTGGCTGATGCGGGAAATGGAGCGTGCAGGGTGACCGGCGGGATGCGCCGATCACCCTGCCGTGGCGGGTCTTAGTTTCCGACAGTCAACTGATACGTAGCGTCCATGATGACTCGGGGTCCGCCGATGAGCGACACGTCGGCTTCGCCGTAAACGTGGATGGTGTGCGTTCCCTTCGACAACGGCTTGATCAGCAGGTGGAAGCCGGGGCTGACGGGGACAGGCAACCCTTTCGCCTTTAGCAGAGCACAAACCACGGCGGGCGCGAAGCGAATTTCTCTGTTGCGTCGTAGGGCGAGACTGGTGCCGACCTCCGGAAAACGAACCATTCTCCGGGTACCCCCAATCCGCCATCACAAGGCCAGCGAATATTCCCGCCCACCGCAACCCGTTGACTGCAGGACGTTTACTTCGCCATTCCGCCCGAACCCCATACATTCCGGTTCGTTTCGTCCCCGCCAAAACCGATAATCAATCGGCGGGCAAACTGCGCCTGGGCTTCCAGCGTTGGTCGCGGCCATCCCTGGCGGTGGCCCATGCACCCCGGCCTCGCTCTTTGACAACCGAATCCAGCAGCAACGCCACCCGCACTTAACCCTTGCGGGAGCCTGCCACCCACCCAGGCTCCCGCCCACAGGCACCAAGAACTGTTGTCCGGAAAGAATGACGAAAACCGGACAAAACCGGACAAGCACCGGACCACGAAATTTAGCAGAGTGCAAAAAGAATCAATGGGTTACAGGAACCCCCCCCAGCCCGAAGCGGCAACGAAAATTCAAAAG
>Ga0268299_1004606_pt1 | contig 10497 bp, 10 predicted proteins | sample NOBtaG_FD_193484 | JGI IMG/M metagenome (GOLD analysis project Ga0268299, IMG submission 193484) | Activated sludge microbial communities from bioreactor in Nijmegen, Gelderland, Netherland - NOB reactor | ecosystem: Engineered > Bioreactor > Aerobic > Activated sludge | place: Netherlands... | reverse complement strand
GCTGGTCGATCACCTTGTTGCGCTTCGGGTCGGCGTACGCCTTCCCGCGGAAGACCGTGTCCGCGCTCGAATAGAGCTTCATGAGCGCCGTGAGCACATTGAAGAGATGCGGCGCCTTCTTGGGATCACCGATCGTCCGCAGAAAGCGCCCGAACTCATCGATCTGGAACAGGATCGCGGGCTCGATTTCGACGGCTGCGAGCAGGCCTGCATCAGAGGCGAGGTCCTCGCTGCCGTCGTGCTCGATCAGGTCGGCGGCGAAGAGGATGTTCTTGTTGACCTTGCGCGCGTGTTCCTTGCCAGCGCCGGAGGCGGCGATGCCGACGCAGTAGAGATTCGTGCGGTTGCCGCGCTCGTCGCGCACCTTGCGGGCGCACAACACCGCCTGCAGGCAAATCGCCGCTGCGAGCGCAAGCACGGGTTGCGGCCGCGTGGCCGTTGCCAGGTTGTGCTGAACCACCGCGTCGATGAAGCCTGGCACATGAAGCAGGTGCGCCGGCAACGGGCCCGGGTCGGCAGGTCGCACCGGCATCGGCTCGTCGTCCCCTTCGCTCGTGCCGAACTTCGAGAGATCGACATCGGTCGCTTCGGTGGGCGCAGCGTCGCGCAGCCAGCCGTACGGTCGATCGTGCGATCTCGATGCGGCATCTTCGATCTTGTGCTCGAGCTCGCGGTCGGACCATGGTGGTTCGCAGCGCGGATTGAAGCGCTCGCACAGCATGCGGAGCGCCACTTCCGGCGCGAGGGCGAAGCCATGCACGAGCGCGGTCGCCGCCGCATAGGTCGCGTTGTGGCCACCCGATCCGGAAATCGCCGGTGGCAGAGCATCGAGGTACGCCTCGGCACGGCGGAGAACGCGCTCGTCGTCGCCGATCGCGCGCACGGGCCGCGACGGCGGCCCCCGTGGCGGCGGTGCGCCTCGGTTCGGGTGACGGCGCGCCACGACGGCGGCCGCAAGGGCCGCCACCCTCGCCGCCAACTCGTCGCCGTCGACCGTTGGCGGAATTCCGTCGAGGTACTCGTACTGCTCGCCCGATGGATGCACACTCGGGCCCACGAGTGTTTGCGCGCCCGTGCTGCGCACTTCCACGATCGACTTGCGTGTGACCGGATCGCGATGCTTCTTGGTCTTGACCCCGGACGCCAGATACCAGCGATGCGAACCCGGAGAACTCGCGCGGCCGGTCACCACATGGGTCGGCGGCAAGAACTCGTCCGCGAGCTCGATCGCCTCGGCGCAGTCGAGATCGACATCGACGAGGTCGCCACTCGGTTCACCAAGCAGGACTCCGATGTTGCCGGGGGCTCCGTTGAAGTGGTGATGGAGATCATCGAATCCGAGTCGGAGGTTCTGCCAGCCGTCGTGGACCGGACCCTTCTTGCGCTCGGGCACGGGAATGACACGGAAGCCGCGCGCCGTGTAGGCGAAGGCGGCGTTCAGAACGGTGGACGCGGCGCCGCTCATCAGAACGGGATCTCCCCGAAGTCCTGATCGGTGGGCGCTGACGGCGGCACCGTCTCCGGCAATCCCTCATCGCTCTCGAGTCGCGGCGGTCGGTCACCGAGTCGGTGATCGACGATGCGCGGGTACTTCTCCCCCGCGCGCTGCTCGACGATGATCGTGTGCGTCGACGCCAGCGCGCCAGCGTTGGCCAGATCGACCGCCTCCTGGACCGTGTCCGGCACTCGCTCGCGCGAACGCGTCTCCCACCATCGCTCCGCCTTGCGGCGCGCGAATCCTTCGTGCTCGATGCAGACCCACTCTCGATACCACTGGTTGAAACCCACGCGGTAGTCGATGCGCAGCGTGGGTGGCGCTTCACGCGTCGGATCGTCGCGCTTGTAGTGCACGGCGTAGGCGACCTCGAGCACCTGTTCCTCGGTGCGTGTCACCTGACCGCTGAGAATGCCTGCGTCGGTGGCCGTCGCATCGTGCTTCTCCCGCTCTGGTGGAGGGAACTCGAATCCGCACTGCGGGCAGTTCGTGTATCCCGCGGCGATGAGCGCCCGGCATTGCGGGCACTGCTTGGCCGGCGCGTCGCCGTCGCCACGATCTTCCTGGCGCACTCGGATGTCGTCGACGGGACCGTGACGAAGCACGTTCCCGCCGAAGTCGAGAATGAGACAGTCCGTCTTGCCCGGATGCAGTCGGAATCCGCGACCGACCATTTGGTAGTACAAGCCCGGCGACATCGTCGGTCGCAGGAGCGCGACGCAGTCGATGTTCGGCGCATCGAACCCAGTGGTCAGGACATTGACGTTCGCCAGGAGTCGAAGGTCGCCGCTTCGGAACCGCTTGAGGATGGCAGCGCGCTCACTCGGGGGTGTCTCTCCGGAGACGAAACCGCACTCGGCGCCGTGCTTCGTGCGAAAGGTCTCGACGATGTGCTTCGCGTGCTTGATGCCGCTTGCGAAGATCAGGATCGACCTGCGATCAGCGGCCTCGGCGAGGATCTCGGCGCAAGCCGCCTGGACGAGCGACTCCTCGTCCATGAGTTCCTCGACCTCGCCTGGGATGAACTCCCCAGCGCGGACGTGCAGCTGCTCGTAATCGGGGCGCTGCGATCCGGCCTTCGTGCGGAGTGCGCTCAGGTATCCCTGCGCGATGAGTTCCTTGACGCCCGCCTCGTAGCAAACGTGATTGAGCACGCTCCCGGGTTCGGGTGAACAGATCTCGCCGGACTTCAACCGGAACGGCGTGGCGGTCAGGCCGATCACGCGCACGACGGGATTGACCTTTTTCGCGTCGGCGAGGAACGATCGATACATCCCGTCGTCCTCTGCCGGAATGAGATGCGCTTCGTCGACGATGATCAGATCGACGGCACCGAGTTCGCCCGCGCGCTTCCAGATCGACTGGATGCCTGCGACCGTGACCGCGTACTCGAGTTCGCGGCGCCGCAGTCCGGCGCTATAGACGCCGACTGGAATCCCCGGCGCCAGCAGCATGAGCTTCTCGACGCTCTGCTCGAGCAGCTCCTTCACATGCGCGAGGATCAGCACGCGGCCGTTCCACCGATCGACCGCGTCGCGGCAGATCGTGGCCATCACCGGCGTCTTACCCGCCGCCGTCGGAAGCACGACGCAAGGGTTGTCATCGCGCTCACGGAGGTGGGCGTAGACGGACTCGACCGCCTCGACTTGATACGGGCGCAGTTCCACTCAGCGCATCTCCTCGATCTCGATGACACAAGAGCCGCCAGGGATGACGTCGCCGCGCACGATCTTTAGCTCGTCGATCTGCGAGTCGTCCGCGTAGACCCCGGCGTGTTCGAGCGCGTCGAGTAGTCCCTTCATGGAGTTGTCGATATCCCGGCGCTGGTGGTCCGGTGGATGAAGCGTCACGGTCATGTGCACTCGGCCCCGGAAGGTGGAGGTCGCTGGACTCAGCCGAGTTGCCGCGAGGAGGGAGCACACGCGATTGCGGTAGCTCCTCCCCTCGCGGCTGACGAGGACGCGCGGCCCGACATGACGCCAGTAGCGATTCACGCTCGGCGGGAACGGCAGACTCATCACGCGTCGACTCATCGCTTCCACGGCGGTGCGGAACCGCCGCCGACAGCTGCACGCGGCGCGGTGGCCGTGTCACGCTTCTCGAAGGCCTTCACGACATTCGTCATTTCGCCGGTGTCCTCGCGCTTCTTGAGGCCGACGACGATCGTGAGCGGGATGTTGTGCAGCTCGACCGAATCGCGCGGCTGCATCACGTTCACGGCCCGACAGACGGCCGACAGATTCCCCTTCGCGATGCGCACCGTCATCTCGTTCGTGTGCTTGATGGTGAGGCGCTCCCACACCTTGCGGCCCTTGAATGGGCCGTCCACGATCTCGAACGCGAGCTCGAGGTACTCCCCCGCTCCGTTCTTCGTGGCCTTCGTCTTCGAGTCGACGATGACGGCGATGTATCGGCCCGCGGGAACGGGCTCGAAGCCGGGATTCGGGTCGATCTCGTGCGCGTTGAATCCGTTGAGACTTGGCATAGTTCAGTTCTCCTGGGTGCTGGTGTCGGTGCTGGCGATCCTGTCCGGCTGCTCGCCGCGCGCGAACGCGGCGTAGGTGGCAAAGTCGAGTGTGATCTCGTCGGGCATCCCCAGTCGGTTCTTGGCGACATGCGCCGGACGCTCGGTGGTTCGGAGGACGCGCTCGCCGGTGCCGATCCCCTGCACGCGTTTGCGGTCGAAGCCTTCGTTGCTCGACCGCGTCAGCACGCGGTAGTTCGCGAAGAGCACTTCGTCCGCCCACTCCTGCAAGAGCGCCGACGCTTGCCGATGGAGTCGCGGCGTGAAGCGGTCGTAGGTCTCGGTCTCCGGGTTCGCGAACTTCTCGATCGCAGCGTGGGCGATCAAGATCACCGCCATGCCCCGCTCGTTGCGAAGCGCGTCGAGACCGGCGAGGAACTCCCGCCACTGCGTCAGGGCAAAGACGAATCCCTTCGCGTAGCCGATGTCCTCGATCGACTCGACGCCACGCTTCACGCAGACCTCGGCATGGATGAGCCGCTCAAGCCAATCAAGAGAATCCACGACGACGGTCTTGAACTCATGCGGCTCGGTGTACAGCTCGCCGAGCGCGGCGATCACATCGCCGTACCTCGTCGAGAGCGGGAATCGCGGCACGTCGATCGTGGCGAGTCCGTCCTCCGTCTGGATGAATACGGGCGCATCGGAGCTGGCGGCGAAGGTGCTCTTCCCGACACCTCCAGGGCCGTAAACGATGGTTCGGCGAGGGGCGGCGAATCGGCCACGCGAGATGCTTGCGATCAAAGTCATGATGCTCCTTCTGAAGTGATTCAGTTCCCGGGCGACTACAGACGATCGACGCGCCGCAGCGACTCGAAACGAGTGGGCCAGATGCCCGTGCGCCGGCACTGCGACAGTTCGTCCATCGCCTGCTCGTTCTCGCGCTGCGCCTCAGCGAGGATGCGCGGCTCGATCAGCCACACGCCGGTGCGGTTCGGTTCACGCTTCTCGACGGCGACGATGTGGACCGGAAGCTCGACGCCCCAGACCTGGGCGAGGAGCGCGCGATAGAACGCGAGCTGGTGCACATAGCCGTAAGCGCGGATGTCCCCTTCGAACCACGACACGCTGTCGCAAGTCTTCAGGTCGACGATACCGATGCCGGACGCCGGATTGATCCAGTCGACGCGCCCCTGACAACGCTGGCCGCCGTAGTCGCATCGGACCACGCGCTCGGGCACGCCATCGGCGAGCAGTTCGGCGGCGATCGGGTGGGCGCGAACGCTCGCATCCATCTCGCCGATGACTGCCGCCTGGCCGTCATCGATCGCGGGCTTGCCGAGGCGCTCGGCCCACTCAGAGAACGCCTTCGTCGTCGAGCCGTACGGTTGGCCAGTCTTCGGATTGATCGGGCCGCCGACGGCGAACTCGGTTTCGAAGCGATCGCGTCCTTCGAGGATCAGCACATGCGCGGCGCGCCCGACCGCGAACGCTTCGCTGTCCTTGCCGGGGATCAGGCCGAGTTCCCGCTTGCGGAACCGCGCCGGGCACTCCCGGAATTCTCGAAGCGAGTGCGACGACAGATACTCGCCCGCTCGAGCGTGATAGACATCGGGTGGCTCTTGGATGAGGGCACGAAGGTCAACGACAGGTTCGGCGAGAACGGGCATGGGAGATCCCTCGGGATAGATGTCGCGGGCGAAGTCGCCTTGACCGAGGCGCACGAGCGGCGCGGTTGCGCGCGGCGCCGGCGTCATGCGCTCTGACCACTCGAGGGAGACGCGGCCTGCTTCGCGCCCGGCGCCACGGCAGACACCGAGTAGGCGTTCGCTCCGAACTCGCGCGTCAAGTAGCCGACGAAGATCTGATTGAGTGCCTGGCCCACATGGGTCGACGCATCGATCTCGAGCGTGCGATCGAGCAGGCTCACGGTGCAGCGCGCATCCATTCGAGTGCGCGATTCGCCGTGCAGACTCTCGACTGCAATCAGCGTGAGTTCGAGAGTCGCCATCGCCTCGGTGATGGGGACTTGGCGACTGAAGACGTACCGATAGATCTCCCGCGACATGCGAGGGCTTCCCTTCTGTGAAGTTGGTGAGAGCGGCTACTGATTACTTACGCGATCGCGCGCCGCAGTTGCTCAGCGACTCAGGTATTCCCCGAGTCCGATCGTGATCGCGACTTCGCGCACCTCGAGCTCGATCACCTCGACGCGTGGCCGACAGACACCGAGTTCGATCGCAATCGAGTTCGTGGTGCCGCCACGCGCCTTGGCGTCGAGGTAGCGACGATGCGCATCAGAAGGCAGCAGATCACGGAGCGTCGCCAGGTCGCGGCGCAAATCGTGGATCAGCTGCGAGTCGGTTGACGCTTCCTCCAGGAGCTCATGTCGTGCGGCAGCCTTGCCAGCGGCATCACGCACCAACTCATCGAGGCTGCATTCCTCGCGGCGCGGATCTCGCTTCGCGGCGAAGCGGTGCCGGAGGTAGGAGTTCAGCCAGTGCGTAGAGATGCGGTCGATGAAGGTGGCCAGCGAGGCCTGCGCCGCGTCGTACTCATCACGCTGGAGCCGGAGATGGACGCCGAGGTCATGCTCGATGACCGCTATCTCGGACTTCGGCAGTCGCCACCTGCGGCACAACCGCGCCACCTTCCGCCGGATGAGATCTCGCTCGGGTTGTTCACTCGCATCATGCTGGCTCGCCATTTCGCTTCGATTCCTTTCGTTTGCGGGCACCGTCGGAGTGACGGGCCGAACGAGAGGAATGCTGGCGAACCTTGAATGACAGAACGGGTGAGTCTTCTGTCAGCGAGCTGTCATCGAGGCGGGCACGATTACCGCCTTGCGCTCGATGCAATTGGCACGTCGCGGAAGGTAGAAGACGAGCCCTGCAGGCGGCTTGGCAGAGGACAGCGCTTCGTTGACGCGCGCGATCAGCTGCGAGATCTTGGGCCGCTTCGATGGCGCGTACTTTTCCTTCCACACGGCGCTGTCGCCGCGATGCATCAACTGCTCGAGCGGCGTCTCGGCCGCGAGTAGGACCACCTGCAGGAACCGACGCTCGAGGTCGGTGAGCTCGCAGATGTGTTCGGCACCATTGAACCTGACGGTACCGAGCCCGTGAACTCCGTCCGCGAGCGGCGCCGACAGCGTCCCCATGACCGCCGGCGCGTGCGGACTCTGTTGCGCGACGAGGTCACGCCACCCCTGCAGCGCGAGGAGCGCGCCCTCGCGCCATGTCAGAACATCGTCCAGCGAAGCGAATGCGCAACCCCGGCTCGCCACCAGCTCCTGAACCGCCAGCGACCAGAGCACTCGCGACGGCGTGAGCAACACTCGTCTCGGCACCGAGCTCGTGGCCGTGCCGGCGAGCCCCAGAAGGTGATCGGGCGACCGCGCGACGAGCAGCTGCACGGGATGCGCGCCCGGGGGGTTTGTGCTGATGTTCCCCACGAGCATCGTCCCCGGCAGTGGTGCTGGCGTGTCGGCGATGAGATCGAGCCCGAGCGCGGGCTGCAGCACCGACCTCAAGTGCTGCTCGTCGACGCGATGATGGACAACCTCGTCGCGCGCCAAGACGCGCCGCTCGCTGATGCCGTCATCGCAGATCGCGACGAGACGGCCATCCGCATGCTCCACGACACGCATCTCCGGCAGGTGTGGCCGATCGCCCGGCACCGTGTGCGCGAGTCGATCGGTCGGTACCAGCATGCGCTCGGCGACCTCGAAAGCGTCAGCACACTCCTTCTTCCACGTGTGCAACGGCGCCCCGAGCGGCGCGAACAACTCCAGGCACCGAAAAAAGCGTCTCAGGTGTTCCATGCAATGACATCTCCCTTGGAAGCAGGAAGCCGCACGCCTCGATCACCGCTTCGATGAGCTCGGCGTCATCGCGCTCGTAGGAGGCGCCCCACGGCGGAGTGATTGTCGCGGTCTCCTCCGAGCGACCTCCACGCGGCCGGATCTTCAGCGTCGCGTTCATCAAGGCGGACTTCGGATCGAACCTTCCGCCGAGAGCCGCCAGCACGGAGAAGACATCCCCCGGGCCGATCATGAGCGGCGTCTTGATCCCGGGCAGCATGAACTGAAGTCGATGCAGACGGACCTCCGACACTCCGGTGATCCGCCCGCGAATGATGCACCCGATGCCCTCCTCTATGATCGGAGACAGCGTATAGCGCGGGGGCGCTCCGATCGGATCGAACAGGAAGCGATCATTGAACAAGTGTTTGCCGATGAGCTGGCAGTAGGCGAGCATCTCCGGTCTCGCGCGCGGACTCACCAGCAGATCGCCGGACCTGGAGTCGTAGCGGATGAGGTCGAAGAGTTCGGGCCGGTGGAGCAACAACCTGGTGACGCGCTCGTCCGACTCATCGAGCACCGCTTGATTCCGGCGCACATCGCCACGCCGGACCGAAAGGCGGAAACCGTGCGCCTCGTCGGCGGCGATCACACGAACGACCCCCTCATCACGCTGCCGATGCAGACGGATGAACGCGGCATCGAGGGCCTTTGCGAGAGCAGCTCGGCGCTGCGACGTACGCTTAAACGCTCGAGGAACACGCTCGGTGGTCGCCATGATGCGATCGAACCGACGCAGGCGCTTCGTGCCGGTCTCCGCGAGGAGATCTTGCACACCTCGGGGGTTGGCGAGCATCACTTGGACCGCCAATTGGTGGCATGAGCGATGCGGGTCCGGCACGATCCCACCTGCAGCGGCGAGCGCTCTAAGCGCATCGAAGTGTCGGGGGTGCGCGAGGTTGTCGAGGTCGCAGACAACCTCGAGCATGCCCTCCGGCAGCTGCGTGCCTTCTACGATGAGCGCCCCGAGCGCGTCTCGATCGATCGCCTCTGGTCCGTCACACCCGACTCCTCGCGTGCGAAGCTCGTCGACGAAGGGGCCAAGGATGGTGAACAGGTCGGCCCCTTCGATCGACTCGATCACCTTGGGGGTGGCGAACCGCGGCTTGTATTTTGTTGGCATGGTTCAGCTCCGCTGATGCGTGCGTGCTCACTGTCTCACTCGCCAACGGCCGAACTCGAAGCCGAGTCAGCGACCGGTGGCGCCGCGGCCATGGGACGACCGCGCGCTTTTGCATCCGGTGCCGGGATCTGAGGAACGACGAACCTGTCCGTGCACCGAGTGCGATTCCCCAACGGGGTGGCTCCGATCGGGAGCCGGTGGACTTCCATGTCCTTCGTCGCGGATTCTACCTCAAGACTGGAAGCAGGATTGCCGTGGATCGAGGGCGTCTACGCCCGATTTACACCCGACTCGGCCGCAGACACCGGAGGTCAGCCAGTCGCATCGGCACGGCAGAAGGCTCTTCCTACAGCCACGTACTCTTCGGCGACGCGACGGCCAAGAATGTGGTGAAGTCGGTCTTCAGCGTCGCCGCAGGTGCCGGCCCCAAGTCGGCAATAGCGTCGGCGAGCAATCTGCCGTTCGCACATTTGACGATGCGGTGAAAGCGACGGGCCATCGCATTGACGAACATGTCGCCGAACACGATGGGCCTTTCCGCGAACGTCGACAATCGCTTCACCTTACTCGCGTCGGGCCTGGTCAGCCATGCGCCGGTGTGCACAATCGAGTGCCGCAGCTGCCACAACACCTGAAGGTCCTCAATCTCGGCCCTCGTGAACATGTCTTGCTTGAGACCGAGCGCCTTTATGTAACCGTTTACACGCGATGGGCTATGCCACGCGCCGAGCGAATCGGCTAGCACCAACCCCACGGGAGCGGCGAGCGTTCGGAACGCCAACAGTCTCTCCGGTGAAATAGTGATTTGTCCGTTTCGTTGGTCGGCCTGTTTTAGGAACTTCCCGAGGTCGAATGATTGCAGGGCTCCACTCCGCTCAACCAATCCAGCGAATATGGACTTCTGATATGTCTCGAAGTGGCCCATGGACGTCGCGAGTATCGCACAGGCAATGTGGCGGAGGCTGTCCTCGCTATCTTTGTTGTACGACCCGTCTGCCTTCTTCGTGAATTTGTTGAGGCAATGGGTATACGCATCGTATGCATCGCAGAGGTAGAGTAAGAATGCCTGCGCTGGGCACGCGGTGTATGCCGCCATAGACGTCTTGTGACCCGGCGCGCTCTTTAGGTACGACTCAAAGGCCTTGAGTGCTGGAGCCATGACGTGGTTCGGGAATGGTGGGCTCGATCACAAATGGCGCCGGACACGCCGGCGGCAGCGCAGCTTGATTCTCAGCTTACCTAGGTTACTAAGTGAGCACCAGGCAAGCTGTCTGGACCGATCTCGCTCACTTGGGGCAGATGCGGACAAGTTGAGCGTGCACCCCCCATCGCACGGTGGAGCGCCTTGTGCAAGCGCTGGTGCAAGGCGCCGGCGCGCCCGCGCGGAAGTGCTACTATTCCGCCAGATCCGATACGCTGCCGCGGTCTTCCCAAGCTGAATGTCGAGGGTTCGAGTCCCTTCACCCGCTTTGGCCGATACGCGTGGACTGGTGTGGACAGGAGCGGTCAAGCGGCGACACGGGCGCCACTTACGCGACGAGCGCGACCCGGTG
>Ga0268299_1004605_pt1 | contig 10499 bp, 3 predicted proteins | sample NOBtaG_FD_193484 | JGI IMG/M metagenome (GOLD analysis project Ga0268299, IMG submission 193484) | Activated sludge microbial communities from bioreactor in Nijmegen, Gelderland, Netherland - NOB reactor | ecosystem: Engineered > Bioreactor > Aerobic > Activated sludge | place: Netherlands... | reverse complement strand
GCAGCCATGAGGCCTGCTTCACCAATCCGACGCTGCTCGGGGAAAAGATCATGGAGGCGGGGCGGGATTGAGACGCGGCGAAAACCCTCACCAATCGCGCGAGGGTGGCGGCATGTCCGAATGCCCTAAAACTGCTCCGCGATCTCCGCGCCTCCGCGTGCATCCCTTCGGATCACGCGTGGCGCGGCATCGGGCAAAAATGAACGTTGCTCAGTTATGGGCTCCCCGCTAGGCTGACGAGGCTCGGCCGCGCATGGGCGCGGCGGCATTGGAGGAGGGATCCATGAAATTCAGTCATGCGGCGGCCGCGCTCGCGCTGGCCGCCGGATTCGCGTCGGCGGCGCCGGCGCTCGCGCAAGAGGTGAAGCTCCGGGCCGCGAGCTTCCTGCCGGTCTCGGTCAATTATGGCGCCATCTTCAAGCGCTGGGTCGACGCCGTGAACGAGAAGGGCAAGGGCGTGGTGCAGATCACCGTCGTCGGCCCCGAGGCGATCCCGACCTTCGAGCAGTGGAACGCGGTCAAGACCGGTGTCGTCGACATGCATGCCGGGCCGCCGGCCTACTACACCGGCACGATGATCGAAGGCGAAGCCGCGATCCTGGCCGATGTGCCGGTGGCCGAGCAGCGCAAGAACGGAGCCCTCGACTACCTCAACAAGATGCACAACGAGAAGCTCAACGTGTGGCTGCTCACCGCCTATGCCGACGGCGTCGGCTTCCACATCTACACGACCAAGCCGCAGAAGGCGGGCGCCAAGCCGTTCGAAGGCTTCCGCCTGCGCTCGGCGCCGAACTTCAAGCGCTTCTTCGAGGAGCTGGGCGCCACGCCCATCACGATGGCGCCGGGCGATGTGTTCACCGGCCTCGAGCGGAATGTCGTCGACGGCTATGGCTGGCCGCGCTGGGGCATCCAGGACATGGGCTGGTCGAAACTGACCAAGTTCCGTTTCGATCCCGGGTTCTACAACGTGATCGTCAACATCATGGTGAACCTCGACCGCTGGAAGAAGCTCACCAAGCAGCAGCAGGATTTCCTCACCGAAATGTCGGTCTGGCTGGAGACCGAATGGCCGAAATGGCGGGACGAGACCAACAAGAACGAGGCGGGCATCCTGGAGAAGGCGGGAGTCAAGATCGTCGATATGGGTCCCGGATTCCGCCAAAGAGCGCACGATCTCTATTGGGCCGCGCTCACCGCGCAGAGTCCGCAGCACGTGCCGGCGCTCCGGAAGCTGCTGACGAAGCAGTAAGACGGCGTTGGCGGAAAAGGGGCGGGTCGGGGACCCGCCCCTACGAAATCACGCGATCTACTCGCACGCCCGCTTGTCGGTGGGGTCGAGGCGGGTGCCGTTGACGCAGCCCGTGTCGGCCTCCTGGTCGCCGGCCATGACGATGCCGTTGCCGGCGGCGCCGTTCTTGGCGAGCCCCTGCCAGCGCGCGTCGATGGTCTTGACCATCTCGAGATAGCGCGCGAGCTCGGCGCCGGCGAGCCGCTGGCGCGAGGGGAGCTTCAAGCTCAGGGGATCGATCTGCTTGCCGGCGAGGTGCACCTCGTAGTGGAGATGCGGGCCGGTCGACATGCCGGTCGAGCCGACGTAGCCGATGATGTCGCCCTGCTTCACGCGCTTGCCCGGCTGCATGCCGGGTGCGAAGCCCGACATGTGGCCGTAGAGCGTCGAATAGTCCTTGGTGTGGCGGATGACGATGGCGTTGCCGTAGCCGCCCTGCCAGCCGATCTTCTCGAGCTGGCCCGCGCCGGCGGCGTAGATCGGCGTGCCGGTGGGCGCCGCGAAATCGACGCCCTGGTGCATCTTCGAATAGCCGAGGATCGGGTGGCGGCGATAGCCGAAGCCCGAGGCGAGGCGCGCGCCGTCGATCGGCGTGCGCATCAGCGCCTTCCGGCTGCTGTCGCCCTTCTCGGTGAAATAGTCCGCCTCGCCGTCGTCGCCTTGCCAGCGATAGAGCTTGATGGTGCTGCCCTGGATGGTGAGCGCCGCGTAGAGAATGTTGCCGTAGCGGACGACGTCGCCGTTGCGGTCGCGGTGCTGCTCGATCAGCGTCTCGAAGGTATCGCCCTTCTGCACGTCGCGCTGGAAGTCCACGTCGTAGGCGAAGAGGTTGATCATGCGTACGACCGGCTCGGGCGGCATGCCCGATTGCAGGCCGGCCTGGAACACGCTGTGGTCGATGACGCCGTTGTTGCGCAGGATCTGGAGCGTCAGCTCCTTCTTGATCTCGGTCGCGACGTAGTCGCCGCGCGACTGGCGCTGGATCCACACGGTGCGGTCGTAGTTGGAATCGAAGCGCACGCCCAAGAAGCGGTTGTGCTCCTCGCCGAGGATGCCGAAATCGACGGTGATGAGCTGGCCGGCGCGCATCTTGCGCACGTCGTAGACGCCGGCGAGCGAGATCTGGGCGAGTTGGGCGTCGGCGCCGTTGACGCCGCTGCGCATCAAGAGGTCGCGGAAATATTCGCCGCGCTGGACGCGCACCACGTGCTGGAAGCTGCGGCGCTCGACGGCGTTCTCGACGCTCGCGATCGACAACAGTGCCGCCTGCTGGACGCGTGTCGACCGCGCGGTGGCGGGAATCGCGACCTTGCCGCCCGGGCCGGCGGGCGTGCCGGCGGCGGCGGTGGTGACCAGGCGAACCTCGCGTTCGAACCGGCCGTGCTCGGCGGTGAAATACCAGATCGATGCGCCGATGGCGGCGACGAGGCCGAAGGCCGCCGCGGCGTGCGTGGCCAGCACGTGGGCGCGCGAGGGCGGCACTGGGGTCGTGTTGGGCGCAAGGCCGATTTTCTTCCGCGTGTGCGCGAGCTCGCGTTCGCGCCGGCGCACTTCCTTGACCGCGCGTTGCGAGCGGCGGCCGGCTTCCTTGGCGATCTTCGACGTATTGCGTTTCGATTGCTCGCCGTCTTCGCGCATGCGCCGCTCGGCGGCGAGCGCTTCCTGGCGCTTCTTGCGCTCGATTTCGCGTTCGGCATGTTTCGCGGCTTCGCGCGCTCGGCGCTCGGCGAGACGCTGCAGCGCTTGCGTCGTGATTTCGTCGGGCGTGGGCGCGATCGTCGCTTCGGGGGCGGGCGCCGGCGCTTCCGCGGGCGGCGTTGCGGGAGCGACCGGCGCGATCTTGAGACCGCTACCCACAAGCACCGGATCGGGAATCTCGCCGGATCCGAACATGGTTTTGGCGTCAACCGGCGCGTCGGCCGGTCGCTGGTGCAAATCGCTCAACGGGACGAGATCGAGGCGCGTCGGCGCCGTCGGCGCGACGCGTTTGCGTTTGCCGTACGATGCCCGGGCGGTTACTGCACGGGCAGGGGCAGGCGCGGGCGTGGGCGCGACCGCCGGCGGTGCCGACGTTTCCAGTTTCTTGGCGTCGTTCGTCTCGATCCGCTCCGGCTCGGACCGGATGCCGGCATCCTGGCAAGACGAAAAATTGCCCCCGGCGTAATCGATGTAGCGCAGTTCCATTCCTACCCCAGGTTAGGCCGCCGCCGCGCCCGAATGGGCCCCAGCCATCCTCACACGCGCCAGCTCTCCAAGGCCTATTACGCGCGGCCGTGGGAGCTTTTGCCCCGGCCACGCTGCGGGCCGGAGGATGCTTTGGCTAATATGGACGTGTCAAATTATTAATCCGTTAATAATCAAAGGGGTGGCCAATTACCGCAAGACATTATTAGGTATCGACGGCGCGGTGCCGGAAGTTCGGCTTTACTGAAACCGAGGCGCGAAGACCGGACTTTGTCGGCAAACAGCCTGCGTCCGCCTGGCACAGGCGGGGCGCCGTGGCGGCAAGGAGGGCGCCGGACGGTCTCCGCTCGGCTCGAATAAATCTTTTATATCGAAGGCCTTAGGCGAATATCCGGGCGTCCGGCTTTTGTCCACATCGGGGCGCCCTAAGGAATTAAGAAAACCATTTGACAGTGGGAGTCGGCCCGCATATATACCCGCTCCCCAGCACGGCCCGGGGCTTCATGCCTCCGGGAAAGCGGATGTGTCCGCCGCTGCCGTTCTGGCGCTTCTCTCGAACCTAAGACGTTCGCGGCCGAAGCAGGGTCGGACACCGCTATTTTGACAAGTGAAGAGCAAGGAAAGGGATGCGCAGGCGGCGGCGCGCCGTTGCGGTTTACCGCGCGAGCTCGCTCGTCTGATCTGTGCATCGAACCCTTTACGGCGAAATTCTTCTGTACTTGTACAGAGGCGGTTTCGTCGTGATGTGTAACACGCAATCAGTGCGAGCGGGATCTCGTTAAAATCAGATCGATGTCAGCAATGGCGTCGACGCGATTAACTTGAGAGTTTGATCCTGGCTCAGAACGAACGCTGGCGGCAGGCCTAACACATGCAAGTCGAACGCGTGTAGCAATACACGAGTGGCGCACGGGTGAGTAACACGTGGGAATCAACCCTGAGGTTCGGAATAACCGCGGGAAACTGCGGCTAATACCGGATATCCCCTATGGGGGAAAGATTTATCGCCTTGGGACGAGCCCGCGTCCGATTAGCTAGTTGGTGAGGTAACGGCTCACCAAGGCTACGATCGGTAGCTGGTCTGAGAGGATGACCAGCCACACTGGAACTGAGATACGGTCCAGACTCCTACGGGAGGCAGCAGTGGGGAATATTGGGCAATGGAGGCAACTCTGACCCAGCCATGCCGCGTGGGTGACGAAGGTCTTCGGATTGTAAAGCCCTTTCGGCGGGGACGATGATGACGGTACCCGCAGAAGAAGCCCCGGCTAACTTCGTGCCAGCAGCCGCGGTAATACGAAGGGGGCTAGCGTTGTTCGGAATTACTGGGCGTAAAGGGCGTGTAGGCGGTCCGCTAAGTCAGGTGTGAAAGGCCTGGGCTCAACCCAGGAAATGCGCCTGAGACTGACGGACTTGAGTCCGGGAGAGGATGGTGGAACTCCCAGTGTAGAGGTGAAATTCGTAGATATTGGGAAGAACACCCGTGGCGAAGGCGGCCATCTGGACCGGTACTGACGCTAAGGCGCGACAGCGTGGGGAGCAAACAGGATTAGATACCCTGGTAGTCCACGCCGTAAACGATGAGTGCTAGACGTTGGGAAGCCTAGCTTTTCAGTGTCGCAGCTAACGCATTAAGCACTCCGCCTGGGGAGTACGGCCGCAAGGTTGAAACTCAAAGGAATTGACGGGGGCCCGCACAAGCGGTGGAGCATGTGGTTCAATTCGACGCAACGCGAAGAACCTTACCAATCCTTGACATGCCAGGACGGTTTCCGGAGACGGACTCCTTCCCGCAAGGGACCTGGACACAGGTGCTGCATGGCTGTCGTCAGCTCGTGTCGTGAGATGTTGGGTTAAGTCCCGCAACGAGCGCAACCCCTACCTTCAGTTGCCATCGGTTCTAGCTGGGCACTCTGAAGGAACTGCCGGTGACAAGCCGGAGGAAGGCGGGGATGACGTCAAGTCCTCATGGCCCTTATGGATTGGGCTACACACGTGCTACAATGGCGGTGACAGTGGGATGCAACGGGGCGACCCCAAGCAAATCTCAAAAAACCGTCTCAGTTCGGATTGCACTCTGCAACTCGAGTGCATGAAGTCGGAATCGCTAGTAATCGTGGATCAGCATGCCACGGTGAATACGTTCCCGGGCCTTGTACACACCGCCCGTCACACCATGGGAGTTGGTTCTACCCTAAGCCGGTGCGCTAACCGCAAGGAGGCAGCCGTCCACGGTAGGGTCAATGACTGGGGTGAAGTCGTAACAAGGTAGCCGTAGGGGAACCTGCGGCTGGATCACCTCCTTTCTAAGGATGTCGATGGAGGCCCTGTTTCCGCGCAAGCGGGATCCGGGTTCTGTTGGCAGCTTAGGCACAACGACCTGGTACTCCGCGGCAGTGCGCCGCCGTCTCCGTATCCCTTTCCTAATCCTCGCTCGGTCCTTCGATCGAAGAGCCCGATCCAAAGCAAGGGGCTCGAGATAAGGGCTAGTAGCTCAGCTGGTTAGAGCGCGCGCTTGATAAGCGTGAGGTCGGAGGTTCAAATCCTCCCTGGCCCACCATCTTCTGCCGGCCGATCGGTTTTCCAATTCGACGCGCTTGAACAAAGGGGCTGTAGCTCAGTTGGGAGAGCACCTGCTTTGCAAGCAGGGGGTCGTCGGTTCGAATCCGATCAGCTCCACCAGCGCCGGGCCCGAGCGAGCCTGAGATAGCGAACAGGTTTCGACACGCGAGCGCGCACCGCGCGCCCGTGTCCGAGGATTTAGACGCAGAGTGAAGTCGCTCTGCTTCTGCTCATTTGACATCGTGAATCGGACGTGCACTGACCGTCAGTCAGCCTCTCGGCGAAACTGCCTCACCCCGAGGATTTTTTTTCGCCGTGCCCCATCAGACCGCCGCAGGTCCTGGGGTGTGTGGCGCGGCCTGCCGAGGCCGCACCGCGTAGAGGTCTGACGAATAGAGATCGCATCGAAGCGGAAATCGTTTCGTAACGTCAAAGCCCGAAGAGAGCCGGCGACTAGCAAGAGCGCCGGCAAGGGTCGGGTCCTGGGTAATGCATCGAACTTCCGATCTGGAAGGGCGGCGCTTTCCCCTGCGTGCGACGATTTTCTTCGAACAAGCGTCTTAAGGGCATTCGGTGGATGCCTTGGCACAGAAAGGCGATGAAGGACGTGGCACCCTGCGATAAGTCACGGGGAGGTGGGAGCAACCTTTGATCCGTGAATTTCCGAATGGGGAAACCCATCCCGCAAGGGATATCTCCGGCTGAATACATAGGCCGGCGAAGCTAACCCGGAGAACTGAAACATCTCAGTATCCGGAGGAAAGGACATCAACCGAGACTCCGCTAGTAGCGGCGAGCGAACGCGGACCAGGCCAGTGGCCAAATTGTCAAAACCGGAATCTTTCTGGAAAGATGAGCCTCAGAGGGTGATAGCCCCGTACGGGTAGATTGACAGTTTGGTCCTCGAGTAGGGCGGGACACGTGAAATCCTGTCTGAACATGGGGGGACCATCCTCCAAGCCTAAGTACTCTTCTGTGACCGATAGTGAACCAGTACCGCGAGGGAAAGGTGAAAAGCACCCCGATGAGGGGAGTGAAAGAGACCTGAAACCGGATGCCTACAAGCAGTCGGAGCTCCAACTGGAGTGACGGCGTACCTCTTGCATAATGGGTCAACGAGTTAACCTGACTAGCAAGCTTAAGCCGATAGGCGTAGGCGTAGCGAAAGCGAGTCTGAATAGGGCGTCAAGTTAGTCGGGTTAGACCCGAAACCGGGTGAGCTAGGCATGAGCAGGGTGAAGGTGCGGTAACACGCACTGGAGGCCCGAACTGATGACTGTTGAAAAAGTGTCGGATGACTTGTGCCTAGGGGTGAAAGGCCAATCAAACCCGGAAATAGCTGGTTCTCCGCGAAAGCTATAGAGGTAGCGCGTCGGACGAATACCATCGGGGGTAGAGCACTGGATGGGCTAGGGGGGCGCGAGCCTTACCAAACCTAACCAAACTCCGAATACCGATGAGTACTATCCGGCAGACAGACTACGGGTGCTAACATCCGTGGTCGAAAGGGAAACAACCCTGACCGCCAGCTAAGGTCCCCAAGTCGCGACTAAGTCTGAAAGGATGTAGGACAGCCATGACAACCAGGAGGTTGGCTTAGAAGCAGCCATCCTTTAAAGAAAGCGTAACAGCTCACTGGTCTAATTAAGCCGTCCCGCGCCGAAAATGTAACGGGAGTCAAGTCGCGCACCGAAGCTGCGGGCTCGAGCAATCGAGCGGTAGCGGAGCATTCCGTACGCCAGCGAAGGAGTACCCGCGAGGGGCTCTGGAGGCATCGGAAGAGAGAATGTTGACACGAGTAGCGATAAAGAGTGTGAAAATCACTCTCGCCGTAAGCCCAAGGGTTCCTGCGTAAAGTCAATCTGCGCAGGGTGAGCCGGCTCCTAAGGCGAGGCCGAAAGGCGTAGTCGATGGGAACCACGTTAATATTCGTGGGCCTGCTGGGTGATGACGAAGGCCGAAATCCGTTTCCACTTACTGGATTGTGGGGGCGGCCCAGGACTTCCAGGAAATAGCCCCAGCGTATAGACCGTACCCTAAACCGACACAGGTGGGCTGGTAGAATATACCAAGGCGCTTGAGAGAACTGCGTTGAAGGAACTCGGCAAATTACCTCCGTAACTTCGGGATAAGGAGGGCCTCCCCCGCGCAAGCGGGACGAGGCGGCACATAATAGGGGGTGGCGACTGTTTATCAAAAACACAGCACTCTGCTAAGTCGGTAAGACGACGTATAGGGTGTGACGCCTGCCCGGTGCCGGAAGGTTAAGGAGAGATGTGCAAGCATTGAACCGAAGCCCCGGTAAACGGCGGCCGTAACTATAACGGTCCTAAGGTAGCGAAATTCCTTGTCGGGTAAGTTCCGACCTGCACGAATGGCGTAACGATCGCCCCACTGTCTCCAACGCAGACTCAGCGAAACTGAATTCTCCGTGAAGATGCGGAGTACCCGCGGCTAGACGGAAAGACCCCGTGCACCTTTACTACAACTTTGCAGTGGTATTAGGACGACCATATGTAGCATAGGCGGGAGACTTCGAAGTTCCGGCGCTAGCCGGAATGGAGTCGCCAGTGAAATACCGCTTTTGGCTGTTCTGATATCTAACCGCGGCCCTGAAACGGGGCCCGGGACCCTGCATGGTGGGTAGTTTGACTGGGGCGGTCGCCTCCCAAAGAGTAACGGAGGCGCGCGAAGGTTGGCTCAAGCTGGTCGGAAATCAGCTGATGAGTGCAATGGCATAAGCCAGCCTGACTGCGAGACAGACAAGTCCAGCAGAGACGAAAGTCGGCCATAGTGATCTGGTGGTTCTGTATGGAAGGGCCATCACTCAACGGATAAAAGGTACGCCGGGGATAACAGGCTAATGGTTCCCAAGAGTCCCCATCGACGGAATCGTTTGGCACCTCGATGTCGGCTCATCGCATCCTGGGGCTGGAGCAGGTCCCAAGGGTATGGCTGTTCGCCATTTAAAGCGGTACGTGAGCTGGGTTCAAAACGTCGTGAGACAGTTTGGTCCCTATCTACCGTGGGTGTTGGATACTTGAGAGGAGCTGTCCCTAGTACGAGAGGACCGGGATGGACGTACCTCTGGTGTACCAGTTGTCGCGCCAGCGGCACCGCTGGGTAGCTATGTACGGACGGGATAACCGCTGAATGCATCTAAGCGGGAAGCCTCCCTCAAAACCAGGTATCCCTTGAGAGCCGTGGTAGACCACCACGTTGATAGGCCGGGTGTGTAAGCGCCGTAAGGGGCTGAGCTAACCGGTCCTAATCGCTCGATAGGCTTGTTCGACGCACCTTGATCGCCTTCGGGCGATCAAGCGCCCGCTCGTCGTCTGCATTGGCGATGGGCGAAGCGAAAACGTGCTGCTCGTGTAAAGAGGCACGAGAGAAACGTCGCGCGTAGCGGAAAGCGCCAAGCATCCGTCGCCGGAAGGCGATGAGTGCGAAGCAACCCAAGCGTGTGAAACGATTTACGTGACGATGCGATCTCTTCGACTGACGGTCAGAAATTTTCCACGCATCGCTTCGGCGATGCCTGGATCCGGGTTCGTGCGTTTGAACGACCTGGTGGTTATTGCGAGGGGGATACACCCGATCCCATCCCGAACTCGGCCGTTAAGCCCCTCTGCGCCGATTGTACTATGTCTCAAGGCATGGGAGAGTAGGTCGCTGCCAGGTCTTTCAAACGCACGAAGCGCGGAAACGCGTAGCACCCCGAGCCGCTCCTGCGGCGAAGGTGGTGCGAAGCCGGAACTCAAGTGCACGTCGCGATAGCGATGCCACGGTATTGTTCGAGGATTTGAGGCGCGGGTAACCGCGCCGATTTTCTTTGGGCAATAGAGATCTCGTCTGTTTTGACGCGGGGTGGAGCAGCCCGGTAGCTCGTCAGGCTCATAACCTGAAGGTCATAGGTTCAAATCCTATCCCCGCAACCAAATTCGCCCGCTAACTCACAAGGTTAGCGGGCGTTTTGTTTCTAGGTTGTACTTTCGTCACGCCCGTGGAAGCACTGTGGAAGCAAGAGGGCGCGTAACCTTGCGAAACTCTACGTGCGTGCTGTCGGACCGTTAGTCGAGGTAAACATTAGGGAGTGAACCGCCCCGGGTTTGCCGGAGGCTCCAACTCTTGAGAAGGAGGAGCCATCGACTTGGGCCGCGTGCTGCCGTGAAAGTCGCGCTTGTCGCGGCGCTGGCGGCTCTGGCGATTGCAGGGGCGGCCGTCTGGGGCACCAGGTCGATTTCATCGATCCTAAGAAATAGGACTGAACGACACTGGAACTTCGTGCCTGGATTTTCGTTCCCCCGAAGGAGGAAATCGGACTCCCCGCTCGAAGCCCTAACAGGCTGCTGAAGAACTCATCACGGGGACCGGTTTGCGCCCGCAGGCCCGTGGTAGTCGCCGGATTTCGGGATGCGCGGCGAGGCGATCAAGCGGCCGCTCCAAGGAGTTTTCGCAATCTGAT
>Ga0268299_1004604_pt1 | contig 10502 bp, 9 predicted proteins | sample NOBtaG_FD_193484 | JGI IMG/M metagenome (GOLD analysis project Ga0268299, IMG submission 193484) | Activated sludge microbial communities from bioreactor in Nijmegen, Gelderland, Netherland - NOB reactor | ecosystem: Engineered > Bioreactor > Aerobic > Activated sludge | place: Netherlands... | reverse complement strand
ACCAACGTATGGCTCAGCGTCAACCGCCCCTTCGCAATCGTGTCGCGATCCAGCCGCAACGACGAATCGATTTCGTCGATGCGCTGAGGCGCATTCGTGTTCAAAGCGCGCTGATCGAAGTCGGGCCGGTTGGGGAGCGTGGCCGGGTAGGCGTCCAGGAAACGCTGCACAATGGCGCGCGCCGCGGGATCGTTTGTAAGCGGAGTACGCTCACTCGCCAGCGGAACAAGTACGTTGCCATTCACCATGCCACGCACCTTGCGCTGCGCAAAACTTCCCGTGAGATAGCCCAGTGGCCCGGCCTCGCCGGTGAAACGGCCGCCGTAGGAGTTCCGGCGGGACGGCTGCACTTCGCCCACCTGGAAGAACGTGCGCGCGTTGAAGACGCTGTTGCGATGGTCCGCCGAGAGATCGGCATGCCAGGAGGGAACGCGCGCGACGCCTGCGGCGAATGGCGGCCGGACGGCAGTCTGGCCAAACTCGGCGGCGAAGTAGCTGCCGTCGGCGGGGGCCTCGCTAATCAACGCGATCTGGCTTCCCAGGCGTATGCCCAGCTCCTTGACGACATTGTTGTCTATTCGCTGCAGCGCGACGTTCTCATTGCGCTGGCCGGAGGCCTGCATGCGGGGCGCGCGCGAAGCAGGCCGTTTGACGGCCGCGGGCGGCTGACTCTGCGCGTTGGCGGCGGTGGTGGCGACAACAACCGTCCACAAGAGGAGAGAGCGTGACAATACACCATTTTACGCCGTGAGCCAGGCCGCGGCTCCAAGGCTACGGGGCTTCGGCCCGTCACTTAGCGGAGGCGACAGGCCGGTGCAAGTCGGAAAGATCGAACTCTTCCTTTACGCGCTCCAGTCCGTCTGTGCGCAAATCGCCCTGGCGCGGCCCGCTCTGTTTCAGGCACCGGCCCAGCAGCAGGATCGCGTCCTGGTCGTCGTTGACGCGATCCAAGACGGCGCGGAACCCTTGTGCCGCCGCCTCGAACTCGCCCTTGCGCCAGAGCGCGTACGCCACGTTGAAGTGATAGTCTGGATCGGCGGGATCCTTCTCGAGCGCGGCCCTGAAGTGCACCAACGCCTCAGGCAGATCGAGCGACAGCTCGACCGCGCCGAGATTGTTCACCACTTCCGGCAACGCGTATCGCGCGGATAGCTGGCGAAACGCCGTTAAGGCTCCGTCGAAGTTGGCGAGTTGATAGCGGCTGAGCCCGAGGAAGAACAGAGCTTCCCAGTAATGATCCTGCTCGGGAGAAATCCGCTCCAGCCAGCCGGCGGCGACGCGGTAGTTATCCATGTCCCAGTGCATACGTCCGAGATAGAAGCACGGCTGGGCGAACGCGGGCTCCAGGCGGACGGCCTGCGCGAAGTAACGGTGGCGCGCCTCCTTGGTCGAGGCCATCAACCCGCGAACATAGTATTCCTTGGCGGTGAGTTTCACGGGAGGATGGCGCCGCTCGAACTCCTCGCGCGTCATGGTGAAATCCGCGACGAGAAATCGTGCGGCGCGCCAGGAGAGGAGCGTCTCCAGCATCGCCAGATCCTCGATCGGACCGCGCTCGATGATCTCCGCGGTTTGCTGAACGTGACGCCGGTCGAAGATTCTCAAGTCGATTCGCAAACTCCCTCGAGGCGCCGCGGGTAATGCGATCGCAGGGTCTTCTTGCGGAGATGGTGGACCAACCGGAGCGATCGTTGGAGGCGCCGGCTGCTCCCGTGGCGCCGGCGTGAATTCAAAATGGCCGTGAATCAAGAAGTCGGCTTCCACATTCTCCGCGAGCTTTGTCAAGGATGCGAAGGTGAGGCTCGAGCCGGAACGGAGCGAAAGCCGTTTGGCTCCCGCCTCGCGTTCCTCCCGGCTAAGCACGGCGAGATTGGAGGATCGCAGCGCGGCCCGGAGCGATTCGGAAACGCTCTCGCCAATCCAATCGAGCTTGGCGTCTCTTGACCGGTTGTCCAGCGGAGCGACGAGGTAGGTCTGGCAGAAGGCGGGAAGAACAAGGAGGGCAAATACAGCGCAGCGCGCCGCGAGATACAGCATGGAAACTCCAGTCTAGCAACGGCGCCGGTCAGAGGCGATACGCGCGGGACGGCACGGAACCGGACTCGCCTTCAGCGCAGGCAGTATGGCCAGGAGCGCCGCGAGTGACCGGCCATCGGGCAGGGACGGGAAAGCGGGCCGTAGGGCATCGGGACAAAAAATCCCGGCGTGAGGCGGAGCGAACCGCATCACACCGGGCTTCGTTCGAAGAGAGATACGCACATGTGGAAACTCGCCGCCGGGATTGCGGTCCGGTTTCAGTGCGTCTCGGAGGAAAAGTATGGCCGTAACGGCCCGGTCCGTAGGGAGAAAGTTAGTTGACTTCGAACACGAGCTTTGTCGAGGTTCCGCCGAGCCGGATCTCCTTCACCCTGTACTTACCGTCGCCATTCTGATAACGAACGGAAGTCGAGGAGAACTTGCTGTCGGCGGCCTCCACCTTGACGGGCGCTTCCACCTTCTTCTTGCCTGCCGTGATTGTCGCCTTGTCTCCGTCGACGACGACTTTGTAGTCGCCTGCCTTCAGCGTGGAACCATTCACGATGGATTCCTGAAACAAGGTAACTTTGTACGATTCGGCGGCAACGGCGAACGACATGGCCGCGGCGGTGAGAAATACCATCAATTTCTTCATAGTAATTAGACTCCTGCTTCGCTCCTTGGCATGTGCACAGGCACACCCGTTAATACGGGCGAGCCCGCAAATTGTTCCGGTGAAGCGAAAGAAAAAATGTGCAAGCTGCACATTGTCTTATCGGCGCAATCCGGAACCGTTTCCGCACAATCAGTCACGCGCGATGTGAGAGCGAACCAGATCAGCCGCACGTTCGCGAACCGCGGGATCGGAGCCGAACCCCTCGAGCCAGACCAGGCCGCTTTCCCGGCGGAACCAGGTCCATTGGCGCTTGGCGTATTGTCGCGTCTGACGCTGGGTTTCCTCTACGGCTTCCTCACGCGTGCACTCGCCGTTCATCAGTTTCAAAGCCTGGGCATAACCGATCGATGCGAACGGCTTCGCCGTGGCGGGAAACCCGAGGGCCAGAATCGACCGCATTTCCTCGACGATGCCCGGAGAGTCGAACATCGCCTGCGCGCGCGCATCCAGCTTCCGGTACAATTCGTCGCGCGGTGGATTGAGGCACAATCTCAGGGTGTCAAACCCGCGCAACCCTTCCCTGCCCTGTTGGAACAGAGTGGACAGGGGCCGCCTGGTCAGCAGGCGAACTTCGAGCGCGCGCAAAAGCTTGGTGGCGTCATTGGCGTGGATGCGAGACGCTGACGGAGGGTCGAGGCGCGAGAGAATCCGGTGCAACGCGCCCGGTCTGGAGGCCTCACGGCCCAAAAGGCGGCGGCGCAATTCCTCGTCGCGCCCAGGACCTTCGAAGAGGCCATTCAGGAGCGCTCGCAGGTAGAAGCCAGTTCCTCCGCAGACAATCGGCACCCGATGCCGTCCGGAGATCGCGGCTAACGCAGCCCTTCCGAGGCGGCTGTAGTCGCCGGCGGTGAACAATTCATCCGGGTCGACGAAGTCCAATAGATGGTGTGGGATTCCGCGGCGGTCCGATAAGCATAATTTAGCCGTTCCGATCTCGAGATAACGATAAACCTGCACTGAATCGCAATTGACAACCTCACCCTGGAACTCCTGAGCCAAGGAAAGCGCGAGATCGCTTTTGCCGGAACCCGTAGGACCAGTGACGGCGATCAATGGTGAATCGTTCATAGACAATGACTTCCAGTGTAGAGCGAGAGATCGCGCCGGCGTTCAGCCCATAGCGGAGACCAGTCGGCGGCTGGGCAGAGGGGCACATGTGTCTTGGCGCACATCAAGAGGACGTGTGAAATACAACCCAACGAAACCATTCCTGGCGCCGCGCGCATCTACATGAAGGTAAGACCAGGGTCTACGGCGGAATCGCCTCGGGGAATAGACACACCGATCGCTCGCGGAAGGTGGTACGATCCGGCACGGTAGTACCGCCCAAGCCCGGCCAATGGCAGGGATATACTAGGAACCAGAAAGGCGTCGGAACTCCCTTGGAGCGTTGGGTCCCCCAGCCGCTGGGACCTTCTTCCCAAGAACTGACGGAAGGAAGTAGATGACGAGGACACGCGTTGTTTTTGCCGCGGGCCTGGGCCTGATCTGGATGCAGTTGGCCACCGCACAGCAGCCGCCCGCGCAGCAAGCGAAGGACAAGACGCCGGACCGGGGAGCGGCCTACTATCACTATTCCCTGAGCCACCTCTACACGGAGCTTGCGGGGGCCTACAACAATCGGAGCGAGTACCTCAACCAGGCGATCGACAATCTGCGGTTGGCCATGAAGGCGGATCCCTCGGCGCGCTTCCTCGCCGAAGAGCTCTCCGATCTCTACATCCAGGGCGGGCGCCTGAAGGAAGGCGTGACCGAAGCGGAAGCGGCGCTGCGCGAGAATCCCGACGATCTGAACGCCCGCCGTCTGCTCGGGCGCATTTACATGCGGTTGATCGGCGACCCGCAACAGGGCCGCGTCAACGACAGCATGCTGCAAAGGGCCACCGAGCAGTTCCTGAAAGTAACGGAGAAAGATCCCCAGGACACCGAAGCGTGGCTCACGCTGGGCCGTCTGCACAAGATTGGCCAGAACTCGGTGGAGAGCGAGAAGGCGTTCCAAAAGGCGTTGGAATTGGACGCGGAGAACGAAGACGCGCTGACGGGGCTGGCGCTGGTCTATTCCGACCTTGGCGACGCCCGGCGTGCGTCGGAGCTGTTGAAACGCGTTTCCGACAAGTCGCCGAACCTGCGCACCTTCATGGCGCTGGCGGGCAGCTACGAACAGATGAAGGAGTACGGGCTGGCGGCAGAGACGCTGCGAAAGGCGATGGAACTGGCGCCCGAGAATCCCGACCTGAAGCGCGCGCTTGCGCAGAGCCTGCTTTACTCCGACCAGTTCGACGAGTCGCTGAAGCTCTACAAGGAGTTGATCGAGGAGGACTCGAAAGACGTTCAAAGCTGGCTTCGCATCTCCCAGATTCACCGCGAGCGCAAAAGCTGGGAGGAGGCCCGCAAGGCCATCAACGAGGCCAAGAAGCTGGAGCCGGACAACCTGGAGATCGTATTCAACGAGGTCGGCATCCTCGAAGCCGAAGGGAAGATGGACGAAGCCGTGGCGGGGATGAAGAGCGTCCTCGATTCGACGGCGAAGAAGAGTTATTCCGCTTCCGAGAGAGCCAACCGGGCGATTCTGCTGGAACGTCTCGGGCTGATGCAGCGCAATCACGAGAAGTACGCCGACGCCGTGGCGACGTTTCGCGAATTGGGCGAACTCGACGAAAAGAACGGCGCACGCGCGTCGGCCCAGGTGATGGACACCTGGCGCCAGGCCCGCGACTTCGCCAAAGCCACCGAGGAATCCGAAGCGGCCAAAAAGAAGTACCCCGGCGAGCGCATCGTCATTCTCGTGCGCGGTTCGCTGCTGGCCGACATGGGCCGAGGCGCGGAAGCCGCGGCGGAAGTGAAGAAGCTTCTGGGCAAGAAGGAGACCGACCGCGAAACCTATCTCACCCTGGCCCAGCTTTACGAGAAGGGGAAGAATTTCGGAGAGATGGCGAAAGCGCTCGACGAAGCCGAGAAGCTCTCTTCAACGCAAGACGAGAAAGAGCCCATCTATTTCATGCGCGGCGCGCTCTACGAGAAGCAGAAGAACTTCGAGCGTTCCGAGGCGGAGTTCCGCAAGGTGCTCGACATGAATCCGAAGTCGGCCTCCGCGCTGAACTACCTCGGATACATGCTGGCCGACCGCAACGTGCGATTGAACGAAGCGCTGGAGATGATCAAAAAGGCTGTAGACCAGGAACCCGACAACGGCGCTTTCCTCGATAGCCTGGGCTGGGTCTACTTCCGGCTGGGCCGGCTCGACGAAGCGGTGGATTACCTGAAGCGCGCCGTTCAACACAGCGGCAAGGACCCGACGGTGAACGATCACCTGGGCGACGTCTACATGAAGCAGGGCAACCTGAAGGAAGCCATCGAGCAGTGGGAGACTTCGCTACGCCTCTGGAACGCACAGCCGCAGCCGGACATCGATCAGACGGAAGTGGCCAAGATCCAGAAGAAGCTGGAAAGCGGCCGCGTGCGCCAAGCCAAAGAGCAGACGCCGCGCAAGAACCAGCAGTAACAGGCGGGCCGCGCGGCTACTTCGCCTGCGGCGGCGGAGCGAACACCACCAGCACCACGAGGTTCGCTTCGCTCGTATTGCGCAGCGAGTGAACCACTCCCGACGGCGCAAGCGCCAGATCGCCCGCGCGCACAGCCGTAACGGTCTCGCCCACCATCGCCTCGCCCGAGCCCTCCAGGATCACGTACATCTTGTCCTGGCCCTCGTGCGTGTGCGCCCTGTGCTCCTGCCCCGGCAGAAAACAGTTGAGGCCGGCGTAGAGGTAGTCCCCTTTGGCCAACGTTTGCTTGGTCATCTTTTCCGGGGAAAACGTAGCGTTCGCGGCGATGCTTGAAACGATCATGACTTATGATGGTCGCACGATGCGTTGGAGCTGTCTGGCATTCGGAATCCTGATCTCGGCGGCGGCGCTGCCCGCGCAGGAATGGCGCTACTGGGGAGGCGACGCCGGAGGCACGCGCCACTCGACGTTGAAAAAGATCAACCGGCAAAATGTGTCCAAACTGCGGACTGCTTGGACCTATCGGACGGGTGAGCAGAGCGACGGCACGAAGATTCCCTTCCGCTCCGCGTTTGAGGCCACACCGCTGATCGCCGATGGTGTAATGTACATCACCACGCCGTTCGGAAATCTGGTCGCGCTCGATCCGGAAACCGGCAAGCAACTTTGGAAGTTCGACTCCAAGATGGATCTCGAACGCCCTTCCGGCGGCTTGCTCGTCAACCGGGGCGCGGCTTTTTGGACCGACGGCTCGAATAAGCGTATCCTCTACGGCACGCTCGGCGGCAAGCTCTTTTCGATCGACGCGGCCACGGGGGAGCCGGATCCCAAGTTCGGCGATAGAGGCGCGGTCGATCTCCAGGCCGGAATGGTAGAGAAGTTTCCCGGCCGCCGTATGGGCATGTCCTCGCCACCGGCGATCTACAAGAACCTCGCCATCTGCGGCTCCATCGTGCCCGACGGCGAAGCGCATGGACCCGCAGGAGATGTGCGCGCCTTCGACGTGCGCACGGGCAAGCTCGTCTGGACGTTTCACACGGTGCCGCGTCCGGGCGAGCATGGGCACGACACCTGGCCCGGCGACTCGTGGAAAGACCGCGGCGGCGCGAACGTATGGAGCATCATGAGCGTGGACACCGAACGAGGCCTGGTATTCCTGCCATTGACCTCGCCCTCCACCGACATGTATGGAGGCGACCGCGCCGGCGCGGGCCTCTTTGGCGATTCGCTCGTCGCGCTCGAAGCCGCGACGGGCAAGCGCGTTTGGCACTTTCAGACCGTGCATCACAATATCTGGGACTACGATCTGCCCGCGCAACCCAACCTTGTCACCGTCACGCGAGGAGGCAGACAGGTTCCCGCCGTTTCCCAGGTGACCAAGACCGGCTTCGTGTTCCTGTTCGACCGAATTACCGGGAAACCGCTCTTTGAGATTGAGGAACGCCCCGTGCCGAAGAGCGAAGTGCCCGGCGAATACACAACGCCAACCCAGCCATTCCCGGTGAAGCCGCCCCCGTTCACGCGGCAAAGCATGAAGCCCGAAGAGGTCACCGGCGTGACGCCTGAGTCGCGCGCCTTCTGCGAAGCGATCATCAAGGACGCGGTCTTCGGCAGCCTCTACACCCCCATCGGATTCAAGAAGACGATTTTGTTCCCTTCGACGAACGGCGGCGCCAACTGGGGCGGCGCGAGCTTCGATCCCGAAACGCAGACGCTGTACGTAAACTCGATGGAGATCGGCTTTGTACAGCAGATGACGAAACGGCCCGAAGGCTCCGAGATCCCCTTCCGTACGCAAGGCGTGCGCACGCCGAACTCCCGCTTTTGGGATCCGCAGATGCGCCCCTGCCAGAAGCCGCCATGGGGATTCCTTACGGCCATCGACCTGAACAAGGGCGAGTTCAAGTGGCGCTCCGTGCTGGGAGTCGACGACGAATTGCTCGCCAAGGGCCTGCCGCCAACCGGTACGATGAACCTCGGCGGCTCGATTGTTACCGCGGGCGGCTTGATCTTCATCGGCGCGACCAACGACGCACGCTTCCGCGCCTTCGACAAAGACACGGGCAAAGAGCTATGGGTCACAAAACTGCCCGCGACGGCGCACTCCGTGCCGGCGACCTACTTGGGCAAGAAATCCGGCAAGCAATACGTTGTCGTCGCCGCGGGGGGAGGGAACAAATACAACTCGACGTATTCGGACAGCTTGGTAGCCTTTTCCTTGGACTAGTGCTCGCGCTCTCCGCCCAACAGCCCTTCAGCCACAAGCTGCACGCCCCGCTCAAAACGAAGTGCTCCTCGTGCCACTCCGGCGCGGACAAGGCGGAGCGTGCGGCATTCCCCAAGATCGAGCAATGCCGCGTTTGCCATACGGCGGCGGACTGGAAGGCGCCTGCCGTTCCCACGAAGCGCGTTTACCGCCTGCGCGATTTCGTCGTCTTCTCCCACGCGCGCCACGTCGCGGAGGCCAGAGTCGAATGCGGGCGCTGCCATGGCGACGTGGCGAAGGCCGATACGGTGACGCTGGAAGTGGAGCACACGATGAAGTCGTGCATGGATTGCCATCGCGAGCGCAAGGCCACCAACGAGTGCAACGTGTGCCACGAGTTGGGACAATAAGAACACCATGCGTCCCGTATTCATCTCCCTCCTGATTTCCACGCTCTGCTTCGCCGGCGAATTGAAGCTCGGCAAACCGCTCACCCTCGATCAGCCGATGCCGGTCAGCCAAGTGCTTTCGAAGGCGGATTCGCTTACCGGCAAGACGGTACAAGTGAAAGGTAAGGTCACCGAAGTCTGCCAAATGATGGGCTGCTGGATGGCTCTCGTCGAACCTGGAACGGAATCCATGCTCCGCATCAAGGTGAACGACGGCGACATCGTGTTCCCCAAGGAGAGCGTAGGCAGGATGGCCGTTGCCGAAGGCGAGTTGGTGAAAATGACGCTTACCAAGGAGCAGGCCGTGGCGATGGCCAGGCACGAAGCCGAAGAGCAGGGCCGGAAGTTCGACCCCTCGACGGTAAAGGGTCCGAAGGTGATCTACCAGGTGAAAGGCGCAGGCGCGGTGATCGCCGACTAGCCGGCGCCGTGCTCTCGCCAATTGTTACAGTCTTGTTACACTGACACTTCCATGCTTCGAAGAACCGTTCTCCCGCTACTTACAGCGCTCGCCATTCCTCTGTTCGCTCAGCCCGCCCCGGCGCCCGCGAAGCCCGCGCCCACCGCGACTCGAAAACCCAAGCTCGTGCTGATGATCGTCGTCGATCAGTTCCGCGCCGACTATCTGTGGCGCTTCCGCGAACGGTATACAGGCGGTCTGGACCTTCTGCAGCGACAGGGCGCGATGTTTGTAGACGCTCACTATGAGCACTTTCCTACGGTCACCGCCATCGGCCATTCGACGGTGCTCACCGGCGCGACGCCATCGGTGAGCGGCATCATCGGCAACGAATGGTACGACCGGGAAGCGGGCAAGAGCGTGACGAGTGTCGTCGATTCGTCGCTGAAGCTGTTAGGTGCGCCGGGGACGGCGTCCTCGCCCCACCGGCTGCTCGTGAGCACGCTCGGCGACGAGATGAAATCGAATGGCCGGGGAAGGCCCAAGACCATCGGCATCTCGATCAAGGACCGCAGCGCAATCCTGCCCGTTGGCCGTACCGCAGACGGTGCTTTCTGGTTCGACAACAAGACCGGCAATTTCGTTTCGAGCACCTGGTACTTCCCCGAACTGCCGAAGTGGGCCGCCGAATTCAACTCCTCGCGCGGGGTGGACCAATGGCTAGGAAAGACGTGGATTTCGATCGAGAACACGAAGATGGCGCCATTCGTCGAAATGGGCGCCGAACCGGTGGAGAAGTATTACGCGCAGATGCAGCGCACTCCGTTTGGCAACGAGATTTTGGAGATGCTCGCCGAGAAGGCCATTGAGGCCGAACAACTGGGGCAACGAGGAGTCACGGATCTGTTGAGCGTCAGCTTTTCGTCGAACGACTACGTGGGACACGAGGTTGGCCCCGACCATCCGAAAGTCCGCGACATCTCGATCCGGACGGATCGCACGCTGGCGAAACTGTTTGCGTTTCTCGATAAGCGGATCGGGATGTCGAACGTACTGGTGGCGTTCACGGCCGACCACGGCGTGTCGCCGACGGCGGAAATGCAGCAGTCCCGGCGTATGCCGGGCGGGCGCTTGTCCGAGCCGAAGATGCAGGAAACCGTGGAGCAGGCGCTCTCGGCGCGCTACGGGGGAACGAAGTGGGTGGTGGGCCGGAGCGGTCCTACGATGTATCTGAACTACGACCTGATCCGCC
>Ga0268299_1004603_pt1 | contig 10508 bp, 6 predicted proteins | sample NOBtaG_FD_193484 | JGI IMG/M metagenome (GOLD analysis project Ga0268299, IMG submission 193484) | Activated sludge microbial communities from bioreactor in Nijmegen, Gelderland, Netherland - NOB reactor | ecosystem: Engineered > Bioreactor > Aerobic > Activated sludge | place: Netherlands... | reverse complement strand
CCTGGTCTCGAGCCTTGGTCTGACGAAGGCCCGCATGATCGTCGGCATGATCGGCATGGGGCTGGCCGGTGGACTGATCGCCGTCGGCGCCTGGGCCGATTCGCAGACGGTGGCCATCGCCTGCCTATCGCTTGGCGCGGGTTGGCTCTATTTCACCGTCGGGGCCTACTGGAGCGTGACGACCGATCTTTCCAAGACACATGCGGGCACCCTGTCGGGTGTGATGAACATGGGCGCGAACGTGGGCGGTGTGATCTCTCCCAGCCTCACACCCTGGCTCGCCGACCATTGGGGGTGGACGGCGTCGTTGCTGGTGGCGGCGCTTATCGCCTTCTGCGGCGGGGTGATGTGGGTGAAAATCGATGCGAGCGCGGGATTGAGGGAGTGAAAGCCAAACAGTCTTTGAAGAATCACCGCCCTGCTGGATAGATGCTCCCACTCCGATCTCCATAGGTTTCGTAGACGTGCTCAAACACTGCGGAGCATTTCTGTTGATACAAGTCAGGGGCATACGCACGCGGAAGGCCCTGATCTAAAAGATCCTCGATCGTGAGTTTGATCTGCGAGCGGGCCGAGGCTTTCTGACGCCAGTTCAACACCAGCAGTCGTTTCAATTTTTCCAGCATATCCCGGGCGACTTTCTTGACCTCAGCCCGTTCTTCTGGACTCAACTGCGGGGCGGGGCGCGTCAGAATATCGAACAGCACGAGTTCTTCTTCAGAGAGGCGCTCTCTGACATGCCGTTCCTGCTCTTCGTTCAAACTACGGCTGAGCGTTAGTAGTTCCTTGAACAGTTCGTCAATGTTCCGGCTGCCTGCGTTGTAGGATTCAATCAGCTCTTCAAACTTGGTGAGATAGTCGGCCCTGGTCCGGTTGACGCGAACGAGTGTGTCAAGTTGGGAGCGGATCGCCGCCTTTAGTTGCTCCAGATCGATATTCTTGGTTTTGGACTTTCCAAAGCGTTTCGCCAAGGCCTCGAAGTCGATCTTTGTCAGATCGATCACGCCATGGCCGGACTTTCCTTGGGGGATGTGAAAGCCATCCGCGGCCACGGAAGCATCCAGAATCTTATTGAGGTCGGCCATGACGGCTGAGATGTCTGCCGGTCCCTCGCCCGTGCGTTCACGGATGGTCTCGGCTATGGTCGTCAGGCAGGCCACGCGCGAGGCAAACTCCAGCACGGAGGGATCCGGCTTCACCGCTTGGAAGAGGGTCCGTACCCAACCTTCTTGACCGAGAAAGTCCTTGCGTAGGGGGTCCGGAGAGATCAGGCATTCGACCGCCTCGGCAATGTTCGTCAGCCGCTCGAGACTCCCCGCTGGAGTCTGCTCAATCCCTGCCAAACTGACTCCGTGCGCACGGCAGAACGCTTCTGCCTCCGCCATCGCCTGGCGCAGGCTTTCGACGAGCTTCTGCTTGTCCCGGATGGGCTGCTCCCCGCCACGGCCTTTGGCATAGATCGCCAGCGCCTTCTCCAGCGAGGCAAAGACATTCGCATAGTCCACGATAAGGCCACTGTGCTTGCCGGGAAAGACGCGATTGGCTCGCGCGATGGTCTGCATCAGCGTGTGGTTCCGCATCGGCTTATCGAGATAGATCGTCGAACAACTCGGCGCATCGAAGCCTGTCAGCCACATCGCGCAAACGAAGACCAGCCGCAGCGGGTCTTTCGCCTCCTTGAACTTCTCATCCAGCGCCTCATCATTCATCCGCTTCCGGTGCGGCGCAATGTCGAGACCCAGCTTCTTCATCTGCTCGATCTCATTTTGCCCAGGGGAGACGATCAGGGCCATGTCGGTCGTCCGGATGACCTCCAAACGAGCGCGGAGTTCACGAATGCGATCCGGATCGGCAGCCTTGGCCCCGTAGGTTGTCAGCCTGGCCAATTTCTGCTCAACTCGTTTCTCCTCAGCCTTCCACTGCGCCCGGACCTTGTCATACATTCGCAAGGCCGTTGCCTTATCGATGGAAATGACCATCGCCTTGCCTTGAAAGCCGCGCCCGAGGAAATGCTGGACGATATCCTTCGCGATGGTCTCAAGCCGGTCGTCCCGCGTGAGCAATTGGTATTGTCGGCCCAGTTCTCGCTCCAGCCGTTTCTCCTGCTCCTCATCCAGGCCCGCCGCTTCGATCAGGTTGTAGATATCGTCATTGAGGTTCGGATTCTCCAATCGAAGCTCCGGCGTTCGATTTTCATAGAAGAGCGGGACTGTCGCCTTGTCCTCCACCGATTGCTGGAAATCATAGATCGAGACATAGTCGCCGAACACTTCGCGTGTCCGCTCCTCACCTGCAATCAGAGGCGTTCCGGTGAAAGCTAAAAAGAGCGCATGAGGCAAGGCTGCCCGCATGTTCAGCGCCAGCGTATCGTATTGGCTCCGATGCGCTTCGTCGGTCAGGACGATGACATCGGACCGGTCGCACAGCAATTCAGGAGTCTGGAATTTGTGGATGAGCGCGAAGACATAGCGGTGATTCTCACCGAGGAGTTGCCGCAGCTGCGCCCCGCTTTGCGCATGGCACCGATCGCTTTCCGTCTCGCTGACAGCGCCGCAGGCCTTGAAGGTCTTGGCGATCTGGTCGTCCAGCTCGACACGATCCGTCACCACCACAAAGGTCCAGTTGCCGGGAATCTTGCGGAGGATCTTCTGGGCGAAGAACACCATTGCGAGACTCTTGCCGGAGCCCTGCGTTTGCCAGAACACACCGCCACGACCATGGCCCTGCTTTCTGGCGGACAACATCGCAGTAATGGCATTGTTGACCCCGAGGAATTGATGGTTCTGCGCCAGCACTTTGACGAGCCCGGCTTTGTGTTCCGAAAAGAGCGTGAAGTTTTCAAGCAGATCCACCAGCCGCGAAGGCTCGCAGGTTCCTCGCAGCATCACTTCGAGCGACACACGGCGCGGTTCGTCCTCACGTTCGATCCGCTTCCACTCAAAGAAACGCTCCCAATCAGCGGTCAAAGATCCGACATGGCTCTCTGTCCCATTGGACGCGATCATCAGGCCGTTGAACCAGAAGAGTTGCGGAACGTCGGACTTGTAACAAGTGAGGTTGTCGTCAAAGGCCTGTTGTGCCGGCACGCCGGGTTTTTTCAGCTCGATGACTACGATGGGCAGGCCATTCACAAACCCGACGAGGTCAGGCCGACGCGTGTAGAGTGATCCGGTCACGCTGAACTGACTCACTAGCAGGAAATCGTTCGCAGCAGGATTCTCCCAATCAATGACCCTGACACGCTCGGTCTTCTGCCCGCCATCTCGATCTTGAATAGAAACCGGAATGCCGTCTTTCAGCAGCCCATAGACTTCTTGATTCGCCGCCGCGAGACTCATCACCGAACGGTCGCGGATCAGTTGATCAATGGCTCCAGAAATGGCTTCTGGTGGGAGGGAAGGATTGAGACGCTCAAGCACGGTACGAAGACGAGGAACCAAGACTGCCTCACCCTTGGTTTCACGCCAAAGTGTACCGCTAACACCGAAGATCTCCTCCACCGCCGAGACCGTCTGCCAGCCCATCTCGGCAAAGAGTTGGATCGCAGGCTGCTCGACGAGTTGGTCTTCGGAATAGGCGTGAGTCATGGATTTGGATCACAAAACCTGAATCAATTGCATGATCACAGCTAAGACGAGGGCACCAAGAGCCCAGAGCCTTCCTTTCCAACCAAACAGTGACCAAGCAAGCCCTGGGACCAGTATGAAGGCTGATAGGTAGAGACCCATTCTATGTTGATGATTCTGTAACCATTCCCAGTTTTGCAACGCTGGGAGCCAAATGATCAGACTCCATCCGATACTCGCGAAAATTGCAACTGCAATTCCTCGGAACGTCTTTCGGTACCATGAAAGGGAGGCTTCGGACGTACCGAGATATTGTTCTAACTGGTATTTCTTTATCTTCTCTATCTCTAAATCGTGGCCTATTTTTGCAGCCTCATTGGCATTAGCAATGGCAAGCTTTTCCAGCTTGCTCCTCTCAAGGCGCTCTTCCTCCAGCTGAGAAGCCTGCGCCGACGAAAGAGTCTCCTTCTGCTGAAGATCGCTCTCCTTTTCAAAAAGTAACTCCTGTTTACGATCTAATTCCGAACGAGTGCTCTCTAGTTGGGAAATCGTCTGATTGTGTTGTTTGATTAGATCTGCGTTCTTGGCAAGCACTTCTGATTCTATTACTGCTTTTAGCTCTTCATCTGACTTAGTATCTCTTAGACGGCTTAACAACAGCTCATCTGCTAAAATCGCGCTCGCGGTTTCCTCGCTGAGATCTTGCACACTCGCAAGAAATTGCAACACTCTACGTGTAACTTGAAAGAAGTCCGAATGCGCCGATCTAAATTCGGGTAACGCAAAGACTGCAGCAAACTTCTTGTCAAAATCAGGAGTCCTTGGAACGAAAGGCCGCAAGAGCTGAAGGAGCTGACTGGGCAGAACAACTACTCCCAAACCTCTCCCTTCACTGAGAATTCCCCAGTCGAAAGCGAACAACCTTTGGTCCGCGCTGAGCAAAAGTGCGCCTACATCCAAGCCAGTTGAGCTTGTACGCCGGAGCGCCTTCGCAGCTCTCCACACCACAATGTCATGTTTGATTGTCGAGAAAGGCTTCTGGCGATGATTAGGCCATCGTTCCTGAAGAAACCTTGTGTACGCCGAGATCAAATCTGCCGTCTCTTCATCAATCTCGACTGCTCGCACCCCATTTGCCCTGCGATAAATCTTGAAGCCTCGCTCATTAATTAACTTCTCGACATGACGGTACTTAAGAAAGAATGTTGCGGGATCAAGTTGATGCTGTGCATTTGCCTCATGATATTTGAGCTCGAGCCCCGTTAATTCGAATGGGCGAGTGGTTATCGCAGCTCGACTCAGACCACAAGACCACTTCATTTGAGACAGTCGCTTCTGCGTACCAGCAATCGTCTCTTGCATCTCCTGTAGCGATTCCTCGTGATAGTAAAAATCGAACGGGAGGTGCTGATCGCGCACTAGAGCAATCAATTCAACTGAGACCTCGTTTTGAGGGTTGTTATGAAGATTAAGGACCCCGAACAGGAAGTTCGTGTCCAGGAAGATGGTGATTCTTGGGATGGCCCTCTTCAGGTAGTCTTGGGTGCTGTCATCAGTAAATAACGTATAGAAGGAAAATGTCCCGTCGAGTAGCTGCGCGATGTAGCGGGAGCGCTCAGCTGTCTGTTGATTAAAAAACCGTTGGAGCGCCTCTCGTGCATGAGCCTGATCCATTAACTTGCACTCTTCTGCCATCGCCTCAACCACGAGCGCGCCTACAGTCTTCTCCAATTCGGCATCCATGAAGTTGTGCCCGGAAACAATGAGTGCAGTTTGAGCTCCATGACGCCGGAACAATCTTGCGAGATATGATCTCAGTAAAGCCCATAATTCTGTTCCAATTTGATCGCTCCAGACAGGAAAGAGATCTTGAACAGAGAGAATCCATTGATCCCGTACAATCTGTTCAAGCGTTGTCGCATCTGCAACACGCTTCAATTGAGTAGTTCTAGCCCCCGGGCTTAATGCAATGGCCCCAGTCGTCGGATTCTTGATGATAGTACCGGATTGCAAAAGCCTTGAGATTGAAGCGTTAAGATCTCTCGACTCAAACGTGATACCGAAATATGCACGGAGCGATTCGTCTATGTTCGTTTGGTTTGTCGCGGGGTGCGCTGGATCGATCTCAAGCACATTCAAAACAAGAGAATCAGCAACAGCTTCGATTTTCTTTGTTTCTGAGAGCGCAACTAGATGGCACAGTCTTGATAAGAGTTGTTTGTAGTCTGTGGGGTGCTGAGTCGCATGCATGTGACTTCCTCAATTTTCTGAAAAGAAGTTACCCTGCGAGGTTCCTCGCCTGAAAAATATCCGAATTGCTTTCCCAAGGGGCTGGCTCATGCGGCAAATTCCATCAGATTGGCGTTAGCCTTCCCAGACTGCAACTGCAGGAGCATCATGTTTCGGCCAAATAGACTATTGAAAAACTTTCATCTTTACTCTCGGTTTTAGAAGTTTAGGAGACATTATCTGTATGCTCGACAATGAATTTTGCCCGTTCGTAGAGCTCATCAAAAGTAATGATCTCGGGATTGGTCACGCTTTGCCTGAATAGTTCAAAGGTGTTTCTCTTGGCAATGTCGTTCAACTGAGACGTTGCACCAATTACAAGAATGCCTTTGGGGTGCACAGTGTACGTCCTCTCTTCCTGTAACGCCTCGCGATTTTGTTCAGCATCCGATCCCTCAATTTCCCAACGTCTACAGTTCGCCTGAAGCTGGGATACGCCTCCGGTAAGATCCTCACCGAGCTGCCAAGCTCCATTTCGGTAGGGCTTACTCCCCAAAATCTGAGAATCAGGCCGTTTGATCTCCACAAGGACGGTAAATTTAACATCAGCTTCTGTTCGGACCAGAAAGTCACCCTTCTCCGTTCCTTTGCCCCCTAAGTTTGTCCCGCCATACCGTGGCTGCGACTGAATTGACTTCAGAATCTGGTATTTCAGTCCATAGCCAAAGATCCAGGTGTTCCTTTCGAAGAAGTCTTGCCACCAAGATTCTTCAAGTGTTTGCTTAAGGGCGAGGCGAAATGTTTCAAGTACTTTTTTGCGCTCCGTGTGGATCCGGGCGTAGGACAGTTGCGTTGCCAGGTCAGGATTTACACGCACAAGAGCTTGCCAAATGTCGTCGGAATAGCCCTTGGCAAGCAGTAGTTTGATGACCACGGCGCGGCTAGCATCTGTCTGGATCAGTTCTTCCTCGCGACCGACTACCAAACTGGTCTTTCCGAACCCGATCTTCCCCTTCGTCGCGATGTTATACAGATTATTGAGTTGACGGAAAAGTTCCAACGTTGGCTCGGTATGCAACGTCAACTTTACTTGCTCTCCAGCCTTAAGCGAATTCAGGGGTATCGTTGGTGTATCTTCCCATGTGCCATTAGGGGACTTGCGCTGGTGGATTAGAGAGACTTTGACTTTCGCATCAGGACTTTTTTGATTCTCAACAATATCCGGTCGGAGCACCAACCTAGTTGTCGTTGTCTCAGCCAATACCCTGTCCGAAACGGCAGCCGACTGGAGTGAAGTTCTTTGTATTTCGTATTTTTCGGTCATGCGTTTAGCGCTTCGATATTCACTTGTCCAGAAACCAGCCGCGGGAGCAGCAGGTCGCGGGTGCGGCGGAGGTTCTGAATTTGAAATATCAACGTCTGCTGCTGGGCAATAATGTCTGTGAACAACGTGGAGAACTGCTCAGCAACTTGGCCTGCAGAAATCACAACCTTGTATTCCTGTAGTACTTCCCAATTCGCACGGGGCATCTTCGCACCGTTTGCTGTCGCGCTAGCTTGAGCGACAAATGCGTCACTGGACACACATGCGACCACGAAGGCGTACTGCTCAGCTCGTCGTGGACGGATAACGATCGTGTCGGCCGAGCACACTCCAGCGAACGGAGCTACGCTGACTTTGTGAAAGTACGGCCGAATCTTGCCGAAGAGGACCTCACCTTTTTCAAACTCCAGTTTATTCGAGCCGAGCTCGGTCGCCATTTCCCAAGCATCAAGAGGGAGCGAACGCCGTGGAATGTGTTCGAGGCCAACGTATGGCCTCGGTTCGTCGAGTTCACCTTTAGGCACATTGCGCCGCATGTCTTCCGCGATTTCTGCGAGCTTCTTCACCTCCCAGCCTTGAGGGATGGGACCGAGGGGGGAGGGAACCATTTTGACTTTGTCGTGGCCGGGGAAGCGAAAATGGACGAACCATTCGCGGTAGAGGGAGCGGGCCATCTTTTCCAAAATTGTGATGCGCCGCTGGTTGTTCTCAATCAGCTCGTCATAGGCCGACAGGATGCCTCCGATTCGGCGTTGGATGAAAAGCGGCGGAACTGCGATTTCAAGGCTTGGAATATCGCCTAACCTCATGTGTTCTACTGTCGCACCTGAACCCAAAGCTTTGATTTGGCCCTGAAGGTCAGGGGCCATAAGCGCGTATAATAGGAAATCTGCATCCAGTTTTCTGGGGTCAGGCCGGAAATGGTAAAGCCGCTGTCCAAGGAAAATGAGGTCATCGGTTCGTATCTTACCAACCTCGCCCAGTGGTGCCTCTCGCGTAAGAATCACGTCGTTTCGCTTTGGAACTAAACGGCGTGTCCATCGTTTGTAAGTTTCTTCGGCTACAACCTTCACATTTTCAGTGTCGATGAACCCGTTTCGAACATTAGTTGTTCGGATCATCTTGAACGGAGTTGGCTCATCAACGACAGGTGCCGTCCGGTTTACACAATCCACGTGTTCTGCACACAGATCGACAATAGGCACTCGCTCCCAAGCTGTAGAATCAGATGCAATCATTACATGTCCAAGAGTTCTGCTACATTCTTGGCGATGGTTTGTTCGATCTCGCGGGCCTGGACATTGAGCGCTTCGAGTTCTTCATTCAAGGTTTCGAGCTGTTCCTTGAAATCCTCATCGCTGACTTCTTCGCCAGGTGCCACGCCGACATAGCGACCTGGATTCAAGCTCCAGCCCTGCGCTTCGATCTCTTTGATCGTGGCGGCCTTGCAGAGGCCTGGCACATCGGCGAACTTCAGCTTCTTGCCGAAGACTTTCTTGAGCTTCGCTTCTGCCTCGGCCCCACCAAGCGTGAAGTCCGGTTCCTCGCCACGATAAAGCCGGACGACGTTGGCTAAGAAACCGATCTGCCCCTCAGTCCAGTCGCGGTGCGCTCGATCCACCTGGCGATAGATATGCCGCGCATCCAGAAAGAGCACTTTGTCGGCTCGCGGGGTGCGGTGCTTCCCCCTGTCCAGAAACCAGAGGGTACAGGGTAACGTTACCGTGTAAAACATGTTCGGCCCGACGGCGACCATCACATCCACCGCGCGGGCTTCGATCAGTTGCTTGCGGATCTCCTGCTCGGAAGAGCGGGCATCGGAAGCCGAGTTAGCCATGACGAATCCGGCCCGACCATTCGCGCTGAGCGTTGAATAGAAGAGCTGAATCCAGAGATAGTTGGCGTTGTCTGTGCGCGGCAGGCCGAAGGGATAACGACGGCCTTTGCCGACTTCCGCTTCCAACCGTTCCTTATCGACCGCGTTCACGTTGAACGGCGGATTGGCCAACACAAAGTCAAACCGCCCGTGGTGGCGGTTTGCTTCGTGACCCTCACCCCGTCCCTCTCCCAGTGGGAGAGGGACGGGGTGAGGGTGCGCAAGCTTGGTGCAGATCGTCGTAGTAGGTGATGGCTTCTTTGATATCCCCTTCGAGGCCGTGCATGGCCAGGTTCATGCGGCAGAGGGCAACGGTGGCCGCGACTTTCTCCTGTCCATGAATCGCTAATTCTGAGGACGGATTCTTTTTGTGCTCGGCCACGAAGCGGGCGCTTTGGACGAACATGCCCCCGGAGCCACAGGCCGGGTCCAGGATGCGGCCATGGTAGGGCTCCAGGACTTCGACCAGCAGGCGCACGATTCCGGAGGGCGTATAGAACTCGCCGCCTTTTTGCCCTTCCGTCCGGGCGAATTCGCCGAGGAAGTATTCGTAGATGCGGCCGAAGGCGTCATAGTCGATGGTGGCCGGGATTTCGGAGACGCGCTTGAGGAGTTCTTTCAGGAGCGTGCTGTTAAAGATTTCGTAGGTCTTCGGCAGCACCCCGGCAAGCTGGGGATTGTGCTTCTCAATGTCGCGCATCGCCTCGTTGATCGTCTTGCCGGCATTGCTGCCTTCCGGCAGATGCAGGAGCGTCTCGAAACGGGCGTTCGGGGTGAGATAAAGCACCCCTTCGGCATGGTAGGCGGCTGGTTCGTCCACGCGGGAGCCGCGCCTGGACGACGAGGCCATCTTTCCCAAGCCTGCCCGGATTTTTGCGAAGCGGACATCGGCGAAGCGAAGGAAGATGAGCCCCAGGACCGGGGTGGAATATTGCGCGGCGTTGAGGCCGCTATTCGCTCGCAACTGATCGGCGGCATCCCACAGACGCTTTTCCAGCGCGTCCGTCGCAGCGTCTTTTTCCGATGGGGCGATCCACTGCATGCATTCTCTCCGTTCGTCGGGATCTCGTATTGGCCGCCGCAGAATACCTTTTTCTAAACGTTTAATCACCCGCGTTCTTACCGGCCAAAGCGGCTGGTTGGTGCCTAGGGGGTTGGGGATCGTCGCTCGTATCTTGTGAAGCGTATCTCGTTCGGAAACAAGAGCTGATGGCGTATGGCAGATAGCAGGACCTCGGAATCCGGAAGATCGTCGCTCGTCGTTCGTGAAGCCTCTTTCGCCGGGATCGGGAAGGGCACGAGTCGCCTCAGCGCTTCTGTCCGGGGCCACCCAACGGCGCAAACGGTAAGTTCGGGTTGAACTCATTGATGGGGTTCAGCGGATTCTCCGGGCGGTACCGATTGATGGGGTTGAACGGATTGTTCGGATTGAATTGGTTGATGGGATTGGCGGGGTTGTCGGGATCGTACTGGTTGATCGGGTTGAATGGGTTTGCCGGATCGTAGGCATTGA
>Ga0268299_1004602_pt1 | contig 10512 bp, 10 predicted proteins | sample NOBtaG_FD_193484 | JGI IMG/M metagenome (GOLD analysis project Ga0268299, IMG submission 193484) | Activated sludge microbial communities from bioreactor in Nijmegen, Gelderland, Netherland - NOB reactor | ecosystem: Engineered > Bioreactor > Aerobic > Activated sludge | place: Netherlands... | reverse complement strand
CGCAATGCCCATTGCCATGCCCGACGTGCCCACCGCGCCGCAAAACGTGTGAACGTCGCCGTCAATCTGCTTCAAAAATTCGCGCCCGATGCCCGCATAGCCGATTTTCGAATCGTGGTTATAAAACTGATTCGTCCAGAATGTGTTCGGCTCGGCAGCCATTTTTCGGGCGACTTCGATCATGCGCGGGATCAAATCCGGCGTAATTTTGCCACCTTCGCTGGGGACAATCGTCAAATCCGCCCCAAAAGCCCGCATCGTGCGCAGCTTCTCAATCGAAAAAGCGTCCGACGATACAATTTTGATCGGATAGCCCTTGACCGCGCAGATGAACGCCAGCGACGAGCCGGTGCTGCCGCCTGTATATTCGACCACTGTCATGCCAGGGCGCAGATCGCCGCGTTTTTCCGCGCTCTCGATCATCGCCAGCGCCATGCGGTCTTTGTACGAGCCTGTCGGATTGAAATATTCCAGTTTGACGTAAACCGTCGCCGCGTTTTCCGGCACGACTTTGCTGAGTTTGACGATGGGGGTATTGCCGATGGCGTCCAGGGTGGTGAGAGGCATGAAGATGTCCTTTGTGTGCTGCGAGATATTTAAAATTTGTGTAGGGCGTAGGGGCGCACAGCCAGCGCCCTTACGAATAATGATATTTAACTATTCAACGTCGCCGTGAACAACGCCTCAAACGCCTCGCCATCCGGTGTTTTGGCGACCTGAATCGGCGCGCCGTCATCATCGGGCATCGTGCGGCCATTTTCATCGCCCGCTTCATCGATCACCGTGACGCCGCGCGTTTCCAGCGTGACTAGTTCCGGGTCAGTCATGACCGCCGCCGCCAGCGGATCCCAGAAGAAATAGCCGCCGGATTCAATCGACTCGGCGTTGCCCGCCAGCGCTTGCGCAATAAATTTGGCTTCCGGCGTGGCTGCCGCCGCTGTAAAAGCGTCCAAAAATTCCATCGTCATCGGCACTTCGTTGGTCGCGTCCAGGCCGACCAGCGTGATCGGCGCGCCAGAATCGAAAACCAGCTTCGCCGCGTGGGGATCACAATAAATATTCCACTCGGCGGTTGTGTTGCCATCAACCACGTATGACCCCTCGACATCCACCGCCCCGCCCATGATGACGATGTTGGCGATTTTGTCCACGAGAGCGGGGTTCTGCTCCAGCGCCGCGCCGACGTTGGTCAGCGGCCCCAGCGCCAGCACCGTAACTGGTTCTTCAGATGCTTCGAGCGTCGAGGAAAACAGCGCGACGGCATCACCTTCCGCAGCCTCGCCCCCTTCCGGCAGCCCCAGCGATTCGGCAGTTTCCATCGTGACACGCCATTCCGCCGGGAATGCGTTTTCGCCTTCAAGCGGTGTTTCTGTCCAGCAGTTCACGGGCACGTCGCCATATTCCACCAGCGCCAGCAGCCCCAGCGCGATCTGTACGCCAGAATCGCAGTAAGCCAGCCCCGTTCCAGTGACGGTGATGGCCTTCACAGAGACCGCCGGATTTTTAAGCGCGTAAAGAATTGCCATCCAGTCATCGCTTGCCATGTCAGTGTCGATGATGACGGGCGTCGGCGCTTCATCCTGCGCAAACGCGGGCAGCACGGCGATGCTCACGAGGCTGAAAATCAGCAGCAAAATCCCTGATCTCACAAAACGTTTTTGGGAATGAGTACACATAGCAGCACTCCTTTTAATCCATATCTTTAATGCCCTTTGTAACACAAATCGAGATTCGTTGCGAATAAATTTTTGACCCGGATTATGATTCCTTGTCGTGTTTGCCGTCTGGCCTTATAGCATGTCAGTGCTAGAATGACTCTATGCGCTGTTAGTACCAGGAGAAAAATCCATGCCCGCGTCATTCACCTTACGCGAAATGCTGCCATCCGACGGCCCTGCCCTCTCGCAACTGATGGAAAATGACCCGGAAACACCGGGTATGTCGATGACGACGCGCTTTTTAGTTGATCCCTATCAGGCGTGGAAAGCGCTCAAGCCGGACATGATAGGAGTCGTGGCTGAAGCACCGGGCGTAGACGGCCTGATCGGTGCGGCAACCGTGTCCTTCGAAAATACACAATTCGATGGGCGTGTGCTGCCGGGGGCATCGCTGGAAAATCTCAAAGTGCATCATGAGTATCGCGGCAAAGGAATCGGCGCGGCGCTGGCGCTGTGGCGTGTGAATAAAGCGCGCGAACGTTTTGGTGATGAGTGCGTCGTCTCCACAGGCACAAACCCGCAGAATACCGCCTCGCTTTCGACGATGAAAAAATGGTGTAAGCAGTTTGTCGGGCCGATCAAAGTTTCGCCGCGCGGCCCACGCTTTGACCAGCCGGAAGCGCCCTCTGGGATCACCTTCCGCGCCATCGAAGCGGGTGATATGCCCAAAGTAGTCGAAAAAGCCAACCGATTTTATGCCGACTACAACCTTTACGCGCCGCTTTCGACTGAAAAATTGAACATCCTCCTGCAAACGGTTTATCACTATCGCGTCGCCAGCGATTCGAGCGGCAAGATCGTCGCGGGCGCGCTGTTCTCCACACGCGGTCAGTTGATGGTCGATGAATTTCGCAACGTTCCGCCGGAGATGGAAGGCCGTGTCCCTCCCGACCATCGTCTGCGCCTGCTGGAAATGGGTTATCTGTGGTTCGATCAGCCACCTGTCGCGCAAGGCTTATGGGAACACATCGCCTGGGAATTTCGGGATCGCGCCAACGCCTTCTCGATGAATTATGACAAGCGCAGCCCCGTCAATGACGCTTTTCCGACGCCATTTATGCCGATGCAGCTTGAGATTACCGTCGCTGTCAGCGGGCCGACGCTGATGGACGACCAGAAATTTATCAGCGGCTTCCTGCGTGGGTGATGGGCGATTTCTGTTACAATCGAAAGTGACGAAAATCAGACGAGGAATGAAACATGACCACAGCCAGCATCAAAGTTGGGATACTGTGCTGGACGGCGAGATCGTGCTGCCAGGATTCAAAATCGTTCTGTCGAGTTTGTTCGGCGATAAGTAAATATCATAGAAGGGAAATATAATGACCGACAAAGTGGTTTTGACAATTGACTTGACACCTGAAGATCGCCAACGAATCGAAGAATTGGCGCAGCGACGAGGCTATAACGCGGCCAGTGATTATTTGTTGGCGCTTGTGGAGTTAGACGAAGAAGAATTTGATGAAAAGCAAATTCTCTTAGATGATTTACGCCAAAGCATTCACGAGGCGATGACAGGGCAGACCGTACCCGCATCTGAACTTCGAGCGCTGCTTGACGATGAAGAATAATCCACCTGTAAAAGTTGAATTGACTCGCAAATTCATATGGCTTCTGAAAAACCTGCGAAAAAAGTATCCTAATGTTGGTGATGACCTTCAACCGTTGGTTGATCGGCTTGGACAGGGTGAAACACCAGGAGATCAAATTCAAGGTGTAGGTTATACCGCTTACAAAACACGTCTTTCTAGTCAAGACGCTCAACGAGGGAAAAGTGGAGGCTATCGCGTCATTTACTATATCAGAACGGCTAATCGCGTAATTTTGATGTCAATTTACATAAAATCTGCCCGTGTAGATATCACCCCGGATGAAATTCGCCGTTTAATCGATGAATGTCTGAACGCGGATTAAGGAAATCCACTTACGCAACGTTTAAGTTCTAATTACTCTAAGATATGCTCTACAAGCCTCTCAAAATTTCCGTAAAACAAAGCTCGATTTCGAACCACATTATTCCCCCTTCAGCGCCGCGCCAATCTGATCACAATGACCGCTTTCGTGCTGCACCATACGCCGGACATGGCTGAAAACAGTATGCGCCTTTTGATCGATACGTGCCTCCCGCGCCCACTCATCGATAGAGAGCGCCCGCAAAGTGATTAAAAGAGCTTCACGGCGCAGCGTAAACACCTGAAGGCCGCGCGCAAAGGGTTGTGACGTGTAGGGATTGGGCGTTTTGATCCACTGGCGCGGGTGGATTTCTTGCAGGCGCGGTTTTTCATGCGCCAACATCGCATGGACGCTGTGCATCCAGACTTCCTCGCAGGCGCGCAAATGATTCAGAATTTCGTGTGCAGACCATTCTCCGGGCGCAGGTGGCTGAGTCAGGCGGGCGTCATCCAGCCCCGCACTGCTGGCGGCGATTCGGCGTGGTGTCGCTTCCGCCAGCGCGATCAACTCGGCAATACCCGCCTCGGAAACGTCATTTGCGCCCATTGCATCACCCCTTTTGTGTCGATATGGATATTATAGTAGACACAAAATCTTGACACCTTCTGTCAGGGATATGAAAAATGTTGTCGGAATAGGCTTTGTACGAAACTGATCGGCGTTTTCTGTTACGATTGTGGGTGTCCAAAATCAAATTAGGAACGGGTAATGACCGGCAAAGTGGTTTTGACAATTGATTTGACTGCTGAGGATCGCAAGCGAATTGAAGAATTGGCGTTACGGCGGGGTTATAGTACAGTAGGTGATTATCTGTTAGCGTTGGTTGAAGCTGACGCCGATGAATTAACAGAAGCAGAAGATGTAGACATACGCGCAGAGCTAAAAGAAGGGCTGCGTCAGGCTTTACATGGTGAGACCGTCCCACTAGAGAGCTTATGGGACGACGATGACGAATAAGCCACCTGTGCGTGTCGAGCCTTCAAACGTTTACGAAAAAAATATCGCCGTATAAACGACGACATAAAACCACTTATCGAGACGCTTCAGAACGGCGAAACACCGCGCGACCAATTACAGGATGTCTCACCTCACAATATTTTTAAAGTCCGTATCCAGAACACCGACGCTCAACGTGGCAAAAACGGCGGTTATCGCGTCATTTATGATCTCAAGTCTACCCGCCCTGCTCAAATCGCGCGGGACGGCGGCGTTTGAGGGGACGCCCATTCTCATCCATCAACAGGACATTATCATCCCCGCTCCTGCGCAGCAGCTCGGCGTAATCGACATCCAGCATATGGGGTGAATCCAGGCGCAGGGTGCGCTGAGCCAGCATTTCCTGAAGGGCGCGCACACCAAAATGCACCAACAGCCCCACACCCCAAAGAACATTGATGCTCATCCGTTCCACCAGCAGCGGCTTAAAGGCTGCAAATGGCACATTGGCACTGCTGGGGTGCAAAATCATCGTCAACATACTCATCCACAAAAAAACGCTAAACAGCACAAAAAAGAAGCTGTGCCATTTTAAAATCGAGATGTCGGGTACGGTGAAGCCTTTGCGTTTCATCAGCAATTCTCCTTCATATTCAAGCTTTTACACTTTTACGCAAAAGTTGCTCTTGCGTTGCGCCGCTGAAGAATCTCTGTCTACGGCACTTCCAGCATGAACTGTTCAACCTGGCTCCACCCCTGCCACACCCCATTTTCGTTTTTAGCCCGGATACGCCAGAAATAGCTGCCATTCGAGAGCGCTGAGATGCTGACGGTTGTATCGGTATTGGAAAGCGTGTCGATTTCGTACTCAGGGCTACCAAAATCGGCGTTGTCATCGACCTCAAGCTCGTAGCCCGTTGCCCATGAAATCGGATTCCAGGTGAGCGCAACAGGCAATGCCCCGTAATAATTTTGGCGGATGTTAATCTGGATGCAGCGCGGATTGCTCCAGGATGAGGTAGCCGTCCGAACCCGCCAATAATAGATGCCCGGTTTTAATGGTGTATTTGGGGTATATCGCGTTCCGGTGATGCTGCCCGATGACAGAACATCACGGTCATCGACACTTCCCAATTCAAGTTCATAGGTACTTGCGCCGCTCACCTGCTGCCAGATGAAGGTCGGTTGTCCGCTGTTGGTCGTTATGCTATCCGCTGGTGCGATCAATCTCGGCCTTCCGGCTGGTGGATTCATAGTCTGCGGGGCGCGGATAAAATTCAGCTTATCAACCACCACGTTATAAGGTGATTCCGCGCTGTTACCATCCAGTTGAAACGCAACAGCCAGTCGATCAGTATCGCCAGGTGCAGTACAGAGTGGGGGAATGAGGATGTCAAGCGAATAGGATTGACCGTCAATTTCGAAACGCTGGTAATGGACATGTCCGCCAATAATCTCACCTTCCAGAATCAGGTGATGCTCGTTGCCTGCGTTCAAGCCACCCGTAAGGATTGCCGGAATTGGTGGATCGAAAGCTACCCATTGTTCTTCTCCATAGGGATCCCAATAGCGCCACTGAGGTGTACTGCCCGTACCATCAATGATATTCTGCCACTGAAGTGCGATTTCATAGCGCTTCCCTTGATACCATTTGTTCATCGTGAACTCAATAGCTTGAATGATCGAATCATTTTGATTATGAGTCGTCACCGGAAACCAGAAATAGAAGTCTAAAACAAACACGCTTGCTGTAGGCTCAGAAGTGAGGTTGCGGTAGCAGTGAACATTCGAGTATGGCGATCCCCCGGTAATAGCGCATTCCAGCGCTTCTCCATCAAACGACGGCGCAGTGACGTTTTGTTTGCTCCAATTGGGCGAACCTTCGCAGTAAACACCCCAGTTGTCAGCATCATGGTCGAGGTTGGTACTCGCGGTTGTTTCAGGCGTGGGCGGCCCTTGATTACACGGTGTTTGCCCAGATAAACGGGGCAGACTTGTACCCAGAATGAGCAGAAAACAGAAAGCCGTGATAAAAATAATTTTCAATATTGATTTCATTTTAGGGATCCTTTTTATTATATCTCTCTCCATGATGAGGAACACAAATACATAGGCATTCCTATGGCCTGAGCAAAAGATGCTTTGCTCAGGGGCATACATCCAAAATCACTTCAATATTCTCAGCGCTCCGGCAGCTTGTGTTCCTTATACTGTTCGCGGATCACTTTTTTATCAAATTTTCCAACGCTGGTTTTCGGAATCGAGTCTACAAACAGGATGTCATCGGGAATCTGCCACTTGGCGAAACTTTTACCGAGCATCTCGTAAAGTTCATCTTTGGTGGGTGGAGTGACGTTCGGGCGCGGCACAACCAGCGCCAGGGGACGCTCCTGCCACTTGGGATGCGGCACGGCGATCACCGTGGCTTCCAGAATGCCCGCGTGTCCCATCAGTGTGTTTTCCAGATCAACGGTTGAAATCCACTCGCCGCCGCTTTTGACCAAATCTTTGGTGCGGTCAACAATCTGAATGTAGCCTTCGGGGTCAATTGTCACGACATCCCCGGTGCGGAACCAGCCGTTGACGCATGAGTCTGCCGAGCGCGCGTCGTTGTAATATGCGCTAATGACCCAGGGGCCGCGTACCTGAAGTTCACCAAATGCCTTGCCATCCCAGGGAATTTCGCTGCCATTTTCATCAACCGCGCGCAGTTCCACTCCGGGCGAGGCGAGTCCCTGCTTGGCGCGGATGGCGAATCGCTCCTCCTCCGCCCAATCCAGCATTTCGCGCTTGAGGTTGCAGATCGTCCCAATCGGGCTAGTTTCGGTCATGCCCCAGGCGTGGAGAATTTTTAAGCCTAATTTTTTCTCATAGCCCTCGATCATCGAGCGTGGCGCAGCAGCCCCACCGACGATCATCACCCGGACGCTGGAAAGGTCGTAGCGCTCATTCTGGAGCAGCCCAAAAAGCCCCAGCCAGAGCGTCGGCACACCCGCTGTCATGGTGACATGCTCGTTCTGGAGCAGTTCAGCCAGGTCGCGCGGCTGCATATGTGGGCCGGGGAACACCTGCTGTGTGCCGAGCATCGTCGCGGCGTAGGGCAATCCCCATGCCAGTACGTGGAACATTGGCACAACGGGCATCAGTGTATCTTTTTCCGAAAGCCCGATGCCGTCGGTCATGCAAACTGCCATCGCGTGTAAATACATCGAACGATGCGAGTATAAAACGCCTTTGGGGTTGCCCGTCGTGCCGGAGGTGTAGCACATCGCCGCCGCCGCGTTTTCATCCAGATCAGGCCATGCGAAATCAGGCGTTTCGGCGGCTAATAATTCTTCATAACTGAGCGTATTTTGCAGCGAAGTCTGGATCGGGTTATCAGCCATCACAATGATGTGTTCAACCGTTTTCAGATGCTCCGCGATTTTTTCCAGCAGCGGCAGTAAGCTCTGGTCGATGCAGATGACTTTATCGGCGGCGTGGTTGATGATGTAAATAAGCTGGTCGGGCGGCAGACGCAGGTTGAGTGTATGGCAGACCGCGCCCATACACGGCACGGCGAAATACAGTTCCAGATGGCGGTACGTGTTCCAGGCCAGCGTTGCCACGCGATCCCCTGGCTGGACGCCGAGCCGTTGTAACGTGTTCGCCAGTTGGCCGACTCGACCATAAAAATCAGCATAGGTGTAGCGGTGCATCCCCGCGCCGACACGGGTCGAAATCTGCCGCTTGGGAAAGTAGCGATAGGCGCGCTCCAAAATCGGACGCAGCGTAAGCTGATAATCCATCATCAGGCCTTGCATAAGTTTCTTCTCCTGAAAATATTTTCGAAAATATCTTTTCAGTTTATGCTAACGCGAAAACGATGGCCTCACAACTGCGTGTCCCACTCTCCCATCGTGAAGGCGCGCTCATAGCCACGCTGCCGATCTTCAGATGGGACTATCAGCCTCTTAGCTTCATATTCCCTTTAATGTTATGCTAGATCATGGAGGGAAATTATGAAACGATTGATCCCGCTTCTTTTAATCATCACGGTTTTATGGACAATGCTGCCCGCCACCGCCCAGAACAGCCGATATTTTACGCTGCGCGCGGCGCGGGTGCGCAGTTGTGCCTCAACCTTCTGCGACTACCTCGGCTCGATTCAAGGCAACAGCGCCGTCCAGGTCTTAGGCACTATCGAGGGGCAAAAATGGAACGGCACGAAAACGTGGTATCAGATCGACTTTGACGGCATCACCGGCTACGTCCATAGCTCGCTGCTGACCACGCTCGAACCGGGACGGCTCATCACCCCAGGCGCTCCGACTCCGCTCCCGGTTGATATACGACCCTATTTAGTCGGGCCAGCGCTGATCGACACAGGCGCACCGCTTATTTCGACTGCGACCCTCGTTCCCGGCTTAACCAGTGTGCCGCCTGTTCAGCAGTATGTATGCAACGGGATTGACGATCTCGATTGCAGCAGCTTTGCCAACCAGCGTGAGGCCAACGCTCACTTGCAGCAGTGTGGACGCGACGAGGACATTCTCGATGGCAACGTGGATGGCTATGCGTGTGAGGCGCTCCCGCCCTAGTCTCAACGAAATTTTTCCTTAAATCAGGTCACATACCAGCGTTTGTAGGGGCATGATGGATCATGCCCTGGCACATCGAGCAAACAGGATTTGATACATCAAACCCCTACGAATGCGGCGATCCGTATTAATGGTGAAATTGCATCAACCTCTGGCGGTGCATATCGGATTTGAAGTAATTATCCCCGGCGACGACTGACCGCCGATTGACCGTCGCCAGCCTGACCCGCCCGTATAATGCAAAAAAATGCGTTCGAACGGGGGTCAACATGCGTCCCATCTTATTTTTGAGTCTGATTTTTTTGCTTTTCGGGCAGGTCGTCCACAGCCAGAACACGACAGCCTGCCCCAACACACCGTCTCCGCGTCTGGTCATCGGTCAGCGGGGATTAACAGTGCCAGATTTTCCCCACGAATTGCGCGCTGAACCGTCTGAAAGCGCTGAAATTATCGAAACCATTCCGCCAAACAGCCTTTTCGAAGCCCTCGAAGGCCCAACCTGCGCCAATAATTTTATATGGTGGCGTATCCGCTACGGCGATTCCGAAGGCTGGATCACCGAAGGCCAATATTATCAATATTATCTTGAGCCGCTGACGCCGATCACGAAAGACAATCTTGAGCAGATTGAGGACATTCAATTGCTGGGGCGTGGCATTTTTGTAACGGGCGCGGAATGGTCGTCGGACGGCACAGCTATCACCGTTGGCAGTACGGTGGGCGTGGTGCAGTTCAATGCCGACGATTTGGAAGCGCCCTCGACCTGGTTTCGCCCCCGGCTGGAGGGCAATACCTGCGCGGTGGAACAGAGCGACGACGGCAGCGGACGATGGGGATATGCGGTCTGCGCCGAAGGTCATACCGAAATTCGCACCTACAAAAACCAACCCTACAATGAAACCTGGTATGGTTTTGATGGCGAGGTTCATGCGTTCGAATTTATCAAAGATAGCTCCCGGCTGGCGATTGCCTCAAATAATGAGGTCGTGTTGATTGGCGGCGGCGTTGATGTTTATGACATACCCTGGCGGGCTGAAAATCGAATCCTGGCGCTGGACGTAAGCGCGAATGGCGCTGCTTTAGCCGCCACCGATGGTCAACAAGTAATCCTCGTCCCAACCCATGCACCCGCAATGGGCGTATTTTTGGATATTGGCAGTGGAAACCCCGGCAGCCTCGCCCTTAATTTTGACGGTACGCTGCTGGCTGTCGGCGTGGGGCAGCAAATCCAGTTGTGGGATGTGAGAACACGAAAAATGCTGTCGGCGCATGACAACCGGATCAATGATGAGACAGCGGCTAAAGCGCTCGATATGAAATTCAGC
>Ga0268299_1004601_pt1 | contig 10514 bp, 7 predicted proteins | sample NOBtaG_FD_193484 | JGI IMG/M metagenome (GOLD analysis project Ga0268299, IMG submission 193484) | Activated sludge microbial communities from bioreactor in Nijmegen, Gelderland, Netherland - NOB reactor | ecosystem: Engineered > Bioreactor > Aerobic > Activated sludge | place: Netherlands... | reverse complement strand
TTCGCCGACGGACATCGAGACGGCAACTGGGGCCCATCCGCGCGCATTCGGGTCGTTTCCGCGAGTTCTCGCCAAGTATGTCCGCGAAGATCGCGTCATCGGAATGGAGGAAGCGATCCGCAAGATGACCTCGCTCGCCGCCAACCGTCTCCGCCTCGTCGACAGGGGCCGGATCGCGCCGGGAATGGCCGCCGACCTGGTGATCTTCGACCCGGACCGCATCCAGGATACGGCGAGCTTCACACGTCCGCTGGCTCATCCCGAGGGCATTTCCCACGTGTTGGTGAACGGCCAGGTCGCCGTTGAGAACGGCCGGAGCACGCAAGCGATGGCGGGCCGCGTCCTGCGCTACGGGCGCTGACGATGCGTCGAACTCTATTGCCGGGGGCGCCGCTTCTCGATGAACCGGGCGACGTTTTGCACGGTGTCGAGCCAGATACCGTTGGCGGGGTCCTTGGCGTAGACGAGGAACCGGTCGAGAGCGGCGCTCTCCGTGGTCTGCGGACCGGGCTTACCGATCTCGTGGCCCGCGAACACCAGCCAGCCGCCGGTTTCCTGGGCCTTCCGAACCGCCTCTTTCATCTGGTCGAATGTCATTCCGTCGGAATCGACTCCGAGAATCTGCGCAAGGTCGCAATAGGCGGGATCGTTCGCCGCTTCGTCTCGAAACCCGCGGGACGCAAGGAACCGGCCCGCCACCAAGGGAACCGTGCTCTGCGTGTGTGCTCCGCGCCCGATATATTTGGAGCCGCATGGATAAGCGAACGTGACGGACCTCACCCCCAGCAGGCGTTCAATCTCCCGCGTGGCGGTGTCGAGATCGGCTCCCCATTTGGCGGGCGTATACTCCTCGAGGCTGTTCTTTCGCGACCAGGCGAAGTTGCCCGAGCAGGGGTGGGTGAGCGAGTGATTGCCGATCTCGTGGCCTTCCTTGACCGCGCGCTTCCAGCCTTCGAGCTGCCTCTCCACTCCGCGAGGGTTCACGAAAAAGGTCACCTTCGCTCCGTGGCGTGCGAATAGGTCGATGCCGGTGAGAACCTGGCTGGCGCGGGCGTCGTCGAACGACAGGCTCACGGCCACGCGCTTGCCTTCCGGCCAGACGAAAGCGTTTTGCGCAGGCAGATGGACCGGCGCCGCCAACAGCGCGAGCGCGAGAACGGGAAATCCCTTCATGGGCTCGATGCTATCACCGCGCCGCGAGATCAGGCCAGCAGCGCGCCGAGTTTCTTCGTGGCGGTCGGGAATTTGCCCAGACCCGCTCCCAGCACCTCATCGGCAAGAGTGAGATAGACGTCGCCCATCGTTCCGGTGACCCTGGTGTGCTTCCCTTTGGCCAAACGGTTCATGCCCCCGGCGACAATCATCGCGAGGCCGCTGTTCTTATGCGGGTTGGCCTCGGCGTGCTCATGCACGTAGGCGAGCACCGTGTGATCGAAGAGCGTGCCGTCGCCCTCGGGAATCGATTTCAGCTTCGCCACAAGGTAGGCGAACTCCTCGACGTGCCATTTGCAGATGTCGCGTAGCACACGCTGCCCTTCCACGCCGTCGGCGCCGGGCGCCTTGCCATCGGCGTGCGTGTAATCGTGATGCCGCGCGGAGGTGTAGCCGAGCCAGGGAAAGCGGGACAGTCCCTGGCACTTGGTCAGCATGTAGGAGGCGACGCGCGTCTGACGCGTCTCCAGCGCCTTCACCAGCAGATCGCTTTGGAGCTTGGCGATGCGCGGCCAATCCTTCATATCGCCGTCGAAGTCGGGCGGATCGACGCGGCTGTATTCCGGCGGCAGCCCGGCGATCGACCGCTCCATATCGCGGATGCCCGAGAGATGTTCGTCCACGCGGGCCTGGTCGTCGGCGGGCAGACGCTTCTTGAGAAGGGTCGCGTCTTCGCGCACGGCGTCGAGAATGCTCCGCTTGCGATTCACCCATCCTTCTTCGCGCTCACCAAAGAGGCGGTCGAAGAGGCGGTGCGGGATCATTTCCGGCGGGAGCGCGCGCTCGTAGCCCGACCAGCTCATGTTGCGCTGCATGCTTTCGCCGAAGGACTCCTGCGAGACGCCGATCTGAAGGGAGCGGAAGCGGGACTCGCCGCCCAGCCTGGCGGCGATGACCTGGTCGATCGAGGGGCCGCTCGGGCCGCGCCCGGTGAAGTGCGTGCAGGTCATCAAGCCGCTCATCGAGTTCGTGTGGCCGTTCCCCATGCCCTTGGCTGCTGCGTTGTCCACGCCGCTGAGCACGTGAAAGTCTCCGCGGAACGGCGCAAGCGGCGAAAGGCAGGGCGTCATGCCGTAGCGGCCGCCTTCCTCCGAGGGGATCCAGTAGCGCTCGGGTATCCCGTTTCCGTTGAACCAGAGCACGAAGCGGCTTTCGATGGCCGTCTCGGCGGACTTGGGGCTGGGCGCGGCGTAGGCGGTTCCGTGCGCGTTGAACATCGAGACAAGCGGCGGCAGCCCGATCGCGACGGGAGAACCCGCGGCAGTCAGACCTTTCAAAAGGGATCTGCGGGAGAATCTAACGCGGTTTACGATCACTTGCGACATGAACAGCCTCTCCTGAATCGGGAAATGCCCTGGCGCGCATCAACGCGACGATCAGCGCCTTGAACCGGAAGTTCGAATTACGAAACTCATCCACAATCCTGCGGATCGCCGGCCGGTCCGCCGGTGTCTCCAGCCTGCCCAACGTGTACCGGAAATATTGTTTCACAATACACTCCTGGCATTGTGGGCTCCTTGCCAGAACGGCGCCCAACTGAGACGGCGAGGCGAACTGCGAGCTTTGAATGCCGGCCACGTAACCGGCGGGATCGATGTCGAGATCCACGGTCTTCATCCTGCCTCTGCGGCCGCCGCCGCCCTCGCCTCGGGCGACGGGGAACTCCAACTGGAACCGGTCGCGTTTTGCCCCGATGGCGTCGAAGCGTTCGAGGCCGAAGCCGATCGGATCGATGAGGCGATGGCACGTCGCGCAACTCGGGTTGGTGGCATGCTCGGTCATGCGGTCGCGATTGGTTTGGGGTTTCGCCTCGGTGACGGGAGGAAGATTGGTGTTCACGCCGGCCGGCGGTTCGGGAACGTGCTGGCAAAGGAACTGCTCGCGCACGAACAGGCCGCGCGCGGTCGGCGAGGAGTCCTCGGGCTTGGCGGTAAGCGCGAGAAAGAGGGTTTGTCCGAGCAAGCCGGCGCGCTCCGATCCGGCGGGGAACGCCACGCGGTCGAACTCCTTGACCGGCGCGGCGACGCCGTAGATGGCCGCAAGATCGGAGTTCGCGTAACCGTAGTTGGCGGTAAGCAGCTCCATGAAATTCCGGTCGTTCCACACGAGGTCACCGATGAAGAGGCGGGCCTCCTCGGACATGGCGGCGGCGGTTTCGCGGGTGAACTGCGGGTATTTGCGGCGGTCCTTGCTGGCCGTGAGAATGCGGTCGAAGCGCAACCACTGGCCGGTGAATTCGTTGAGGGACTCTTTCGCGCGCGGGTGATCGAGCATCCGCCGCGTTGTCTTTTCGATGCCGTTGGCGGTGTTGAGGTCGCCCCGCGCGGCGGCGGCGAACAACTCCGCGTCGGGCATGCTGTCCCAAAGCGCATAGGAGAGCTGGTTCGCCGTGACGTAGGGCTTCGCCTTGGGATCGGAGGTTTCGTCGAGCCGGAAAAGAAAGCTCGTCGATTGGAGCATGGCCTCGACGGTCAGTTGCGCCGCCTTGAGCAAGTCCGGCTCCTTGGCCATCAACGCCTCGTAGCGCTTCTGCTCGGCGGGGGCGAGCGGACGCCGGAAGGCCTTGAGCCCGAACTCGCGAACGAAGCGCGAGCGGCAGGCGCTCGTGGCCTGTCGGCAGGGAATCAGTCCACGCGTATCGCCGCCGCGAAACGCGTTTCGGGCGAGCTTTTCGGCGGCCGCGCTGTAGGCTTCGATCAGGAGCGGCGAAAGGTTCTGCGACTGGGTTTGATTGCGAAAGCCGTTGACGAAATCCTCAGGAGGAAACTGGTTGGCGGGCGAGGTTTGGTCGCCAAGCAGGTCGCGCACCGTATGGTTGTACTGGCTATGGGTGAGGCGGCGGAGTTCGAGAATCTTGTTGGTGTGGCCTTTGCCCGAGGCTTCTTCCTCTCGGTACTTCAACGCGGTGGCCAGCTCGACGCCCGAAAGCTGAGCGAGGCGGGCGATCCATTGTTTGAGAACCACTTCGTCCGCGCTTCCCGCCTGGATGCGCTCGCCACCGGCGTGCGCGATGCGATTCGTCGGTTTGCCCAGGAGCAGCGACACATCGGGTCGTTCGCGGTCGATTAGAACCACGAGCGACCGGCCAAACGCCTCGACCCGTTCGGGCGCGGCGCCCGGATCGGGAAAATGCAACCGCGTGGGAGACGCCACGCCGTCGGCGGTATGGCAGGAGCGGCAATCGGCCTTCTCCAGAACTTGAAACAAGCCCGAACCGAACGGTCCGTCCTGGGCCGCCGCGGGCATTGCGGCAAACAGGAAGGCGGCCAGTGCGGGATGGAGCGGGAAGCGCCTCTTCGCGATCATTCCCTAACACTATATCCCGTCGCCCGAAACGGCCCGAATGATATATTGGCGTTCACCACTCCATCGTGAAGAGCTTGATGTTCCGCATCGTCCCTGTATTCCTGCTTGCCGCCGGCGTCGCGCCCGCCGCGTCCGAGCGCGATCTCGCCGAATGGGTGATCCGCTGGGAAGGCCGTGTGATCGTCGAAGGTAGCCGGAAGGCATTGACCGAGCTTTCGCAGATTCCGCCGGAGCCGTTCCGAATCGTGGGAATCGACCTCACCGGATCCGTGATGCGCCCCGTGGAGCTCGCGAAACTGGGCGAGTTGACTTCGCTTCGCGAGCTGTACCTGCCCGGCCCGGTTTGGAATCCGGGCGGCGGCAACGAAGACTCGAATGAGGCCTTCAAGGCGCTCGCCGGACTCAAGAATCTGGAGAAGATCGCCTTCGGCTGGCACTTCGCGGCGCAGATAAACGTTCAGGATTCCGGCTTTCAACACCTGCTCGGACTCACGGAGATGAAGGACCTTCGCTGCACGCAATGCCGGCTGAAGGACATCAACCTCGGAACGATGACGAAGCTGCGCAGCCTCGACGTGAGCTACAGCCCGTTCAGCGATAAGGGCATGGAGGGGCTGGCGGGATTGAAGCAACTGCGCCGGCTGATCTTGCGCGACACGATGGTTACCGACGAAGGGCTGAAGCACCTGGCCGGCCTGACGCAACTGGAGGAACTGGACCTCACCGGCACCCGCACGAGCGACCAGGGAATCGCGTACTTGCACGGCATGGCGAAGATGCGGAAGCTGAACCTGCTCGGCGCTCGCGCGACGGACGCCAGCATGGATGTGGTGGCGGGGATGAAGAGCCTGGAAGTTTTGAACCTCTACCGCACGCGCGTTACCAACGCGGGCGTGGCCCGATTGCAGGAATTGAAGTCGCTCTGGGACATCGATCTCCGCTACAGCCGGGCGACGTCGAATGGAGTGGACGCACTGCGGGCGGCGCTTCCCTCGGCCAAGGTGCAGTTCGCCGGCGCCTCCACGATCCGGCCCAAGGGCAAGGGGACCGATCGTCCGGCGGCGGATACCGAAAAGGCCATCGGCGCCTGGGTGACGGCGATCGGAGGGAGCGCCAGTTTCAGCGGAGAAAGGATCAAGGCGATCGACCTATCGTCCACGTCCGTGAGCGACGCGCAACTTTCTCACCTTTCCAAACTCACCGCGCTGGAGCGATTGAATCTGGAGGTGACGCAGGTGGGCGACCTCGGGCTGAGCGCGCTGGCGGGCTTGCAGGGATTGAAAGAGCTCGACCTCAGCCTCACCACGGTCTCCGACGCGGGATTGTCCAAGCTCGCCGGACTGACGCAGTTACAAGCGCTCAGGCTGGACGGAACGCTGGTCGAGGGCCGGACGTTCGAGGTCCTGAAGGGCCTTACCGGTTTGCGGGAGCTTCATTTGGGCGGCGCGCGCGTGGACGATGAGATTCTCGCGCACATCGGCAAAATGACCTCGCTGGAGCGATTGAAGCTGAGCCACTCCGACATTACAGACAGCGGGTTCAAACAGCTCGCCGGTCTCACCAACCTTCGCGTTCTGGATCTCACGGGCACCGACATCGGCGATGGCGGGTTGAAAGAGATGGCGGCGTTCGCTGGGTTGCGTGAGCTGTATCTCAACCACACGCGGTTCACGGACGCGGGTCTGGCGTCGTTGAAGCCGCTGGGGAAGCTGGAGCGAATCGAGATGTTCCGGACGCGCGCGGGCAACGCCGGCGTGGCGGCCCTGGCGGAACTGAAGAACCTGAGCGTCGTCAAGCTCGACTACACTTCGGTAGACGATAAAGGCATGGAGGCATTGAGCGGCCTGCCCAACATCCGTGAGCTGAGCATGGACTCGACGAACGTGAGCGACAGCGGCGCGTCGATGCTCAAGTCGATGTCCGGCCTGAAGTCGCTGAACCTCTATCACACGCTGGTTACGGAGAAGGGAGTCGCGGAGTTAAAGGCGGCGCTCCCCGCTTGCGAGATCGTTTTCGACCGCGATTCGGCGCTTCCGAATCGAAGGAGCAGATGAGATGAGTGCACGGGCCGGGTTGGCTTGCCTGTTGATGACCGCCGCTCTTGCCGCAGGGGCCGAATCGAACGCCGCCTCCGATACGGGTTGGATCGAGGACCTGGGCGGCGCGGCGGTTCGCGATTCGGCGGGCAGGGTTACGGGCGTCGACCTGCGGGCGACGTGGGTAACGGACTCGGACCTCCGGAAACTGCTCCGCTATCCGCATCTGACCCGCCTCGACTTGTCGTTGACCCGCATTACGGACCAGGGCATGCAGGAGTTGAAGAGCCTGACCGGAATCGAGGAGTTAAATCTCCGCTTTGCCGAATACGTGACGGACGAAGGCCTGGCAGCGCTCAAGTCCTGGAAGAAGTTAAAACGGCTGAGCGTGCACGGCACGAAGGCGAGCGACACGACGCTCGATCACATCTCGGGCCTTACGGCGATCGAATCGCTCGACGCCGGCTCGGCGATGATCACCGACGTGGGCCTCGACCGTTTGAGTTCGCTCGTCAATCTGAAGGAGTTGACGATGGGCGGCAACGAACTGGGCGACGCCGGCTTGCAGGCGCTGCGCCAACTCCCGGGCCTGACCTACCTGGACCTCAACGGACGGCAGGGAACCGATTCCAACGTGTGGACGCTCAGCATGTCCGACAGGGGCCTGGAAGCGCTGCTCACTTTACGAGAGCTTCGCGAACTGCGCTTCGGCTGCACGTCGTTGGGGGTGGGCATCGAGGGGACGAGATTCGCCACGGTGAGCGCGATGAGCGTGACGGCGCGGTGGTTGGAGAAGATGAAGGCGTATCCGAAGCTGGCGAGGTTGAAGCTGCAGGGCTGCGACCGCGTAGACGACGACGCGGCGGCGGTGCTGGCCGGATTCCCCGCCCTGCAAGAGGTGGATCTAAAGGGAACGGCCGTCACCGAAAAGGGACTGGCGATTCTGCGCGCGGCCAAGCCGAAGCTGCGTATCTACTCCGGCGCATGGAACGCGCCTGCCGCGAACTTCCGGAATAACTAGCCCGCGTTTCTCACCAGCAACCGGCTGCGGCGCGTGATAGCCGTGCGTCTGCCGCGTTGCGCTTGAACGCAGTCCTCGACGTACTGTTCAAGTACGCCTGCGTCCTGCATTCCTCGCGCGCCTTGCATCCGCGCGACTCTCATCGCGCCCCGCCGCGGTCGTGGTGATAATTGCGGGCTAGAGAGCCAATCGGAATCGTGGGGTTGTAGGGCGGCTAGGGCTTCGCCGCGGCGGCGGCCTTACGCTCGGCCTCGGCGCGCTTCAGTTGTTCCTCTTCGCGCTGCTTGCGGAACTGTTCGATCTCCTCGGCGGTCAGGCGGCGGCGTTGTGGCGGCGGGACGGGCTTGGCGGCAACCAGTTCGCGCATGGCGGCGACAATCTGGTCTTTCTTCCCAGGATCGACGACGAGGCGGCGGTGTTTCCCTTCAGCGGAAGGCGTGAAGCTCAACAGGCCGCCATCGGAGACCTCGATAGCGCCACTGGTTTGCTGGAAGAGCCCGGAATCGGGGCGGACGGCGTGGAGGATCGCCGCCAGGTCGAGCGCGGGCGCGTCGTAGGGCATGGGAGCGGCCGCGCGGTAGAAGTCCACGACGGGGTGGGCCTGGGTCCAGGCGAAATCTTTCTCGATGCTCTCGGCGGGATACGGGAGGGCCTGGCCCACGTCGCGGCCGCAAAACTGGAGCGGAGTTGGCCAACTGGAAAGCACCTTGCGCATGGCTTCGGGATCCTGCGGGCCCTCGCAGACGATGGCCGTTCGCACCTTGGCCTGGATCAGTTCGGCGGCGCCGGCGTAGTCGAGGATACGCGCCAGGTAGGTGGCCGGGGCGCTGAGAATCACCGTAACCAACCCGTCTTCGATGTAAGCGAGCGAATTGCGCATCAACGCGGTGACCTCGGCGGTGTCGCTGACGCGGCGCATGCGGCGCTGGTAGAGCGGTTCGCCCTTGCCGTCCACCCGCTGGAAGACCGCGTTTACGGGAGCGGAATCGGGAGGCAACGGCTTGTCCGCGGCGAGGCCGACGGGCAAGGCGCGATTGGCGTTCGGAACAGGCCCGAGTTGATAGAAGCGGAAAACGGCGTCGGCGAAAGCGGCTGCGCCGAGGCTGTTCTCAGTCACCGCGATGGATGCGACCCTGGCTTCGCGCTTGCCTTCCAGCCCGTAGAGCATGGCGAGCGCGAGCGCCGCGTCGGGGCGCCGCAGGGTCGTGTTGTACACGATGCCCGCGACGGGAATGCGTCGTCCGAGTTGCATACGTATCCTCTGGGCCGGAGAACTAGCCGAGGCTGAGTTCCGCCAACCGGCCGGTGGAATCGCCAATGTGGGAGGAGTTAACACCCATACGCTGCGCCATGGTGGCGAAGAGGTTCGTGACGGGCGTTTCCCGCTGGTAAATGATCTGGCGTCCCGGCGTGAAGAACTTGCCGCCACGGCCGGCGAGGATCGTGGGAAGCTCGTCGTGCAGGTGCTCGTCGCCGTCGGAGAGGCCGCTGCCGTAGCAGATCATCGAGTTGTCCAGCAGCGTGGAGTCGCCTTCGCCGTGGTCCTTCAATTTCTGTAGAAACGCCGCGAACAGCTGCACGTGATACGTGTTGATGGCCGAGATCTTGTCGAGCAGCACGGGGTTCTTCTGGTGGTGCGTGATTGGATGATGGCTATCGGGGATGCCGATTTCCGGGTAGGGGCGATTGGAGCCTTCACGGCCGATCATGACCGTGGCCACGCGCGTCAGGTCGGCCTGAAACGCGATGAAGAGCATGTCGGTCATCACCTTGAAGTAGTCGGCGAAGTTGGGCGGAACGCCAAAGGGCTTTTCCATGCCGGGGTCGATGACAAGGCCGTCGGTCTCGGCCTTCTGGACCCGTTGCTCGACTTCGCGGACCGAGGTGAGGTATTCGTCCAGCTTGCGCCGGTCCACCGCGCCCAGGTTCAGTTGAACGGCTTTGGTGGATTCGCCGGCCGAGTCCAGTATGCTGCGGCGCATGGCGAGCCTGCGGGCGCGCTCCTCGGGCGTGGGGAAGACGTCGGCGCCGAACAGGCGTTCAAACAGGCTGCGCGGGTCCGAGATGGGAGGAAGCGGCTGGGTAGGCGTTTTCCAGGCGATGTTGTAGGCATAGGCGCAGGAGTAGCCGTTGTCGCAGTTGCCGGCCTGGCGCGTCTCTTCCAGGCCAAGTTCCAGCGAAGGGAAGCGGGTGTGTTTGCCCACGGCGCCGGCGATGACTTGATCGGCGGAGACGCCGAGCTTGAGGTTGGATACGGACTGATGGACGAAGCTGCCGGTCATGTAGGCCGAGAGCGCGCGGCCATGATCGCCCGCGCCGACGAGCAAAGGCCGTCCCCAGTTGGCCGTCAGATTCGACAGCATGAGGATTTCGCTCTTCAACGGTTCGAGCGGCGAGAGGATGGGAGGCAGTTTGCCCAGCGGGCCGGGTTCGCCGACGACCCAATTGCGCATATCGATGCCGTTAGGCACATAGAACCAGGCGGCGCGCAGCGGCGGCGGCGTGGTTGCGGCCATGGCGGGACGCATGGCGTCGAGCATCGGCAAGGCGATGGCCGCGCCGGCCCCCCGGAGGAAAGTCCGTCTGTCGAGCGCTTTCCTGGTGACGATCATTTGCTGGCTACCTCCGGAGTGTTCTTTGCAGGTTTGACTTCCTCGGTCCGCAACAATCCGCGCCTTGCCTGAAACGGCAGGCTCCGGGCGATCTCCCGTATCAAGGTCTGCAGGCGGTACTCGTCCGCTTCGACCTTACGAACAATATCACGCACAACGGGACGGTCGTAGTTGTCCAGTCCCCGACCTAGGGCATAGGTCATCATTTTCTCGGTCAGGTTGCGCGTGAAGCCCGGCAGATCCTGCTTCAACAGATCCTTCAATTGAGCGGGGGTGGTGAAATCGGCTCCATTGGGAAGCGTTCCGCCCACCTGGATCGGCGCGCCC
>Ga0268299_1004600_pt1 | contig 10515 bp, 11 predicted proteins | sample NOBtaG_FD_193484 | JGI IMG/M metagenome (GOLD analysis project Ga0268299, IMG submission 193484) | Activated sludge microbial communities from bioreactor in Nijmegen, Gelderland, Netherland - NOB reactor | ecosystem: Engineered > Bioreactor > Aerobic > Activated sludge | place: Netherlands... | reverse complement strand
AAGAACCCGCCGGCCGCGAACAGGGCCAGGCCCCGGCGCAGGGCAGCTGCCATCGGCGCGGGCACCGGGACCAGCAACAGGAACCAGGCGGTGCCCACGGCCAGGAGCAGCAGGCCGACGTAAATGGCTCGACTGAATATCAGCGCATCCACGGGCGGCGCCGCCGCGGCGAGCGCCGGCAGCGCGGCCAGCACGAGGCTGGCCAGCGCGGCGGCCAACCACGACCGCCGGGAAGATTTACCACTGAAATTCATGGAGACCAAGTTCTTAGTGTGGGGAGGTTTGACTATGGGTAGGTTTGATAGTGGGGAGGCTACTGATAAGGTAGCCCGGTGTCCTGGCGTCATCCAGAGTCAATGTTGAACGTGAGCAGGCGGAACCCAATGATGCTGGCGGCCGTCTACGCACTGGCCCTGGCCAGCGTCCTGTGCACACGGGTCCTCAAGGCGTTTACCCTGGCCGAGGGGCTCGCCGTTGCCGCCTTTATCTGCGGCCTCCTCCTGCTCTGGCGCCATCGACGCCAGCACCCCGGAATCCCACTGGCCTGGCCGGAGCGACTGATCGTGACCGGCTCCCTGGTCGGCCTGGCCGGAGTGCCACTGAAACTGCTGTTCAGCCTGCTCGGCATCGGTGCGCCGGCCCATGACATGGCCGATCACGCGAACACTGCGGGCAACCCGTTATTGCTCCACATTAACCACCTGTTTTTCAATCTCGGCTTCCTGGTGTTGCTGTTCTCAGCCATCGCCTGGATAGCCGCCGCGATCCGGCGCGAGGATCGACAGGCCACCTGAATCGAAGCAGCTCGCCTGCTTCGATCCGGCGGCCGTTCACAGTTACCGGCGCGGAATATTGAACGCACCGTTCTCAATGACGGTAACCCGGTCTTCGTGGACCCAGAGCGGCTCCATCGCGTACAGGTCACCGGCTTCGAACGCCCGGGGCATGGCGCGAATCGTCATGCCGGGCCCCGGGGTGTCCGCTACCGAAGGCCAGGGCACACCGAAGGCCATTTGCCGTGACGGCGATCAGACGCCAACGATAAAGCCAGGCACGGCTCTCCAGTGCCTTCATGACTTCCTCTCCTCAATGAAACGTGGCAACGCCGGCCAGGCTCCGACGGGGGGCCGAGTAGCCGGTGTCGATCAGGCCGACGATCTGCCCGGACTCCAGGTCGAGCTTGGCGACAACGCCGGTCCAGATACTGGCCACGAGCACAAACCGCGGGTCGGGACACACGGCGATCTCCGCCCAGCCGTAGCCGCCGCCGAGGTCATACTCCCGGAGCACCCGCCCCGCCTCGTCCAGCAAATCCATGGTCTTGCCCCGGGTCACCAGCAGGCGTCCGTCCGGGAGATAGCGCAAGGCAATGCCCCAGACGCCGTCGGTGATGTCGGTGCCGGGATAGCGCACCAGATCCTCCATCTGCCGGCCCGCGAACACGTCGAAGCGACAGATACGCTTACTGGTTTCTGCCATGTAGGTGATGAAACGGTCGCTGGGGTGCAGGGTGGAGTGAGTCACGCCTTTGAAGCCGGTGGGCTCGGGACAGTGATCCACCTCGAACGTCTTCACCAGATTCCAGTCCCGGTCGTACTGGTAGATATTCCCGTGGCCGAGTACGCCCGTGTCCGGGGTGCGCGGAAACTTGATGGTCGTGCGCTTCTCGATGCCCGGGGGTGGATCCTTCGCGAGCATGTGCTCACCCAGATAGACCGTGCCGTCACGGGCGAAACTGGCGCTGCGGCAGACCCGCGGCAGGAACTTGTCGGACAGCGGCAGCTGCCGACCGGTCCGCGGATCAACATGGATCACCGACAGGTCATTGAAGGCCCACAGCAGGCCATTGCGATCGAACGCCAGACCGCCGACGAGGTGGCTGCCACCCCGGGTCCACAGCGTGCCCTTGAGCCGCATCTGGCTGTCGTACTGGAGAATTCGTCCCCGGCCGGCGTGGTCGTCCAACGGGTCGTCCAGTTCCGTCAAGCCGAGAAAGATGTCGCCGCGGGTGAACGGCTGCAGGGTGTCGTCCTTGCTCACTACGTGAGTCTCCGTTTAATGAACTCGAGCAAGACCGGGCATGTGCCGTCCGGAGGGCATTGGCATATCGGGGATCCCGGGAGCAGGCTCAGTGTTCGTGCGCGTTGTGGTCGTGGCCATCCTGGTCAGCGCCGACGGGCTCCTCGTGATCGTCGTCGTGGCCGGCTGACGGCGACGGGGCATCAGTGCCACTGCCGTGAGAATGCCCGCTGCTGGCAGCGACCGCGGTCGTGTAGCCCTCCGGACTTTGGGCGGGAAGGGTACGGAGAAAGGCGACCATGCCCCAGATGGCGTCGTCCTCCATGCTGCGGCCCCAGGCCGGCATGCCCGTCGCCTTGAGGCCGTGCTTGATGATCCAGAAATCACGGGCCGGATCGCTGGCTGTGCGCATGGCGAGCGCGGGCGGCTGCGGATACAGGCCTCGCCGCAGCTCGCTGTCGCCAACGCCGGGGCGGAGGTGACACCCCTCGCACATGGCGGCGTAGTTGCCGGCACCCTGGCTCACGAGATCAGGACGGTCCAGCGCGGGCACCCGGACGCCGGCGGCCCGCACGGCCACCGAGCGCTCGCGGCCCACTTCCAGCAGGCGGGAAACCGCACGGCTGTGCGGCTCGTCGGCCGCGACGCTCACGGTTCCCGACCAGAGCACCCCCAGCCCGGCCGTACCGGCGGCTAGCACCAGGACCAGCAGTGACACGAGGACATTCTTCACAGCCGTTCTCCTCAGAACCAGAACCGCAGACCGGCAACCAGACGGACATCCCGCACGTCCTCATCCGACGCGCGGGCGAGATCGGCGGTGTCACCCACCGCGCCGCTCCACTCCACGCCCAGATAGGGGGCGAACTCCCGCCGGACCTCGTAGCGCAACCGCAGGCCGAACTCGGCACTGCTCAGGCCACTGCCGACTCCGGTGTCGTCATCGTCCTTGCCCCAGGCCTGGATCTCCGCCCGCGGCTGCAGAATGATGCGGTTGGTCAGCAGGATGTCGTACTGGGCCTCGGCCCGGGCGCCCACCTGGCCGCGCTCCCCGGCGAACAAGTCCGCCTCCACGTGGAACCAGTAGGGCGCGAGGCCCTGGACCCCGATCAGTCCGTAGGTGCGGCCCGGCCCGGTGCCGGCGTCCTGGCGGACACCCCCCACCACTTCCCACCAGGGAGAGAAGTAGCGGGCCCAGAGCAGTTCACTGCGGCTGCTTTCGACGTCCCCGTCGGGCATTTCCCCCTCGGACCGGAACCAGACGCGCCCGGTGTCATTGCCGAGTCGGGCGGAAACGTTCCAGACCAGCGGGTCGCCAGACGCCTTCTGCCACTCGAGCTGGTCGACGAGAAGCATGCCGACCCGCGGGTTGTCGTTCATGTGGACGTGGCCCGAGTCGGCTTCCGTGGCACTGCCGTCACCCGAAACCGCCAGGAGGAGCAGACCCGCGGTCATGGCCACTGCCGTCCGGCACTGCCTACTCATCGACGCGAACCTCACGGAACATCCCGGACTCCATGTGCATTAGTAGGTGGCAGTGGTACGCCCAGCGGCCCAGCGCGTCGGCACTGACCCGGTAGGTCACTCGCTCACCGGGCTTGACGCTGATCGTGTGTTTGCGTACCAGGAACCGGCCCTGCTCGTCCTCCAGGTCGCTCCACAGCCCGTGGAGATGGATCGGGTGGCTCATCATCCCGTCGTTCACCAGCACGAAACGCACGCGCTCGCCATACTTGAGGCGGATGGGCTCGGCGTCGGACGATCTGACCCCGTTGAACGACCAGATGTAGCGCTCCATGTGTCCGGTCAGGTGCAACTCGATCGTGCTCGTCGGTTCCCGGCCGTCCGGATCGGGGAAGGCGCTCCGCAGGTCGGCGTAGGTGAGTACCCTTCGACCGTTGTCCCGGAGCCCGATACCCGGATCCCCGAGCCGCGCAACGGGACTCATGGCACGCATGTCCACACCAGGGCCGAATTCGGCCGGGGCATGCCGGACCGACGGGCTGGCAGACTCCGCCGTGACCATGCCCGGCATGTCATCCATACCAGCCATGTCGTGACCCGCATGCGGGTCCGCAGTGGCTGCCGACGCGTTGCCCATGTCATGGCCGGCATGGGCATCCGTCGCCGGCATGGCGGCCATGTCGTGCCCCGCCATGTCGTGACCCATGTCAGCCATCGTCAGCGCGACGGGTGCATCCAGCGCCGGCACGGGCCCGCGTAGCCCAGCCCGGGTGGCCAGGGTGCCCCGGGCAAAGCCGGTGCGGTCCATCGATTGCGCGAAGATCGTGTACGGCTCGTCGCCATCCGGAGTGACCAGCACGTCAAAGGTCTCCGCGACAGCGATACGGAACTCGTCGACGGTCACCGGGTTCACCGGCTGGCCGTCGGCGGCAATCACCGTCATCTTCAGACCCGGAATGCGGACGTCGAAGTAGGTCATCCCGGAGCCATTGATGAAGCGCAGCCGGATGCGCTCCCCGGGACGAAACAAGCCAGTCCAGTTTTCGTCCGGCCCCTGCCCGTTCATCAGGTAGGTGTAGGTGTAGCCGCTGACGTCCGCGAGGTCGGTGCGATTCATGCGCATCTCGCCCCACATGGCGCGCTCGGCGACGGCGGCCCGCCAGCCCAGCCGCCGCACGTCGCTGATCAGGTCACCCACGGTGGGCTGATTGAAGTTGTAGTAGTCCGCCTGCTTCTTCAGCTTCGCGAGGACGCGGGCCGGATTCTCGTCGGTCCAGTCGGAGAGGAGCACGACGTGGTCCTGGTCGAACGTTGCCGCGTCGGGCTCCCGGGGGTGAATGACCAGTGCTCCGTAGAGCCCCAGCTGCTCCTGGAATCCGGAATGGCTGTGGTACCAGTAGGTGCCACTCTGGCGCACCGGGAACTGGTAGGTGAAGGTCTCGCCGGGGGCAATGCCAGGGAAGCTCAGGCCGGGAACGCCGTCCATACCGCTTGGTAGCAGGATGCCGTGCCAGTGGATCGAGGTGGGCTCCGGGAGTTCATTCGTAACCCGCAGGGTCACCGTGTCGCCTTCCTGCCAGTGCAGGACGGGAGCCGGTAACGAGCCGTTCACGGTGACGGCGCGGCGCTCACGGCCGGTGATGTTCACGGCGGTGTCACCAATCGTGAGGGCGAAGTCAGCGCCGCTGAGGGGAGCTGCACTCCGCAAACGGTCCGCGGCCCAGGACGGGACGCCGATGCCGCCGAGCAGCCCAACAGCGCCGGCCCCGAGGACAAACTGACGCCGGCTGTGGTCAGCGGCGCGGTCAGTGCCGGCAGTCGATCGGGTACGCCGCCCGCTTCGGATGGTCATGCAGAACTCCTTGCTCGTCCTATTGCCCACGTCCAGCGCAATGCTGCGAACCCGCTCGACAGGACTGGTAACCCACTTCCTGTCGGCGCCGTCTTCCTGACGTCGCTCTCCGGCGGCACCCGGTCTCCCGCGGGCGACCAGCCACGGCGCGCGAGGCACCGGGCAATGCGTTCATGAGTCGGCTTTAACCACACCTTGCGGTTCAGGCGCCCGGGGTGCTGGAAGCGGCAGACGGACAAGTCGTGCGCAAACGTCTGGCGGTGGGCCTCCGGTGGCGGCGCATACATAACGGCGCAGCCCGCGACCGCGAAGACGATTAGCGCAAGCGCAGAGAGTCGGAGCGACATGACCACACGGTACTGTGCTGGGCCCGGAAATGTATCTTGGAATTGTCGCTGAGCTGGTGGACCGGTTCTCAGCACATGCAGCGGCGTTCGCCGCGGTTGCCACGCGGCTTTGCCGCCTCCAATCTAGGAATGACTTTCGAATACCATCTTATCGGCGGCCTCGCTCGAATTGCACCTCGATGACGGACGGGACTTGGGGACGCTCCACCCGGACCAGGATGATGTGAGGCTCGCTGTCGGTCATGTCGAAGTAGTTGCCGTAACTCAGAGTCTCGCCGATCGTCATCGGGTCGAGCCTCTTTTCACGACCGGGTAGACCTGGCTCGCTCACGGTGGCACGGACGACGGCATCGCGAATGGGCGCATTGGACTTGGCATCGAAGAGCGCAATGAGAACGTGATACTGGTCAGCATCGTCGGGCGATCCCCCGTGCATGGACGCCTCAGCGTGCTCACGCGGATGACCACGCACCATCTCCGAAGGCAGCAGGCCCAGGATAATCCGCACGTCATCGACGATTTTGACAGACTCCGCTTCCGCGGACCACGCCCCGCCGGACAGAAGACCAGCCAACAAGCAAACGACGAGCCGGGACACGCGCTTGCCGACAGGTTTCAGTTGCGCCGCGACGCACATCGCTTACCCTTTCACGCCGACATCCCGTCTGTTCCGGGCACGAGAAGCATCGGTATCGTGGCCGGAATGACCGAACATGTGAAGCAGGGGACATGCGGCGAGTAACAGGAACGGCACGATGCCCCACAGATGAGCCCGATGCTCCAGGACCAGAAAGAACGCCGCTATAGCTGCAAAGCCGATAAATGCAATCCGCGAGGCCTTGTGCCCCCAGTTGCCGGTATCGTGGGTATGACCATCATCATGCATATATTCACTCCTTGAAGGTCTGGGCCGCCCTCACGCGCGGCCCTTTGCATCCGGCCACCTGATTTGCCTCCGCAGGCGAGGTACAAAGCGCGGCGTTCGAGCGGAGTAGTCGCGCCAATCCTGTCCGAACTCCGCATCGGCCTGCTGCTCCTCAGCCAGCGCGAGACGCACGTACATGAACACCAGCACCGGAAACATCGCAAGTGTGAGGAGGGTCGGCCACTGGGTCAGAAAGCCGAGCATGATTAGGATGAATCCGACGTATTGCGGGTGGCGGAGGCGCGCATAGATGCCCGACACCGCCAGTTGCCCGCCCCGCTGCGCCCCATAAAGTACCCGCCATGCCGCTGCCAACATCCAGAATCCGCCGATCAGAAATGCATTACTCAGGACATGAAGCGCGTTGAGGTGCGGGTTTCCCTCGAAACCAAAGATGGTCTCCCATAGGTGGCCTGCATCGTGCGACATGAGATCAAGACCTGGCGCCTTGGTCTGCAACCATCCGGAGAGGAGAAAGATCGTGAGCGGGAACCCATACATCTCCACGAACAGTGCAATTATGAAGGCGGAGAATGCGCTGAAACTGCGCCAGTCCCGAGTCGTCTGCGGCTTGGAGAAGCTGAAGGCAAAGATAATGAAGACCACAGAGTTCATGATGACGAGCCACCACAGACCATAGGCCGGTACGTCCGGGTGCTGCATGGTTTTCACTAAGCGGATGACGGTGTCGATTTGCACACCCGGTGGACGCTAGCCGGAGGGCCGCCAGAATGCATCTCGAAAGGATTGCGAATCGGTTCGGTACGTAGAATTGCGTAGCTCAGCGCGCTGACTCACGGAGTGGCCTGAGATAGTTTTGCGACTATTCGGGGGTAGCCTCTGCCTGCGAGATCTCCATTTCTGGAAAGGACACAACATGGCTACCTTCAGTTGCACTAGGACTGTCGCCTGCCTCGCATATGCCGTCCTGCTGACGACGTCAGCAACTACCTACGCAGACATGATGGATAAGGGCATGATGGGAAAGGGCATGATGGGACAGATGCCATGCGACAACATGCAAGGCATGGATCAGAATAATGACGGCATGATCTCGAAACAGGAGTTCACCGCGTTTCACGAGAAGATGTGGGCGAATATGCAGAAGAATGATCACGGGATGGTGGTGCCGAAACAGGCGCCCATGCAGCCCACTGCCCCTGCCTCAGACCAAGGAATGGGCGGAATGCAGGACGACATGTAGGCCGGCGTTCTTTCGCCACCATTCGAGCACGCACGATCAGTCGCGTTGATCGTGCGTGCATCACCTTCCGCTGCTTCACGGCGCACCAGCCAAGCCGCTCGGTCGTCTGCAATAGAAGCTGGCGCGTCTTTGCGAAGACTGAACTGGTGAGGACTCTTCTCTCACGAAGTGAAGGACTCGTGAACTGGCACAACCCCGCTCGTCTTGGCATTGCGCTCCTGATCGCCCATGGCGCAGCGGGCGCTCAGACGGCTGACGAGCACACCGCCCATCACCCCGGTGAGCCCGCCAGCGTGGTCGCACCAACGCAGCCGGCCATGGACGCATCTCCGGCTACGGATGCAGGACTGAAGAGTGGCATGGCGGCCGGCGGCATGATGGACGACATGATGCGGGGGTGCCGTGGCGACGAGTGTGGCCGCGACCGACGCATCAATGGGTTGCTCTATCCGCAACTCATGGCCCTTCCCGATCTGCCGCCGGAACGACGCGCCACACTCCAGCAGCTTGCCCAGCATCGGATACAGGAAGGCCTCCATCAGCTGACGTCCCTCTCATCGGAAGCGCTGCACTCCGTCCAGAGCAACGACTACGCCGAGCTCCAGACTGTGTCCGACCGGATGCGCGTGCTCTGGGGCGACGTCGATAGTGGCCTCGCTGCGTACCGGGCCCTGACCGAGGGGCAGGCACCGAGAGGCGTAGCACTGACCTGGTTCCGACGCCAGATGAGCCTCACCGACCCTCTGATGAACGCTCCGACGCATGGCATCTTCGGGCTATCCAGCTTTCACTACTTCACGATGCTACTGCTGTTTGCCTTCGCAGCCCTGGCGGCCTGGACTTACGTGGCGACAGCCCGTCGCAGGAACGCCATCCTGGCTGGATTGCATGCAGCGACTTCGGGGGCTTTCGCATCTGGCGCCGATCCCAGACTTGGCGCCACACCAACGGAAGCAACAGCCACTCCTGCCTCGCGCCAGCAGGAACCTCAGAAGGAACGTCCAACTGTATCTACTGTGGGCAGTTGGGCGGGCACACTGCGCGTAGCCCGCATCTTTCAAGAGACGACAACGGTCAAGACGTTTCGCCTTGCGCCAGTGGAGGGTGGCGGTGCACTGCCATTCGAGTTCGAGCCGGGGCAGTTCCTCACTGTCTCCGTGCCTGCAGACGGGCGTCGAATCCAACGCTCGTACTCGATAGCATCGTCGCCCTGCTGCCATGGCTGGTGCGATCTGACCATCAAGCACGAACATGGCGGTATCGTCTCGGGATACCTCCATGAGAAGGTGAAGGAAGGTGACATTCTCGAGGCATCTGGACCCTACGGCCGCTTTACCTTCCGCGGTGTAGAGTCCGATAGCGTCGTGTTCATTGGCGGCGGCGTGGGTATCACACCGCTGATGAGTGCCATCCGTTACCTGACCGACCAGAGCTGGAATGGCCGGATCGACCTGCTCTATGCCTGCAAGAACCTCGACGCCGTAATATTCCGTGAGGAACTCGCTCGGCTGTCCGGTCGGCATCGGAATCTGCACGTCACTATCGTCCTCAGTGACGAACCGTCAGCGGCGTGGAGCGGGCCGCGTGGCTTCGTCAATGCCAGCCTGCTGGAGCAAATCCCCGGGATCCGTTCGCGGCGAATACATGTCTGCGGTCCAGCCGTCATGATGGATGCGGTCCGCAACGCATTGGATACGCTGGGAATCGACCCGGCCTCCATACATTCTGAACTGTTCCTGAGCCCGTCGAGTGCGGCCGTTCCTGACCCCAAGGCACCGCAGGGCGAGGCGGCGACTGCTGTCACCTGCAACTTCCAACGTTCGGGGCGAAAGGCTCCACTAGCTGCGGGTCAGACCGTTCTCGAGGCCGCCGAGGCGGCCAACATATCGATTGAGTACGCCTGCCGGCAAGGCTTCTGCGGAATCTGCAAGATCAAGCTCCTGTCGGGGGAGGTCACCATGGCGGTGGACGACGGTCTGACGCCAATCGACCGCTCTTCGCGGATGATCCTGGCTTGCCAAGCCAAGGCATCGGCCGACATTTCAGTGGATGCCTAGATGGGTCTGCAGGACCGACTCGCAGCAGCCATCGCCTTCTCGGTACTGGTGGTCCTGTGGCTCGGCTTTCTGATACATCGCTCCCCCTTCTTTGCCGGAAGCCTCCTTGGCGGTGCATTTGGAGTTCTTGGCGCCACCCTTATGCTCGCGTCCCTTAGCTACACGCTGGTCAAGCGCAGCCCTGCCCTTCGTCGGGTGGTTGCGAGCAGAAGTGGCATCGCACCCCTGCTTCGGGCCCACATCACCTTCGGCTTGCTTGGCTCGCTGTTTGCCGTCATTCATAGCGGGCACAGGTTCAACAGCGTGCTTGGCATGATCGTGACGGCCTCGATGCTGCTGAGCGTGCTTACCGGATTCATTGGCCAGTACTACCTCAGGTATGTCACGGACAGCGTCCGGGAGAAGAAGGCGCAACTGGACAGCCTGTGGCTCACTCTGGACGGGCGATCATCTGCCAAGCTAGAGGCGCCTGCCGTCCCCGGCATTGTGCTGGCTGACGCCGGACTGATGTCCCTGGCGTCGGTGGCCGCGGACTTGCAGTACTCCGTCGAGTTCCAGGAGCCCGTACGGAGGCTATTCAAGGCATGGCTTGCGGCCCACATCGCCTTCTCGGTGATCTTCTACCTGGCGCTCGGTTTACATATCTG
>Ga0268299_1004599_pt1 | contig 10518 bp, 10 predicted proteins | sample NOBtaG_FD_193484 | JGI IMG/M metagenome (GOLD analysis project Ga0268299, IMG submission 193484) | Activated sludge microbial communities from bioreactor in Nijmegen, Gelderland, Netherland - NOB reactor | ecosystem: Engineered > Bioreactor > Aerobic > Activated sludge | place: Netherlands... | reverse complement strand
AATCCTATAATTAAACTATCAGGTGTTAATCCTGAAGTATAATTAATTTTAAAAGCTTTTCTTTCAAATGTTGCTGTATTGCTTCCATATACATGATACAAATCTTGACTGATAAAATTCCCTCCATTTTTAAACATCATTAATACCCAAGCAGAGTCACCTGCAGGAATATCGTATTTAAAAAATGCAACCAATGAATCAGGTTTGGCTGGATACGGAATACCTCCCATAAAATTTCCTTCATCGGCATTCCCATAGAGGATAGCACCTGGTTCACTTGTATTTGTTACACTTCGTTCAATTCTTACAGCATGCGTTCCAGTATGAGGTGCTACTTGTGTTACTGAACCATAAATTCTCCAACCTAATGGTAATGTTTGATTTGTTGTGTTCCAGTTTTCAAAACTCGAATTTGGGATTTGTGCCCAAGCCGAAATGCTTATGAAAATACTGAAAATAGAGTAAATGTATTTTTTCATGTGTTTAAATTTTATGATTAATAATCAGCAATTTAGCACTTTTTATCGATTAACAAAATGATGCTCATCATGTTAAAATGAAACTTGTTCAAACAGCCTAATTTGGTTATATTTGTAACTTAAGTAAAAGCTAAATTTTTGAACGATGAACACATTTGTTACAGAGCCTTACAAAGCAAAAAATAAAATCAGAATTGTTACTGCTGCATCACTTTTTGATGGACATGATGCTGCTATAAATATCATGCGCAGAATTATCCAATCGAGTGGTGCTGAAGTAATCCATCTAGGTCACGACCGCAGCGTGCAGGAAATTGTAAACTGTGCGATTCAAGAAGATGCTAACGCCATTGCAATTACTTCCTACCAAGGTGGACACATGGAATTTTTTAAATACATGTATGATCTTTTGAAAGAAAATGGTTGTGCACACATCAAAATATTTGGTGGTGGCGGTGGAACTATTCTTCCAACAGAAATAGAGGAATTACATAAGTACGGCATTGCCCGTATCTATGCTCCAGATGATGGACGTGCCATGGGATTACAAGGCATGATTAACGATATGTTGGAGAAATGTGATTTTCCAACTGGTGCTAACTTAAACGGTGAGGTAAAACATTTAAAAGAAAAAGATGTAAAATCAATTGCCAAATTAATTTCTGCTGCAGAAAATTTTCCAGTTGAATTTGCACAGTTTAGTACCGAAATAGCAAATATTGCTAAAACAAAAGTAACACCAGTGCTTGGTATCACCGGAACAGGTGGCGCAGGAAAATCATCGTTAGTAGATGAATTAGTTCGAAGATTTTTGATCGACTTTAAAGACCTGCCTGACGGCAAGGCAGGCAAAACCATTGCCATTATTTCTGTTGACCCTTCCAAACGCAAAACAGGTGGTGCTTTGCTGGGCGATCGTATTCGTATGAATGCAATTAAAAATGAACGTGTGTATATGCGTTCATTGGCAACTCGTCAGAGTAATTTAGCATTATCAAAATATGTAAAAGAAGCAGTGGAAATTGTGAAAGCTGCGAATTACGACCTAATCATTTTGGAAACATCTGGTATCGGACAAAGTGATACAGAAATTACAGAACACAGTGATATGAGTTTGTATGTGATGACACCAGAGTACGGTGCAGCAACACAATTAGAAAAAATTGACATGCTCGATTTTGCTGATATCATTGCTTTAAATAAGTTTGACAAACGTGGTGCATTGGATGCTTTGCGTGATGTTAAAAAACAATACAAACGCAACCATCAATTGTGGGATGTGGATGATGATGCAGTTCCTGTATATGGAACGATTGCATCGCAATTCAATGATCCTGGCATGAATAAATTGTACAAAGCAATTGTAAACATGCTTGCTGAAAAAACGGGTGCTGATTTAAAATCAAATTTTTCAGTTACGGATGAAATGAGTGAAAAAATCTATATCATTCCTCCTCACCGTACTCGTTATTTAGCTGAAATTGCAGAGAACAACCGTAATTACGACAAATGGACGAACGAACAAAAAGAGATTGCACAAAAATTATATTCTATCCGCAAGTCGATAGAAGCTTTAAATGAATCTAAAATTGACGATAAAGATAGAATCATTAAAGGCTTAGAAGAAACGTATGCTCAGATCGAATTATCATTCGATGGACACAACAAAAAAATTATTGAAGGTTGGGCTGATAAAGTTCAACAATACAAAAATGAATTTTTCATATTTAAGGTTCGTGATAAAGAAATCAAAATTCAAACTCATTACGAATCATTAGCACACACACAAGTTCCAAAAGTATCTACACCTCGATACGAAGCTTGGGGCGATATTTTAAAATGGAATTTACAAGAGAATGTTCCGGGAGAATTTCCATACACAGCAGGTGTATTCCCATTCAAGCGTGAAGGCGAAGACCCAACACGTATGTTTGCCGGAGAAGGCGGACCGGAACGTACCAACAGACGTTTCCACTATGTTAGTTTAGGAATGCCTGCACACCGCTTGAGTACAGCATTCGACAGTGTAACATTGTACGGACAAGATCCAAACATCCGTCCGGACATCTATGGTAAGATCGGTAACTCTGGTGTTTCCATTTGTTGTTTGGATGATGCTAAAAAATTGTACAGTGGATTTAATTTAGCAGATCCAAAAACATCGGTATCTATGACCATTAATGGTCCAGCAGCAATTCTAACTGGATTTTTCATGAATGCAGCCATTGATCAGCAATGCGAAATTTATATCAAGAAGAATGGATTAGAGGCAGAGATAGAAAAGAAAATCCAAGAAATCTACAAAAAGAAAGGTACTGCTCGTCCGAAATACCAAGGTGAATTACCAACAGGAAATGATGGTTTAGGGTTGATGTTATTAGGTGTAACTGGCGACCAGGTTTTACCAAAAGATGTTTACGAAAAAATTAAAACAGAAACCATTGCTGCTGTGCGTGGTACTGTTCAAGCAGATATTTTAAAGGAAGATCAAGCACAAAACACCTGTATTTTCTCCACTGAATTTGCATTGCGTTTAATGGGTGACATGCAAGATTATTTCATTCAGAAAAACATCCGCAACTTCTATTCAGTATCTATCTCGGGCTATCACATTGCCGAAGCAGGTGCAAATCCTATTACACAATTAGCATTAACATTATCAAATGGATTTACATACGTTGAATATTATGTCAGTCGCGGAATGGACATTAATAAATTTGCGCCAAACCTTTCGTTCTTCTTCAGCAATGGTATCGATCCGGAATATTCAGTGATCGGGCGTGTAGCGCGGAGAATATGGGCAAAAGCCATGAAATTAAAATACAATGCCAATGAGCGTTCGCAAATGTTGAAGTATCACATTCAAACATCAGGTCGTTCATTGCATGCACAAGAAATTGATTTCAATGATATCCGTACAACCTTACAAGCATTGTATGCAATTTATGACAACTGTAATTCATTACACACAAATGCTTATGATGAAGCCATTACCACTCCTACTGAAGAATCTGTTCGTAGAGCAATGGCTATTCAGTTGATCATTAACCGCGAGTTAGGATTGGCAAAAAATGAGAATCCATTACAAGGATCATTTATCATTGAAGAATTGACCGATCTTGTGGAAGAAGCAGTATTAGCTGAATTTGAGCGCATCACGGAACGTGGCGGTGTATTGGGTGCAATGGAAACCATGTATCAACGTGGAAAAATTCAAGAAGAAAGCTTGTATTATGAAACATTAAAACATACAGGTGAATTCCCGATCATTGGTGTGAACACCTTCTTATCATCAAAAGGTTCACCAACTGTATTGCCGAAAGAAGTGATTCGTGCAACAGATGAAGAAAAGAATTATCAGATCAGCATGTTGGCTGAACTTCAAAAAGGAAATGCTGATAAGTCGGGAGCATTATTAAGAGAGCTACAAACATTGGCAATTCAAAACAAGAACATTTTTGAAGGAATCATGGAAACCTCTAAATATTGTTCATTAGGACAGATCACCAATGCTTTGTTTGAAGTAGGTGGACAGTATAGACGAAACATGTAGTTCTTTAACCGCAGAGAAAAAGGAGAAGAAGAGAGAGCCGCAGAAAAAATGGAAGAAAATCAAATAACGGAGATTGTAATTGGGTGCGCAATAAAAGTTCATAAATCGCTTGGACCAGGACTACTTGAATCCGCTTATGAAGAATGTTTATTTTATGAACTATCAAAAACAAAACTTCAAGTAGAAAAACAAAAGCCATTGCCTTTGATTTATGAAGAAGTAAAATTAGAATGTGGATATAGAACAGATATTATTGTAGACAGTAAAGTTGTAATAGAAATAAAAGCTGTTGAGGCTCTAAATGATATACATTTAGCTCAAGTATTAACATATTTAAAGCTGTCTAAATGCAAGGTGGGTTTGTTAATTAACTTTAATGTATTAAAGCTAACTGATGGATTAAGAAGGGTTGTAAATAATTATTAACCTCCGCGTTTCTCTTTGAAAAATCTCAGCGAACTCTGCGTTAAAAAACTACCTAAGTGTTAAACCGCTGAGAAAAAGAGAGAAAAAAGAGAACCGCAGAGCAAATATAAAACACATAACAAAAAACAATTAAATAAAAAATCTCCGCGTTTCTCTGCGAACAATCTCAGTGTTCTCTGCGGTAAAAAAACAAAATAACACCATGAAATCAAACCACGAAATCGATTACAAAATTTTAGGAGAAGAGTTACAAGCAGTAGAAATTGAACTCGACCCAAATGAAACAGTAATAGCCGAAGCCGGCAACTTTATGATGATGGATGATGGCATCCGCATGGATACTATTTTTGGAGATGGTTCCAAGCAACAAAATGGTTTTATGGATAAATTATTCTCAGCAGGGAAACGTATGCTTGTAGGAGAAAGTTTATTCATGACTGCCTTTACCAATACAGGTAATTTTAAAAAGCGTATCACTTTTGCTTCGCCTTATCCGGGAAAAATAATTCCAATGGATTTAAGCCAAATGAATGGTAAAATAATTTGTCAGAAAGATGCCTTTTTATGTGCAGCCAAAGGTGTAAGCATAGGAATTGAGTTCCAGAAAAAACTCGGAACAGGTTTGTTTGGTGGTGAAGGATTTATCATGGAAAAATTAGAAGGGGATGGAATGGCCTTTGTACATTCTGGCGGAATGATTATTGAAAAAGAGCTAATGCCTGGCGAATTAATAAAAGTAGATACAGGTTGTATTGTAGCTTTTACACACAATGTGGATTATGACATTCAATTTGTTGGTGGCATCAGAAATACCATTTTTGGTGGTGAAGGTTTGTTTTTTGCAACCTTAAAAGGTCCGGGAAAGGTTTGGATACAATCCTTGCCTGTTAGTAGATTGGCAGGAAGATTAATGGCTTACTCAAAAGGTGGCAAAGAAGAAGGAAGTATTTTAGGAGGATTAGGAAGATTAATGGATGGAGATAATAATTAATTTATTATCTTGGTATAAAATTTTAAAAACGTATAAACTTTAACTATAAAATCATGAAAAAAATAATTTTAATGTTCGTTCTGTTTTTTGCAACTTTTGTAACTGTAAATGCACAAACAGCTGATGCTGAAACAAGAGCTACTAACCAAACTAAATTAATGACAGATAAATTGTCGTTAACAAATGAGCAAAAAGGGAAAATATTCACTATCAATGTTGAGAAAAACAAGCAAGTAGATGCTGCTAAAGCAAAATTTACAAACCATAAAGAATTTAAAGTGGAGCGTGAAAAAATCAATGAAGTAAGATACAAAGAGATTGAAGTTCTTTTAACTGCTGAGCAAAAAACAAAATGGGCTCAACTAAAAGAAGAAGCGAAACAAAAAAACAATGAAGATTCTAAATAAATAGACTTTAAATTTAAGTAGCGTTTAGGTAGAAATACTTAAACGCTTTTTTTTTACATGAAAATACCCTATATCAATATACATTCACATGTATCTAATGAAGAAAATAGCATTGTAATTAGTAATCGTTCAGAAGATTTTTCTCTCCCACTTTCTGAAGATGCTATTTATTCAATGGGTATTCATCCTTGGTATATAAACCAAGAAAGTATTGAAAAAGAACTTTCTTTATTAGCATTAAATGCTCGTAATAGTAATGTAATAGCAATTGGAGAGTGTGGTTTAGATAAGCTTTCGAGCGTTGACTTTGATTTGCAAAAAGACATTTTTATTGCTCAGGTAAAAATTGCTGAAGATTTGAATAAGCCACTAATCATTCATTGTGTAAAGGCTTTTGATGATTTAATCCGAATAAAAAAAGAAATAAAAATTTCTGTTCCAATAATCATTCACGGTTATAATAACAACGAGCAAATTCTGGAGCAATTAATAAAAAATGATTTTTACATTTCATTGGGGAAAGCTTTATTGGTAGATAATTCAAATGCTTCAACTGTAATTTCAAAAATACCTATTGAAAAATTATTTTTTGAAACAGATGATGCAGATGTGTCAATTAAAAGTATTTTTGAGCGTGCATCTGTTTTATTGATGCTTAATAAAGAGGAGTTAAAGAAAAAAATAGATGATAACTTTAAAAATGTATTTAAAAAATGAGTGATTTAAAGTGGCTTTCACGCACAGAATTATTGATAGGAAAAGAGAAGTTGATGAGGCTTCAAAATGCACATGTATTGGTTGTAGGCATGGGTGGTGTTGGTTCTTTTGCAGCTGAATTTATTTGTAGAAGTGGGGTGGGGGAAATGACAATCGTTGATGGTGATGTGGTGGATCCAAGTAATAGAAACAGGCAATTGCCTGCACTTTCTACCACACATGGCTTGCCCAAAGCGGACATCATGGCTGAACGTTTATTGGCAATTAATCCTGAATTAAAATTACATGTTGTGAAAGAGTTCATCACTCCTGAACGTGCTGTTCAGTTGCTTTCAAATAAATATGATTATGTAGTGGATGCAATTGATAGCATTACACCTAAAGTAACATTTATTAAAACAGCTTATGAACACAAAGTGCGTATTATAAGTTCAATGGGTGCAGGAGCAAAATTAGATCCTACGAAATTACAAGTAGTAGATATTTCAAAAACATACAACTGTCCTTTTGCACAATACGTGCGCAAACGATTAAAAGAGTTTGGTATAAAAAAAGGAATTAAAACTGTTTTTTCGCCAGAAGAACCTATAAAAGAATCCTTAATGCTGACAGATGGAAGTAATTTCAAAAAATCGGCATATGGAACCATTTCTTATTTGCCAGCAACATTTGGTAGTGTTTGTGCATCAGTAGTAATTAGAGATTTAATTGAAGGATAATGAACATACAACTTGAAACCGAACGACTTTATCTTCGTGAATTTACAATTGAGGATGCACAACTTTTAATTGATTTAAATTCGGATGAAGAGGTGACACGATACACAGGCGATGGCCCGGTGAAGGATTTGGAGGACGCAAAACGAATATTAACAGACATTATTTTTCCTCAATATAAAAATAAGATTGGTCGTTGGGCAGTACATTTAAAGTTGAATAATGAATTTATCGGTTGGTGTGGATTAAAACACATTGCTGGAGACAATGAAATAGATTTAGGCTATCGTTTTTTCAAAAAGGATTGGGGAAATGGCTATGCAACGGAGTCTGCAACAGCTGTACTTGATTATGGAACAAAGGTGTTGGGACTAAAAAATATTATTGCACGTGCTGCTAAAGAAAATGCAGCATCTATTCATGTACTAAAAAAAATAGGGATGACGTATTTAAAAGAAGATAGCTGTGCACATGATCCAGCAGAAGTGTATATCTATCTACCGAAATAGCAATTAAATAATTTCAAGTACTCTTTCGGGAGGTCGCCCTATTACTGCTTTTTTACCATTCACAATAATTGGTCGCTCAATTAAAATAGGATGTTCAGCTAAAATTTTAATCCATTCTTTTTCGCTGATGTTTTTGCCTTTGTAGTTTTTCTTGTAGATTTCTTCTCCTTTTCTAACAATTTCTTCTGCTTTTAGTCCAAGCAGTTTTAATAATTCTTGAATTTCTTTTTGAGAAGGAGGTGTTTTTAGGTATTCAACAATTTCAGCTTTAATTCCTTTTTCAGCAACAATGCTACATGCTTCTCTACTTTTAGTACAACGTACATTGTGATAAATTTTAACTGTTCCCATATTCCATTAAATAAGATTTTATAAAATCGTTTAATTCGCCATCCATTACAGCTTGTACATTTGATGTTTCATAGTCGGTACGTAAATCTTTCACTAATTTGTATGGATGAAAAACATAATTTCTAATTTGTGAGCCCCATTCAATTTTCTTTTTATTTCCTTCAATAGCTGCAATTGATTCACGTTTTTTTCGCATTTCAATTTCGAACAATTGCGATTTTAAAAGTTTAATTGCATTTTCTTTATTTTGTAATTGAGAGCGCGACTCTTGGTTTTTAATAATGATTCCAGAAGGCTTGTGATAAAGTCGAACAGCTGTTTCTACTTTATTTACATTTTGTCCTCCAGCACCGCCAGCACGAAATGTTTCAAATTCTAAATCAGCAGGATTTACTTCTACTTCAATTGTATCATCAATTAAAGGATAAACATATACAGAGGCAAATGAAGTATGTCGTTTTGCATTGGCATCAAATGGAGAAATACGTACTAAGCGGTGTACTCCATTTTCACCTTTTAAATAGCCAAAAGAAAATTCACCTTCAACTTCCATGGTAACGGATTTAATACCTGCTACATCACCTTCTTGATAGTCGACTTCTTTAATTTTGTAGCCATTTTTTTCGGCATACATTTTATACATTCGCATAAGCATGGCTGCCCAGTCGCAACTTTCAGTCCCACCGGCTCCTGCATTTATTTGAATAACAGCACTCAATACATCCTCAGGTCCACTGAGCATATTTTTAAATTCTGTTTCTTCTAATAGGTGGAGTGTTTTTTTGTACTGTTCTTCTACTTCTTGTTCGCTGGCTTCTCCTTGCTTGAAAAAATCATATAATAATTCCAAATCATCCATATTACTCTTTGTTTGAGTATAAGATGCTGTCCAATTTTTTTTGATTTTTGTTTGTTTAAGCAGTTCTTCTGCTTTTTTGGGATCATCCCAAAAGTTGGGTGCAAGGGCTTTTTCTTCTTCATCGGCTATCTCTCGCAATTTACGATCGATGTCAAAGATGCCCCCTCAGCGCTTCCGTGCGCTCTTTCAAGTCTTTAAGTTGGTCGCTTGTAATCATAGCACGAAAGTAATAATTATTACAATCCATCTGTAAATTACTTGTAATTTTGTTTAAATAAATTTAGACGATGGAAACAGTACAAATTAAAGTTGAAGGAATGACATGCGGTCATTGTCAAAAATCAGTTACTAAAATCATAACTGCTATACCTGGTGTAACATCTTGTGAGGTTTCATTGGAAAACGCAAATGCGATTGTGAATATTGATGAAACCAAAGTAACAAAAGCAGAAATTATACAATCAATTAATGATTCAGAAATTTATAAAGCAAGTGAATAATGAAGCAGTATAAAATTTATGTTGGTGGAAATTTTATTGAAACAGCCAATAAGCTGAATGTTGTAAACCCATTTACTCAGTCGGTTTTTGCAAGTACTTTTTATGCAAGTGAGCAGGAGTTGGAATTGGCAATTCAAAAAGGAATGGATGCTAGAGTTCAATTAAGTAATTTGTCTTCTTATGAGCGTTATTCACTATTAATGCAAATTGCAGATGAAATTAAAATCAATAAAATTTACTTAGCTGAAGTTTTAAGTCAAGAGTCGGCAAAGCCGATGAAATACGCCTTAGCTGAAATTGATAGAGCAGCACAAACTTTTATTGTAGCTGCTGAAGAAACAAAACGATTGCCGAAAGAATATATTTCACTCGACTGGACAGCTGCAGGAAAAGGGAAAGAAGGTTTGGTAAAACATTTTCCTATTGGATTAGTTGCTGGAATAGCTCCTTTTAATTTTCCTTTGAATTTAGCAGTGCATAAAATAGCTCCTGCTATTGCAAGTGCTTGTCCGATAATAGTAAAGCCTGCATCTTCAACTCCATTGTCAACGTTAGAGCTTGCTAAAATTATTGATAAAACAGATTTGCCCAAAGGTGCTCTATCTATATTGCCAATGAATCGTACTGTTGGGAACAAATTAGTAACTGATGAACGATTTAAATTACTTTCATTTACGGGTTCTCCTGAGGTTGGTTGGGAGATGAAAAAAAGTGCAGGAAAGAAAAAAGTAGTTTTAGAATTAGGAGGCAATGCTGCTGTTATTGTTACTCCATCTGCTAATATTGAATTAGCTGTTCAAAAATCTGTTGTAGGTGGCTTTGCGTATAGCGGACAAGTATGCATTCATGCACAGCGATTTTATGTGCATGAACTTGTTTTTGAAAAATTTAGTGTTGAATTAATTGAAGCAACAAAAAAATTAAAGTTTGGAAATCCTATTGATGCAGCTACAGATATTTCGATGATGATAGATGAAGAAAATGCAAAGCGTGTAGAGGAATGGGTGAAA
>Ga0268299_1004598_pt1 | contig 10519 bp, 9 predicted proteins | sample NOBtaG_FD_193484 | JGI IMG/M metagenome (GOLD analysis project Ga0268299, IMG submission 193484) | Activated sludge microbial communities from bioreactor in Nijmegen, Gelderland, Netherland - NOB reactor | ecosystem: Engineered > Bioreactor > Aerobic > Activated sludge | place: Netherlands... | reverse complement strand
CGTCTCGTTCGGAGAGCTCTGAGTCGCCCCGGCCGACGCGCGCGCCAGCAAACGCTCATGCACGCTCGCGGCTTCCTCCCAACGCTCGGCCCGCTCGTGGTGCCGCGCGAGCGCGCGCAGGCTGGCGCGTTGCGACACATCGGTATTGGGCGCGAGCGCCAGCGCGCGCTCAAGATGAACAGTCGCCTCGTCATTGCGCCCGACGATCGCGAGCGTGCGCGCCGCGGCGCGATGCAAGATCCGCTCGCTCGTGCTGCTCGGCCGGCTGGAGTTCCGGACAAGATCAAGGGCTTGCTCGTAGAGCCCTGCCGCCTCGACGTAGAGACCTTGCGCTTCAACCGCAGTCGCGAACTCCCGAACCGGGCGGTGCAACTGAGACGCGGGCGCGTTCGCGGTGATCAAGTCTTGCACGACGCTCATCCAAAATGGCGCTGCTTCTGCGTAGCGATATTGTCCAGACAGCAACTCCGCGTACTGCTCGAAGATATAGGCGCGGGTGCGAGGGCGGACGTTCGGCGCCGCGCGCACGATCGCGATTGCGCGTGTGAAGAGCGTTTCTGCTTGGGCCAAGTCTTGTGGCTCGCCGCGCCCGACATATTCGAGAGCAAGGGCGCTCACGGCATCGGCGGTATCGGGGTGGTTGGGCCCGGCTTCGGGAGCAGTCTCCACCACGGCGATCGCCTGCTGATACGTTCGAACAGAGTCTTCACGCCGCCCAGCTGAGCTCTGCGCCGCGGCAAGGTCGCGCAGCGCAAAGCTCACATCGAGGTATTCCGCCGCACTGTTCGCACGCGTCGCGGCGACATGCGCTTGCCACGCCTCGACAGCAGCGTCGAAACGCCCCTCGCCCTCCAGGACGCGCGCTAGTTGCGATGTGTGCACAGCCAGCGCCGCACTGTCGTTCGCGCGCGTCGCACTGGCGATCGCGTCGCGGATCAAGCTGTGTGTTTCCGGCGGCGGCTCGGCTTCGTCCATCAGGTGCGTGATCAGAGCGTCCCGTGCAGCGATGGTGTCGGCATGGTCACGGCCATTGGCGCGCTGCGCGGCGCGCAATGCGGCGCGGAGCGGGGCGCGCGCCGCTTCCAACTCGTTGTTCGCCGCCGCTGCTGTTGGCGCATCCGGCGCCCGCTGCGCGCTGCCGCTCGGCGCAACCGCAAGCAGCGCCCCAGCAAAAATCACCGTCGCTATCGTTCGCCACTTCCCCATGCGGAACCTTAGGTGCGACTGCGCCCCGCTTTCAAGCGCCGAGCACGCGCGCCTCATATCATGGTATAGGTCCGGCCTTGCCGCAGGCGGCGTAAGGTGAGGCGATGGGTGAGCCGGTCGTGCACATTATCGACGACGACGCCTCCTTGCGCGGCGCGCTCGATAGCCTCTTCCGCTCGACGGGGCAGGCGACACGGCTTTACGACTCGGTCGCCGCCTTCATGGAGGCGCCGCGTGACGATGCGCCCGGCTGCCTAGTGCTCGATGTGCGCATGCCGGGGATGAGCGGGCTCGATTTTCAGCACAAGCTCGAAGAGCTCGGCGTTCGGCTGCCCGTGGTCTTCATGACCGGGCACGGCGATATCCCGATGAGCGTGCGGGCCATGAAGGCTGGCGCGGTCGATTTTCTTGCCAAGCCTTTCCGCGATCAGGAAATGCTCGACGCTGTCGCAGCCGCGCTTGCACAAGATCGCGCCCGGCGCGCCGAGGGCGGCAAGCTGGACGCGCTCAAAAGCGCTTACGCCACCTTGTCTCCGCGCGAGCGGCAGGTGATGGCGCTGGTCGCGGCGGGCAAGATGAACAAGCAGGTCGCCGGCGATCTCTCGCTGAGCGAGATCACGGTGAAAATCCACCGCGGCGCGGCGATGCGGAAGATGGGCGCGAAGACGCTGGCCGACCTCGTCCGCATGGCCGAGGCGCTGGACGTGCGCCCGCCCGGCTAGCACTGCAGTTTCATACCTGCGTATGATTTCATCACGGCGCGCCGGGGCCGACATTCGCGCCGTGGCGGAAGACACCCTGATCTCCATCATCGACGATGATGAATCCCTGCGCGCGGCCCTCGTCGGGCTGGTGCGCTCATTGGGTTATGGCGCCACTGGCTTTGCTTGCGCTGAGGATTTTTTGGCCGCGGGCGCGGCGGGCCTCAGCGCCGCGATTGTCACCGACATCCAGATGCCCGGCCTTTCCGGAATCGATCTCAAAGAACGCCTCACGGCCGATGGCTGCGGCGCGCCCGTGATTATGATCACGGCGCGCTCGGAGCCTGGCCTCAGGGAGCGCGCGCTCGCCAGCGGCGCGCTCTGCGTCTTGAAGAAGCCATTCGCCGCCGAAGCCCTGATCGATTGCTTGGAGCGCGCGCTGGGCAAGTAGAGAAGGGTGCGTTACGGGCTTGAGCATGAGCAGCGGCGATCACCCAGGGCAGAGCGCGGAAGAAGCGCTGCGCGAGAGCGAGTATCGCTATCGCAATCTCTTTCAGGCGATGGCCGCCTCGTTCTGGGAGCTCGATTTCACGCCTGTCGGCGCCATGCTGCGTACATTGCGCAAGCAAGGCGTGAACGACTACGCAGCCTACTTCGCCGAAAATCCCGCCTTCGTGCGCGAGATGATGCGCGTGACGCGCGTGATCGATGTCAACGATCAGACCGTCGCTCTGTTCGGGCGGGGCGACAAAGCCGAGCTGCTCCAGGCGCTTGATGTCTATTGGCCCGAGGAAAGCAACCACGTTTACGCCGCGAGCGTGCTTGCCGCCGTCAGCGGCGCGCCGAGCTACGCGACCGAGACGAGGCTGCGCAAGCTCGATGGCGCAGTGTTCGACGCGCTCTTCACCGCGTGCTTTGCGCCAGAGGCGGTCGCGGCCGGCAAGCTGTTGATCGGCGTGATCGACATTTCCGAGCGCGTGCGCGCCCAAGGCATGCTGCGCCAGGTGCAAGCCGAGTTCGCCCACGCCGCGCGCGTCTCGATGCTGGGCGAACTGACGGCCTCGATCGCCCACGAGGTCAATCAGCCGCTCGCCGCCATCGCCACCAATGCGTCCGCCGGCCTTCGCTGGCTCGATCGGCCCGAGCCAGACGTGAAGGAGGTGCGCGCGCTCACGGAGCGCATCATCGCTGACGCGCAGCGCGCCGCCGATATTATCGCGCGCGTACGTGCAATGGCGGGCCACCGCGCGCCCGAGCCCGCGCCGCTCGCGATCAATGGCGTGATCGAAGAGGCGATGCAGTTTCTTGCGCACGAGATGCAGGGCCAGAGCGTGGCGCCCAGGCTGGAGCTCGCCCGTGACTTGCCGCTCGTGCTCACCGATCGCACGCAATTGCAGCAGGTGGTGGTAAATCTTGCCGTCAACGCCTTGCAGGCGATGGCGCAAACGCCGCCCAGTGCGCGGCGCTTGACGGTTCGGACACATTTCAATGACGGCGCCGTATTGGTAACGATCGAAGATTCCGGCCCAGGGCTCGATGCAGCGCAACAACAGCGCGTGTTCGAAAGCTTCTTCACGACCAAAGCCAACGGCATGGGCATGGGCCTGCCGATCTGCCGCTCGATCCTCGAAAGCTACGGCGGCGCCATTTCCGCAAGCAACGCCGCAGAAGGCGGCGCCGTGTTTGTGTTCACGCTGCCCGCCGCCCGCTGAGCGCGCATATACACGTGTATTAGAGCGTTAGCCCTATGTAGAATGGTGAACGGGCCGGGCGGGGCGCAATCTCTCTTCATCGAATGAAGGAGAGCACGCAATGACCAAGACCATCGTTCTCGTCCACGGTGCGTGGCTCAATTCCAAAGCATGGGAACTCTGGAAGAGCCGCTACGAAGCCAAAGGTTACACCGTCATCACGCCCGATTGGCCCGGCGATCAGGGCGATCCCGTCGACCTCAAAGCGCATCCGCGCAAAGAGCTCACGAAGTACGGCCCGAAGGAAATTGTCGCGCATTATGAGCGCATCATCCGCGCGCTGCCGGAAAGCCCGATCATCATCGGCCATTCGGCGGGCGGCGTGTGGACGCAGCATCTGCTCGATCGCGGTCTCGGCGTCGCGGGCGTTGCGATCGATCCGGCGCCAACGCCGGGCGTGGAGCTCGCACTCGACGCTGCAATCTCGGCGCTGCCCGTGCTTGGCGATCCCTTCAGCGGCGGCAAGGTCGTGTCAATGACCAAAACATTCTTCATTGAACGCTTCGCAAACGGCCTGCCGCGCGATCAAGTCGATGCGCACTTTGAACGCTACATCGTGCCGACCGCCGGCAAAGTGTACTGGGACGGCGTCACCGCCGGCGGCGCCGGCGCCATCAAGTGGAACAGCAAGACGCGCGCGCCGCTTTTGCTGATCGGCGGCGGCATCGATCTCATCGCGCCCGCGAGCATGACGAAGGCGATCTTCAACAAGCAGAAGCGCGCCGCCTCTGTCACTGACCTGCACGTCTTCGAAGATCGTTCGCACTATCTGTGCGCTGAGCCGGGTTGGGAAGAGGTCGCCGATCTCGCGCTCTCCTGGGCCGAGCGCAACCAGCGCGCGCCCAATGTCACGCAGCTCCGGAACCAAGCCGCGTAACTGCAGCGTTCACCGAAGGAGGCGGGGCGATGCGCACCGAGGACGATGTGACTTACCTCGCCTTCAAAGTCCGCGTGACGGCGCCCAACGGCGCGGTCGCGGAAGGGGCGGGCGTCGCGATTGAAGGGCGCATCGATCCCGGTCGCGTGCGCCAAACCATCATCGATCTGGTCCGCACCGCTGCGGGCCACTGGGAAATGGCCTCGAGCGAGGCAGGCTAACAGGAGGCGATCATGCCTTACGTCACAACCAAAGACGGCGCCGAGATCTTCTACAAGGATTGGGGCCCACGCGATGCGCAGCCGATCGTGTTCCACCACGGCTGGCCGCTCAGCGCCGATGATTGGGACAGCCAGATGCTGTTCTTCCTGCATCGCGGCTACCGCGTCATTGCGCATGACCGGCGCGGCCACGGCCGCTCGTCGCAAACCAGCGGCGGCCACGAGATGGATACGTATGCGGCCGATGTCGCCGCGCTCACCGATGCGCTCGATCTGAAGAACGCAGTGCATATCGGCCACTCCACGGGCGGTGGAGAGGTCACGCGCTATGTCGCGCGCGCAAAGCCGGGGCGCGTGAGCAAGGCCGTGCTCGTCGGCGCCGTGCCGCCGATCATGGTGAAGTCCGCGAAGAATCCGGGCGGCTTGCCGATCGACGTGTTCGATGGCTTGCGCGCCTCGCTCGTCGCTAACCGCGCGCAGTTCTTTATCGATGTGCCGGCGGGCCCGTTCTACGGCTTCAATCGCGATGGCGCGAAGGTCTCTCAAGGACTGATCGATAATTGGTGGCGCCAAGGCATGATGGGCGCGGCCAACGCGCACTACGAATGCATCAAAGCGTTCTCCGAGACGGACTTCACAGAAGACCTGAAGCAGATCGCGGTCCCCACCTTCGTCGCGCACGGCAAGGACGATCAGGTCGTGCCCTACGATGATTCCGCGCCGCTGGCGGCGAAGCTGCTGAAGAAGGGCGTGCTCAAAGCGTATCCGGGCCTGCCGCACGGCCTCCTCGCCACGCATCCGGACATCATCAACCCCGATCTTCTCGCCTTCGTCGAAGGCAAGAAGATCGAAGGCGCTGATTGAGGCGAGAGACTGACGATCGCGCTTCACTGAGCAGGCCGAACAGGTTGGGGTCCCGATTGCGCCGAGCCCGGGCGCCGCCCATGCGATTTCAGGGTCGCCTGTGCCTGCGCCGTTTCCTGAGCCGCGCCGTCGCTTTGCAATTGTCTCCGCGCCGCGCGCTGCTAGTCTTTTAGGCATGGCTGCACGCACGCTCATCGCCTTCAACACCGCGACCGCGAGCGAGAACAAGATTCACGCCGATGACGTCGCGTCCAAGTTCGGCTTCACGGGCGGCCTCGTGCCCGGCGTCGATGTGTTCGCCTATCTTGCGCAGGCGCCCGCCGCCCGCTGGGGCCGGGCCTGGCTGAGCGAAGGCGCGATCGCCGCACGCTTCCTCAAGCCCGTCTACGATGGCGATGAAACGCGCATCGAAGAAACCGAAGAGGGCGCGGGCCGCATCGCGCTCAGCGCGCACGCGCGCGGCGATCTTTGCGCCACCGGCCACGCCCTGCGCGCCGCACCCGCCGCGGACGTATCCGAACTCGCCGCCGGCGTGTTGCCGCCGCGCGATGCGCGCCCGAAAGCGTCGCGCGAAAGCCTTCCCATCGGCAAAGCGCTCGGCCCGCTTACTGAAACTTATTGGGCCGATGTGGGGCGCGCACATCTTGAAGCCACGCGCGCCGATCCCGCGCTCTATGACGATGGCGATATCGCCAATCCCGCCTACCTGCTGCGGCGCGCCAATTACGTGCTGGCGCAGAACGTCCGCCTCGGGCCCTGGATCCACGTCGAGAGCGACGCGCGCCTGCATGGCCTCGTGCAGGACGGCGATCCGTTTGAAACGCGCGCCGAGGTCCGCGCCAACGAAGAGAGCAAGGGCCACCTGATCGTGACGCTCGCGTTCACGATCACGGCGCGCGGCAAGCTGGCGATGAGCGGCAAGCATGTCGCGATTTATGAGCCGCGGCAGGTCCGCGAACGGGGCTAAGCGTGACCACAGAAACAAAATCTCCCGCGCTCGCGCGGAGCCCGTTTGCCCTCGCCCTCGGCGCGGTGCTCCTCGTTGCATTGTGCCTGCTGCTCTCGCTGCCGCAGATCGAAGCGCCGCGCACGCCGGCGGGCACGCCGTGGCGCGCGGAAACGGGCGCCGCGATCATCGCCGATATCGTGGGCGATGGCGCGCCGCACCCAACGGGCTCCGCCGCCAACGATGCCGTGCGCGCCCGCATCGTGGCGCGCTTGCGCGCAGCAGGCTACGCGCCGGTCGAGAGCCAGCTTTTCCAGTGCTTCTCGCGCCGCCGGGGCTCGGGGTGCACGCAGCTCACCAACATCGTCGCCGTGCGGGAGGGCGCCAGCGCCAAGGCGCCCGCCATCCTCGCCACCGCGCATTATGACAGCGTTCCGGCTGGCCCAGGCGTCGCCGATGACCTCGCCGGCACGGCCGTGATGCTTGGCCTTGCCGAACATCTTGCAACCGCGCCGCCCTCACGGAACGCAATCGTCTTCCTCTTCACGGATGCGGAAGAGACCGGCCTCCGGGGCGCGGCCGCTTTCGCGCAGAACGATCCGCTGATGTCGCGCATCGGCGTTGCGATCAACGTCGAAGCGCGCGGCGTGAGCGGGCCGAGCATGCTGTTCGAAACCGGCCCGGGGAACGCCAACCTCGTTAGGTTTTACGCGCAGCACGTGCGCAACAAGATTGCGGATTCGCTGAGCTTCGAAGTCTACAAGATCCTGCCGAACGATACCGATTTCAGCGTCTACAGCCTCGCGGGTCTCAACGGCTACAATTTCGCCTTCACCGGCTCAGCCTCGCTCTACCATTCGCTGCGCGACGATCTCGATCACCTCGATCGCAACAGCCTCCAGCATCATGGCGACAACGTCTTCGCGCTCGCGCCAGCTCTTGCCGATGCAGACCTTGCCGCGCTCCAAACAACCAGCAACGCATCCTACACCGTGTTTCCCTGGGGCCTCTCGGTGTGGCCCTCGGAATGGAACGCGCCGCTTGCCGCGCTTGCGCTCATCGCGCTGATCGCCGCGGCTGTGTTGGCGCGGCGCGGGCTCACGTGGCGCGCGTGGGCGTGGAGCCTTGCGCCGCTCATCTTGGCGCCGGCCGCGCTCTTCGCGCTTGGCTGGCTCGCAACTTATCCGCTCGCGATCTGGCCAGGCGCACAGAGCATTGATCACCCGGCGCCGTGGCCGGGCCGTTTGGCGTTGCTGGCGCTGGCGTTCGTCGCGGCGTTCGGGCTTGGCCGCCTGTTCGCGGGGCGCGGCGATTGGCGCGCGCACTTCTTCACCGCGTGGTTCGCGCTCGCAGGCCTTTCGCTCACGATCGCGATCCTCGCGCCGGGCGCCGCGGCATCGCTGCTCTTTCCGGCGCTGCTCGCGGGTCTCACCGCGCTGGCGGGTCAACTTTGGCGCAACATGCTACGGCCCGCGGCGCTCATCGGGCTCGCGGCCATCGCGTATTTCTGGGTTGGGCTGTTCGTCTCGCTCGAAGTGGTGCTCGGCTTTCCTGAAAGCGCCGCGCGCGCGCTGATGCTCGCGCCGCTCGTCTGGGTGCTCACGCCGCTTGCGATCGCCGCCGCTGCGCCCGCGCGCCGCGCCGGCACGATTGCGCTCGCTGCATTCATCGCGGGCGGCGCGGTCTCGGCGGCATTCGCCGCCGCCGCGCCTGCTTACACCGCCGATCGCCCCCGCGGCGTGAACGTCGAATATTATCAGGCGCCCGAGGCTGAGCCGCACTGGATCGCGCACTTCATGGGCCCGCCGGACCGCGCCTATCTCGCCGCGAACGATATCGCCACAACGCCGCAACCGTATGACCGTTACGGCGTCGCAGCCGCGCAGCGTTACGCGCGCGCCGCAACGCCACTCGATCTTGCGCCGCCCACGTTCGAGCGAACCAACGTGTCGATCGCAAATGGCGAGCGTGCGATCTCGGGTGTCGTCCGCGCAGGGCGCGGTGGCGTATTGCGCGTCGCGGTCGCGGAAAACAGCGGCGTGCTCTGGCTGCGCGCCGAAGGGCAGGAGGTCTGGTCGCGTGAACGCGTCGCTGGCGGCGCGCGCACCATCGCCACGTTCGTGGGCCTCGGCGAACGGCCGGTGGCGATCGAGATCGCTTTCGAGGCCCAGCGCCCCGCGCCCACGTTCTGGCTCAGCGAGCGCAGCGCGCTGCCGGATACGGAAGAAGCGCGCGCGCTCACCGGCTCACGCCCGCCCGAGGCCGCCCCGATCCACGATGGTGATGGCGCCCTCGTCGTCACGCGCATCACGCCCTAGCGCGCTGCGTGCTATCGTCGTCCAGTGGGGGGAGATTCGATGCGTGAGATCGCCATCGCGCTGGCCGGCATTGTCGTGCTGCTGCTGGCGGCGTTCCTGTTGTCGTCGAACAAGCGGCGCATCCGGCTTCGTGTCGTGCTGCCTGCGTTCGCGCTGCAAGCGGCGATCGCCGCGTTCGTGCTCTACACGCCTGTCGGCCGGGCCGCGACGGCGAATGTCGCACGTGGCGTTGAAGCGCTGCTGGGCTATTCGCGCGCCGGCATCGAAACCGTGTTCGGCGGGCTGACAGAGGTAAACGGCGTCGCCAGTTTTGCGATCAACATTCTGCCCATCATCATCTTCTTTTCCGCGCTCGTTTCGGTACTCTACTTTTTCGGGATCATGCAGCTGATCGTCCGTTTCGTGGGCGGCTTCCTGCAGCGCGTGCTCGGCGTCGATCGCGTCGAAGCGCTCTACGCGGCGGCGAATATTCTCGTTGGCCAGTCGGAATCGCCGCTCGTCGTGCGCGGCTATCTCAAACGCCTCACCGATCCGCAGATCTTCGCGCTGATGGTCACCGGCATGGCGGGCGTCGCGGGTTCGATCCTCGCCGCCTACGCGCAGATGGGCGTGCGCATCGAATATCTGCTCGCCGCCGCGTTCATGTCTGCGCCCGGCGGCTTGCTGATGGCGAAGATCGTGATGCCCGATGAAGCGCGCGCCGAAGATGCGCCGCCGCCGGACGCCGAGCCGGAGGAGGAGCGGCCTGACAATCTCATCATGGCGATCTTTCAGGGCGCCGAAGATGGCGTGAAGCTCGCCGTCGCGGTCGCCGCGATGCTGGTCGTTTTCGTGGCGCTGATTGCGCTCTGCAATGGCGTGCTCGGCGGCGTCGCGGGATTGTTCGGCTACCCCGATCTCACCTTTCAGCGCATCCTCGGTTGGATCTTCGGGCCGGTGATGTTCTTGCTGAACGTGCCGTGGAGCGAAGCATTCATCGCGGGCGAGCTCTTTGGGCAGAAGGTCATCCTCAACGAGTTTATCGCCTATCTCGATTTCGGGCGCCTGCAAGCCCAGCTCAGCCCGCACACGCAGGCCGTTACGACGTTCGCGCTTTGCGGCTTCGCGAATATCAGCTCGATTGCGATACAGATGGGCGTGCTCGGCGGCCTTGCGCCCGAACGCCGCCCGCTGATCGCGCGCCTCGGCCCGCGCGCCGTGATCGCGGCGTCGCTCGCAAACCTGATGAGCGCCGCGTTGGCAGGCCTGATGCTGACGATTGCTGGCGGCTAACGCTTCAAGCCAATGGCAGCGAGGCGTTCGTCCAGAAACTCGCCGGCCGTGATGTCCGCGAACTTCTTGCCCGCGCCGACGCAAGAGGGCAGCACGTCGAGCCGCGTGGCGCGCGTTGGGTGCATGAAGAACGGCATCGAATAGCGGCTGACGTTCGGCCCAGCGGGATTGACGACGCGATGCGTCGTCGCCGGGATCACGCCGTTCGTCATCCGCGCCAGCATGTCGCCGGAATCGACGATGAGATTCGTTGGCTCGGTCTCTACCGGCAGCCACGTCCCATCGCGATCGAGCAGCTCAAGTCCCGCGCCCTTCGCCGCCACCATGATCGTGAGAAAGTTGATGTCCTCATGCGCCGCCGAA
>Ga0268299_1004597_pt1 | contig 10519 bp, 8 predicted proteins | sample NOBtaG_FD_193484 | JGI IMG/M metagenome (GOLD analysis project Ga0268299, IMG submission 193484) | Activated sludge microbial communities from bioreactor in Nijmegen, Gelderland, Netherland - NOB reactor | ecosystem: Engineered > Bioreactor > Aerobic > Activated sludge | place: Netherlands... | reverse complement strand
AAAAAGGACCTAATTGCTTTGTTTGAAAAGGAAGGATTGTATTTAAAATCAAATGAAGCCACTCCAACCGTAAATCAAATATTCTATTTTGAAAAACATTCATGAGGAAAGTAGCCTTAATTGATCCCTCACTAAATGCAAATAATAATTTAACTGCCAATAATATCGGGGATGAGATTATTTTTAATGCCATTCACAATAATTTCTTAAAACAAATCGGCAGTATAGAGCTACATCGCTTTACGGCACACCGGTCATTACGTGAAGAGGAGATGGATCAGATTAATTCCTGTGACTTATCTTTTTTCGGTGGTACCAATATAGTTTCCGTTGACATTTGTCATGACTCCCGGTGGATTCCAAATCCAAAAAGATTTTTTTACTTAGATCCTGGTGTAAAAAATTTGGTGCTTTTAGGTGTTGGTATGAATCGTTATACAAACGTTAGAACCAGTTTTGCCTGTAATCTTAGAACCAAATTCTTTTACAAAAATGTTTTGTCGAAAAAATACCATCAATCTGTTCGAGACCTCCATACATTTGAGATGCTCAAAAAAAATGGCATCAAAAAAGTTTTATTCACTGGTTGCCCTACCCTGTGGAGTCTTGATCATGGAATGAATTTTAATTTAGGAGCAAAAATTAACAAGTGTTGTTTTGCGCTTACAGATTACGATCAGAACCCTGAACGTGATAATAGTCTGATAACTCTTTTACTTCAAAATTTTGATGAGTTAGTTTATTTTCCTCAGGGTTCAAATGACCTGGCTTATTTACATTCGCTTGAGTGCTTTGCTAAAAATTCAGCTAGAATTAAAGTTTTACCAAGAAAGCTAACAGCACTTGAAGAGGGAATAAGGAAAGAGGATTTTGTCTACGTTGGTAACAGGCTGCACCTGGGGATTTTATTTTTGAATAAAGGTGTTAAATCGATCATCATAGGAATTGACAATAGGGCAATAGAAATGAAGAAATCGTTGAATGTACCGGTCTTATTGCCTTCTGAATTTGGGTTGATCAATAACTGGGTTAATCAGCAGCAAGTTTTTGATCCATTGCAATTACCCGTTGAAAATATTAAAAGGTGGAAGGAGCAATTTGTCTGATTTCTTAACATGAGCTAAGGAAGTGGTCAGGATTTAATATTACTTGATGAATATACTTTTTTGCATACCTAAGTTAGAAATTGGAGGGGCCGAGGTTTTTATCGTCCGTTTAGTTTTAAAGCTTAAAGAATTCGGGCATACCTGCTATGTGCTGGAGACCAATGAAAATGCAGCGGAACAAAATATATTAAAATCTCAGTTAACGGATAAAGTAAAAGTTCTAAGCATAGGTCCGAAAATCTTATATCGGATTGCAGATAAACTGGACCGGGAAACGAAATTGAACAAATTCAAACCCTTACTTACCAGATACTATATCAAGAAGTATTTAAAAAAGTATAAAATAAACATATTAAATACCCATGTTTTTGCTGCAGATAATCGTGTTATAACAAGCCTGAAGAATAATGTAGTCCCCATTGTTATTACCATGCATGGTTGTTATGAGAGAAAAGATATCAACAAACAAAAAGCTATTCAACTACTGGAAAGGGCCGATGGGATAATTTACGTGGCTGAGAAAAACGTTAAAATAATAGAAGATAATAAGCTCGCGTTGAATGATACGTTCATAAAAAAAATCTACAACGGTTATACTCAGGAATTAAAAGATTCTGAGAAGTTTAGTCGGGCATCCATTAAATGCGACAATGACACTTTCATTTTTATCTTGGTGGCAAGGGGTGCCCAGGAAAAAGGATGGGAAATTGCAATGAATGCCTTTTGCAAACTTAATATTGCATATTCAAATAGTAAGCTTCTGTTTGTTGGAGACAGCGAGTACCTGCAACAATTAAAAAAACAGAACACAAATGAAAATGTCCTATTCCTTGGTTCGACCATTACTCCACAAGTTTTCATGCAACTTGCTAACGTGGGTCTACTCCCTACATATTATGAAAGTGAAAGCTTACCCAATTCAGTTACCGAATATCTTTATAATCAACTACCGGTAATTGCCACTGATGTAGGTGAGATAAGAAATATGATAAGACATCAGGATTTTTCCGCGGGAATATTACTGGAAAGTGCCTCAGAAGAAAAACTTTTTGATGCTATGAAAGTTTATCTGACCGATGTCCATATGTATGAAAATCATAAAAAGCTCACCAGTAAGGCGGTAGAAAAATTTAATATGGATTTTTGCGCCTCATCTTATATTGAAATGTTTAACAACATTTTAGAAGCAACATCGAGAAACAATACTCCGAAGTAAAAGCCCCGGATTGAGTCGAATTTAAAATCCCAAAAAAGGATTTACTCATCAAGCAATGTCGGCAAAATACATTTCCGTTCGCTTGAAATAGAAGATTCCAATAACAAATAATACAACACTGGAGGTGATACTGATGAGTAAAAGTTGATGATCCGTTTGAAATTCAATTAACGGTAGACGAAAAAAAGTAATTGCTGAATACATCGGATTAAGTGCCAATACATACTTTGCCCAATATTGATTTTGAAGCATACTCACCGGATAAATCACAGGGGTTAAAAAAAGCAACGCCTGAATTAAAAATGGAATAATATACCGGAAGTCCCGGTACTTAACGGTAAGTGCTGAAAGACCTGCTCCAAAACCTATTGTACCTATGAACGTCAGTAAAATTGCTACCGGCCAACAATAAACCAGTTCAGTGAAATTAACCGGAATCTGGAAATACAAGAGCATAACGATAAACACACTCAGGCTCAACACGAAATCAAACAAGGCGCTGATGACAGCAGAAACCGGAATGATCAGGCGGGGGAAATATACTTTTTTGATAATGTGTGAGTTGCTCACCATACTATTGCCCGCATTCGCTACTCCCGAAGAAAAAATGTTCCAAAGAAGCAATCCGGAAAATGCAAAAACAGAATAAGGCAAACCCTCAGAAGGCAGGTGAAGTGCCCTGTTAAAGAAAAACGTAAAAATTAAGACTAGGAATATAGGCTGTAGAATAGCCCACAAAAATCCCAGCACCGTTTGTTTGTACTTAACTTTAATGTCGCGCCAGGTGAAAAAATAGAAGAGTTCGCGAAAATGCCAAAGCTCTTTCCAATTTACCAGCTTGTTTCCGGTTGGCTCAATAACCTCATAATGACGGGTCGTTTCTTCCAAAGGTGCTGTTTCTTCCATGGGCAAAATCGAAGCAATTTACAGCTATCAACGGGAACTAGCAGTCCATTTATTCATTTTTTAATTCTTTCATAGATATTTGGGTAATGAAAATTCTTTTCCTGGTTCCCTATCCTTCTGATGAGGCCCCCTCCCAACGCTTCCGGTTCGAACAATATTATCCCCTCCTCATTGAAAACGGGCATACCTTTGTTACACAGTCGTTTTTGTCATTGTCTGACTGGAGAAATCTGTATGCTCCCGGAAACGCATTTTCAAAAGTGATGGCGGTTCTTTCCGGATTCATCAGGAGATTGTTCATGCTTACAACATTGGGGAGGTATGATTTTGTTTTCATTCATCGTGAAGTTACTCCGGCAGGTTCGCCAATATTCGAGTGGATCATCTATAAAGTTTTTCAAAAAAAAATCATCTACGATTTTGACGATGCGATTTGGCTTACGGACAAAACATCAGAAAATTTTTTTCAGCGAGTTTTACGATGGAGAAGCAAAGTTTCTTCCACCTGCAAATGGAGTTACAAAGTGAGTTGCGGAAATAGTTATCTGGCCGCTTATGCAGGCCAGTTCAATCAACAGGTGATTGTTAACCCCACCACCATTGATACGGTTCATACTCACAACCCTTCGTTGGTTAAAAGTTATCTTAACCATCAACCCCTCACGATTGGCTGGACTGGATCGCATTCAACATTAAAATATCTGACAGAGGCAGAACAGGCGCTTCAACAATTGGAGAAAAAATATTCGATCAGATTCATCGTTATAGCCGATCAAAAACCAGAAATGAATTTGAAGTCTCTTGACTTTATTCCCTGGAGTAAAGAATCTGAAATCAGTGATCTGTCAAAAATCAACATCGGCATCATGCCCTTACCCGATGATGATTGGTCGAAGGGGAAGTGTGGATTCAAAGCTTTGCAATACATGGCGCTTGAAATTCCAACCATTGCATCGCCTGTTGGAGTGAATACAATCATTATCGATCATGGCAAGAATGGGTTTCTATGTTCAAGCAGAGAAGAATGGGTCTCAGCTTTGGAAACGCTCATTCAGGATGAAGCTTTACGAAAGAGTTTTGGAAAAAACGGAAGACAAAAAATAATTGATCAGTTTTCGGTGACCTCCAATGCTTCTACCTTTCTTTCCTTATTCCAATAATGGTACAATAGGCCAAGGGCAGTCAGGTAATAAGGAAGTAACAGAATTTTATAGCGCGCCAAGGTTCCAAAGTTATACGTAGAAATACCCACACCAAAAGCAAATAGGAGTGCAAACACCACGCAAAAGATAATTTCCGCATGGACGTGCCTGATAAACCCCAGGCGAATCTTGAAAAGAACAAACAACGTTAACATCAAGGTCATCAAACTTTCCAATGCCGTGAAAGCCATCAGTGGATTACGAACTTCCCACACGTAAGGACGAAATAATGAAACATTTATGGCCTGGGGTGCGAGTTTTAGCATGGTTCCCATGGTTCCGTCAAGTTCACCTAGCGAATACCCCGATCCTCCTTCTTTTCCCCAGCCATAACGAATATCATACGCGGTGATTTTAGCGGTTTCAGCAATTTTGTCAAGTGAATACTTTGTGTCATCCTTTGTTACACGATTTACCGTATAGTAAGAAGCAGCTATACAAAAAATGACAAAGAAAGGGATCAACAATATTCTCAACACGGTAGAACCAACCTTCAAAAAGAAAGCGGAGGTAACCCACACAAACGCCCCTGCCAAAAAACTGATTAAAACATATTTCTTAATAGAGTACACGCAGTAAAGCGAAAACATCATGAGCAAGAAATAACCGAGATGAATTTTTTTATCAATAATCTTTGAAAGGCAGTAGGTAGCCATCCCAATGAATGCAACTGTCAGGGTATCTTTCAGAATACCCGAGCCCCAGAAAATAATGGAGGGAACAAACAGACAACTGATCGCCAGTAACTTTACAGCTCCACGGTGTCTCTCATAAAAAGCTAGGAACATCATCCATCCTCCGGCAAACGCCAACACACTGAATAATACTGCCGTTGCACTGTAGGATGAGAATGTAATCAAATCAAACACAGCGGCTATGCGAATTACAAAGTACGAATGTGGATCGCGGTAGTACCAGATTTTCTCTGCATAGTTCCAATAACCCGGGCCGTATTGCCCTTCTGCGAAAAGTAACCTAAACCCGGTTGCGGGCGATTCTATAAACGCTTCCCATATATGCCTGCTGCCATGGGTATGGTAATTAAACGTATCACCTCCGTTGTAATAAAACTGGTAAATGAAACCCAGTGCAAGGGCTCCAATGATCCTTGCTGTTAATGCAGGAAGAAAATATTTGCGATTAATTTCGTCTGTAACGTGCGGCCGGATTATATATGCTGCCGCATAAACGAGGAAAATAACAATTGGCGTTACGATTAAGTCCCGGGGCTCCACACGCTAAAGGTATTATTTCTTTTGCAGCCAAACGGCTAATTGCATTCCAGTATTCGTCCTCCTCATAATCCATGATAAAAACGAATGTGTGATGGTCGGGAATGGCGCGGTCGAACAAACATAATATTGATGGAATTTGATCGTATAGTTTTTTGAGCTTTTTGCATGCTCCTTAAAGGATTTTAAATCAAACTCATACAGGTGATAGGGTTCATGCATGGGGCTTATGTTGGTTACATAGTTTGTGCCAACCATGCGATAGTAGAGGTTGATTAATTTAGCCAGCAAATGGCGGGAAGATGGTATTTCAATATGAATAATTCCACCCGGTTTCAACCATTTAATTGCTTTTTCAATGCTTTTGGCCGGATCATATAGGTGTTCCAACGCGGCACCAAAGGTTATAAAATCAAAATAGTTTTCTTCAAAGTTTGTTGTTTCTATAACTCCCCGTGTAAGTCTCGCGGGATCAATCTTCATTTTTTCAAGCGCCATCTTGTGAAACGATTCTGAGGCTTCAAATCCATAGGCATCAAACCCTGCATTCGTCAAAGAGATCATGCATTTACCAAGGCCCGCTCCAACATCCAATGCTTTCATTCCTGGTTTTACATCCATCAATTTTTTTAGTTGTTCAATCTCCTGTTTGAAATAACCGGAGTCATATTGAAAATATTCCGGTTTCCAATAATCCTCAGCAGGGATTCCGTAGTGATCCTGAATATCGAACGGAACAGGTTGAGGATTAGCATAAATCAAATGACACTTAGAGCACTTTAGAACAGTTACAGCAACTCCCGTTTTTGCCCGGGGTTTAAACCCTTGCGATTGGTTCAACCGCTGACCTAAAACTTTATGGTTTTTGGAAGCATCGCCACACATTACGCATTGTGGCACTTCTCGAAAATAATACCGGCTTTTTAAATTCATCAGAAAATTTTAATCTCCCTTCTCCATTTTCTTCAACCTCTTCTTTGCGTTTTTGTATGCCTCATCTTTGCGCTTGGCTTTTTTCTTTACGTCTTTAAAATACTTCCGCGCCTCCGCTTTGTGGCCTTGCTTTTCAGCTATCTCCCCTAAGGCAATAAGCGAGTACAAATAATACCCGGATTCCGTAGCCTCGATCTGTTCAGCATATTTTACGCAAAGCTGATAATATTTTTTTGCCTCCTCCAAATTTTTACGGGCATCGTAAATCTCTCCGAGATAAAAAGCTGCATACCGGCCGCTGGTGGCTTCATACCCTATCATTCCACTATCGATACGGGCCAAAATATTTTTACACACCGGTTCGGCCTGCGTAAACCTGCCCATCGAATACAAAATACGTGCATAGTACCGATGAAAAAACGGATTATCAGGATAAGTCTGACTTAAGTACTCACTAATTTGAAACGCCTCTGCCTGATTATTTTCATAGCTGTTTAAAATACGCATCAGCCACATCATGGCCTCGGTTCGTGTGTAGAAGGCGTTGTATGAAACTTCTCTGAGCTGCTTAAGGCCTAACGCCTTATCTCCCTTCGGAAAAAACCAAAGGATCGGTTTTAGTGCCGGATAATTTTCAGGAACCCAAACCGAAAAGTAATTAAACAACGCATCGCCAAACAACAACTCGGGGCTCAGGTTCTGCTTGCTTTTACTTTCTTCCAGGTAATTCAGCGCGTTTCTTCCTGCTGATGCCGCTTTGCCCCAGTTCTTTCTTTCTTCATCTGAATATAATCTGCCTTTGAACCCGTACGCTGCCGCCAGAAAAAATGAAGCCTCAGTTTTATACTCGGGATACTTATCATACAGTTTTTCTGCTACGTTGATGGTCGTATCCATGTACGCAATAAAAATTTCATCGTGCGACTGATCTTTCGTATTGGGCATGATTTTCCACCATTCGATTAACCCCATTAAAAAATACGGTAACGGATGCCAGATGTACTTTTGACGCAGATGCCGAAATGTTTTCTCGGCTTCTTCAAATTTAAAATTATATAAGTCGTTTAAAGCCTGGGTGCACTCAAGTTGAACACCCAAATCATTCAGCAAAATAATGGTGGTATCTTTTTTTACCGATGTTTGAGATGTTGCCGGAAAAGCTGCGACTAACTGAAGGCAGAGTATGAACAGCAGGCAATAGACAGTAGGCAATAGGCAATTTAAAACAGGATTGCCAACTGCTTTTTGTCTAATGCCTGGTTTTCTAACTTGCCTCATAATCTGATACACACATGCAAACAACGAGCGAAACTAAATCAATATTTGCTACAGACAAAAAGCTGCTATTTGTTTTGCTGTGCGTTTCAACCCTCTTTCTGTTGTACATCAAAAAGTCTTTTATAGAAAACGAAACAGCAGCCTTTGAGTTTTTGCAAGACAGGCCCGAAGGCATGGTATTGCGGGTTGTCAGCACCCTTCAGTTCATTTCCATACCACTCGTTTACCTTTGGAAGTTCACCGTTATCGCTTTTGTTATTTGGGTGGGTTGCTTTATGTACGGCTACCGGGTAACCTACACGCAGTGCTGGGGTGTGGTTATTGGTGCCGAGTTTATTTTTTTAATTCCCGAACTGATTAAAATTCTGTACTTCCTTACCATTGAAACCGATCCTTCCTATTGGGATATCGGTTCCTTCTACCCGCTATCACTCATGCACTTTTTCGATTACTATGCCATTGATAAGAAATGGGCCTATCCGCTTCGGGCCTTCAATCTGTTCGAAATCGTTTACTGGTTTGCGCTGGTATCGGGCATCCATCACTATGCAAAAAAAGAAAGGAAGATCGTATGGAATATTGTCGCCAGCTCATACATCCTCCTCTTCCTCTTGTGGCTAATCTTTTACGTGATCGTTTATAAATAGTCCACAGTCGATAATTGACAGTTCATGATAATTCCCTATAAAACTCTGTAACAGTCGACTGTGGTCTATTAACTATTGACTCTGGACTAATTTCCCTATTTTCGCCCCTTACATTTAGGGATTAGGGATCAGGCACTAGGGATTAGGCAAGGCATCGAACAACCAACACATTAACGAATCATCAAATCAACAAATCAGCACATGAATTTTCAGAAGACGAATAATATTACCGGATGGATTATTTTCATCATAGCACTGGTTGTGTACTGGCTGACCATGGAGGAAACCGCCAGCTATTGGGATTGCGGTGAGTTTATTGCCGTTTCGTACAAACTGGAAGTACCCCACCCTCCGGGCGCACCGCTGTTCCTGCTTATTGGTCGGCTGTTCTCATTCCTTTCGTTTGGCGATGTTACCAAGGTTGCATACTGGATCAACTTTGTTAGTGTTTTATCGAGTGCCTTTACAATCCTGTTCCTCTTCTGGTCAATTGTTTTGTTCGGCCGTAAGCTGTTGAAAATTTCAAACGATGAAGCGCCCTCGAAGAACACGTTATTATTGATGGGTGCAGGTGCTGTGGGTGCGTTGGCATATACGTTTTCAGATTCATTCTGGTTCTCGGCAGTTGAAGCCGAGGTGTACGCCATGTCATCGTTCTTTACCGCTTTTGTGGTGTGGGCCATGCTCAAGTGGGATGTTATCGAAGACGAAGCGAAAGCTAACCGCTGGCTGATCCTCCTCTTCTACATGATGGGGCTTTCCATTGGTGTGCACATGCTCAACCTGGTAACGCTTCCTGCCCTTGGATTAATTTTCTATTTTAAGAAATACAAGCCTACCACTTGGGGTATTGTTGCCACCCTGCTGATCAGCGGAATATTAATTCTGGTCATTAACGATTTGATCGTACCCGGGCTTCCTGCCATTGCCGGCAACTTTGAGATTTTCTTTGTTAACTCGCTTCGCCTTCCGTTCGGGTCGGGTGTAACCTTCTTCTGTTTACTGATTATCGGTGGTCTTGTTTACGGAATCCGTTTTTCACAAAAAAAACAAAAAGAAGTACTCAACACTTTTTTACTCTCCACCGCATTTGTGTTGCTCGGATACACTTCGTATGCAGTAATTGTTGTTCGGTCGAATTACCAAACACCCATTAATGAAAATGATCCGAGCGACATCATGAGCTTCGTAAGCTACCTGAAGCGCGAGCAATACGGAAGCCGACCCTTATTGTATGGCGAATATTTTACCGCCCAGCCCACCGGTATAAAAGAAGGAGCCCCTATCTATAAAAAAGGAAAAGACCGCTACGAAATCGAACAACGCCAAACGTCTTACGAATTTAGTCCCAAGGACATGACGATTCTTCCGCGGATTTATAGTAGAGACCCGCAACAGGTTGCCAAATACCGTGAATTGCTGGGCTTGCGCGAAGGTGAAAAACCCACGTTCTCTGATAACATCGGCTTTATGTTTTCGCATCAGATCGGCTGGATGTATGCCCGCTACTTCATGTGGAATTTTGCCGGCAGAGAGAGTGATGAAATTGGTGCTAACTGGCTGCGGCCATCGGATTGGTTTGATGATGTGCCGGAAGCACTCTCGAACAAAGCCCGCAACAACTATTTCATGATCCCTTTTGTGCTGGGATTAATTGGCATGTTCTACCAAACCGTAAACGACAATAAGAACATGGCCGTGGTTGGGTTGCTGTTCCTGCTAACAGGTGCGGCCCTGGTTGTTTATTTGAATGGTCCGGCATCTGAGCCACGCGAACGCGATTACATTTATGCCGGTTCGTACTATGCTTACTGTTTCTGGATTGGCTTTGCAGTAATTGCGCTGGCGCAGTGGTTAACAGCCGTTACTAAAAATTTTAAGACTGCGTCTATTGCCGCAATCCTCGTTTGCAGTTCGGCCCCGGCCATCATGGCTGCCGAGGGATGGAACGATCACGACCGCTCCAATCGCTTTTTCTCGACCGACTCTGCGATCAACT
>Ga0268299_1004596_pt1 | contig 10521 bp, 7 predicted proteins | sample NOBtaG_FD_193484 | JGI IMG/M metagenome (GOLD analysis project Ga0268299, IMG submission 193484) | Activated sludge microbial communities from bioreactor in Nijmegen, Gelderland, Netherland - NOB reactor | ecosystem: Engineered > Bioreactor > Aerobic > Activated sludge | place: Netherlands... | reverse complement strand
GCTCGTCTCGGTGGCGGGCGAGCTGTTCGGCGTCCCCCACTTCCGGGCCGGCTACGGGGGCAAGCTCGACCGGTCGGCCTGGGGCCTCGTGCCTTGCCCCCGGGTGTGCAACTACAACGGGCTGATCTTCGCCTCGTGGGACCCCGACGCCCCACCGTTCGAGGAGTACCTGGGCGACTTCCACTGGTGGCTCGACAACCTGTGCTCGAACGCCTCGGGCCAGATCGGCCAGGTGCGGGTGGCCCGGGGCGTCCAGAAGTGGCGGATCCGGGCCAACTGGAAGTTCGTGTCGGAAAACTTCCTGGGCGACAACTACCACGGGCCGCCGTCGCACGAGTCGGTCGACGCCGTGGGCATCGGGCCCGGAGGCACCTCGGCCGCCACCCGCCACGGCGCCGCGCCCGGGAAGCCCCGCAGCATCGCCTCCACCTCCTTCACCCGCCTCGGCCACGGGGCCACCGGCTCGGCCCGCTACTTCCTCGGCTACCCGGCGTTCGAGGAGCCCGAGCTCACCGCCTACTTCGAGCGGGCCGAGGCGGCCCGGGCCGCCCGGTTCGAGGCCGAGGGCCGCCCCATCGGGGCCATGGGCCCGGCCACCCTGTTCCCGTCGATGTCGTTCCACGCCGGGCCGTTCCCCCGGGCCCTGATGGTCGCCCACCCGGTGAGCCCGTGGGAGACCGAGGTGTGGCGGTGGTACCTGGTCGACGCCGACGCCCCGCCCGAGGTGGCCGACTGGCTGCGCCGCTACTACCTGCGCTACTCGGGGCCGGGCGGGTTGGTCGAGCAGGACGACATGGAGAACTGGGACTACGCCACCGAGGCCAGCCGGGGCCCGATCGCCCGCCGCTACCCCTACAACTACCAACTGGGCCTGGGCATGACCCAGCCCAGCGCCCTGCGGGGGGCGGTGGAGAGCGACTACTTCATGACCGAGGAGAACGCCCGCAACTTCTACAAGCGGTGGGGCGAGTTCGTGCGGGGCGACCCGTGGTCGTCGCTGATGGACGGCGCCTGATGGCGCCGTCGCTCCGGCTCGTGGTGGACCGACCGGCATGCAAGGGCTACGCCAACTGCCTCGACGCCGCCCCCGGCCTCATCGACCTCGACGAGCACGACGTCGCCGTCCCCCTGGCCGACGCCTACCCCGAGAGCGATCGGCCGGCCCTGGAGCGGGCCGTCGACCGCTGCCCCGCCCGGGCCCTGCGCCTGGACGTCGTCGACCACCCGGCCTGACCCGAACTCGGTGCGCTTTTGGTCGCCCGACGACCAGAAGTCCACCGAGTTCGTTCGTGGTGCGCTTTTGGTGAGCCAAGAGGTTGACGCCCCCGCCGTCCGGGTAGGAGTCCCGACCGGACATGGCGCACGGACTGGACCCCGGTACCGCGGTGGAGCGGGCGGAGCGGTCCACGGTCCGCTGGCTGGCCCGGGCGGTCCCCACCGAGACCCAGCGGGTGTGGCTGCTGACGCTTCTGGTCGGCGCGCTGTCGGGCCTGGCCGCAGTGGGCTTCCACCTCGCCATCCAGCTCGCCGAGCGGCTGATGATCGAGCCCGCGCTCGACGCCGCCGGTCCCTGGTGGATCGTGCTCGGCCTGGTGGTGCCAGTCGTGGGCGGCCTGGTCAGCGGAGCCCTGCTGACCTACGTGTTCCCCAACTCCCGGGGCAGCGGCATCCCCCAGGTCAAGGTGGCCTACAGCATCGAGGGAGGGCAGCTCCCGCTACGCCAGGGGGTCGGGAAGTTCCTGGTGTCGACGCTGCAGATCGGCACCGGCGCCTCACTGGGGCGGGAGGGGCCCACCGTGCAGATCTGCGCTGCCATCGCCAGCACCGTCGGCCGGGCCTTCCGCCTCTCGGAGGACAGCCTGCGTCGGATGCTGCCCGTCGGGGCCGCCGCCGGCATCGCCGCCGCCTTCAACGCCCCGATCGCCGCCGTCACCTTCACCGTGGAGGAGGTGGTGGGCAACCTCGACCACACGGTGCTGGCCGGCGTGGTGGTGGCCGCGGCCCTGGCCGCCGCCATCGAGCACATGGTGCTCGGCTCCAATCCCGTGTTCGACGTGCCCACCGGGCTCGGCATCCACCACGTCGAGTCGCTCCTGCTGTTCCTGGTGCTGGGCGTGGTGGCAGCCGCCGTGGCGCTGGTCTTCACCGAGTCGCTGCTCGCCATCCGGGAGCGGTTCCGGCGATCCCCCCTGCCCCTGTGGACCCGGCCCGCCGCCGGGGGTCTGATCACCGGTGGTCTGGCCGTGGCCGGCATCGGCCTCCTGGGCCAGCGGGGCATCACGGGCGGCGGGTACGACACCCTCACCGAGGCCCTGCACGGCGGCCTGGCCTGGCGGGTGATGGCGGCCCTGTGCGCCATGAAGCTGGCGGCCACCGTGTTCTCCTACTCGAGCGGGATGGCGGGCGGCATCTTCGCCCCCTCGCTGTTCCTGGGGGGCATGGTGGGCGGGGCCGTGGGCACGCTCGACGTCGCCCTGTTCGGCCACGAGCGGGCCGTGATCGGGGCGTTCGCCCTGGTGGGAATGGGGGCCGTGTTCGCCGGGATCATCCGGGCCCCGATCACGTCGGTGCTGATCATCTACGAGATGACCGGCAACTACCGGCTGATCCTGCCCCTGATGATGGCGAACATGCTGGCCTTCGCCATCGCCCGCCACGTCCGGCCCGTGCCCGTCTACGAGGCGCTGCTGGCCCAGGACGGCGTCCACCTCCCCCGCGACGAGCCCATCCCCCACGTGCTCGACCTGCTCACCGTCGGCGACGCCATGAGCGACCCGCCGGGCGTCACCGACTCGGTGGACCGCACCCTGGTGCTGTCGCCCGACCAGCCCCTGCACGAGGCGCTGGTGGCCATGGAGCGGGCCGGCCGCTACGAGGCGCTGGTGCTCGACGCCGATGGCGACGTCGCCGGCCTGCTCACCGTCACCGGGATCATCCGGGCCCAGGCCCGGGCCCTCGAGTCGTAGCCGGCGGGCTGCCACCGGCGGCTCGCCACACGAAGCTCGCAGTGCGGCGGGGCCAGGCTCGGCCGGTCGGCTGGCCGGCCAGGTGCAGGGCGTAGAGGATGCCGGTGCAGCTGGCCACGGCCAGGTCGAGGTCGGCGTCGGGGGCCAGCAGCCCGGCGGCCGCCGCCCGCTCCAGGATGTGGCGGAACCGGGCCCGGCGGGGGCCGATGATCCGCTCCCGGTAGAGGGCGGCCAGCTCGGGGTCGGTGCCGTCCTGCAGCATCGAGCCGACGAGGCTGATCCCGTTGGGGCGGCTCACCCCCCGCTGGAACGCCGCCAGCTCGGCCACCAGGTCGGCGTAGGGGTCGTCGGTGTCGGGCCGCTCGGCCGCCCGGGACAGGGCGGCGATGGCGGCGGTGGCCAGGTCGGCCTTGGTCGGCCAGCGCCGGTACAGGGCGGGGCGGGTGGTGCCCGCCTCCTGGGCCACGGCCGCCACCGACATCGCCTCGTAGCCATGGCTGGCCAGGTGACGCTGGGCCACCGCCAGCACGGCGGCGTCGATCTCGGGATCTCGGGGGCGGCCCGGCGCGCTCATCTCGGCGACGCTACCGGGGGTCGGCCAGGAGGCGGAAGGCGTGACGGCGGGAGCCGCTTCGGATGGCGTGCTCGATCCACAGCATGGCCAGCGGCTCGGTGAGGCGGGCCGCCACCAGGCCGCCGCAGTCGTGGACGCCCCAGCCCAGGTCGGCGGCCAGCGCCGCCACGTCGGCCTTGGCCCCGGCGTCGTCGCCGGCCAGGAACAGGGTGGGCGGCCCGTCGGGCAGGTCGGGGTGGTCCATCAGCTCGAAGCCCACGGTGTTGAACGCCTTGACCACCCGGGCACCGGGCGCCCACCGCTGGACCTGCTCGCCGCCCGAGTCGGTGAAGCCGACGGCCAGCTCCAGCCGGGTGGTGAACCGCAGCGGGTTGGTCACGTCGACCAGCACCTTGCCGTCCAGCGCCGGGGCCACGGCGGCCAGCGCCGCCTCGGTGCCGTCCCACGCCGTGGCCACCATCACCACCTCGGCTCCGCCGGCGGCGGCCAGGGAATCGGCCAGCGCCACGCCGCCGGCCCCACCGCCGGCATCGGCCGCCCACTCGGCCAGCTCGGGCCGGCCCGGCTCCCGGGTCCCCAGCGTCACCTGGTGGCCGGCCGCCGCCAGCCCCCGGGCCAGCGCCCGCCCCACGTTGCCCGACCCCAGCACCGCAACCGTTTTACGTTCCATATCTGTATCGTATTGGAACCCAGACGCCATCGCTACCCGACGACCCGGAGGCCACGATGCCCACGCCCCTCCCCGCCCCCGACACCGCCGACCTCACACCGCCCGGGCCCGACGAGGTCCAGCACCTGGCCCGGGGCGTGCTCACCGCCATCGCCCCCGCCGGCGGACCCACCGAGCTGCAGCGGCTCCTGGTGGGGGCCGCCTTCGACGCCATGACCGGCCACGCCCCGGCCACCGAGGCTCAGGCCCCCATCGACCCCGAGGGCTTCGCCGCCGGGATGGCCCGGCGCAACGAGGCCTTCCGAACCCGGATCCTGCAGACGATGATCCTGGGCGCCCTGGTGCTGCGGCCACTGGAGCCGGCGGTGGCCGAGCGGGTGGAGGCGTTCGCCCGGGCGCTCAGCGTCGACGACGGGATGCTGGGGGTGGCCCAGCGCTTCGCCGCCGGCCAGCTCGGCCTGGCCGCTGTCGACTTCGACCGCAACGGCTACACCGCCGGCTGGTCGGCCGACCGGGTCGAGTCGCTCCACACCACCACCGGGCTGGCCGAGGCGTGGGCCCAGGCCAGCGACGATCCGCAGCTCGCCGCCCGCTGGGCCGCCCTGGAGGACCTGCCGGCCGGCACGCTCGGCCGGGGCGTGTGGCAGCTGTACCGGGCCCGGGGGTTCGCCTTCCCCGGCGAGCCCGGCTCCGCTCCCCCGCTGCTGGCCCAGCACGACTGGGTGCACGTGCTGGCCGACTACGGCACCCGGGTGGAGTCCGAGCTGGAGGTGTTCGCCTTCATCGCCCGGGCCAACGACGACCCCCGGGGCTTCTCCCTGCTGGCCATGGTCGTCAGCCTGTTCGAGACGGGCTACCTGGCCACCGGGGCCGGCCTGTTCGAGGCGTTCCCCGGTCAGCTCTCGGCCGACGGCATGGCGGTCCGGGTGGCCGACGCCCTGCGCCGGGGCGCCCTCAGCCACGGCCCCGACGGCCAGCCCGACGTCGACCTCCTCGCCCTCGACTGGTTCTCCCTGGCCGACCAACCGGTGGCCGGGCTGCGGGAGCGGTTCGGCCTGGTGGCCAAGTCGGCCGCCGCCGTGGCCGCCGGCTCCGTGGGGCCGTGGGAGCCGGGCGGGATCAGCCCCTACCAGCACGACACCGGCACGAAGGCGGCGGCCGACGCCGGCCGCCCCTACGACGGCTTCGGCGCCACCCCCTGACCCGCTCGCCGGGGGCGGCCCGAGGCCGGCCCCGCCGGAGATCGCCGGGTGGTGGCATGATGGCGGGGTGATCGTGCAGTCCACCTGCTCCCCGGGCCAGGCCCATCTGGTGCTGACGATGGAGCAGCACACGGCCACCGCCGGCACTCTGGCCGAGCACTTCGGCGGCGTGGGGCCGTTCGCCTCGCTGGAACCCCGCGACCTGCTGGTGGGCCTGGTGTGGGAGCACGACCGGGGCTGGGTGGAGGTCGACGCCGCCGCCCCCCGGGACCCGTCGACCGACCTCCCGTGGTCGGTCTACCAGACGCCCACCTCGGTCTCGATAGGCACCGGCCCCCGCTCGATCGACCACAACGAGCGGTGCCACCCCTACCGGGGGCTGTTGGCCAGCATGCACATCGCCGGGCTGTTCACCGGCCGCTACGGGCTCGACCAGACCCGCATCCTCGACCTGCTCGACGAGCCCAGCCGGGCGCTGCTGGAGCCGATGCTGGCGGCCGAGATGGACCGTCAGGAGCGGCTGCGCCGCCAGCTGGCGGCCAGCCCGGCCACCGCCCCCTGGGTCGACGACACCGTGCTGTTCCACAACTACAAGGCCCTCCAGACCTTCGACGCCCTGGCCCTGTGGCTCCAGGTCACCCACCCGGCCCGGCGCCAGCCGACGGTGCTGCGCCACGTGCCCACCAGCGGCGGCGGCCACGTGGCCGTCGCTGTCACACCCCGGGGGGAGGATCGGGTCGTGCTCGATCCCTACCCGTTCGACGTCGACCCGCTGGATCTCGTGATCGAGGGGCGCTGGCTCCGCCCCCAGCCCCCGGACGCCGATCTGGCCCAGGCGTTGGCCGCCGCCCCGCCCGGCCACCAGACCGTCACCCTGTGCCCGGCGGCCGACGGCATGGTTCCCGACGCGCGATGACGAGCCCGGCCGCCGCCGTCTCCCCCGGCCGCGATCCGGCGTCGGTCCCCTGCCGCTACATCACCGACCCGGCCGACCTGCCGTTGCTGGCCGCCGCCCTGGCCACGGCGGAACGGGTGGCGATCGACACCGAGACCCCGATCGACGGGCCGGCGGCCGGCACCCTGCGGGTCATGTCGGTGGCGGTGCGGAGTGCCGAGGGGTGCGAGCAGTCGTTCGTGGTCGACGCCCGCGACGTCGACCCCACCTTGCTGGCCCCCCTGCTCACCGGGGTGGAGGCCGACGGCTGGAACGCCGCCTTCGACGCCCACGTGCTCGACCGGGCCGTGTGGGGCACGGCCGACACCACCCCCCACCTGCGGTGGTGGGACTGCCAGCTGGCCGACGCCGTGCTCCACCAGGGCTCCAGCGGGTTCACCTGGTACCACGGCCTGGCCTGGGCCACCGAGCGGTACCTGGGCCTGGCACTCGACGGCAAGGGCTCGATCCAGGTGTCGTTCACCGAGCGGGGCGACCTGTCGGCCGAGCAGGTCCGCTACGCCGCCACCGACGCCGTGGTCACCCTGTGGGTGGGCGACGCCCTGCGGGCCGAGCTGGCGGCGGCCGGGCTGGAGCAGATCGCCGCCATCGAGAACGACGCCCGCCCCTTCCTCGACCGGATGATGCGCACCGGCCTCCCGTTCGACTGGGCCGGGTGGCAGGCCGAGCTGCGCTCGATCGAGAGCGCCAACCGGGCCGTGCTGGGCACGCTGTCGGCCCTCACCGGCGGCGGCCAGGGCAACCTGTTCGACGACGTGACCGAGCCGACGTGGAACCCAGCGTCGGACCGGCAGGTGAAAGACGCCCTCAACCGGTGGGCGGCGGCCGAGGTGGAACGGTTCACCGGTGAACGGTTCGGAGCGCCCCGCCCCCTGGCCGACGGCGACTCGGTGAGCGCGCCCGTGCTGCGAGACATCGGCGGCCCGCTGTGCGAGGCCGTCCTCGAGTTCCGCAACCACGCCAAGATCCTGTCGACCTACGGCGAGTCGATCCACGAGCACCTGTGGCCCGACGGCCGCCTTCACCCCCAGTACCTGCAGGTGGTGGGCACGAACACCGGCCGGCTGGCCAGCCGCAACCCCAACGCTCAGAACTTCACCCCCCGCATGCTGCCCTTCGTGCGCCCGCCTGAGCCGGAGCGGGTGTTCGTGCACGCCGACCTGAGCCAGGCCGAGCTGCGGGTGCTGGCCCAGGTGGCGAACGACGAGCCGTTGCGGGCCGCGTTCCGCCGGGGCGACGACGTGCACGTGAGCACGGCGGCGTCGATGTTCGCCGTCGACGCCGCCGAGTTGCGCTCGGCCGACCCCGACCGGTTCGCCCGCCTGCGCCGGATCGCCAAGGCCCTCAACTTCGGGATCGCCTACGGCACCGGGGCCGCCGCGCTGAGCCGCACGCTCACCGCAGAGGGCACGCCCACCACGGTCGACGAGGCGAGCGAGCTGCTGGCCCGGTACCGGGCCACCTACCCCGGCACGGCGGCCTGGGCCGAGGCCCGCATCGCCGAGATCGACGCCCTGACCGAGACGACCGGCACCATCGACTGGCGGGCCACGATGCGCCTGGCCCGGGGCCACGGCGACGTCACCCAGATCCGGCGGGACTTCCGCAAGGGGCAGGGCCGGTGGCCGGCGGTCGACGAGATCGTGGCCCTCCACCCGCTGCGGATGGAGATGGACGAAGCGGCCCTGGCGGCACAGGTGGCGTGGCTGCTGCGCTACCCGGCGCCGGTGGCCCTGGTCGCCGGGGGCGCACCGTTCACGTTCGCCAGCCGCACCGTGGCCGGGCGGCGCCAGCAGTTCAACCTCCACCTGGACCGGCTGTTCCTGTCGGTGGTGCACGAGGCGGTCCGCTCCACCGACCCGGCCCTGGTCCGGGTGCGGCGCCGGTTCGCCCGGGAGCACGGCCTGGCCCTGGACGGCCTCGACAGCGACGGCGTCTCGGGCGGGGGCACCGCCCGGATAGACCGCCAGTTCGAGGACCGTCCCCTGCGCCGGGCCTACGTGGAGGCGCTCGCCGCCGAGGTGGGCAAGGAGGCGGCCGACGCCCATCTGAACCGGGCGGCCCGGGAGCGGGTGGGAGCCATGGTCAACGCCTGGCGCAACGCCCCCATCCAGGGGGCGGTGGCCGACATCATGCTGGTGGCCTACGCCGACCTCCACCGGCGGCTGGAGCGGTTCCCGTCGGCCCGCCCGGTGCAGACCGTCCACGACTCGGTGGTCATCGAATGCGACGGGGCCGACGCCGAGGCGGTGGCAGCCGAGGTGAGGGCCGCCCTGGAGGCGGCGTCGCTCCGCTTCTGCCCCGACGTGGTGCCCCGGGCCGACGTCGACATCCGTTCCACCCTGTCCGACGACTCGGTGCTCTGACGCCGCGCCGCCCGCCCGGCGCCCCAAGCGCCCCCGAACCGACGGCGCGACATTCGCGCCCCCAGTTCGATCTGCGTCACCTTCTCGCCGCTTTCCGGGGGTTTCGCGGCGTCGGTTGGCTGGCGAGGCGCGATTTCCGTTGCACAGAACGGGGAGGTTGCGGGGGCCCGCCGCTCGGGGCGCCGGCCCGCCCCGGCTAGCGTCGGGGCGGAGGAGGGACGAGGGTGTCGATCGGGATGAGCGACGACGCAGCGATTCCGGGGCCGGCGGTGCTGGCCACGAAGCTTCACGCCCCTCGCCGGCGGGCCGGGGTGGAGCGGTCCCGGCTCAGGAACAGACCAGGCGGTCGGCGCGGCCCGCTGCCGGCACTGGTCCTGGTCTCGGCCCCCGCCGGGTTCGGCAAGACGACCCTGGTGGCCGACTGGTTCGTCGACCTGGCCGCCGCCGGCTGGCGCACGGCCTGGCTGTCGCTCGACGCCGCCGACGACGACCCCGCCGCCTTCTGGACCGGCGTCGTGGCCGCCCTCCACACCGTGTCCCCGGAGTTGGGGGTCGACGCCTGGTCGCTCCTCCGGGCCGGTCAACCGGCGGACGGCGTGGTGCGCTCGCTGCTCGCCGACCTCGCCGATCTCCCCCACTGGGCCAGGCCCGGGGGCGAGGTGATCCTGGTGCTCGACGACTACCACGTGATCACGTCGGCCGAGATCCACAACGGCGTGGCCTACCTGGTCGAGCACCTGCCGCCCGACGTGCACCTGGTGCTGGCCGGCCGGGCCGACCCGCCGCTCCCCCTGGCCCGGCTGCGGGCCGCCGGCGAGCTGCTGGAGATCCGGGCCGCCGACCTGCGGTTCACCCCGGCTGAGGCCGCCACCTACCTCAACGAGGTGATGGGGCTGACCCTGGGGGAGGACGACGTCGCCGCCCTGGAGGCCCGCACCGAGGGCTGGATCGCCGCCCTCCAGCTGGCCGCCCTGTCCATGCAGGGGCGCGACGACCCGGCCGCCTTCGTGGCCAGCTTCGCCGGCGACGACCGGTTCGTGGTCGACTACCTGGCCGAGGAGGTGCTGGAGCGCCAACCGCCCGAGGTCCGCCGCTTCCTGCTCCACACCGCCGTGCTCCCCCGCCTCACCGGCCCCCTGTGCGACGCCGTGACCGGCACCGCCGGCGGGCGGGCCATGCTGGAGCGGCTGGAGCGGGCCAACCTGTTCCTCGTCCCCCTCGACGACCGCCGCCGCTGGTACCGCTACCACCACCTGTTCGCCGACGTGCTCCAGGCCCGCCTCCTCGACGAGGAGCCGGACCTGGTGGACCAGCTCCACCAGCGGGCGGCGGCCTGGTTCGAGACCGAGGGGGAGACCCCCGAGGCCATCGCCCACGCCCTGGCCGGCCACGATGCGCAACGGGCGGCCCGCCTCATCGAGCTGGCGGCCCCCGCCCTGTTCCAGGCCCGCCAGGAGCTGACCGCCCGGCGGTGGCTCACCGCCCTGCCACCCGAGTTGTTCCCCGACCGGCCCGTGCTCAGCATCCTGGCCGTGGGAGCCCTGATGGTCAGCGGCGAGCTCGCCGGCGTGGAGCAACTGCTGGCCGGCGTCGAGCCCTGGCTCGGGGCCGACGCCGATCTGAGCGGCGCCGTCGTCGACAACGAGGCCGAGTGGGCCCACCTTCCGGCCCAGGTGGCCGTGTACCGGGCGGCGCTGGCCCTGATCGCCGGCGACCGGGCGGCCACCGTCGCCCACGCCGAGCGGGCCCTGGAGCTGGCTGCCCCCGACGACCACCTCCGCCGAGGCA
>Ga0268299_1004595_pt1 | contig 10522 bp, 9 predicted proteins | sample NOBtaG_FD_193484 | JGI IMG/M metagenome (GOLD analysis project Ga0268299, IMG submission 193484) | Activated sludge microbial communities from bioreactor in Nijmegen, Gelderland, Netherland - NOB reactor | ecosystem: Engineered > Bioreactor > Aerobic > Activated sludge | place: Netherlands... | reverse complement strand
GTAAATGCGCCGTCGCCCACGCCGGGAACCGGTTGGTGGCCGGCTTTGGCACGCTGATCGTCGAAGAGGCTTTTCTTCTCCCCGTCGGGTCCGGAGTCCAGCTCGACTACCACGGTTTCCTGCGGGTTTCGTTGGGCTTGATAGAGACATTGCCGGTCGTTCTGACGTAGACCGGGGGTGACGGGCGTCCCGATAGCGAGTTCCACGTCGGCCTCAGTCACGATGAGGCAGGCATTCAAGTTGTTCGAGAAGGCCTCATTCGACTGTGAGCAACCAAAGACCGTGGCGCCCAGCAGGAGGCCATAACAGGTGCGGCATATCGTGGACGAAAGATTCATAGCGTGGCAAGTCTAGGAGCGTTTCGCGACAAATTGCAAGGTGCGCAGGCGATCCGAGCCGCTTGATAGTCGCTGCAGGGGAGGCGACCCTTCTCGTTCACGACGGGACAAACTTCAAGGACAAGCCGTTGATGCAATACCGCAGTCCCGTGGGTCTTGGGCCGTCGTTGAACACATGACCTTGATGTCCGCCGCAGCGCGCGCAGTGGACCTCTGTGCGCGTCATAAAGAATTTACTGTCGGTACGAGTCTCAACGACCTTCGCGTCGATCGGTTGCCAGAAACTGGGCCAGCCGGTGCCGCTGTCGAATTTATGTTCCGATGAATAGGCCGGGAGATCGCAGCCGGCGCAATGGTAGATGCCGGGCTGGTGATTTTCATGCAAGGGGCTGGTAAACGCGCGTTCAGTGTCCTCGTGCCGGAGGACTTGGTAGGCGGCAGGAGACAGCAGTTTCTTCCACTCATCGTCGGTCTTGGTGACTTTCACGATCGGTCCGATCTCGATGTGTGCCGGCATAGTCATCTCCTTGGATTGGGCGTCGTGGATGGGCATTACCGACTCCGGTACCTGTCACCTTACAGATGTCTGTACGGAAGGGCAAGGTGAACGGATGGGGCGTGAACGTAGGGAAGATCGACGGCCGGTCGGTATGCCGGGCAGGGAGGAACAGGGGCCCGGCTCAAGAGCCGGGCCCCTGAAGACTAGGAGGCGCTTGACGTCGTCACTGGTTCAGGTCGTTCCGCCGTGGAACGAGAATCCTGATTGAATGCCGCCGGCAGCACGTCTTCGATCCGTTCGACGGGGAGAATCGTGAGTTCATCCCTGACTTCCTGCGGCACCTCTTTCAGGTCCTTCTCGTTGGCCTTCGGGAGGATGATCCGCCTGATGCCGGCTCGATGAGCCGCCAACACCTTCTCCTTGATGCCGCCGACCGGCAACACTAACCCCGTCAGGCTGATTTCACCGGTCATGGCCGTATCGCTTCGCACCGGCTTGCCGACATAGGCCGACGCCAGCGCCGTGGCCATGGTGATTCCGGCCGAGGGGCCGTCTTTCGGGATGGCCCCTGACGGCACGTGGATGTGCACGCCGTTCCGTTTGAAGCGCGAGATGTCCAGCCCCATGCTCTCGGCATGCGACCAGAGGTAACTGCGTGCGGCCCGAGCCGACTCCTGCATCACGTCCCCCAATTGTCCCGTCAGGGTCAGTTCATGACTGCCGGGCAGCAGGGTCGTTTCGATATAGAGCACATCCCCACCGGTCGGTGTCCAGGCCAATCCTGTCGCAACGCCGGCCGGCAGATTTTTCCTCGCCTCTTCCGGTTGGAACCGTTCCTGGCCGAGCCATTCGTCCAGGAGCGTTTCGGTAATGTCGACCGGTGATGCCGGCGAATCCACCGGCCTATCGGCGAAGGTCACCGCGACCTTGCGCGTAATGCGGCCCAGCATCTGCTCCAATTGCCGCACTCCCGACTCCCTCGTGTACCGGCTGATGATGTGGTCGAGCACCGACTCCGGTAACACGACGTCTTCAGCCCGCAGACCGGCTTCCTTCAGCCGTCTCGGCCAGAGATAACGGAGCGCGATCTCGCGTTTTTCCCGCTCGCTGTACCCGTTGACCCGGATGATCTCCATCCGGTCCAACAGCGGCTGCGTGAGCGTTTCCAGCGTGTTGGCCGTCGTGATGAAAAACACCTTCGACAGATCAAAGGGCAAATCGAGATAGTGGTCCCGGAACGTGTGGTTCTGCGCAGGGTCCAGAATTTCGAGTAATGCCGACGCGGGGTCGCCGCGAAAATCCCGCCCCAGCTTGTCGACTTCGTCCAGCATGATGACCGGGTTGTTGACCCCCGCTCGCCGGACCGCCTGGATGATCCGGCCGGGCAACGCGCCGACATACGTGCGGCGATGCCCTCGTAGTTCCCCTTCGTCATGCAATCCGCCGAGGCTGAACCGTTCGAAGGTCCGCCCCATCGACTTGGCGATCGATTGCCCCAAGCTGGTCTTTCCTACGCCGGGAGGGCCGACCAAGCAGAGAATGGGCGCCTTGGCGGAGGGGTTCAACTTCAACACCGCCAGATGCTCCACAATGCGTTCTTTGACTTCCTTGATGCCGTAGTGATCCTCGTTCAGCACGGTGCGTACGTGCGCCAGGTCCAGCCCTTCCTCGGAAGACCGGTTCCACGGCAGTTCCAGTACGAGTTCGAGATAACTCCGGATCACTTGATGTTCGGGTGAGGCGCTGGGCGTCTTTGCCAGTCGAGCCAGTTCCCGATCGGTTTCCTTGCGAACGTGCTCAGGAAGATCGGCCTCCTGAAGTTTTTTCCTCAGGGCCGCCACCTCGTCTTCTTCTCCGGTTACTTCCCCCAACTCCTGCTGGATCGTCTTCAGTTGTTCGCGCAGCAGGTACTCTCGCTGGGTTTTGCCCAGCTTCTCCTTGGCTTCGCTGGTGATCTTGTCGCGCAACTGGAGGATCTGGACCTCGCGGGAGAGCGCCGCATAGAGGCTCCGGAGCAAGTCCGCCCTGGTAGAGGCCTCCAGCAATTGCTGCTCGCCGTCGAGCGTGAGATTCAGCAAGGAGGCGATGCGGTAGGCCAGGGTTACGGGATCCTCTTCCGTTCCCAGTGCCGCCACGGCTTCGTGTACGCCCGGTGTCTGAATCAACTTCGGAAGTTCGGTGATAATGTCCAAAATGGCCCGGTGCAAGGCCTCGACTTCCGTGCTCCGTTCCGCCGGCGCAGGAAGCTGCTTCACCCGCGCTTGAAGGTAGGGATCCACTTGGTCGAGCTTGAGCAGGACGAACCGCTCCAGGCCCTGGATCAAGATATTGTAGTGACCTTCCGGAGCTCTGGCCGTTTGTTTGATGACGGCTTTGGTCCCGATCGAGTAGAGATCTTCCAAGGTCGGTTGATCGGTTTGTGCGTCCCGTTGGGCCACGACGAGCAGGGTCTTGTCTTCTGTCTTGAGCGCGGCCTCCACGGCGGCGATCGAGCGGTCGCGTCCCACTGTCAGCGGCATCATCGTACCGGGAAACAGCACAGTCCGCTTCAACGGGAGTATGGGAAGATGCGTGAGTATGGGCGAGTTGAGATCAGTCATGTCTTCCTCCAGGGTTCTCGGAAGATCTTCGCGTTACAGCGGGAAGGATTGCGGCACATCCGCTCTCACGCCGATCACCGTTCTTTTAGATAGCCACGGAGAGAGGTGAGTCAAGCACCGGTTTTGAAGCGGCGAGTGAACGATGGATAGTCCGGAGCAGGCGCGGAGAAGCATTTATGCGAGGGTGTACGAGGTCCGCACCGCGAGCAGGTTGCGGAATAACTCGATGTTTGCGCATCCTGCTAGCGGTCGATGAAGAGGCTGCCCTGGTTCTCCAGGTAGGTCCGCCGATTGAGCCGTTCCGGCCGCGCCCCTGCCGGTGCGGAAGGCACGGAGGAATAGTCGTCCCGTCCTTCGAGATCCAGAAACGCGCCGACACTCGTATCGGCGCCAAGCCCGAGCCCTCGGCCGACCGCATATTGATCCGCTCCGCCTTCTTCGATGAAGAGCCCCCATCCTCCTAGGTCGGCCATGCCTAATCCTGTCGAGGCCGGCAGGTCGTAGAAGTCGCTGTCCGAACCCCCATCGACGGCCAGGGCCACGCTGCCGTCCCAGGCGGTGCCGCCGTTGTAGAACGGACCTTTTGAACCATATCGATCCTTGCCCTGGTAATCGATGGTCAGACCCACTCCGAAATGTGCCGCACTGCCGTGGCCATACCGCGCCGCCTGATGCTCATCGTCTCCTGCCAGATCGAGGGTAACGCCGACTCCGAAGAAATAGCCGTGTCCTTGGGAAAAGTTCGCGCTGCGATACCGATCTCGACCGGCCAGATCGATCAGGAGGCCCCAGCCGCCGGCCAGACTCTGTGCCCGTTGCGCCGGTTGTTTGCTGAAGACGCGAAGCCCGGCACCCGTTCCAAGCCCGAAACAATCGTATTGATACGAAGGGTCTTGCGGGCGCGCGTGCGGAGTCTCGCTCTCGTTGTAGGCGCTGGGGTATCGTCCGCCGCACTCGTACGCATCGTTTCCGGCCACATCGATCAACGCCCCGATGCCCAGAGGGCCTCCAAATCCAAGCGCGTAGCCATGGCTCGTATACCGGTCGTCGCCTGCACGGTCCACCAGGAGGCCGAATCCCCCGAAGGCCGCCCCTTGGGTAAACCGGCTTCCTTCATAGACATCGTGGCCTTCTCCATCATACAGGATGCCGAGCCCCGCGAGGCCGACCCCGCCGGAGCCTGGCGTCAATCGATAGGTATCGTCGCCTCTCTGGTCGATCACGATGCCGATCCCCGCGCGTCCGGTGGCGAGCCCCAGTGGAGCCGGTTGATACGTGTCGTTGCCGCTCAGGTCGATCACCATGCTATTGCCGAGATCGCTGTTCGGGCTGGCACCGATGACGCCGCGGTAGCTGTCGTTGCCGCCCAGGTCGATGATCAGCGCTGCGCCCCGGTCGAGGTCGTACGTATTGGGGCCGTATCCACCGATGACTAGCAACCCGTAAGACGTTTGTTGTGCCAGCAGGATGTCCCCGGTGATGCCGGGGACGCTTTGTGCGAGCGGTTTCCGGTGCTGTAGAGCAATCTCCAGTTGCTGGAGAAACTTTCTGTTCCCAAGCCGGGCTAAGCGTTGGGCGGCGGTGATGAGTGAGCCGTAGTCGACCTGCCGCATGAGCAAGGTGGCGTAAGTTCCCGCCGCCTCCGCCTCTGCCAGGCGGGCCGGGGGCGTGATTTGCGGCGTGAATTGCTCGACGAGCGAACGGGACTGAGAAAAGAGAAACTCCCGATCCTTCGGCGACAAATGCCGCAGCGCCTGTTCGCGGTCTTGATAGGCCTGCTCGAGCACGTCCGTGAGAAACGTCAGCAATTCCTCGCTGGCCAGGGTGACGGGAAACGTCGGCGGCGCGAAGGAGGCACCGGTGCGATCCATCCCGCCTTCCAGAATATCGATCACGGCCGGCAACCCCTCGACACCTGATTCGGCGGCGGTCGAGGCTAACAGCCCGGCCCGTTCGAGTGCGGCGAGACCCTCCCAGGGATCGGCCAGCGTACGCAGGACGAGGTCGCGTTTGAATTGCGCCGTCTTGTTGGATTGATCGGCGAGGCTTTTTCGCAGGGCCGGAAGGGTGACGTTGAGATTGTCTTGCAGTTCCGGTTCGACAAGGTCTTTCAGCCGCGCCACCACTGCCAGCTCTTGCCGGTCGATCTGCTGGTCCGGCGGTGGTGTGACGGCGAACAGTGTGGAGAGCTTGGCACAGCCGCTCAAGAGGATCGCAAGCGCCAAGACCATCAGGAGCCCGAGGCGTCGATGCGAAGGCATGAGGCGGCCTCTTTTCGGGATGACCCTCCGAATCGACTCACGGTGGAGGGGAGCGGCCGAGCGGTCGTCGGGCTCTGTGATCGGGCCGATCACCGGTGGGCTCCGGGAATGGGCGGATGACGGTCAATCAAGCGAAGCACTATCATGAGGGGGGAGGATTCCCGCATCGCGCAGACAGTCGTCGGCCCAGGCTTGAATATCGTGCGCCGCCAGATAGGTCCGCATGCGATGCATCCGTTCCCGGCGCTCCTGCAACGGCATTTCCAACGCCTGGCGAATCGAGTCGGCCACACCCTCGGGGTCGTAGGGGTTGATGACTACCGCATCGGACAGTTCTTCCGCCGCGCCGGCCATGTGGCTCACGAGTAACACGCCCTTCTCGTCCACTTGGCTGGCGACATATTCCTTCGCAACCAGGTTCATGCCGTCGTAGACGGAACTGACGAGCGCCAAGTCCGCCATGCGGTAGTAGGCCGCCAGGGTGTCCATGCCGGTCCGGCCTTCCCGGAACTCGATCGGCCGCCAACGCGAGGCATGAGCGCTGCGGGGATTGGAGATACTGCAGTACCGCATGTTGATGTCGTTCACCGTCTCGCGGATCAATTCACGGTAGCGTCGATAGGCTTCCACGTCCCCTCGGGTCGGCACCGCGATTTGGATGAAGGTGAAGCGGCCACGGTATTGCGGGAACTGCTGAAAGAATGCATCGATCGCCCACAAGCGTTTGAGGAGTCCCTTTGTATAGTCGAGGCGGTCCACCCCGAGCCCAATGCGCACCTCCGGCTGAAAGACGTGCAGGTTGCGAAGGACATCCATCGAGCGGGTGACCTGAGGCGATTGAGCCCGCTCGGACCACGTGTGAAAGCCGATGCTGATCGGGCGGGACACCACCCTGGTCGCATGGCCCTTGTACTCGAGGTGGCCGCCGTCCGCGTGAAGGTCCGCGCCCAGGAACTCTTTTGCGCATTCGACAAAACAATGGAGAAAACTTTGTGTCTGGAACATCAGCAGATCGCAGGTGAGCAGGGACTCCAGCACTTCGCGTCGCTCCGGCAGAATGCGAAAGGCATCCGGGCCCGGCCAGGGGATATGCCAGAACATGGCGACCGGCTGTTTCGGCAACGAGGCCTTTACCATGCCGGGGAGCAGCGCCAGGTGAAAATCGTGCACCCAGACGAACCCGGGCTTCGTCTGAAGTTCGCCCAGCACCACTTCGGCGAAGCGGGCATTCATGGCTTGGTAGGCGTGCCAATAGGCTTTGCGGTAGTCGACGCGATCCAAGGTCAAGTGGCACAAGGGCCAGAGCACCTGGTTCGCATAGCCTTGATACCCGCCTTTGATCTCGCCCGAATCCAGCCACACACGGTGGAGTCTGTAGGTCGGGGCGTCGGGCGGGACGTCAACGGTCATATCCTGATCCACCACGTCGCGGTCGGCCTTGCCGCTGCCCCAGGCAATCCAGGTCCCGCCGAGGCGCCGCATCATCGGGTCCAGCGCAGAGACGAGCCCTCCGGAGGTCCGTTCCCAGATGAGGTGGTTTTTGACCAGACGGTGTTCGTAGGGCTCACGATTCGAGACGATGATGAGGCGGGCGAGGGAGAGGTCGCGTTCGCGTTGCGCCGCTTCGAGGGGAGCGTGAGACGTGTTCATCTGCCACCCTCACGCTCCCAGAGAGCTGACATCGGCTGTATTCTGACCATGGATTGAAAATAGGAGCCTTTCTCCCGCCTGTCAAGCAGGGAAGCGTGAGCCACAAGAGCGTATGGCTGGTGCTCGATAGCGAGAAGGGCACGATGCCGGGGGCCGGTCGGTCGGGGGAGAAATGAAATATTCCGAAAGCGTCTGGCTCCGGTCTGCGGAACTCAGATTCCAGGCCATTGGCTATCGGCTATCTGCCATCAGCTCTTTTCTTCCGGAGGCTGCCGGCCACCATGCGGAACTCAAAGAGACGGCATTCGATTGCGCCGTTGAAGAGAGGAACGCGCCGGGAAGGGGCCAACCGCAGCAGCCCGGGAAGTTTCATGTCGGCGGTAAACATCTGGACGGTCCAGTTGCAGAAATGTTTCTTCAGGTGATCGCCGAACTGCGGGTAGAAGGCCTTGAGTGATTCGCTGTCCCCCATGCGCTGGCCATAAGGCGGGTTGGTGACCAGCAGGCCCGTTTCGGCCGGCGCGGGGAGTTCCCGTGCATCACCTTGCCGTAACGTGACGAGTTCGCTGCAACCGGCGATGGCCAAATTGGCTCCGATCGACGTGAGGGCAGTGGCGCTGTGGTCGGCGGCGTGGATCAGGCCTGGTGTACCGTCGATTTCCCGTCCTTTGAGTTCGGCGCGAAGCGCCTCGGCCGGGCGGGGATCGTAGGAGAGCAGTTTCTCGAAGGCGAATCGGCGACCGATGCCGGGGGCGACCCGACGAGCCATCAACGCGGCCTCCACCACGAAGGTTCCGCTGCCGCACATGGGATCGTAGAGCAGGGTGTCCGGCGTCCAATTGGCAAGACGCAAGATTCCGGCGGCAAGATTTTCCCGAATCGGCGCCTCGCCGGCCGACTTCCTCCAGCCCCGCTTGAACAGTGGCTCGCCGGAGGTGTCCAGGTAAAACGTGCACTGGGTGCTGTCCAGGTACACGGCGATCAACATGTCCGGCGCATGAGTGTCCACCGACGGGCGTCTGCCTCTGGCATGCTGAAATCGGTCGCACACCGCGTCCTTCACACGCAGGGTCACGAAGTCCAGACTCCTGAGCGGGCAGCGGTGCGCGCTCACCTTCACTTTGATCCGCTGCTGCGGCGTGAACCAGTCCTGCCAGCGAATGGCGTGGGCCGCGTCGTACACATCGTGTTCGTCGCGATAACTGCCTTCGGCGATACGCAGGAGGACACGGCTGGCAACGCGGCTTTCGAGGTTCACGCGGTAGCAGAGGGTGAGGGGACCGGAAAACGCGACACCCCCTGCGGTCGGCTTGATATCGGCGGCGCCCAGGTCCGCCAGTTCCTGGGCGAGCACCGGCTCAAGGCCTCGGGGGCAGGGTGTAAAAAAAAGGTGAAGTGTGTTATCCATTTCTGTCGTTCTGCTGTCCTTATCGAGGGGCTACATGAAGTTTTGCAGCGAATGCGGGGCCGGGCTGTCGACACGAATTCCCCCAGGCGATAATTTGCCGCGGTTCGTCTGCGATACCTGTCAGGCCATCCATTACATCAATCCGAAAATCGTCGCCGGCTGTATTCCCGAATGGGAGGACAAGATCTTGCTCTGTCGCCGGGCGATCGAACCGCGCATCGGTCACTGGACCTTTCCCGCCGGCTTCATGGAAATCGGAGAGAGCACCGAGCAGGCGGCGATCCGAGAGACCTTCGAGGAAGCCCATGCCGATGTGGAAATCACGTCTCTCTATGCCGTGTTGAGCCTGCCCCGCATCAGCCAGGTGCATATGGTGTTTCGCGGTGTCCTGCACAAACCGGAATTTAAACCCGGTACGGAAAGTTTGGATGTCAGACTGTTCGCGTTGGACGAGATTCCCTGGGACGACCTGGCCTTTCCCGTTATCCAGGAAGCCCTCGAACGCTACGTGGCCGACGTCGCCCGCGGCACCTTCCCCATGCATTTCGGCAGCGTCCTTCCCCGGATGAAATCCTGACAGATTCGTGAAACGTCAAACGTGAAAGGTGAAATGTTGACTCACGGAAGCGGCGGTCGACCACACGGTGCGCAAAGAAGAATGCTCAATTCATCCTCCACGCCTTGGGTTTCACTTCTCACGTTTGACGTGTCACCTTTCACGCGCCTCAGTTGCGGCCGGGCATGATGAGCCCCGACTCATCGGCCGGCGGATGCAGGAACAGGAATCCCTTGTCTGCCTGAAAATCCACCGTCATCCCAGTTGTCCGATGCGCGCTGGCCCTGTCCAAGGCCACCGTGACACCGTCGATCTGTTCCACCGCGTCATCCTCACGGGTCGTCGATTCCAGGGTAATCGACAGCGAGAGGCGTTGTGCGTTCACGTCGCGCACGGCGATCCGCACGATAGGGTCCTCCGGATGTTCCTGGATCAACGTGCGTAAGCGTTCGACTGCCGTTCGGGTGAAGGTCAGCATCGTCACGCTCCGGATGTCCGGCCTGAGGGCGGGTTGTGTTGGATATAGTGAATGTCTACAAGCTGCTCGGCCCGGTCGATCGAGTAAAAAATCCGCCAGTCGCCGACCGCATACTTATGGATGCCGGGAAGATCGGCGGCGACCGGTTCATGCCGGAGGTTGTCGACGTTGGAGGCGAGCCACTTCGTTTTGTCGAACAGCCGTTGCGCCATGGCCGGCTCGGCGGCGCGGAGGTCGGTGATCACATCGGGGCGAAAGGCGAGGCGAAACCAGGGCATGTTACCACCGCAGCCCGAGCTTGTCGGCCACTTCATCACCCGTGAGACGCTCCGTCGAGGCGAGGGACTGTTTGAGGCGGTCGCGGACGGATGCCCCGAGCGGCGCGCCGAGATCCGGGTCGCCGATCAACGTGCGCAACCGGTCGTCGACCAGGCCCTGCACCAGGTCCTTCAATTCCGCCAGTGTCAGCTCGGAAAGTTTCTGTGTCGGTTCCGTCATGGCTTCCCCCAAATCGTGACGCGAGCATACGGGGCTGGTTGCGCCAAATGCAAGGAGAGCGTCTCGCAGGGTAGAAGACCCTGCTGATTAGGGCAGTGGTATATGATCTCGGAATCGTTCTGTTTCCACCCAACAAACGCGGGGATCTGCTGATGAGGAGGGATGACGGGTAGACTCCTGCAGACTTTCCTATTTTTCAGATGCTATTCGAAGGGGAAACTCAGGGCACAAAGT
>Ga0268299_1004594_pt1 | contig 10524 bp, 8 predicted proteins | sample NOBtaG_FD_193484 | JGI IMG/M metagenome (GOLD analysis project Ga0268299, IMG submission 193484) | Activated sludge microbial communities from bioreactor in Nijmegen, Gelderland, Netherland - NOB reactor | ecosystem: Engineered > Bioreactor > Aerobic > Activated sludge | place: Netherlands... | reverse complement strand
CTCGACCAGGCCTGCGCCGATCTCACCGCGGCCGAACGCACCCAACACACCGAGACCCTGCGCGCCAACGTCGCCGGGGCGCACGACCTCTTTCTCGTCGACGCCCGCGCCGGCTTCGAGGCGACCGCGCGGCGCGACGCGGCCGCCATCGCCGGCAGCGGCCTGGGCGCCTTCACCGCCGCCCTCGGGCGCTTCTGCTCCTCCTCCGGGCGCGATCTGACGGCGGTGCGCGAGGCCTCCAAGCGCTCGCTGCAGTTCCTCGCCACCGCCCGCAAGACCCTCAACGAGCGCCAGACCGAGCTCAAGGCGGCGCTGCGGCAGGCGCGCGATCGCCTGGCCGCCGTGCAGGCCAAGGCCGCTGCCGATGCCGACGCCGAGCGCGCCCGCAAGGACGACTTCGAGGCCAGGGTCGAGCGCCTGGCCGAGCAACAGCGCGACGAGGCCGGCAAGCGGGCCGCCGATCTGCGGCAGAAGCTCAAGCTCGCCCGCCGGCGCTGGGTCCACAGCGCCAACGCCACCGCGCTCGCCGAATCCGTCGCCGCCGCCGTGCACGACCAGGCCGACGCCGCCGAGGCTGCCGCGCGCGCCGCGGTCGACGCACTGCGCGCCGAGATGAAAGGCTACGGCACCTCGGCCACCGTCGCACCCCGATCGCGCAGCCCGATCGACATCGGCGATCTCGCCCCCGAGGAGCGCCTGCAGCAGGCGACGAGCGGCAATCTGCGTTGGGTGCGGCGCGCACTCTGGCGCAAGTGGTACGTGCCGGGGATCGAGCCGCTCCTGGGCGAACGCACCAGCAGCGACCTGGCGAGCTTCAATGGCTGGCTCGATGGTGCGCTCGATGCCGTGCGCGCCGCCGCCAACGCCACCCTGCAGGGCCGTCTGGCGCAGATCACCGAGCGCGCGCGCGGTGAGAGTCAGCGGATCGAGGAGGAGACCGCGCTCGCCGCCCGCCAGGCCGAGCACGACCAGCTCGAGGCGAACCTGCCCGTGCTGAGCGGCGAGGTCGAGGTGATCGCCCAACTCGCCGTCGAGGCGCGATCGTTCCTGTGATCCGGCGATTCACTCGCCGAGGAAACGACGGGTCGCCTCGCTGCGCGGCCGGTCGAAGACCTCTTCCGGCACCCCTTCCTCGACGACCTCGCCGGCGGCGAGGACGAGGACGCGGTCGGCCACGCGACGCGCGAACGGGATCTCGTGCGTCACGATGACCATCGTCTGACCGGCGGCGGCGAGGTCGGCGACGACCGCGAGCACCTCGCCGCGCAAGCGGGGATCGAGCGCCGAGGTCGGCTCGTCGAGCAACAGCGCCTCCGGCTCCATCGCCAGCGCGCGCGCGATCGCCACGCGCTGCTGCTGCCCCCCCGAGAGCGTGTGCGGGTGCGCCCCAGCATGCTCCGCGAGGCCGACGCGCGCGAGAAGCTCCTCGGCGCTCCGCCGGGCCTGCTCGGCCGAACGCCCGAGGACGCGGCGGGGCGCTTCCATCACGTTGCCGAGCGCCGTCAGATGCGGGAACAGATGGAAGCTCTGGAACACCATCCCCACCCGCGTCCGCACCGCGCACAGCAGGGCCGCGTGGCGACGCTCGCTCATCCCCGGCTCGAGACGATGCCCGGCGATGTCGATCGCGCCGGCGGTGAACGGGGTCAGGTAGTTCATCGCGCGCAGCAGACTGGTCTTGCCCCCGCCCGAGGGTCCGACGATGGCCAGGACCTCGCCGCGGCGGACGCGGAAGTCCACCCCCCGCAGGATCTCGCGCCCGCCGAGCTCCAGCCCGAGAGCGCGCACCGCGATGACGACGTCGCTCATCGCGGCACCGGCAGCAGCCGCCGCTCCAGGCGACGCGCGACGCGGGACAGCGGATAGCTCATCGCCAGGTACAGGAGCGCGCACAGGGCTCCAGGGACCAGCCAACTGCGCACGTCGACGGCGGTGATCGTCATCTGCTTGGTGAGCTCGACCACGGTGATCACCGACACCAGCGAGGTGTCCTTCAGCAGCGCGATGAAGTCGTTCGCCATCCCCGGCAAGGCGACCCGCAGCGCCTGCGGCAGGACGATCCGGCGCAGCGCCAGCCGTCGCGGCATGCCGAGCGCCAGCGCCGCCTCGGTCTGCCCGAGCGGGACCGCTTCGAGACCGGCGCGGTAGAGCTCGGCCTCGTAGGCTGCGTAGTTCAGGCCGAGCCCGAGGACGGCCGCGGTGAAGGCGTCGAGGCGCAGCAGCGGCGCCAGGCCGAAGTACAGGACGTAGAGCTGTAACAGGACCGGCGTGCCGCGGAACAGCTCGACGTAGAGCGAGGCGGCCAAGGCGAGGGGCGCGGCGCCGTAGCGGCGGGCCAGGCTGAGCCCGAGACCGCCGATCACCGCCAGCGCCATCGCGAGGGCCGAGATGACCAACGTCACGCCGGCGGCGCGCAGGAACAGGCTGACGTGCACCCGCGCGAGGATCTCCCCGAAGCCCGCGCGCGCGGGCGCCGGCGCGCCGACGGCCGGGCCGGCGGCGAGGAGCCGGCGCTGCTCCTCGTCCCAGAGCTGCCAGCGGCGAAGGATCGCCTCCAGCTCGCCGGCCGCCATCGCCTCGCCCAGCGCCGCGTCGACAGCCGCCGCCAAGGCCGGTTCGTCCGGGCGGACCGCGATGGCGTAGTCCCCCTGCCCGACGTCGCCGGCGCGCTTCAGCCCCGGGCGCGTCAAGCCGTAGCGCTCGGCGATCACGTGGTCGAGCAGCACCGCGTCCAGCCGTCCCTGCTCGAGGTCGGCGTAGGGTTCGTCGACCCCCTCGTACAGCACGACCTCCACCTCCGGTCGCTGGCGCAGCATCTCGTGCGCCAGCGAAGCGCCGAGGGTGCCGACGCGCCGCCCCCGGAGCGCCTCCAGGCCCTCGACGTCGGTGGCGTCGGCGCGCACGACCAGGGTCTCGCGGAAGCGATAGTACGGCCGGGTGAAGGCGACGCGCGCGCGGCGCCCGGGAGTGACCTCGAGGCCGTTCATGACGATGTCGACGTCGCCTCGTTCGAGCGCCGGCACCAGCGTCAGCCAGTCGTTCTGCACGAACTCCGCGCGCACCCCCATGCGGCGCGCGATCGCCTCCGCGATCTCGAGCTCGAAGCCGCGCAGCGCCGCGGGGTCTTCGGGGTCCTGGAAGACGTAGGGCTCGCCCCCCTGCATGTCGCCGCCCCAGCGCAGCACGCCGCGCTGGCGCACGCGCTCGAGCGCGTCGGCGTGCGCGATCGCAGGCGCGAGCAGCAGCAGCAACAGCAGGCGCGGCCAGGCAGGGCGCGGACCGACGCTCCGCGCGCCAGGCGGCCTGCGGCGCGGCGCGGCCTGCGGAGCGACTCCGCGCGACGACCCGATGCGGTGCACGCGCCCATCTGTCCGGCCCGCCCGGCGATTGCAATACCCGAGGCAACCGGGTGAAAGACGGGCATGCGTCCGGTTCTCGACTGGGTCTTCACGATCCCGTTCCTGCTCGCCTTCGGACTTCTCCTCGGCGTCTTCGATCCCCTGCAACGGATCGCGCGCCTCCTGGGCCAGCGCCCGCAGGAGTACGTCGTCGGCGCTCTGCAGCGCAGCCTGCTGTGGGCATTCGCCCTCTGCGGCACGCGCCTCGAGGTGGAACGCGCGCCGGGAGTGAAGCCCCGAACGCCCTATCTCATCGTCGCCAACCATCAGAGCATGTTCGACGTGCCGATCTTCGGCGGCCTGCTGTTCACGAACTTCCCCAAGTACGTCTCGAAGAAGTCGCTGTCGCGCTGGATCCCCAGCATCTCGTACAACCTGCGGCGCGGCGGCAACGCGCTGATCGACCGCAACGACCGCGGCCAGGCCCTGGAGGCGATCCGCCAGCTCGGCCGCCAGGTGCGCGAGCGGGGTGTGTCCGCCGTCATCTACCCCGAAGGGACGCGCGCCCGGCACGGCTCGCTCGGCGAGTTCAAGCCGATGGGATTCCTCGAGCTCCTCGACGCCGCACCGGGCGTCGCGGTGCTGCCGGTGGCGATCGACAATTCGTGGAAGCTGTTGCGGCACAACCTGCTGCCGGTGCCGTTCGGCACACGGGTGCGGGTCTACATGGGCGAGCCGATCGAGCGGCGCCCGGGCGAGGACGGCGTCGCACTGCTGCAACGCGTGCGCGCCGAGATCTCCTCCGTGCTCGACCGCTGGCGCGGCTGAGCCGAGCGGACCGCCAGCACCGCGAGGTCGTCGTGCGGCGGCTGCGCGCCGGCGAACTCCCGCACGGCAGCGACGACGCCTTCGACCATCTCCGCCGCCGGCGCCCCCGCGAACCGGGCGAGGGCGCTCTCGAGGCGCTCCTCGCCGAAGAAGCGACCGTCGGTCGTCATCGATTCGGTGACGCCGTCACTGAAGACGAACACCGTATCGCCCTGCTGTACGCGACTCCGTCGCGCCAGGTACTCGGCGCCCTCCAACGCTCCCAGGGCGATGCCGCCGGTTCGCGGCAGGCGCTCCACCTCGCCGCTCCGCCGCAGCAGTAGCGGCGCCGGGTGGCCGGCGTTGGCGTACTCGAGGATGCCATTCTCGGCGTCGAGAATGCCGTAGAAGACGGTCACGAACATCTCCGACCCGTTCTCGCGGCAGAGCAGGCGGTTCACCCGCGACAGACACTCGCCCGGCGGCAGCCCGTGCAGCGCGGTGGCCTTCAGCAGCGTTCGGCTGAGCGCCATGAAGATCGCCGCCGGCACCCCCTTTCCCGAGACGTCGCCGACCACGAAGCCGAGCCGGCGTCGATCGACCAGGAAGAAGTCGTAGAAGTCGCCGCCGACCTCGCGCGCGGGGATCATCGCGGCGAACACGTCGAGATCGGTCCGTTCCGGGAACGGCGGGAAGGTGCGCGGCAGGATCGACTGCTGAATGCCGGCCGCGATGTCGAGCTCGCGCTGGAGCGCCTGCCGCTCGAGGGCGAGGCGCGCCGCCTCCTCGGTCGCCCGCTCGCGCGCCGCGGAGGACTCCTCGAGGTCGCGGATGTAGCGCTTGAGCTCCCGCTGCATCCCCGCGAAGGCGTCCGCCAACTGCGCCACCTCGCGCGGTGAATCGACCCGCGGAACGGCGGCGTCGAAGTTGCCGCGCGCGATCTCCTCGCTCGCCTGCGCCAGCGCCCAGATCGGCCGGCTGAGCGAGCGCAGCGCACCGACCACGACCAGCACGAGCAGCAACGAGCCGACGCCGCCGATCAGCACCATGGTGCGGTTGAGCGCAACGACGTCGGCCATGACCTCGCTCTCCGGCAGCATCGCGGCGACCGCCCAGCCGTTCGCCGGCATCGGCGCGAACGCCAGCCAGCAAGTGTCGGAACCGTCGAGGCATTCGGTCCGCGCCATCCCCGTCTCTCCCTGCACCATCGCGCGCCCGAGAGCCCGCAGGCCCGCATCGCGGCGGGTCTCGGCGAGGCTGAAGATGCTCTCGTTCATCACCAGGCGGGCATCGGGGTGGGTGACGATCATCCCGTTGTGCGACACCAGGAAGGCGTAGCCGGACGACAGCAGTTGCATCGAGCTGGTGATCGTCTCGAGCCAGTCGAGAGAGACGTTGGCCGCGATCACCCCCGCAAAGCGCGGCTGTCCCTCGACCGTCCGATAGAAAGGTACGGCGTAGGTCGACATCACCACCTGGCCGCCGCCCTCGTCGAAGTAGGGCTCGGTCCAGATCGATCGCCCGGTGTGACGCGGGATCTGGTACCAGTCCATGAAGAAGTAGCGGTACGACTCGCCACCGAGGAACTTGAAGCGCAGCTTGCCATCGCTCTTGTAGTAGTAGGGGGCGAAGTACTCGGCGTCCGCCCGGGCGCCATAGGGCTCGTAGGCGACGGTCAGCCCGTAGACCTCGCGGTTCCGCTCGACCGTCTTGCCGAGCACCTCGAGGAGCTGCGCCTCGGGGTAGCTGCTCTCGGCCAGCACCTGCGCCAGCCCCTCCGGCACCTTCTCGGCCGCGCGCAGCACTGTCTCCACCCGGCCGACGGTGTTGGCGACCAGGTTGCCGGCGTTCTCCTCCGCCTGGCGCACGATGATGCGACGCGCCGTGGTGTAGTTGTAGGCCACGATCAGCGCGAGCACCACGGCGCTGCCGCCGAGGATCAGAACGCCCAGTTGCAGGGCGATGCCGCGCCGCCTCATGGCGCCCGTCCTGGGGGGTGGTGGAAGGTCTCGAACCGCGGCACGCTGCTGATCCAGCCGCTCTCCTGCAGCGTGCGCGCGGTCCGCTCGAAGTCGGCGTGCGCCAGCTCGCCCGGGGCGCGGCCTTTGCCGGGGCGCATGAGATCCTGCATCCGATCGAGCATCCAGCGCTGATGCGCGCGGTTCGTGCCCAGATGCGCCTCGAGCATGTGGCGCATGGTCAACGCAACGGCTTCGTCGGGCTCGGCAAACGCCTCGCGCCAGCCGGCCAGCGTGGCGCGAGCGAAGTCGAGGCAGAGTCCCGGATCGCGCGCCAACGTCTCCTCGCGGCAGTAGAGGCCGTCCTCCGGAAAGTCGAGGCCGTGGTCGCGCAGAAAGAAGGCCGTCAGCTCGCCCGGCTCGACCCCGGTGTTGAGGATGGTGTGATACTCGTTGAACCACATGGCGACGGTGGCATCGACACCGTCGCGCAGGAAGAGGTTGATCGTCGACCCGAGCGGTACGAGCTCGCCGTCGATCTCGTAGCGCTGGAAGAAGGCGAGCGGCTGGACCAACAGGTCGCCGTCCCAGACGCCGACGCGGCGGCCGTGGAGATCGGCCGGGGCGCGGATGCCGCTGGCGCGCTTGGCGACCACCATCAACGACGAGCGCTCGAGGAGCTGAGCGACGTTGACCACCGGTATGCCGCGATCGCGCATCTGCAGCGCGGTCGTCAGCCACAACGACGCGACATCCGCTGTGCCGTCCGCCAGGAGGCGCGAGGGGGGATGGTCCGGGCCGCTCGGCAGGATGGTCACTTCCAGCCCAGCGTCGGCGTAGAAGCCGCGCTCGAGGGCGACGTACGTCCCGGCGAACTGCGCCTGCGGCAGCCAGTGGGGCGCGAACACCAATCGCCGCGGCCGCGGCTCGCCGGTGGCGGTCGAGGCCAGCAGCGACAGGGCAGCAATCACCGACAATGACGCGAGTGAACGCATGCGACCACCGAAGTGACGCAATGTCCGGACCGGCGCCTCCGAGACGGCGTTCTCAGCGACTGCGACGTCGCGGCATGGAAGTGGCTTTCATCATACGGTCTGAGCGTCGAAATTGCGCTCCTGAGAGGATCCCGTGAAAGCTGACGAGAGCGTCGATCTGATGCGCGAGTTCGTCGACCTGTACGACCGCGAAGAAATGCTCGCCTTTTTCGAGTTCCGGCTCGAGCGCGTCGGCGGCGACGAGGTCGACGGCCTGTGTCGCATCTCGCAGCCGAAGGACGGGCGTTCAAACTTGTACTACCTCTCCGTCGGTTTCGTGGTCGACACCCCAGACGAGGCCACCCGCGCCTTCGTCGACCAGGCGCTCGAGAAGCTCGATGGCGACGCCTTGCGCTCCGCTGTGCCGAGCGTGGTCGAGGTCCTGCCAGTGACGGCGATGCCGACCGGACCCGAGAGCTACGTCCGCCAGGCCGACATCCTCTTCGACGACGCCAGCGCCGCCGACCCCGACGCCCTGCTCGCGGAGCTCGTGCCCGCGCTCGCCCGCGTCACCGGCATCCGGCCGCGCGAAGTCGTCCGCTGGGGCGGCGCGTAGGTCGGCGCGCCGAGCGCGCCGAGCCGCTTCGGACGCTCGGGCGAAGGACGCGGAGCGGCGTGCACCGCCGCACGCCGGATCACGAACGTGGATGCCGGCGTCGTGACTCGCGGCCGGCGATGGCGTATGCACCGGGGTCATGCCAGCCAAACGCCAGAGCCGCATCACGACCGAGGGCATCAACCGAGCACCCAACCGCGCCATGCTGCGCGCCGTCGGCTTCACCGACGACGACTTCAGCCGGCCGATGATCGGGGTGGCGTCGCTGTTCAGCGAGATCACGCCCTGCAACTCCCATCTCGACCGCCTGGCGCGCGAGGCCTGCAAGGGCATCCGGGCGGCTGGTGGCGTGCCGCAGATCTTCGGCGCGCCGACCGCCTCGGACGGCATCATGATGGGCCACAAGGGCATGCGCTACAGCCTGGTGTCGCGCGAGGTGATCGCCGACTCGCTCGAGTGCGTCGCCGGCGGCATGAACCACGACGGCCTACTCGCCTTCGGCGGCTGCGACAAGAACATGCCCGGCTGCCTGATGGCGATGGCGCGCCTGAACGTGCCCAGCCTGTTCGTCTACGGCGGCAGCATCATGCCCGGCACCCTGCCCGACGGCAGCCACGTCGACATCGTCTCGATCTTCGAGGCGGTCGGCCAGCACCAGGCCGGCAAGCTCGACGAGCGCGGCGTCCACCTGGTCGAATGCAACGCCTGCCCCGGCGCCGGCGCCTGCGGTGGCATGTACACCGCCAACACGATGAGCTCCGCGATCGAGGCGATGGGCATGTCGCTGCCCTACGACGCCAGCAACCCGGCGGTTTCCGCCGCCAAGGAGCGCGAGGCCTTCCGCGCCGGCGAGGCACTGGTGCAGCTCGTCGACAAGGACCTGCGGCCGCGCCAGATCATCAACCGCCGCTCGCTCGAGAACGCCTACACCACCGTGCTCGCGCTCGGCGGCTCGACCAACGCGGTGCTGCACCTGATGGCGATCGCGCGCGAGGCCGAGGTCGAGTGGACGCTGGCCGACTTCGACCGCATCGGCCGCAAGGTCCCCCACCTCGCCGACCTCAAGCCGAGCGGCCGCTACGCCATGCACGACCTGCACGAGGTCGGCGGCACGCCGGCGGTGCTGCGCGCGCTGCTCGAGGCGGGACTGATCGACGGCGACTGCATCACCGTCACCGGCCGGACCCTGGCGGAGAACCTGAGCGAGGTGAAGAGCATCTACGCCAGCAAGCAGGACGTCGTCCGGCCGCTCGACCAGCCGCTGTTCGCCTCGGGGCATCTGGTGATCCTGCACGGCAACCTCGCCCCCGAAGGCGCGGTCGCCAAGGTCTCCGGCCTGAAGCAGCGCTCGATCACCGGCCCGGCGAAGGTGTTCGACAGCGAGGAGGAGTGCTTCGAAGCGATCCAGCAGCGCGCCATCAAGGCCGGCGACGTGGTCGTGGTCCGCGGCGAGGGACCGGTCGGCGGTCCGGGGATGCGCGAGATGCTGGCGGTCACGGCGGCCCTCACCGGCCAGGGGCTGGGCGAGTCCGTCGGCCTGATCACCGACGGCCGCTTCTCGGGTGGCACCCACGGGCTGGTGGTCGGCCACGTCGCCCCCGAGGCCTGGGTCGGCGGCCCGATCGGACTGCTGCAGAACGGCGATCGCGTCACCATCGACGGCGACCGCAAGCTGGTGCAGGTCGAGCTCGACGACGCCGAGCTGGAGCGCCGGCGGGCGGCCTGGAAGAGGCCCGCCCCGCGGGTCGCTCGCGGCGTCCTGGCCAAGTACGCCGCCACCGTCCGCTCGGCCTCCGAGGGCGCCGTCACCTCCTGATCGATCTGCAGCGCGGCGAGCATCGCCGCGCTGCTTCGCCCCTCCACCCGCCCCGGGGAGCCCTCCGACCGTTGAACCGGGGGCGCCGCCCAGCTAGTTCTGCCCCCGATGACGAACAAGGATTTCCTGCGCTTTCAGGGGACGCCCGGCTACATCGCCTCCGGGCCGCTGGTCGACGGAGTGAACTGCGCCATCGCGCTCGAGCGACCGCTGCTGCTCAAGGGCGAGCCCGGCACCGGCAAGACCGTGCTGGCGCGCCACGTCGCCGAGGGGCTGGGGATGCCGCTGCTGACCTGGCACATCAAGTCGACCAGCAAGGCGATGGAGGGGCTGTACGTCTACGACACCGTCCAACGCCTCAACGACAGCCGCTTCGGCGGCGGCGACGTCTCCGACATCCGCCACTACATCAAACTCGGCCCGCTCGGGCGCGCCTTCACCGCCGAACAGCGCGTGGTCCTGCTGATCGACGAGGTCGACAAGGCCGACCTCGAGTTCCCCAACGACCTGCTGCGCGAGCTCGACGAGATGCGCTTCACGATCACCGAGACCGGCGAGGAGGTCGTCGCCCGCCACCGCCCGGTGGTGATGATCACCTCCAACAACGAGAAGGAGCTGCCGGACGCCTTCCTGCGGCGCTGCATCTTCCACTACATCGAGTTCCCCGACGTCGCGCTGATGCGCAAGATCATCGACGTGCACCACCAGAACCTGGACGCCAAGATCCTCGACCAGGTGCTGATCAAGTTCTACTGGCTGCGCGAGCAGAGCGACCTGCGCAAGAAACCCTCCACCTCGGAGCTGATCGACTGGATCGCCGCCCTGATGCGCGCCGGCGTCACCCAGGAGCAGATCGAGACCCACATCCCCTTCGTCGGCACCCTCCTAAAGAAGGAGCAGGACGTCGACGCCCTGCAGCGCTACGACGCCAAGGACGGGCGCTATCCGAAGCGCTGGGAGGATCTCGGGCCGAGGTACAACCAGTGAAGAAGGGGGTTAGGGGTTAGGGGGTTAG
>Ga0268299_1004593_pt1 | contig 10531 bp, 3 predicted proteins | sample NOBtaG_FD_193484 | JGI IMG/M metagenome (GOLD analysis project Ga0268299, IMG submission 193484) | Activated sludge microbial communities from bioreactor in Nijmegen, Gelderland, Netherland - NOB reactor | ecosystem: Engineered > Bioreactor > Aerobic > Activated sludge | place: Netherlands... | reverse complement strand
AAAGGTCACGTCCAGGCCCAGGCCATGCTCGGCGGCGATGTCGCACACCACGCCAAAATTTTTCAGACATTCCGGCGAAACGCTCTCCGGCGTCGGCTGCCAGTCGTCCCACAGCAGGAACAGCCGCACGACTTTCATGCCCATGTCGGCGATGATCGCAAATTCTTCGCGCACTTCCCCGGCGTCAAAATCTGACCACCAGTACATCGCTTTGCGGCGAGGCCAATAATTGACGCCTAAAATAAACGGTTCGCTCATCTTTTTTCCTCAAATTTTCAAAGCCTAATCGCCTTATTGTACCCACTTTCACGAATTGTTGCGCGCCGAGCGGAAACAGGCCATACTGATTTATGAACAACAAATAGTGTAAAGAATTTTTTATGATGACAATTCAAACTGGGGCAGTTCACCACGTCGCGCTGACCGTTACCGATACGGCTCGTTCGCGGGCATTTTACGAGTCAGTGCTGGGCTTCAACCACCTCATGGATTTGGGGCCAAAAGTGTTGATGAGCAACGGCGCGCTGGTGCTGGCGATCAATCCCCCGCCCGACCCCGAACAGGCGATCAAAAATGACCATTTCAGCGAACATCGCGTCGGCCTCGATCATCTCAGCTTCAGCGTCGCCGATCACGCGGCGTTGGAAGCAGCGGTCAAGCTTTTTGACGAGCGCGGCATCCTGCACGGCACGATCAACGACCTGAGCGCGGCTGGCGTCCCAATTTACGTGCTGGCCTTCCGCGACCCCGACAATATCCAACTGGAACTGACCGCGCCGAAAACGTAAAATTATCAATCGCGTTTTGGTGGGCGACTCGGCGTGTAGGGCGGTAAAAATGGTCTTTTCAGAATTAAACCGGGTACGTGAACGCCGTGTTTGTAAGGGCATGATACCCCACTGGGGTTTCCTTCGGTCATATCATGCCCCTACGAAATGCGTTGCCGATTTATTTTCGCAAACACCATTTTTGCGCCCCTACGAATCTGCAATAGAGAGATCATCGCCGATTTTTCCAATCCCCCTAGCCTGCAATCCCCGCTTTGCCCGCCACATTCCAATAATGGTATAGTATACGCAACCACTTGCACCGGAGGCCGCGCTCGATGTCTGAATTTTTCATCTCCCACGCCAAAAAAGATGGCAGACTTTTCGCCCTGGAACTTCACGATGCGCTCGAAATTGATGGCTTCCAAGCCTGGTTTGACGAAAAGGATATTGAGCCAGGTGCAAATTGGGACGACAGCATCGATGCCGCCATCCGTGCCTGCGTAGGCATGATCGTTGTTATGACTCCCGGCAGCGTTGCTTCTCAGGTATGCAAAGATGAAATCAATCTGGCAATAAATCTGGGAAAACCCATTATTCCCCTGAAAATCACGCCACGAACAAATGCAGAGGCACCACCCTTGCAACCACTTGCCAATCAAGAAATCCCTGGTCGCCTCCAACGTCGCCAATACATTGACTTTACAACCGCATTCGATCAGGGCATGGCGCGTTTACGGCAGCAGCTTCATCAAATTCGGCGCGTCCGGGCGGACATCGACAAATTAGCTCAGGAGAAGGCCGATTTGCAGGCGATCCGCGACAATGCGCCTACCCCCGCTAACGTCGATCACCGTGTCGGCGAACTGGATGAGCAGATCAAGAGCCGCCAGCGTGTGCTGACCGAGCCGGAAAAAGTGCGCGAAGAAAATCAGCGGGCGATTGACGTGGGCATCCAGAGTGAATTGCAGGGACGCGCCAGGGCGGAAGAACACGCGCGTGGACAAAATCGCCAGCGCATCGTCGGCAGCGCCCCGCTCGGCGTCTCCGATATTTTTAAAGATCGCGACAAGGAATTCGCCGATATTACGAATTGGCTGATCGGCGAGAAAGCCGTTCGCGCGGTGAGCATTGTCGGCAGAGGCGGCGCGGGCAAAACGGCGCTGGCCTGCAAAGTGCTGCACGAATTGGAAAATGATTATAAAAATGTGCATGGCATCCTCTACCTGACCGCCGAAACGCGCCGTCGCGACCTGACGCTGGAGCGCATTTTCGTCGGCTGCGCGAAGATCATGGGCGGCGACGACGAAAAGCGCCTGGAAAACGCCTGGGGCAACGCCAACCTGACGCTGGACGCTAAAATTTCGATCCTGCTCGATTATTTTGCCGCCAAGCGCTGCATTTTGCTGTTCGACAACCTGGAGGATATTCTCGACGCCAACGGCAAGGTGATGGACGCCGATTTGCAAACGTTTATCGACGCTTTCCTGCGCCGCGACCATGATTCCTGCCTGCTCATTACCAGCCGCGAACCGCTCAACCCCGCCGACGATGCCCGCCGCTACGAGCGCACCCAGCCGCTCAACGAGGGCCTGCCGGAGGATTACGCCGTCGAACTTTTGCGCGAATTTGACGCCGACGGTTCGCTCGGCCTGCGCGACGCCGACGCCAAATTATTGAAACAGGCTGCTGAAAAAACACTTGGCTTCCCCCGCGCATTGGAGGCCATCGCAGGCATTCTTGCCAGCGATCCGTCACTGTCGCTGGAAGCGCTCCTCAAAGATTCACGTCTTTTTGGCACGAAAGTGATCGAAAAATTGGTTTCGACAGCGCTGTCACGTTTGGATGACGACGCGCTCAAGGTCATGCAGGCTTTGGCGCTGTTCGGTCGGCCTGTGCCTGAGCCAGCCGTGCGCTACTTATTACAACCTTATACTGAAGTCAACGGCCTCGACGTGAGCGGCGTCATCAAGCGGCTGGCGCGCGGACGCTATATCACGATTAACCGCGGTACAGGTGACATCAGCCTGCACCCGCTCGACAAGGATTACAGCTACAAGCAAATTCCTGAAAAACCACCGACGAATGGTCACGCGGTCATCATCATCCTGGTACTCGTTGACCTTGAAACGCGTGCCGCCGATTACTATGAGCAGCTTCGCGGCGATCCCGCCGACTGGAAAACGATTGACGACCTCGCGCCCATTCTCGCTGAGTTCGAACACCGCGTCCGCGCCGGGGATTTTTCGATAGCGTTAGATTTGATAAGTATGATAGGTAGTAATTACTTAGAGTTGTGGGGACATGCGCGCATCGCTGTCGAAATGCGAGAGAGGCTGCAAGGCAAGTTAGGCGATGAACTACAGGAACTGACAAATCTGGCGGGGTTAGCAAGAGCCTGTGATGCTCTGGGGCAATATCAGCGCGCGCTCGACTATAAGGTGATGGTACTTGATTACACGCGAAGACAGAACCTACGTAGAATCGAGGGAAACATGCTGGGAAACATCGGTTCATCCTACTGGCAGCTTGGCGAGTACGAAAAAGCCATCTCCCATCACGAGCAGGCATTGGAAATTGCCCGTGAGGTTATGAATCGGGAGCGCGAGAGCTACAATCTGAATCAATTGGCTCTGAGTTATAGTAATCTAGGCCAATCACAGCGCGCGCTTGACTTGTATGAGCAGTCGCTCAAGATCAGACGTGAAGTCGATGATCGGCGCGGGATGCCCGCAACCCTAGCGAATATTGGCACTATCTATGTTGCTTTAGGGGTATTCCCAGAAGCACTCAGATATTTTCGTGAGGCAGTATCTATTGATCAGGCAACAAATGATAAACCAAATCTGAGCCGTCACATTGGACTTATTGGTAGCATGTATATCAGTATAGGCGATCATACACAAGCACGTGAACAGCTTCACCAAGCATTGACCATTGCTCGCGAGGTTGGTGATCGCTCCTGGGAAGCGAATCATCTTCGCAGACTCGCGGATATGTACATTGCTACGGGCGATCTGACAGCCGCTTTTCAACATCTGAATGACGCGCTTCCTATCGCACAGGAAACCGCCAGCCCTGTTGATTTGAATTTCGTCTACAGCGGCCTCGCACAGGGGCATCTTTATAACGACGACCTCATCGAAGCGCGCAAAGCAAGTGTCTCGGCTTTGGAATATGTGCGCCCAAGTGATCGGCACTTCGCGGCTGCCCTCCAAGGCGTCATCCTGACGCGGCTGGCGTTCAGTGGCGATCAGCAGGCATCGAACATTCGGCAAGCCATCGAGTCATTTGAGGATGCACTCACTAATGTCGATATGCTGCTGGCGGACACTGAAGATTTGTACTCCCCGAAATATTCGCGTGGCTTGGCACTGGTGGGATTGGCTTTGTGTGCGGAAATGGGCGCTGCATCCTTACAATCGCCGCAGGATTATGTTGAGCAGGCTATCACGGCCTACCAAGCCGCGCGAAAAAATTGCGATGCGGCAGGGGTGTTGGCAGATGCGCGACGCCGCCTGGATGCGCTGGCTGTCGCCGACGCTAACGGCATCCTCGCGCCGGTGCGGGCGGTGCTGGCGTAAAGAAGACATCCCCGCTTTGCCCATCCCGTTCTAATGATGGTATAGTATTTCTCATCCGAACCATCTGGAGGCCACACCTGATGTCCGATTTTTTCATCTCGCACGCCAAAAAAGATGGGCGAGCTTTCGCGCTCGAACTCCACGATCAGCTCGAAGGCGATGGCTTTCCCGCCTGGTTCGATGAGCGCGATATTGAACCCGGCGCAAATTGGCCTCGATCCATTGAAACCGCCGTCCGAAACTGTATTGCGCTGCTGTTTGTGCTGACGCCGGGGAGCATCGCGTCGCAAACCTGCATGGACGAGCTTGACCTGGCCATTAACCTCGGCAAACCCATCCTGCCCTTGAAAATTGTGCCACGAATCGATGACGCCACCCCTGCCCCACCCGTCGCCAACACCGATATTCCGCTCCGGCTTCAGCAGCGTCAATACATCGACTTCACGGTGCTGTTCGATCAGGGCATCGCACGGTTGCGCCAGCAGCTTCATCAGATTCGGCGGGTTCAGACCGAAATCGCGACGCTGGCACAGCAAAAAACTGATCTTCAGGCCATGCGGGACAGCGCGCCGACCCCCGCCAACGTCGATGTGCGGATGAACGAGCTGGATGAGCAGATCAAGAGCCGCCAGCGCATCCTGACCGAGCCGGAGCAGGTGCGCCGGGAAAATCAACGGGCGATTGATGTCGGCATCGAAAGCGAACTCCAGGGACGCGCCAGGGCAGAAGAACAGGCGCGTGGACTCAACCGCCAGCGGGTGGTCGGCGGCGCGCCGCTGGGGGTGTCCGATATTTTTAAAGATCGCGTCAACGAAGCCGCGCAAATTACCAATTGGCTGCTCCACGATGGCTCGATCCGCGCCGTGAGCATCGTCGGCAGAGGCGGCGCAGGCAAAACCGCGCTGGCCTGCAAAGTGCTGCACGAGCTGGAAAAAGATTTCAAAAATGTTTATGGCATCCTTTATATGACCGCTGCCACGCGCAGCCGCGATTTATCGCTGGAGCGCATTTTTCTCGGATGCGCAAAAATGATGGGCGGCGACGTTGAAAAACGGCTGGACGGAGCCTGGACAAATACCAACCTGAGCCTGGAAGCCAAAATCGCGCTGCTGCTCGATCAGTTTGCCGATAAGCGCTGCCTTTTGCTGTTCGATAATCTGGAGGACATCCTCGACGCCAGCGGTAAGGTGGAGGATGCCGATCTGCAAATTTTTATCGATGCGTTTCTGCGCCGTGACCATGCCGCCTGCCTGCTGATTACCAGCCGCGAACCGCTCAACCCTGCCGACGATGCCCGCCGCCACGAACGCACTCAACCGCTGAACGAAGGGCTGCCGGAAGATTACGCCGTCGAACTTTTGCGCGAATTTGATACCGACGGTACGCTCGGCCTGCGCGATGCTGAGGTCAAGCTGCTCAAACAGGCCGCCGATAAGACTCTGGGTTTCCCGCGCGCGTTGGAGGCGATTGCGGGCATTCTCGCCAATGATCCGGCCCTGTCGCTCGAAATTTTATTAAACGATAGGCGGCTTTTTGGCACCGAAGTAATTGAAGAATTGGTGTCGCGCGCCTTGTCGCGGCTCGACGATGATGCCTTAAAAGTCATGCAGGCGTTGGCCTTGTTTGGGCGGCCTGTGCCGGAGTCGGCGGTACGCTATCTGCTGCAACCCTATTCGGAAGTCAACGGACTGGACATCAGCGGCGTGGTTCGGCGGCTGGCGCGTGGACGCTACATCACCCTCAACCGCAGCACGGGCAATATCACGCTGCACCCGCTGGATAAGGACTACAGTTACAAGCAAATCCCGGAAGATCCGCCGACCAATGGTCGCGCCATGTTTATTATTCTGACTCGTACCAACCTGGAAACGCGCGCTGCCGATTATTATGAACAGCTTCGCGGCGACCCCGCCAACTGGAAAACGATTGACGACCTCGCGCCGATTCTGGCGGAGTTTGAACACCGCGTCCGCGCCGGGGATTTTGTGTCGGCTTATTATCTGGTGAATACCATCGACGACGATTATCTGCGGACGTGGGGGCATTCGCGCAAAGAAGTTGAGATGCGCGAACTGCTGAAGGATAAACTGGACGACGAACGCCTGGAAATGGACAATCTCAACCGTCTGGGCAACGCCTATAATAATCTTGGGAATTACCAGCAGGCTCTGGAATATTATCTGACTTCGCTGGATTACTGGCGGGAGACCGGCGAACGGGCCGACGAAGGCGTCACGCTCCGCAATATCGGCATGATTTATGGCAACCTCGGCGATTATGAAGAATCGATTCGCTATGAGGAGCCTGCGCTGGAGATCGCCCGCGAGACGGAAAACCGTTCGCTCGAAAGCTCGATCCTCATGGATACCGCCGTCAATTATGATGAACTGGGGCAGATTCAGCAGGCGCTCGAATTGTACAAAGCGTCCTTAAAGATCGACCAGGAAATCGAAAATCCGCGCGGCGTGTCGGTAGCGCTCGGCAACCTGGGGAGCACCCACCACCGAATAGGTGAATTGCAAACCGCGCTGGATTATTTCGATCAGGCATCGGCGATTTGCCGCAAAATTGGATACAAACCCAATTTAGGCTGGCATATTGGGCAGGTTGGTGACATTTATCAAAGCACAGGCGATTTTGTCAAAGCTCTGGAAAATTTTCAGGACGCCCTGCGCATCGCTCAGGAGGTTGGAGATCGCTATTCCGAAATCGATAATCTGGTGAGCATCGCCTATGTCACGATGGCAAAGGACAACCCCGCCGCGTCGCTCCAATATCTGGAGAAGGCACTGCCTATCGCCCAGGAAATCGCTCGACCCTCCAGTTTGAACGCCGTCTATAATTGTATGGCGGATGCCTACTTTTTGAGCGGTTCGATGACCCAGGCGCTCCAGGCGAACACCTCAGCCTTGCAATATGTTCGTGACAGTGATCGTCATGGGGATGCGATGCTGCGCGGTCAAATTCTGACGCGGCTGGCATTTGCCGAACCCGCCAAGCCGGATCATCTCGTGCAGGCTGTCGCCGCCTATAACGAAACGCTGGCGGGCATCGAAAAGCTGCTGAACGATACGCCCAACCTCTGGTTCCCCAAATATGCGCGCGGAATAGCGCTGGCGGGATTGGCCTTGTGCGCGCAAATGGGCGCTCCATCGCTCCAAGCGCCGCAGGATTACATCGAACAAGCCATCACCGCCTACCGCGCGGCACGGATCAACTGCGACGCGGCGGGAATCGTGGCAGACAAACGGCGCTATCTGGACGCCCTGGCTGTCGCCGATGCTAACGGCATTCTGGCTCCGGTGCGGGCGGTGCTGGCATGAGCATGTCTGATACCTGGCATATTCAGATTTTTTTGTCGTCCCCCGGCGATGTGAACGAAGAACGTCAGATCACACAGGAAATCATCGCTGAGTTAGAGCGCGACCCACTGCTGAGAAATGACGGTGTGCGTGTGGAGGTGGTCGCCTGGGACGATCCCTACAATCCCGCACCCATTCTGGCAACGACAGATCCGCAAACCTCGGTCAATTTGTTCAAGCATAAGCCATCTGAATGCCAGATTGTGATCGTGATTTTATGGTCACGGCTGGGCACACCGCTGCCGGATCGCCATCGTAAAACGGACGGCTCGTTATTCAATTCGGGGACAGAATGGGAATACGAGGATGCCATCAATGCCGAGCGCCGGACAAGCAGGCCGTTTGTACTCGTCTATCAACGCACGGAAAAACCCAAGATCGAGATGGACGACCCTGATGTATTCAAAAAAATCGAGCAATATAACGCTGTCAAAGCATTTTTAGGCGGGCTGACAAACCAGAAGCTCGGCTATAACCAATATAGTGATCCCGCTGATTTTAGGAAAAAGCTGACCAGTCATCTCAAGCAAATCATCCCACATGCACTGCGTCCACCTGAACCGCGTGAAACCACTTCCCCAACAAAAACATCGAGCGGGAAACCATACCCCGGCCTATTCGCTTTCACCGAAGCCAATGCTGACAATTTCTTCGGGCGGGAACGCGAAACTGATGAGCTGATCGAGCGCGTGAAGGCATTTCCATTCGTCGGCGTGGTCGGCGCAAGCGGCAGCGGCAAATCATCGCTGGTCGGCGCGGGCTTGATCCCTAAACTGCGCATGGACGCAATTCCAGGCAGCAAGGACTGGCTAATCGTGCGCTTCACGCCGGGAAGCCGAATCGAGGACAAAAATCCGTTCATGGCGCTGGCGGACGCGCTGGCAGACGAATTGAAAATGCCACCGCTGATGATCGGCGCGACATTGGCAATGAATCCAGATAAGCTGGTTGAACTGTGCGCGATGTCTGCCAAGCCGGGAACACTGCTATTTATTGACCAATTCGAAGAATTATTCACGCTGGCGGGCGAAAGTTGGCGCACCCCGTTTATTGAAATGCTGACAAAATCGAACCCTCCCGTTCGCATCGTCGTCACCATGCGCTCGGATTTTTATCACCGCTGCGTCGATCACCCCGCGTTAACCGATTTGCTCGAACACAGCACCTATCCCCTTTCCGTGCCAAAGCCTTCAGCGCTCTACCAGATGATTACGCGCCCAGCCGAACGCGCAGGCTTGCAATTTGATTCTGGCCTTGCGGATCAGATTTTGAGCGACACGGGCAGCAACCCCGGCGCACTGGCATTGATGGCCTATTTGTTGGATGAGCTTTACGAGGCAGGCAAAGGCAGCGGAAAATTAACGTTTGAGGATTATGACGCGCTTGGCGGCGTACAGGGCGCGATTGGCAAGCGCGCGGAAAGCACTTTCGCCAATCTGGATGACACGGCGCAGGCACAGCTTAAAAATGTGTTTCGTGAATTGGTCGAGGTAGACGAAAACGCCGTAGCGACACGGCGGCGCAGTCCCTATAGCAAGGTCGCCGAAAATGACGACGCGCGAAAATTAGTCGATGCGTTTATCGAGGCGCGGCTGCTGGTATCCGACGATGTAGGGGCGCATAGCCATGCGCCCAACGCCACCCTCGAAGTCGCCCATGAGGCGCTGCTCCGTTCATGGCTGACGCTGGCGGATTGGATTAAAGACGCGGCAGGCGATCTCTACGCGCTGCGGCAGGCACGGCAGGCGGCGAATGAATGGGATAAAAAAGACAGGCCGGAATATTTGCTGTGGCAGCATGAGCGCTTGCAGCCTGTTTATGATGCGCTCAAGAATTTGGAGATTGAAGCGGAAACACCGCTTAAGGAATTTATTCGCCCGGAGGCGGAACGGCTGCTGGATGAGTTTAAGGCGAAGGGACGCGAGAGCGATCAATTACGAATTGTCGGTGACTGGTTGCGAATTGGTATTTCTAGTGCCCCTCAAATGATGGCTGCATTTGCTTACACGAATAGCGAAGATGTATCGGATAGTTTGATCAAAGCCCTAGCGTGGTGGAACTCTTTGGAAACATTATTAGCAGGTGTAGAAGCATCCAGCGCAAAAGTCCAATTGGGAGTACTGCAAGTTATTGGATTGTTGAATAGAAGAGGTTTGACTAGTGAAGTATTGCCTCTCCTGCGCGATGCGGATAAGAATGTCCGGCGGGCGGCGCTGCAAGTGCTGACGGCGCAGGGCGACGCGACCCTCATCCCCGATCTCCTCCCCCTCCTGCGCGATGCCGCATGGTCTGTCCGGCAGGCGGCGGTGGGATTTCTGACGGCGCAGGGCGACGCGACCCTCATCCCCGATCTCCTCCCCCTCCTGCGCGATGCCGAATGGTCTGTCCGGCAGGCGGCGGTGGGATTTCTGAGGGCGCACGGCGACGCGACCCTCATCCCCGATCTCCTCCCCCTCCTGCGCGATGACGCATCGTATGTCCGGCAGGCGGCGGTGGGATTTCTGAGGGCGCACGGCGACGCGACCCTCATCCCCGATCTCCTCCCCCTCCTGCGCGATGACGCATCGTCTGTCCGGCAGGCGGCGGTGGGATTTCTGAGGGCGCACGGCGACGCGACCCTCATCCCCGATCTCCTCCCCCTCCTGCGCGATGACGATCCTGATGTCCGGCGGGCGGCGCTGCAAGTGCTGACGGCGCACGGCGACGCGACCCTCATCCCCGATCTCCTCCCCCTCCTGCGCGATGCCGATCCTGATGTCCGGCTGGCGGCGGTGGGATTTCTGACGGCGCAGGGCGACGCGACCCTCATCCCCGATCT
>Ga0268299_1004592_pt1 | contig 10534 bp, 6 predicted proteins | sample NOBtaG_FD_193484 | JGI IMG/M metagenome (GOLD analysis project Ga0268299, IMG submission 193484) | Activated sludge microbial communities from bioreactor in Nijmegen, Gelderland, Netherland - NOB reactor | ecosystem: Engineered > Bioreactor > Aerobic > Activated sludge | place: Netherlands... | reverse complement strand
TAAAAACAGCCGCATTTTACGCCTCACAGTGGTAAATTGCGAATGACAACCCCACCGCACCGCACCCCACCGCACCCCGAAATGCGGAGTTGCGGCGCCCGGGCGCAATCTTGTATTACTAAAACGGATAGTAGCACTGCGGCAAAGACAAATCGACAAGGATGGAAGGTTGGCCCGGGAACGGTGCCACTCTGCCATCCAAGTCGACCTGCCCGAAACCGGCAGAAACAGCCCCTCTGGGAAGGAGAGACTGCTCTGCCGGCTCATTCAAAGAACCTTCGCTTCCCACGCTTTCGCGCGGTTACTTCGCGTTCTTTGACCCTTTCGTTCGCTTCCCGGAACGGAACTGGGCAGACTCCCGGTCGACGTCGCGGTCAACCGGTGCAAGCGTCAACTGACGTCCGTTCGGAGCCGTTGTCGGCTGGTCTTCCACGTAGGTCTTGCCGCGCACGAGCAACTGCAGCTTGCGGTCGCGCTTGCCGATGAGAATCGGGGCGACGCGACCGTGCAGGATGCCGGCGTGACCGACCACCCACGAGCCGATGGAGCTCGCGCGGCGATGGTAGTCGCCGAGGTGACCGTTGACCTTGCGGTTCCAGAGGTAGCCGACCTGATAGACCGACATCTCCTTGAACACGCTTTCGGGGAAGTTGCTGTCCGTGCGAGTCCACCAGGCGCTCGACGACTTGCCGTCGGTGGCCATGATCACGTTGTAGCCGGTCTGCTCCCACTGAACGTGAGGAGCGTCGCCGGGCTGACGACGGCGGAAACCGCCGAGCGTGACGATGGTGTTGTTGTTGACGAAGATGCCCGCGCCGAACGGCAGAACCTGGATGTTCTCCAGACCGGTCAGACCGAACGCTTCCTCGATGCTCTCCGGCAGGCTAATGCCGAGAGACGAGGGCATGTCGGTCGCTTCCGGGTTGTTCGCCGTCCAGTTGTCCAGAACGCGCTTGGTCGTATGCGCGTCCTCGAGCATGTCGTGCTCGTTGGGCATGCCCAGGTTGATGTGGGACGGGATGTAGAACAACTGGACGCCGGGGATGGCGAAGCGCTTGACGAACTTGCCGCACGCCTTCCAGAAGTGCATGATCCGCTTGTCGTAGCCGCGCTGCTTGAGAGCGTCCTTCACCACCTGCGGGTCGTCCGCGGTGTGGATGAAGTTCATCTCCTTGTTCCAGAGCGACTTGGCCGACTCTTCGTCGACGATCGGACCGAGCATCACGACGACGGTACGGTTGCCCGTGAGCGCCGTCTGTTTCGCGCAGTCCTTGATGTGGCGCAGAGTGAGCTGCACCTTGCTTTCGTCGTGGTTCGGGAACAGAGTGTTGCCGACCACGACCAGCTGATCGCCCTTGGCCAGGTCGAGACCGAACGCGCCGGCCTCGAACAAGGACTGCACCGGATGTTCCCGGATGGTGATCTGCTTGAAGGTATTGTTCTTCTTAGCCATGGTTATTTACCTCCGGTCCCGACGAGCTGGCCGTTGGCTTCCAGCGCGTCAAAGAAAGCGATGATATTGTCCGCCACGACTTTCCACGTGTCCTCTGGCTTCGCCTGCGGCTCGACGCGGAGGACACCCGGGATGTTGGCACCGACGTTGTAAGGCGTCGGCACGACGATGGCGGCCAGACCCTTCTCGGCGACATCCACCGCAGTGGTGAGGCGATCCTCGACGATCAGCGGGATTTTCACCCCCTGGTCGAGCATGTGCCAGCACTTGTAGTGGGTCGGCAGGAAGGTGATGTCCGAACCTTCGATGGGGAAGCCGAGCTCCTTGAGCACGTTCTTCGTAGCCAGCCGCGCCGCGCCCGTGTTGTGCGGGAGTGCGTCGGTCGGCTGATGGTCGCTGGCACCCGGGACGTAGGTCATGACCTCGATCTCGATGCCGGCAGCGCGAATGCGCTTGAGCTGCTCGATGGCGCCCGGAATCGCAGGAAGCGCTCCGTAGCCGCCCTTCGTCAGGCTGATGAACTTGTTGAGCGCACGCTCGAACTCGATGTAACCGATCTTGGACTCGGGGTCGCCCGCGCAGTGGTAGAACCGGCGGTTGGGGTTCATCGACGCGCCCGGGTAGAGCTCGCTGAGGAACTTGCTGAAAGGACCGTCGAAGTCGAGAACGGTACCGTGCAGGTCGAGACCGACCCGCTTACGGAATTTGCGGCCGCACCGGAGGATTTCCGCAGGCGGCCAGGAAGTCTGAGTTTTCGTACTCATGATTTTCTCCTTTATGTGGCGAGGCGAACGGCAAGCAAATGCTGCCGCCCCGCCACCGCCTGGGTTAGTCCTCGGTCACGTATTCGCGATCGCCGTACCACATCGAGTACCGCAAGCGGTTCTCGTGGATGGCCTGGATGATCGGAATCAGCTCGAGGTTGACGGTGCCGCCAATGACCTCACCAGCCGCGAGGCCGGGGTGACCGTTGGACAGCAGATTGTGATACGACATCTCCGCGCGGTTCGGGTTGGCCAGATAGCCAATTTCCTGAGCCGTCAGCGTCTCGTCGAGCGTCTCACGATGGTTCTCACCGATGCGGTGGGAGTGACCGTGCATGACGTCCTGACCGAGCTGGTCGGTGAACACGCGGGGGCTGCCGCCGGCGCGCGGGCGCAGGGGCAGACCGTGGATCAGTCGCTTGTGACCGTTCAGGATGATGCAGCCGCCGTAACCACCGAAGCCACGCTCGTCGGTGACGAACGTGATCCTCTCGCCGCCCTTGTAACCGAGCAGCTTGGAGTAGTTCATGACGGGTTCCTGAGTGTCCATGTCGACGATCGTGCTGATCTGCGGGGCGACGGCGCTCAGGAAGGAGTTGGTGCGGTTCTCGTGGTTACCTTCGGTTTCGAAGGCCCAGAGACAGCCGCTCACCTTGATGAGGCGGTCGTGCAGTTCGCGCGACTCCTCCAGTTCCTGCATCGCGTTGTAACCCTGCCGAGGCGGCTTGGGCCAGCGCGAGAGGAAGAAGAAGTCGGTTGAGTCGCCGATGAAGATGAGGATGTGCGGGCGGTACTCCGCCAGGAACTGCTCGATCATCCAGAGCCACTGCTTGTTGTGGGCAGGTGCGTGGATATCCGGCAGAACGACGATGCGCACTCCGTCAGGAAGATTCAAGGGCAGAACGCCCTGGTATCGCAGGAAGCTGTACTTACTCAACGGCAAGGAGCCGCCGGCAGAGGACTCGTAAGTGATCTGGTTGAACAGATTCTCACGCGCCGTCTGAGACTCGTTGAACATTCGCGTTCCGCGAGCCTTTTTGACAGCTTCCTCGATCGTACGAGCTGTCATAAGCTTTGACATTTTGTGTCTCCTTCTTGCCTCGTTCCCGAGAGGCGAGTTTGACTAGTTGAACAGTTGCGCCTCTCAGTTAGGAGGCAGGAGTTCTCTTCGTTCAGCTGGCTGACCTTGCGACTGCACCTGCGACGTCCCACACACTGGCGAGCAGTGAAGACTGTGGAAGTGGAGAAGTGCAAGAAGACAGCTTTTTGGGTGGAACTGATGACCGAAACTGAGGGAAACGAAAAGGTAATTTCAGGCTATGTAAAACTCATGGCCTGTAGCAAGACTTGAAAAGCTTATAGAAGCTTAGTTTCCAGATCTAAACCTCATTCTTAGCGTAGCTCTCACTAGATCTGATTTATGGGTAGTCAACAGGAAAGGGCGGCCCCTTTTGGCTTTCCGGAAATGGTGCCGCTTGGAAACCTGAAAAACCTGTAATCAAGGGCTTTTCTGGCAATTTGTGTGATGATTGGCCCAGCTTCGCGCACGCCTTCAAACATCGCGCGGTTACGCGCGAGAACCAATTTTATCTGCCCGGTTTTTGACTCTATTCTTCGGCAGCCTGTTGCTGTCCGCCTGGCGGGGGCGGCGGCATAGACCTCATCAGGCTTTCCCTCGGATTGGGCTCCTGGGATAGCTCTTTGAGCCGCTTGAACATTGCCGCTTCCTCGGGGGTGATCTTTTGCGGGAAGACAACATCGATTGTGACCAGTTGATCGGCCCCGGCCAGACCAAGACCCTTCAAGCGGTAAACGCGGCCCGGGTGCGTGAGCGGCTGAATCTTCATCACCACTCGCCCTGTTGCCGTAGGAACTTCTATCTCCGCGCCTAGCATTGCTTCGTAAAGGGTTACGGGAACGGTCACGGTTATGTCCCGACCGAGGATCCCCAAGATAGGATGCGGCAGAAGCTTCACTTTGAGAATCAAATCGCCCTGACGCTTGGCGCGGATGTCGTACCGGCCGCAGCCGGGGCGCCTGATTTCCATGCCGTCATAGGTGCCGGCCGGCAAATCCACGTCAGTCACTCTCTCCACATTGAAATAACCAAGTCCGCGGCAGTTTTGACACTGCATGCGGTTCACCGTCTTCATGGCATTGCACTGCTCGCACGGCATCGGATCGCTGAGCCTGATTTCGCGAATGCACCCTTTCATCGCCTCTTTCAGCGATATTTCGCACTCCAGCTCAACGGCTAGCGCGGCCGCCTTAATGCCGCCTGCCGCCATGCCGGCATCCTGTTGGGGCTTTTCAGTGTTTTTCTGCCACAGGTTGCGCAGGTCGCCCAAGCTCTGACGCATCTTTTCGCTGTTTCTGTCATATTCCTGACGCGCTTTCGGGTCCATCAAAACTTCATACGCATCGCATATTTCGCGGAAGTTCTTGATCATGATGTCCGGGTCCATGCCCGAAATATTCACGTGCGGACCGAATTTCTCGTAAAGCTGCTCGTAAGCCTGCTGAATTTCGCGCGAAGTCGCATCCGGTCGAACACCCAGGATGTAGTAGTAATCCTTTTGCGTTTGGGTTTTGCTCTGATCCACCATACGCCCCATCCGGGCTGTTATCTCCTTCTAAGGAGATGCCACGAGCAGTCGGATTTTCCTTGCCTTAATGCGAAATTTGATTCATTGGCTCAATGATACACAGTAAACACTTAAATACGACGTACCCAGGAATTGCCAGGTACCCCAGAATTAGGACGCTTCAGGGGCCGGCAGGCGCTGCTGCCGGAAGCAAAAAGCGCAAAGGAGGCGTGTTCGCCTCCCTTACAAGATTTCCTGAGTTTGCCTGGTTTCCGTTTTTACCGTGATTCCCAAAAGATTCCAGTGTTTCCCGGTTTCCATCTGTCGGCGATTGGCTTTAATCGCCTTTGATTCGCCAGGCGAGCGCAATGGCCCGCTTTGCTATCAAACTCTCGGAATCAGTTCTATCCGCACTTGCTGAAGCCGCAGCCCTGGCAAACCATGCAGCCGTCGATCTTCAGCCAGTCGCCGGCCCCGCATTTGCTGCAGGTTGCAAGCGCGCGAGCGCTTCCGGTCAACTCGGTGTTGCTGGCGTCGATAGCCATGGTTGCCGGTTGGTGACTAACGGCCTGGGCCAGATTTGCCATCACTCGTGATTCAGTCGTGGTATGAACGCGGCGATAGTGTTGAATTGCCTTTGCCAGACCATCGCAGGGCGATTGAACGACAACTGGTTTTTCCGAATCACTGAATTTGAACCATGCCGGGTAGCCGGACTGGATGTTCACCAACTGGTGAACAACGGTCTCTTCGACCTTCGCGCGTTCGTCTTCGCCGAATTCCGCAGCATAGCGCAAGAACGCCGAGGCAAGACGTCCGACCGCTTCGAACAAGCCTGATTCCACTGCACCCGGTTTGCCCATGCGTGCATAAATCTCGACCAGTTCGCCGGGTCTAGTGGTTTCGTGATTGAGACTGACGTGCAGGGTCGAATTGCCGTCCGGTCCTCCCACGCGCACTTTGTATGTTTGACCCGAAGTTTCTTCCGTGTCGACATTGCGGCGCTCGAAATGTCCGAGCAAAGTGAGCAAATCGAATTCGCGCTCGTAGTCTTCTTTGGCGATTTTTTCCACCGGCTGACTCAATCTCGAGCCGTCCGGATAGAAGGTGATGTCTTTTACGCCCAGGCTCCATGCCAGCATGGTCGAGTCGTAGACTGCTTGCTCGCTGGAATCCAGGGGAATCGAGCAGGTGTTGGAAACGGAGTTGAAAGTCTCCGGAAACTCTTCGGCGCCTTTGTGAATCGCTGAGAGATGGCGGATGTACGCCTCCGGTTCAATTTCAACGCGAATCGGGAAAGCCTTTTGCACGGCTTCCGGAACTTCCGCAATGCCCTGGCAGGACTTGTGGTTGTTGCGGATCTTCTTCATCAGCGCGGCTTGCTCGTCTTCCGATGCCGGCCAGGCGCCTGCTTTTTCCATGGCTTCTTTGAAGCCTGGAGCGACGAAGTCGACGAAGCGGGAGCGCACTTTTCTGGAGAAAACGATGCCGTTGTGCGGATCGACGCCCCAGCTTGTTTGCAGTGCCTGAGCCAATGTGCCGGTGGGAGCATTGTTGGTCATGCAGGAATTGCGCACGCGCAGATTCTTCTTCTGGAATTTGCTGCCTTCCCAGAGCGGGTAGACGCCGCGATCCTTCGCCAGTTCTACTGATGCTTCGGTGGAGGCTTTCGTGTATTCGCGGAAGAGAACTTCAGTCGCTTCCAGCGCCTCGGCGCTGCCGAAAGTATGACCGAGCCTGGAGAGATATTCCGCAATACCGGCGAATCCGCCGCCATTACGTCTCTCCATGCGTGCGGTCATATTTTGCGCTGGGATAGGATACCAACTGACGTCGGTTACGTTATCCATGAAGCGCTGCTGAACGCGGGCTACCGCGCGCATCGCGCCCATGTTGAACGTGCCGTCAGGGTTCCAGAATTCTTCATGGGCTGCGTGCATGGAGGAGAGATTGCAGTTGCCCATATATGTCCGACCGTCTTTGCCCGGTCCGGCAGGCAAGAACTGCTCGCCGCACGGATTGCAGGTGGTGAGGTCGTAGGCGTGGTCGTTAGCGTTGGCGCTGTTGACCGCTTCATAGAATGCTATGCCGGGTTCGCCCGAATCGCGCATGCCTTCGATTATTCGTTGGAAAACTTCCGGCGCATAGAAGTGCGACTGGACGCGCACGAAACGGTCGGTCATTTCCACAACGGCATTTTTGACCTGACGTGCGGCTTCCAACGCTTCGGGATATCTCTGGATATCGACCGCGTACTCTTCATAGGTCGGTTCTTTTGTGAGCTTGTTGACCTTGATGGCTCCGGTCTTTTCGTCCATCACCGGCTTGCGCGGATCGTAGAGCGGTCCTGCCCAAACTTCTTTCATGAAAGTAGTCTGATAGAAGCGCTTGTCGCGCACGGCTTCCATGAAGCCCGGCATGGCGAGAACCGTGATGTTGGTATTCTTCAAATAGTTCTGGCGTTCGATGTACGAATGGTACAGTTCGCCGTATTTTTGTTCGGCAAGAGAAAGGATGCGTTTTTTGTACGACATCGAATCTTCGCCGCTGTTTTGTTTTTGATAGGCCAGCATCTCTTTATAGATGCTCGACAGGCTGGGCGGCGGGATCAATTTCTTCTTGTCGATGAAGAACAAGATATCCGGGTGATCCGAATTGCGCAGCTCGATCAACGCTCCGCCGCGGCGTCCGCCCTGGGCGACTGCTTCGACTGCTTTAGCGATCGTCTTTTCATAGAAGCGATCCGGACCCGATGCTGCGGCACCATTTGAAATGATCGATGACCACGGACGCAGCGTCGAGGTGTTGAGACCCATACCCATAGCGGCCTTAGCAGCCAAGGCTTCGATGCGAGCCGCTTCCTGAATACCTTCCAGGCTGTCGACGACGAAAGCGACGCCGCATGCAGCCAGGCATCCGGTGCCGCGCAGTTTGCCTGCCAGCTCGCCCATCTTCACTTCATTTTCGTTGAGCTTGGCGACATTCTTATTGAGAACGGCGATTCTCAGCTCTTCCGAACGGCTCCAGATTTCTTCTTCTTTAATTTGAGCGGCTTTGCCGTGCGCCCAATACTTAAGTACGTTCAGCGCCACTTCCGGATCGGCATTGATATTTGCCGGTGTGTTCGCCCAGAAACGCTGGCTGCCGATCGCATCAGCAAATGTTTGCGCCCACTGAGCGACTTTCGGGTGCTTGAGTGCGCTTTCCAGTTCAATATCGATCAATTCTTGGGGAGAAAGAACATATTTGAGCTCGGCAACAGCAACGGATGTAGCCACACGATGAATGATGTCGTTGACTGTTTCAACGGGCAGACCCGTTTTCGGATCCCGCTTCGCATAAAGACCGACGAGAGTCTCTTGCGTCGACTCCCAATAGCGATGGCTGAAATCTTCTTTCTGTTGCTGCCCGGAAGCGGCAGTCTGAGCTGATTGAGTATTTGATTTCAATTCCTTTTGAACTGTCATCATATGCGGCGGTTCCCTTCTATGGAATGTGTGGTGTGTGTTGTGCGGAGGTCTACTCTTTAGCGATGCACGAATCCAGAGATGCTAAGACGCTGCTGCGCCACGAAGAGCCCCCATTTAGAGGGCTATTCGTTGGCTTGGCTTGCAGCAAACCTGATATGTCTGAATACGCGCCGGCATTGCCCTTGTGACTATGCAAAGCATGTCCGGGCTTTATCTGCCAGCTAGAGTGGGGGACCACTCGATTCGCAAAATTTCGTTGTGATTACGATACTACCGATAGCGTCATGCAGGCAAGCGGAAATTTTGAAGGAATTCGAAACAAAGCCTGAAAACCGTTGCGCAGCAATTGTTTTCAGCTCCATTAGAATTAACTCTTGACATGGCACCATTAGTGGTGGCACACTATATATGCATCGGATCATAGCCCCGAAAAGTCCGCGCAGTAGGCGTTTTCAGAGTCTGATATATGCGATGTACTCTTGATCGGCGTCCAATAAATTGCAATGTGGCGGTATATGTGGTGGCACCAAATGATATGGCGGGCCTCTATAAGTGTCCAATAATCAAGGGTCTTCGGCGTTTCATTTTTGAGTTGATTGGCTCAAAATGAGTTGCCGATAATACAACCGCGCGTGGTGGCATGAAGAGAGTGAAAAACAAATAGATCGCATATGATCTTGGGGCGATCTTGTGCTGTTCGTATATGCGATTGTTCTGCTGGTGAGAAACCTGTGAGCCCTCTAATCTCGGGCGTCTTCGTACTTATCTATAGGTAGTTTTTCCAAGCAAAATTTCCTTCGTCTCATCACCTGTGGCAGGCGGGAATAATCGCAAGTGCGGAGCAGACGTTTTGAGGCCCTTTGGAAAAGAAGCTCACACCGGCGGTGCTGGTCGACGGCAAGATGTGAACTCGCAGCCGCTAAATGAGAAGCGATTCACTCTGCAAGCAGTGCGCGAAGATCGAGCCGCTCCAGGGAGCGCGAGATTGAGCCGCACCAGGGAGTGCGAGATTGAGCGCCAATCAGATAAGAAATAGATCCTTTCCTGGTTAAAGATCGTGACCAACTTTTGCCACGCGCGTTCGGTACCTTGCAATCAAGGTCTCTCCAACTCCCCGCTTCTATTTACCAAGGACTTTCTCCATGTCCACAGAGCGCCTCGACGCGGCTGTTTCCGCGCGCCCTTCCGGTGAATCTCAGCTCTTCTCGAACCCCTACGAGAGCTTCACTTCCACCGGCCGCCAGGCGACCGTGCTTTCGGATATGAGAGGTGGAAACACCTCGGCAGGCGAATATCTTCCCGAACTGACAATCGAAGGGGCGGCGGCAGGCAAGGCCGACGAGCAAGTGGCTAAAACCGCTCCTCAAGAGGCTCCCCGCAGCGAAGGTGCCATCGAGACAGCGCGCAGCTACTGGTCCGATTACAGCGACGATTCCGTAAATCAAGGCGGTCTCAAAGGCTTCGCTAATTACGTCTTCGGCAACACTATGGGAGCGATTGTAGAAGGCGTTCAGGCTGCCAAAGACGCCCGCGAATACTGGGGGGACGCAGCGGCGAATTCCGACAGCGAAGTGACCAAGGCGATCGCCGGAGCCGCCCACGACATACTGGTTCCTGCCGCTGTTTTGGACCACATGGGCACTGCGCTCAACGACACCGGTTCGGTCAATTTCAATCAAGTCGAAAGCGGCTTGAGAGCTGGAGTCTTGCCCGCATTTTATAATGGCGGCAAGGATGTGGAAAAAACATTGAACTGGCTCGACCAGCAAATTCCCAATGACGGCAAGCCGGAAACTCTAGATCGCCGCACAGCATTATTGGTGGCGCTCGCTTCTGCCGAAGCACAGAAACTCACATCCGATCCGAAGCAACAAGAAGAAATCGCTTACGACAGGCTGTTTTCACTGAGAGCCGGGATTGTCTCTTACGACAAACAACTGCCGCCGCAAATGCGCGGCCGCGAACTCGATCAAGACATTGCCGCTGCTGAGCATGTTTTCGAACTGTCGAAACGGGTCGCTGCCGACACTATGGAAGTTGGATTCCCCGGCATGGGCACAAAAGAAATTCCGACAAACGGTTTTGTCACCGCTCCACTGTGGGCCGGCATCACATCAGGCTACGCAGTATTGAAGAGTTCCGGCGTCCTGGGTGGATCGACTGCCGGAGAACATCAGACATCCTGGGAGATGGCAGGCGTAATGCGCGGTCTGGAGATCAACAGAAGATAGAAGTTCTAAAACTCCTCAGCCAGCTACTGCT
>Ga0268299_1004591_pt1 | contig 10534 bp, 7 predicted proteins | sample NOBtaG_FD_193484 | JGI IMG/M metagenome (GOLD analysis project Ga0268299, IMG submission 193484) | Activated sludge microbial communities from bioreactor in Nijmegen, Gelderland, Netherland - NOB reactor | ecosystem: Engineered > Bioreactor > Aerobic > Activated sludge | place: Netherlands... | reverse complement strand
GGATGGCGCAACCTACCAGGAACTCTTCGACCAGTTCCAACTCGCCGCCGGCGGCATCAGCTTCTCCGCCTTCTACCGCTACGCGCGAAGACGCCGCGCCGTCGCCCGAATCGCCGACCTCGCCGGCGAAACCCCGCCCACCGTCGACATCGCGACGCATAGTGCCACCAACCAGACACCCGACAGCACCGAAGGCGCAACAAAAGCCTCTCGAATGCACCCCCACGCAAGCCCCGAGGCGGCTTGCCAGCTTGCCCATGGAGCGAAGCGAAGTGGGCTTGCCCATGGAGCGAAGCGAAGTGGGTTGGCGACGGACCACCAACCCCGCCCCAAAACCCCCGTTTCACCCGAAGACATCGCCAGCCCGCCAAGCGAGTTCGACGACATTCGCTTGGAATTCGCCGCCGCGCGGTACGTCTGCAAATACATGATCGGCCTCATCCAAAGCGGCAAGGCAAGTGCTCGCCAAATTGAACGATTAGCCAATGCCTACAGCAAAACCGCGAGCGTGCAGATCAACCGCGACCGCGTGGCGGCACAGATCGAGCATCAGCGCGAGCGCGTTGAGATTGCCCATAAATCGTTGCAGATTCGCGCCGATGCGCTGGCCGCGAAGGCAGACGGCGCGAAGTCCGGCGGCGCGAAGGGCAAATCGAGCCCGCATCCCGACGCGCCGACCGCCGACGCGCCTTGGGGGCGCAAGGCAGATGGCACTCCGACGACGCGCGAGGAGTTTTTGACGCGGCTCGATCAGGCCTGCGCCGATATTTACGGCCTCGACCTCAAGTACGGCCCCAAGCCGATCATCAAGCGCTTCCCCGGCGACCATTTGCCGCCGGAACTTCGCACCCCTGAGAACATCGCCGCCGGCCAGCGTGGGTTGCTCCCGCACGAGATCGAAGGCGAGCGCAAGGCGAAGGAAGATCGGATCCGCCGCGCCGAATTCGACGCGAAGCGCGACGCCGAGGAGGCGGCGAAGAATGCCGAGGAGGCCGCGCGCTTCGCCGAAGAGGCCCAGCGCCGCCGCGAAGAGTTCGAGAAGGCGATGAAGAGTTCGCCCGTGTCGCCCGATTCAAATGAACCAGCGGCGTCGCCCGGCGCGGATGGGTCGATCGCATCGCGCGGCGTGGAGAATTCGCCCGCGTCGCCCGGCGCGCGTGGGCCGGCCGCGTTATCCAACGCGGATCATTCGCCCCCGTCGACCAGCGCCGACAAGCACCACCCGAACGGCGGCGCGGCGTGTCACGGCGATGGCACCTCTCCAGTGGTGGGCAGTGCCCACCCTACGGCCTCGGTCGACGCGAGCCCTTCGCCGCCTGAAGCCCCGAAGCTCCCCGGCACCGAGGCCCAGCGCCAGGCCAAGCTCCGTGCCGAGCGCCGCGCCGAATGGGAGGAAAAGCACAATAAGGAATTCCCAACCCCGCAAAAGTGCGAGCGCCCCGACACCCTCGACGACCTGCTCAAGCCCAAAAGCCGCGGCTGCGACCTGCCCAACTTCTGCGTCGACTGGACGCATAAGTAGGCAACCGATGCGTCACTCATTGTCCTCATCGTCATCGTCGTCGGCGTGACGGGGTCGGGCGCGGAGGAGGCCGTCGACGGTGAGTTTGGCGATCGTCTCTTTGGCGAGGGAGTCGATCATTTCTTCGCGGCCGGCGCTGGAGTCGCCCGCGGTGAGGGTCGTGGCGTACCACGCCTGCTTGCGCGTGGCGACGTCGTAGAGGCGCAGTTCGTTGCGGACGCGCGGCAGGTCGACGTAGTAGCCGCCGGTTCGCGTCACGCGGGTGTCGTAGTAGCCGCGGCCGTAGCCCCAGCGACGACCGCCGCGAAACGACCGGGCCGAGAGATATTCATCGGTATGGATGTCAACGCGCTCGGGGACGTATTCGCGCTCCTGGAAGGCGCCGGTCTGAGTGATGAGCAGCACGCCGTCGATCTTCTGCTCGGCCATCAGGGGGAAGATGTCCTCGTCCTTCCACTCCCGTGTCGGCGGGAGGATGGTGATCGAGGGCACGCCCTGAGTTTCGGTGTCGGCGAGGGCTTTGACGAAGGCGTCCTCGATGGCGGCGCGGTCGCCGAGATCGGCATATCGCGGCGCGACCATGACGCGGGCGAACAGGTGGTCCTGAAACTCGGGGTCGACGAAACTGTTGATCTCCGTCTTGGCGGGCGCGCAGCCGACGGCGAAGGCGGCGATGCATAGTGCCGATACGCTGGCACTACGCAGTGACGGGCGGGCATGGCCCCGGATTCCGATTGTCGCGGACGCGATCATGACTTCTCATCCGACGAATCGTCAGAGTCTGCATCGTCATCGTGCTTTGCCGGCAGGCCGTAGTCGAGCTTCATCGGGGGCGGGTCGCCGCCGGGACCGATGAGGTAGTGCTCCATCCACTGCATCATGCGGAGATTGTAGTCCAGCCGGGCGGCGGCCTTGCGGTTACCGTGGCCCTCGCCGGGGTATCGAACCAGCCGAACCGGCACCTTTCCGATGGTCTTGAGAAAGCGATACAGCTCCATCGACTGGCTCGGATGGACGCGGGTGTCGTCGGCGCCGCCGAGAATGAGAATCGGCGTGCGGGCCTTCTTGACGTAGTAGATCGGCGATCGCTCGCGGTAAAAGTTCCACTTGTCGTTCCACGGATGGTCGCGGGTGTGGACGAGGAAGTCCTCGCTGGGAATGTCGGTGGTGCCCTTCTTGGAGATGGAGTCGCTGATGCCGACGAACATGACGCTGGCGGCGAAGTGCTGGGTCTGGGCCGTCGCGCCCCAGGCCGAGGCATATCCACCGTAAGAGCCGCCGGTGATGCCGACCTTCGTCTTATCGACGAGGCCGGTGTCGATGAGGTGCTTGACGCCGTCGACGATATCGTTGAACTCCTTGCCCGCCTCATCGCCCTGGCCGAGCTTGCTGAACTCGACGCCGCGACCTGTGCTGCCGCGATAGTTGGGATAGAAGACGGCGAAGCCGCGCGCGGCGGCGACCTGGCCGGGCCGGGAGTAGTTCGTCAGCCACGCGTTGTGTTCGTGGGCCTCGGGACCGCCGTGGACATAGACGATCAGCGGGTACTTGGTATCGGGCTGCTCGTCGAGCGGGTGAATGAGGATGCCCTGAATGTCCTGGCCGTCGCGTGCGTCATAGGAAATGGCCTCCTGCTTGGCGAAGCGCTTTTCGGCGAGCCAGGGGTTGCTGTCGGTGAGGCGGCGCGGCTGGGTCTCGCCGTGCTTCATGGCGAAGAGCTCGCTCGGGTGGGCATGGCTGCTGCCGACGAATGCGCCGCTCCGGCCGTCCTTGGAGAGGGAGAAACCGCCGAGGACGAGATCGCCCGCGGTGACGATGGTCTTTCGGCCGGCGCCGTCGATGCCGACCTTGCCGAAGGTGGATGACAGACCTTCGTCACCGATGAACATGATGGTGCGTTCGTCCTGCCAGTCGAAGGCGGCGACGTGGCCCTTGTAGTCCGGGAGGATGTCCTTGAGTTTGCCGGTCTGTGCATCGGCGAGGAGGAGTCGGCCCTCGGCGGGATCGTTGATGTCGGCGGCGGAGATCATGGCGACGTGACGGCCGTCGGGTGACCAGGTGGCGCGGCCGAGCTTGCCGGGGTTGTCGATCTTGGTGAGGATTTCGCCGGATTCGGCATCGACGATGCGGACGCGGGCCCGCATGTAGATATCGTCGATGAGGGATGTCGGAGAGAGGGAGATGCAGAGCTTGTCATCAGTGGGACTCCATTCGACGGCGACGACGTGGCTGTCGATGGGAAGCGACCGGGGCTCGGATTTTTTGTCGTCGAGGGTCGCCACCCAGACGCGGGTGAAGTCGAGGTCTTCCTCGTAGACGTCGGCCTTGAAGCCGGCGTCGGTGAGGGCCTCCTTATCCTTGGGGGTTTTGGCGGTGGCGCGAAAGGCGACGTGGGAGGCGTCCGGGCTGAGGGAGTAGGACTGAATGTCGGTCTCGTGGATCAAGACTCGGCGGGCCTCGCCACCGTCGATGGGAATGCGGTAGAGCGCGTTGTGCTTGTCGTCGGCGCGTTTGTCGATGAAGTAGATCGCGTCGCCGGAAGGAGACCACTTGAGCTGGCCGATATTTACCTTGCCGACGATGAATGGGCGACCGGCGGCGGCGGCGAGATTGTAGACGTGAAGTTCGGCATAGGCGCCGCCGTCTTCGAACTTCTCGTCGGGCTCGGTGGCGAAGGGATTTCGCAGGACGTTTTGGAGGTAGGCGATCTTCGAGCCGTCGGGCGAGATCTTCGGGCTATCGACGGCGCGCAGGGCGGCGACGTCGCGCGGGATGAGGGTGTCGGTCTCGGGCGTCTGCGCCGAGGCGAGCCAACCTGCGGACAGGATGACCGCAAACGAGGCCATGAATAGATGACGTAAGGAAGCGGATGATCGAAGGGGCATGGATGTGAAAACCTCCTCGCACTTGATACGGGTGCGTCTTGTTAATGAGACTGAAGGGACGGATTCTCCGCCCTTAGGCGCAGGGACACAACCCCGGGGCTTTCTTTGAAACTGACAAGTGAGCGGCATGCGAAATTCGCCCCCTTCCATGAGGCGGGCGGGGCCCTTGGGGGCGATGATCGGAGCACGGCGGCGGAGTTGGCGAGCGGTGGATGGGGGGCTAGAATAAGAATTGACGATGGTATCGATAAATACGCAGGGGGCGGGAGTACTTTTATGGCGGAGCAAGTGACGAGACTCAAGGTCAGCGATCTCTCCGGTGTGTCACTTGTGGAATTCGCGGATCGGAAGATTCTCGACGAGCTGTGCATCCACGAGATTCAGGAGGAGCTGGGGAAGGTGGTTGAGTTCGCGCCGGCGACGAAGCTGCTTCTTTCGTTCAAGAACGTGGAGCACCTTTCCAGCGCCGCGCTGGGCATGCTCATCACGCTGAAGAAGCGGGTGGAAGAGAAACAGGGGAAGCTGAAGCTCAGCGACATCAATCCGCAGATCTACGAAGTCTTCAAGATCACGCGGCTGAACAAGATATTCGATATTCATCCCTCGCAGGACAAGGCCCGGGCAAGTTTTTGAGAGGACGGGTCGCGGCACGCCTTGAAGGCGGACTGCACCTGACAAAGAGCCGGACGGGTTAAAGTTCTCCGGGTAGACCGATAGCTGCATGGAAGGATCGGTTGAAGCAATTCAAAGAAATCCTGATCGAGAACGACCTTCACGCGGCCAAAGGGCCTGAGGAAGACATCCTGCGGGATGTGGCGGCGTGCGGATACTGCGAGAACGCGGCGTTTGCGATCAAACTGGCACTTGAGGAAGCGATGACGAACGCGTTTCGTCATGGCAATAAGTGCGACCCCGACAAGAAGATTCGTATTCGATACCTGGTGACGACGGATCGGGTTGAGATCGAGATTTCCGACGACGGAGAGGGCTTCTGTCCGGACGAAGTCCCTGATCCGACGCAGCCGGGATTCATCGACCGGCCTCACGGTCGCGGGATCATGCTGATGCGGGCTTATCTGGACGACGTGCAATTCAGCGTGACGGGGAACTGTGTCCGACTGGTGAAACTGAACAAGTAATGACGATGGGCGAATCAGGCGACAAATCGACTGACTTTACAGAGACGCCGTTTACGGTGTCGGTGAGCCGGCTTCAGGGCGCCGTCGTTGTGCGGCTGGTCGGGTCGTGCACGATGGAGCACGCCGATCGGCTGACGGACCAACTCGTCGAAATCGCTTCGCAGCCGAAGCCGCTGATCATCGTTGATATGGCGGGTCTGGATTTCATCGAGTCCACGGGGCTGGGCGGGCTGGTTTCGGGATACCTTCGGGCGCGCAAGAACGAGGGGGAGATTCGGCTGGTTTCCCCTCCGCCGTTTATCCATCACATCCTGCAATTGACGCGGCTGACGCAGTTGTTCCAGGTGTTTGACAACCTGCAAAAGGCGATCGAGCAGCCCTGAATTCTCGCCGGGGGGGGGAAATCCACATCGTACACTTGGCGGAAGGAAAGGCAGGCCCGGATAAGGCCCATCGCCGCGAGGAGGAGCGGGGTGTAGGGTTTGTCGGACCTTTATCTGAGACTAGGGCAGAATTCTTGGTGCCCGGTAATCGCATTACATATAATTAGAGAGGTGTGAACCGGGCAAGCGTTTGGCCGTTATGTAAGGGATGAGGTCGAAAATCCCGACAATCGGCGGTCGCCGCATTGTTTGCCGGAGGCGAGTTATTCGGCGGCTGTCGATGAATAAGGGGTCCTGCAGGGGCTCCAGACGAATCCAGGTTCCCGGGAAGGCCGAAGAAGTCGCTGCGGGTGCAAGCCGCCCGTTTTTTGGAACAGGAGCATACATGAGTCTCTTCAGCATCACTCGACGCCGGACGGCCGCATTTCTCCTTTCAGTGGCCGTGGTTGCCACGACGAGCGTGGCATGGGCGACGGAGCCGGGCGAGCCCCGGTTGGCGTCCGGAGATGCTCGCGAGCTTTGGCTTAAGGGGTCGGACCTGATTCTCGCCGGGGACTTTGCCGCGGCGCTGCCGGCGCTTGAGCGTGTGGACCGGATAGAGCCTGGAAACCGGGAGGTTGTTTCGGCGATTTCCTGGATGAAAGAGGCCAAGTCGCTGGAGGCGAGCCGGGAGCGACTTCGAAGTCGCACTTTCGACTATTACGTGGGGAAGGCGAAGGAAATGATCGTCGAGGCCAAGGCGGCCCCGACGGCGAAGGCCAAGTCTGACAAACCTGCGAAGGCTGCCGACAAGTCTGACAAATCGGCGAAAGCGAAGGCGAAGGCGAAGCGGCCTCCTTCTGACGAGGCCGAGGATGGGGCCGAAGTCGGTTTGGACGAAGAGGACGAGGACGTCGACAAGGACAGTCCTGGCTACAAGTGGAGCCGCGCCCTGAGCTATGCCCTGGGGGCGATGTACAACGCCAAGAGCGAAGATGAGTTTCGCGAGGAGAAGTGGCTCGACGAGATCGTGGAGCACGTGCTCGCGGAGATTGACAATCATCGGAGCAAGAACGAGTGGTCGGACGCGCTGGTGCTCTACAGCTATCTGAAGACGCTTTATCCTGACGAGACGAAGTACTCTGACGGTTACAAATTCTGCGCCAAGCGGGCTCATCTGGATTTTGTCTATGGTCCGAAGTCGAACTGGCGGACCGATCTGCGGGATGTCACGCCGAACTCGATCGGGCAGATCCTCGATCGCATGGACGAGGACTACGTGACGGAGCCTGACTTCAAGAAGCTCTGCTCGGAGGGTCTGGATCACCTGACCCTGCTGGCCGAGGCGAAGAGCATTTCCGAGACATTTCCGACGCTGAGCGATGATGACCGGGTGAGCCATTTCGCGGCGCGGCTTCAGGGATTGAAGCGGAGCCGGGTTGAGCCGCGGGCGTCACTTCGGGCGAAGGACGTTTCGTCACTTTTCAACCGAGTTCTGGCGGCGAACCGCGAGAGCGGACTGAATCTGCCGGAGAGCGTGCTGGTGGATGAATTTGTGTCGGGCATGCTCGAACCGCTGGATGAGTTCACGTCGGTGATCTGGCCGGCTGAGGTCGAAGAGTTCAACAAGCATACGCGCGGCGAGTTCGTCGGCGTGGGGATTCAGATCACGCAGGACATCGGCAAGCACATCCGGGTGGAGACGCCGCTGGAAGACTCCCCTGCCTACAAGGCGGGGATCAAGCCGGGTGATTTGATCATTGAGGTCGACGGCAAGAGCACGCTGGAGATGACGATCAATCAGGCGGTGACTTTCATCACCGGCGAAGCGGGCAGTCGCGTCACGCTGAAGATCAAGGACCCGGTGACGGAAGTGACCCGCGACTACTCGCTGGTTCGGCAGCAGATCAAACTGCGGACTGTGCGCGGACATACGCGGGACGATGGCAGGCCGACGGGTTGGGACTTCATCATCGACCCGGAGCGAAAGATCGGCTACGTCCGCGTAAGCGGGTTCATGGACAAGACGGTCGAAGACCTTGAGGCAGCGCTGGAGCAACTGCGGGATGACGACTGCAACGGTCTGATCCTCGACCTGCGCTTCAACCCGGGCGGGCTGCTGACGAGCGCCGTGAAGATGTGCGAGCTGTTTCTGGGCGAGGACGAGCCCATCGTGAAGACGAAGGGTCGCAGCCGCCAGCAGAACATGGAGATCACGTCGAAGCACCCGAACAGGGACGGCGATCTTCCGCTGATCATCCTGGTGAACGAGTACAGCGCCAGCGCGAGCGAGATCGTGGCTGGGGCGCTCTCGGGCCTGAAGCAGGCGTGCATCGTCGGAACGCGGTCGTTCGGCAAGGGCAGCGTGCAGAACCTGATCCCGATCGCGGACAACCGGGCCTATCTGAAGCTGACGACGGCTCACTATTACGTCTATGACAGCGATCTGCCGGGCGATCCGTGGTATTGCCTGCATCATCTGGACGGAGCGAAGGAATGGGGCGTCGAGCCGCACGTCGTTGTGGACGTGATTCCGCAGGAGACGTCGAAAATTCTGCGACTTCGCCGGGAGCGCGACCTGCTCAAGGGCAAGGGCGGCGAGTCGATCCCCGAGGAGGTTCTCGATCGGCGACCGACGAGCCAGCCGGACGATGAAAAGCTGCCGGAGGACGAGAACCCCGACGTCGATCCTCAACTGGAAGTGGCGCTGAATCTGATGCGCGTGAAGTTGATTTCGAATCAGCCGTGGGCGATGCCGCCGCGGCAGGTTCGGACGGCGGCGCGCGTGGGCGGGAAGACGCTGGATAAAGAGTCGGTCAGCCGGTAAGGGTCGTTCGCGGTTCTCATTTCACAATTGGATTAGCGCTGCGCTGAGGATGCCCATGCCACCAGGGGTTTAGCCGATAATCCCGATTGGACCGTAAAGCGACCAGACATGAACGTGTATCGCTGCGCTAATAGAGGGGTTCGACCGCACAAGTCCCGGTTGAGCTTGAGACGCGTGACCTCGCTAATGCGTCTTATTCGGACGGTCATTTTGATGCCGCAACCATCGGCCAACGCTTGAGTTACGGCCCATGCCGTACAAGTTCCGATCTTGCTGCCAGCGCATTTGGTCCACAAGACATCTCATAACACACCAAGCGCTAAAGTAAGTGGACAGTCATCTTGTGAATGCTATTGTAAGTCAACTCGAATTGACCTACATTACGTCCTACAGATAGAGGATTCACATGAGAACTGAGGACTTCGCTGCAGGCATCGCTTCAGGAAGGCTTGAACGTACGGTCTTTAAGGAGAAAATCTATACGGGAACGGCCGTAACTCTAAGGGATGTCCATGGTTATGGATTTGTCCCTAATCCGCTGCCACCAAACCTAGACAGGGGAGAATTGCTGGTCCAAATTCAGGATGGCCTTTTGGAGGCCGAGCGCAGTCTAAGCGAGCTCGCGGGCATTGCACGCGACTTAGAAAACCCGTATTTGCTCATAGGGCCTTTTGTGCAGCGCGAAGCAAGGCTTTCATCCGCCATTGAGGACACCTATGCCTCAGCCAAGCAGGTCATGCTCTTTGACTTAGACCCGAATTCCATTGAGCCAGAAAGCCGTAACGACACAAGAGAAGTGTCGAATTACGTAAAGGCGCTTCACTATGGCCACAAATCTCCACTTCCTTTGTGTCGAAGACTTTTTCTAGAAATGCACAAGATCCTTCTCGACGGCGTTCACCGTGATGCTGGTGTGCCAGGTGAATTCCGAACAACACAAAATGCAATCGGAAAAAAGGACTCGAGGTTTGAGAACGCCCGCTTTGTTCCAACGCCACCGAATTACGTGCCTGAGTGCCTTGACCAATTAGAGAGGTACATCAACGGCGATTGCAGGCTTCCGCGATTAGTTCGATTTGCTATCACGCACTACCAGTTCGAGTGCATTCACCCGTTTGATGATGGAAATGGACGACTTGGGAGGCTTCTCGTAGCACTTCAGCTTTGTAAGCAGGCGCAACTTAGCTCTCCGCTCGTTTACATAAGCGGTTTTTTTGAGCAAAACAGAAGCGACTATTATGACAAGTTATTGGCGGTCAGCACGAGAAACGAGTGGGAGGAGTGGATCTCTTTTTTCCTGACCGCCATCGTTACACAGGCTAGAGATGCCTACAACAGGGCGAAACTCCTTCTCGAATTGAGGGCAAAATACCAGCAGCTTGTCCAGGAAAAACGGGCATCTGCAGTGCTACCGAAAATCATCGATGCTCTATTTGAGCATCCAGTTTTGACCGTAAACTTGGTTAGGAAGATCGGCTGCGTTACCGCACCCTCTGCCGGCGCTCTTATTTCAAAGCTGGAAAAGAAGGGAATCATCGTCGAGGCAACGGGCAGAAAGAGAAAGAAAGTTTATATTGCGCCAAAGATCATTGAACTTGTCGATTTGTAGGACCCTTGTCAGCACGCAACCATCTTGTCCTGGCTGCATCGGCGGCGATATCGTGTCTCTGTTGAATGCCATTAAGTTAGCACTTATATTTTCGTAAGTTCTTTTACCCGGTGCATTTACGCGCGCTGGCGCGAGGCGTGGCCTCCTGAGATGATGTTGTTGTCAAGACGACGTCATCAAAAGGAGGCCA
>Ga0268299_1004590_pt1 | contig 10537 bp, 6 predicted proteins | sample NOBtaG_FD_193484 | JGI IMG/M metagenome (GOLD analysis project Ga0268299, IMG submission 193484) | Activated sludge microbial communities from bioreactor in Nijmegen, Gelderland, Netherland - NOB reactor | ecosystem: Engineered > Bioreactor > Aerobic > Activated sludge | place: Netherlands... | reverse complement strand
CCCAAACCCGAAACCTCCTAACCCGAAACCCCCAAACCCGAAACCCCCAAACCCGAAACCTCCTAACCCGAAACAATGCCCTTCGGACAACAACGCGCCACCGCCCATCTCGACCGGCTGCTCCAGAGCGGCCGCGTGCCGCATGCGTTGTTGTTTCTTGGAAAAACCGGCTGGGGCACTCTTGCCCTCGCGCTGGAATTTGCCCAACAACTCCAATGCGAAAACCCGGAGCACCTCAAAACTCAACACTCAAACCTCGAAACTTGTAAAGCCTGCCGCAAGGCCGCGCAGTTCGTGCACCCCGACATCCACTTCTCCTACCCTACCGTGGGGGCCAATGCCGTGAGCACCACCTTTGCCAAGGAATGGCGCGCGGCCATCACCGAAAACCCCTGGCTCGACGCCAACTCGTGGCTACAGCGCATCGGCGCCGAAAACAAGCAGGGCAACATCACCAAGGAGGAATGCAACGCCATCATCAAAAAACTCAGCCTCAAGGTATTTGAGGGGCGTTACAAAATCCTGCTGATGTGGCTGCCCGAATACCTCGGCAAGGAGGGCAACCGCCTGCTCAAACTCATCGAGGAGCCGCCCGAACAGACCGTGTTCCTGCTCGTGGCCGAAAACGCCGACATGATCCTGCCCACCATCCTCTCGCGCTGCCAGATCGTGAAAGCCGACCCGCTGCAGGACGAGGACATCGCGGCGGCCCTGCAGGAAAAACGCGGCCTCGATCCCGAACGCGCGCGCCAGATCGCCTTCCTCGCCGAGGGCGATTTCAACTATGCCCTGAGCGTGGCCGACGCCCCCGAAAACGACGACGCCACGCTCCTGCTCGATTGGCTCCGCAAATGCTGGCGCGGCAACGGCGTGGAGATCGTCCTCTGGACCGAAAACTTCGCCAAACTGGGCCGCGAAAACCAAAAACAGTTTCTCCAGTACGGCCTTCACTTCCTGCGCGAACTACTCGCGCTGGTCGTCACCCACAATCCCGATGCCCGCCTCCGACCCGAGGAACTCAAAACCGCCCAAAACATGGCCGGTGTGCTGAACTTCGACAAGATCACCCGCTTGGCCGCCATTCTGAACGACAATATTTACTACATCGAACGAAACGCGAACCCCAAAATCCTGTTCCTTGATACCTCGATAACCATACACAAAATCATGAAATCAAATCAATAATATGGGCTGCATAGGCTGTTCTTGTTCAACCGGAAAAGACTCCGTATCGGGTTGCCGCTCCAACGGCGGCTGCTCGACTGGCGGCTGCAACCGGCACAATACGTACGACTGGATTTCGGCAATCGGCATTCAAGATGCCAAGCCGTTCGACGTCGTGGAAGTGAGCTTCAAAAACGGCTCGCGCAAGGAGTTTTTCAAAAACCCGCAACACTCCCGCGCCATCACCGGCGACTGGGTGCTCGTCGAGTCTTCGTCGGGCGGCTACGATGTGGGCACGATCACGCTATCAGGCGAAATGGTGCGCATGCAAATGAAACGAAAGCGCGTGCGCAACGACGCCAAGCAGCAGACCGTCATCCGCAAGGCGCACGAGCGCGACCTCGAACGCCTCGACGAACTGCGCAAACAGGAGCGCGACATCATGATCCGCGCCCGCGCCATCGCCCGCACGCTCGACCTGAACATGAAAGTCGGCGACGTGGAGTTTCAGGGCGACGGGCGCAAATGCACGTTTTACTATACCGCCGACGGGCGCGTGGACTTCCGCGAACTCATCCGTCACTATGCCCGCGAGTTCAAGGTCAAGATCGAGATGCGCCAGATCGGTGCCCGGCAGGAGTCGGCCCGTATCGGCGGAATCGGGAACTGCGGACGCGAGCTCTGCTGCTCCACCTGGCTCACCGAGTTCAAAAGCGTGAACACCGCCGCCGCCCGCTACCAGAACCTGGCCATCAACCAGACCAAACTCTCCGGCATGTGCGGCCGCCTCAAGTGCTGCCTCAATTACGAACTCGATACCTACATTGACGCGCTAGAGGACTTCCCCGACAAGGCCGACCGCATCAAAACCCGCGCCGGCATGGCCATCCTCATCAAGACGGACGTGTTCAAACGCCTCATGTTTTACACTTATGCCGAGGATCGCGGCAAGTTTTACTCCCTGCACGTGGACCAGGTTTGGGAAGCGCTCGACCTGATCAAAAAGGGCGAACTGCCAGCCAGCCTCGACGACATCCTCGCCATGGCGCCGCCGCCGGTGGTGGACGTGGAAGAAACTGATGAAGACGACCAGCAACACGACTACGAGAGCGTGGACAACGTGATCCAGTTGCCGATCGAAAAACGTAAGAAAAAACGCAAGAAAAAACGGAAAGGCCGCGCCGACGAAAGCCTCGCCTCTGCCGTGGAAAAAGCCGGCCAAGACGAACGCGCCCGCCCGCCACAACGCCGAGGCGATCAGCGCCCGGGCGGTGCAAACCGCCCCGACAACCGTCAAGGAGGTGGTCGCCCTGACAACCGTCCGCCCAGGCCCGAAAACCGCGGGGAACGAACGGAACAGCCGCGCCCCGACAATCGCAAGGGAGAAGGCCGCCCCGACAATCGCCCGACACGGCAAGAAAACCGCGGGGAACGCACGGAGCAGCAGCGGCCCGACAACCGGCCACCGCGTCCGCCCCAACAGCCGCAAGAACCCGCTCCGCCAAAACCCGAGGGCAACGACAAGCCCCCCAAACCGACCGACGGCACCAATGCCGGCGGCACTGGCAACAACAACCGGGGCCGCGACAAGCGCAGGTTCAAGGGAAAAGGACCTAGGTAGTTTTGAGTTTTGAGTTTTGAGTTTTGAGTTTTGAGTGGGATTTTTAGGGTAAATGCATGGACAGATGCAAGTTGGAACGAATAAGGCTGTTTTTTTGGCAAAAAGAATATTGGCGTTTGCGTTCGATGGTGTGTTGATCGGGCTATACGCGGTTGGTTTGTACGTTCTGGTGACCACATCCGGGCTGGACAGAAGCATCGGCGGGTTCATTGCGCACTCACCCCTTCGCGGCCAACTCGTGGGCTTTTTGCTGCTGACGCTGCCCGTGACGCTCTACTTCTATTTTCTGGAAAAATCGTCGCAAGGCGCCACCCTCGGCAAACGCATGCTCGGACTTCGCGTACGGGCGGATGCTCCGGGCGGACATATCGGAAAGGCGGTTTTGATCCGCAACGTGTTGAAATTCCTCCCCTGGGAAATTGCCCATTTCGGCGTACACCAACTCATGCATTTCGAAGGCTACGAACCCGAAACCCCGCTTTGGGTTTGGGGGGCTTTGATCCTTCCGCAGATTGCGGTGTTTACCTATTTTCTCAGTATGATTTTTGACAAAGACGGGAAAAGTGTGTACGATAAGGTGGCGGGAACGCGGGTTGTGGCAAAGTGAATTTTAACAAGAACAACGAATCAAGTTTTTAACTCAAATGCAATACGACGTCACCATCATCGGCTCCGGCCCCGGCGGGTATGTGGCCGCCATTCGTTGCGCCCAATTGGGCCTGAAAACCGCTATTATCGAGCGCTACCCCGTGCTGGGCGGCACCTGCCTCAACGTGGGCTGCATCCCCTCCAAGGCCCTGCTCGACTCCTCGGAACACTACCACAACGCCCAGCACAGCTTCAAAACCCACGGCATTGACCTCAAGGACTTGAAGGTGAATATGCCACAGATGGTTCAGCGCAAAAACCAAGTGGTGCTGGACAACAACAAGGGCGTGGAGTTTTTGATGAAGAAAAACAAAATTGACGTGTACTACGGCCACGGCTCGTTTGTGAACCAAAACCGCATCAAAATCGCCAAAGCAGACGGCAGCAGCGTTGAAATTGAAACGTCGCGCACCATCATCGCCACCGGCTCCAAGCCCATCGTGCCGGCCAATTTCAACTACGACAAAAAACGCGTCATCACCAGCACCGAAGCGCTGAACATCGAAAAAGTGCCCGGCAGCATGCTCATCATCGGCGGCGGGGTCATCGGCCTCGAACTGGGCAGCGTGTATGCCCGCCTCGGCACGCAGGTCACCGTGGTGGAATACCTCGACCGCATCCTGCCCACGATGGATGCCGATTGCAGCCGCGAACTGACAAAAAGCCTCAAGGGCCTCGGCATGCAGTTCCACCTGCGCCATGCCGTCACAGAGGTCAAACCCTCGGCAACCAAAGTCAAAGTCACTGCCAAAAGCCGCGACGACGAGTCCAAAGTTTTGAACTTCGACGTGGACTACTGCCTCGTTGCCATCGGTCGCCGCCCCTACACCGACAGCCTCGGCCTCGAAAATATCGGCATCACGCCCGACGAAAAAGGCCGCATCCCCGTGAACGACCAGCTCGAGACCGGCGTGCCCGGCATTTACGCTATCGGCGATGTGGTGCGTGGCGCCATGCTGGCCCACAAAGCCGAGGAAGAGGGCGTGTTCGTGGCCGAAACGATGCTGGGCCAAAAACCGCACATCCACTACCACCTCATCCCCGGCGTGGTGTACACCTGGCCCGAAGTGGCCGCCGTGGGCTACACCGAGGAGGAACTAAAGGAAAAAGGCGTGCCGTACAAATCCGGCAAATTCCCCTTCCGCGCCCTTGGCCGCGCCCGCGCCAGCATGGACATGGACGGCATGGTGAAAGTACTCGCACACAAGGACACCGACGAAATTCTGGGCGTGCACATCGTAGGCGCCCGCGCCGCCGACATGATTGCCGAGGGCGTGGCGCTCATGGAATTCCGCGCCTCCGCCGAAGATGCCGGCCGGATGAGCCACGCCCACCCCACGTACACCGAGGCGTTCAAGGAAGCCGCGCTGGCGGCTACGGGGAATCGGGCGCTGCATGTGTGACGGTGCCCCGCTTGCGAGTTAATGGCAGCGCAGATGACGCGGATTTTTTCCCTCGTAGAGTTAATGGCAGCGCGGAGTACGCGGATTTGGGCGGATGCCCACAGATTTTAAAAAATCCGCGGCAACCTGTTTGATCCGCGTACTCCGCGCTGCCATTGTTGCCGCGCTCGGGCTTACTCCATTTTCACCACTTTCCCGCTTCGCTGCACGGCGCCTTCGCACCATACCTCGTACACGTACACGCCCTGCGCCAGTCCCGACACGTCCACCTCCGATGCCGGAGCAAGCGGATCGAAAGCCTGCTCCAGCACGAGCCGCCCCGTGAGGTCGTGCAGCCGCAAACGGGCCGGGCCGTGGTACTGCCGGTTGGGCACCACCTTGAGCACCGTACTTACTGGATTGGGAAACACCGAAAACGCCGGCAGCGGCGTGGGCGGGTTGGTCGTGCTCACCACCGGCGAGCAGGGCAGGCCGGGGTTGTCGGGCGGGCCGAGGCGGAAGTTGGGGAAGTAGGGAATGGTGATGTTGTAGTGCGGAAATACAAGTCCGTGCTGTTCAAGATTACAAGCTATACCCGGCTCATCTGGATTGTGTATGATATGGTAAACCTTGGTGCCATTCCCAGGGCTAATATATATTTTACAATCAGGGCCAAGTTGGCAATACCCAAAATTGGTTGCCAACGGATCGGTATAGCCATCATAAGTGCCAACCAGTTGAAATGATGCCGGATTCAATGGGTCTTCCAAATCCAACTGAAAAACTTTGGTCAAATTGGTTGCATACAGGAACCTACTGTTTGGCGAAACCGCACATCCTCCGTACTTGAATTCAATTTCCGGAGGATCAAGATAAACCATATTGGAAAGCAGTCCAGTTTCGCGATCAAAGTCAAAAATGTAGATGCCTTCATTTGAGCGGTAACGGATAAATTTTTTACCGTCTAGGGTAAATTGTGATTGGCCACCTGTTTGACGAGTAAGAGTGTTAACTGCAAAAGATTGATGAAAAGGTAGTGAAGGGCCGTCAGATGTCAAAAGGGTAATATAGTATTCATTTTTGTCCGATCGAGTTGGAATTAAAACCCACCAATCTTTTTCATTGGCATGTTTAACTGAGCACATTTCTTTAGGCGAGATTGTATCAGGAAAAAAGGCAATATTTTTTTCAATTATTGCGCCTTTACCGTTATTAGCATTTATATCAACCAATGTATAATAAAACTTTGTAGCCATTGCGGTTTTGCCACCCGATGGCGTAGGAACGTTTTCAATTCCTGTATGAAAAATGATATATTGATTTTTAGAACCTGGTAAAGGAAGCGTCAAAATGCTTTGTTGACCTGAGATATACCCAAGGGTGTATTGTTCATAGCAAAATTGATCATGAAGTTCTCCAGGGTTAATGCCGTCACCATTTAGCAATAGTGAATCATCGGCTCCGGCAACAAAACAACCGTTGGAATAAAAAAGTAAATTGCCTGCTGAATCACAAATAGAAGTGTTTACGGTTCCAAAATCGAGGTTACGGTAGTTTATCCGTACCTCTCTTGGGTTCTTGTTGAAGTCCAACAACATCCCGCCAAAGTTCGGTGTAACAGGGTTGCTCCTGTACCCTGCCATCCAGACATAATCGTGTTTTTGGGCATAAAGCGATGTAATGGTCAATCCATATATGAAAAGGAGTATCCGTGTCATAATACATAGATAAATAGCACATTGGCCTGACGAAACCATCGTCAAGCCAATGCACAGGTGAACAAAAATTAATGTTTGGAAATCAGAATCTTACCTGAAGACCCCTCGCCGCCAAGGCCCGGAATCATGTAAAAGTAGGTGCCTGTTGGCAAGTGTGCCATGTTCAAAAGCACAGTCCCGTACACATCCGGCAGTCTATGCTGTAGCACTTGTTGTCCCAATGAATTGTGCAACAAGAACACAGCACCCGGCTCGTCGCCTAAGTCGTACTCCACCCGAAACACACCATTCGTTGGATTCGGGTAAATTCGCACAGAGGAAGGCCCGACAAGACGTTCCATTTCCCTGAAACGCTCCGATGTCGCCTCGCAAGAATCGGCATCGTTGTAAACAACCCTTGCGCCGGTCAGCAACTCCAGCAGCATACGCGCCCAATACACCGCTGTACCGCCTTCGAGTGGGCACTGCTCCGCAATGGCCTCCAACTGGCTGGTCTGGGCGCCGTTCAGGGTCAGTACTGTATCGGTGCCGATTGTAGCCAAGTAGATGCCCCGGACGGTTTTTTCGTTCGTCTCCCACAGCAGGGACGGCGACAGGCTGTTGTTTTGTGCGGCCACGCTGTCCAGCAGCACGCGCCGTGCATCGGTCAGGCTGGCCCGCAGGGCCGTCCAAAGATCGAAGGTGTCGGCGATGCCGGTGAGCAAGGTGTCCCGCTGGCCGCTTGCGGCGCTGCTGTCCTGAGGCGACAGCTCGCCCGACAGCAGTAGTGAGTCCAAACCTCGAAGGGACGTCAGCCCGGAACCAAGCGCCAGTTCGTAGGTACGCAGCAGGGTGTCCGCAGTCCCGGAAACGGCGAAGGCATTGCGGAAGGCGAGGTCCACCTCGCCGAACTGCTGGTAGGCGGTCAAACTGGATGGCGACATGAAATCATGCAATACCTGCGCGCTGCCGCCCGGAAGGCCGTCCTCGCTCAGCCGCGTAAACAGGTGTTTCTTCGCTTGACTGAGCAAGGCATCGGCAAAATGATCGGCAAAAATCGAGTCGCCGGCGATCCGGATATCGTCATCCTCGCGAGGGAAGGGCAGGCTTTGTGGAGGGCAGTCTACAAACGTGCAAGTAAATGTTGAGGCTGCATTATTTTCAGGCACAAACCATAGAGGAGGGCCTGAAATGTTTGCTGGATAATATTGTGCATTTTGATTGGGATCAACAATATGCCTGTTTTGAATAACATCGTCATCTTCCCCCGCATACACCGCCCCACTATTATCAAAAATATTCCCCCGATGCTCCTGCGTACCCACAAGCACGGTGCCGATACCCGTGCCGGGCATGCCGTAGTACATGCCTTCGTCTATGTCGCCGAGGTAGTTGCCGCGCACGTCGGAGCCGGAGCATTCGCCGGAAAAGTTGAGGCCCACGGCGCCGTCGTTGCTGCCGTTGCAGGCCCAAGTGGACAGCCAGGTACCGTCGGCGCGCAAGTTGACCGAAGCATCGTCGCCGTACACGGCGTTGCAGTGTACCAGCAGGTTGTGGCTGCCTAGGGTATTGATGCCGCTGCGGGTGTCGGGGTTCTCCACTTCCACCACGTTGCCGAACAGGTCCACGCCGCGAGCGGTGGAAACGTACATGCCCGCAATGCCCTCCGTCATGGTGATCGTGTTGTGCCGCACCAAGGCTTTTTCCTTGGACAGTTTCGGCCCGTCGGCAAGGGCGACCTGGATGCCGATGCCGAGCTCGTCGCCGTCCATCGTGATGAAGTTGTTGGTGATGGTCGTGGCGGAGGGGGACACGCCCGGCTGAAAGGCGCTGATGCCGCTCACGGAAGCGTTGATGCGGTTGCCGGCGATGCCGAGCTGGTTGGAGGTGCCGAGCCGGTAGCGTATCCCCTCGCCCATGCCGACCATGCGGTTGTTGATGGCCGTCAGGGAACTGAACACGGTTTCGATGCCCACCGGGCAGTTTTCGAAGGAAGGGGTAGCGCCTGGGCCTGCGCCCATGCCTTCCACCGACACGAACGAGTTGGAGGCGAACACGCCCACGCCGGTCCAGACAGTGGGGTAGCCGGTGAGGGGGTTTGTCGGAGGCATCGGAGGGTTATCGAGCGGTTGGGCGAGGCTGACCAGATTGTGGAAAAGCGCGTCTTTGACCGTAAAGGCCGAATTGAAGGCCACGATCCCGTTCAGCAGGTTCTCAAAAACGTTGGGCAGGCCGTTCGGCCCCTTTTGCAGCGCCATAGTTGAGTTGTCAACCAGCAAAATACCTGCATAGCCATGTGACTTTGGTGGCGGATATTGGCCCGCATACGGTGGTTTCATCCCGGACACGGTCGTTTCAAAGCGATTTCCGAGCAGGGTAAGCTCATCCTTGACCCCAATGTCGAAGGTTGTTCTGACCCCAATATTGTTGTTGAGAAAAGAGCATTCGGTCGCGATCAGCTTTGTGCCTGGATTCACCGTTACGGCATTTTGGGCATCTTTTACAATGGCCTTGTTCAGCACTAGCTGATTGCCCGTAGCGTCAATATCTATTCCTTCCCACATGGTTGTGCAGCCCTCAATTGTAGTCACAGGGTGAACGGTTTTAACGATCGTTGGCCCCGAACCGTATTGAATACCTATCCCCTGACCGCTGCCAACGATAAGATGAATGGGCAAGGAAATTTCGGAGTTGTTGACCGAAGAAGCGAGCCCCAAGCCCCCGGTCGCGATATAAGGCTGGTCTGTTCCAGACGGGAAGCTGTGGATCACGCCATTGACGGGGATAAATTCCTTGGGCTTGGCCACGCCGGTCTTCAAGTGGTTCGTGTTGCCGATCTGGTAGGCCAGCCGAGCGGTTACTTGCAACTTCAAATTGTTGCCCGGGGGGGGCACCAAAGGGGCTTGGGGGTTGAAAAGGAGCGCCGCGTTGAACGTCAAAACTTCATTGGCCGGCACCGTAAAAAGTTTTTGTTGTGGAGGTTGGGTGGCTGGGTCCATTATCTGTAATTCAGAAAAATCCTGATCCACGACAACCATACTGTTAAAATCCTGACCAGGTGCATTCGGGTCCCAGTCGTATATCTGGTCTTGAAATCGGAGGGCGAGGGCTGCATCTTGAACCCCCGTTGATCCTCCATTTATGGTGATTGTGTAAAAAGAGGTGTTTTTGCCGCATCCCGTCGTCAAGTACGGCTGATTGGTGCCAATTGATACAGACGGTTCTGGTTGACAAACAAAGTCTTCCGGAGCCCCGTTGGCGAAATCTGCCCAAAGATCGCAGCGGCATGGGCCACTGCAAGCTACTTGGGTGAATACCCCGGTGGGGCTGTTCAAATGCTTGTAGTCACAATTGTTGAAGGTAATCGGCCCCGTGGTTTCACACATAAACGTAGGCATGGTCGTACAATCATGGGGGCAATTTGAGGGCTGCCCGGGCTGTGGAGGCGCAGTTGGGTGCTGCAAACCTAAAATATGGCCAATTTCATGGGCCACTACAAATTTGGGGATGCCCGCCCAAACCAAGGCAACTTTGTTGAAGCCATGGCCTCCCGACAGGTCTGTTGTAGGGACAATAATGCAGTCCTGTTTAATGCAGGGATACTGGCTTCTAAAGGCTGCATTGATACTGTTGATCCAATTCTGGTTGGTTTCACCCAGCCCGCGCGGTGGAGCCTGCGAGGTAATCGGGAAAAAAATCAGGTGAAATTCCAATTGGAAATAGCTGAATAAAACAGTCATATCATTCAAAGTCTGTTGGATAATGGGTTCCGCGTAGTTTTTCGCGGCTTGAGCGTTCCCGTGGTAAGCAACATAATCCGGGGTCATCCAGACCACCACGTTGAAATACGAAGGCCGAACTTGACCGTCTTTACGGCATTGACCATGCAGCGATGGCCCCATAATCCCAAAAAAAAGACAGCAGATCAGCACAATCTGTGCGGCGGTGCGGCGGTGCGGCGGTGCGGCGGTGCGGCGGTGCGGCGGTGCGGCGGTGCGGCGGTGCGGCGAAGTTAAAGTTCACTT
>Ga0268299_1004589_pt1 | contig 10538 bp, 9 predicted proteins | sample NOBtaG_FD_193484 | JGI IMG/M metagenome (GOLD analysis project Ga0268299, IMG submission 193484) | Activated sludge microbial communities from bioreactor in Nijmegen, Gelderland, Netherland - NOB reactor | ecosystem: Engineered > Bioreactor > Aerobic > Activated sludge | place: Netherlands... | reverse complement strand
TGGCAAACAGCGTATTGGCCGAGGCCGATCCCGAGCCGTTTACGTTGGCGAACTTGATGACGAAATCGTTGATGCGTGCAGGGGCGTCGCTGGGCATGTGAACGGTCGATGCAGTCTGGCTGCAGCCTTTGTGTCTGTCAGGGTGATGGGAGGCGAGCGGACGCCGGCCTCAGGCCGGCAGCGGATTCCTCTCCTTGTTGTTCTTCTTGCGGCAGCCGGGACCCGCGTGGGTCATCTCCAGGTAGAACTTCTGCATGTCCCATGCCCCGGTCGGGCATCGCTCGGCGCACAGGCCGCAATGCAGGCACACGTCTTCGTCCTTGACCATCACGTTGCGGGTGAGCTTGAGCGGATCGGAGACATAGAGCGCCTGGTCCAGGTCCCGCGCCGGTGCGCGCAGACGCTGCCGCAGGTCGGATTCGTCGCCATCGTGCGTGAAATTGATGCAATCCATGGGACAGATGTCCACGCAGGCGTCGCACTCGATGCATAGTTTGGGCGCAAACACGGTCTGCACGTCGCAGTTCAGGCAGCGCTGCGCCTCGGCAAAGGCGATCTTGGGATCGAAGCCCAGTTCAACCTCGACCCGGATGTCCTTGAGCGCAATGCGGTTCTCCTTCATCGGTACGCGATAGCGCCCGTCGTTGGACACCGCATTGTCGTAGCTCCATTCGTGGATGCCCATCTTCTGCGACATCAGATTCACGGTCGGGGCTGGACGATCGCGCAGATCCTCGCCGTTGCAGAACTTGTCGATCGATACCGCGGCATCGTGGCCGTGCGCGACGGCCCAGATGATGTTCTTCGGACCGAACGCGGCATCGCCGCCGAAGAACACCTTCGGATGGCTCGAGCGGAAGGTGAGGGTGTCCACCACCGGCATGCCCGACGCGTCGAATGCGATGCCCAGGTCACGCTCGATCCAGGGGAATGCGTTCTCCTGCCCGATGGCGACCAGCACGTCGTCGCATGGCAGGTGCACCTCAGGCTCGCCGGTCGGGCGCAACTGGCGCCGGCCCGCGTCGTCGAACCGGGCAGCCACCTTCTCGAACACCACCCCAGTGAGCTTGCCGTTCTCGTGCGTGAAGGCCTTGGGCACCATGAAATTGAGGATGGGAATGCCTTCGTGCATGGCATCCTCTTTCTCCCAGGGCGAGGCTTTCATCTCCTCGAAGCCGGAGCGCACCACCACCTTCACGTCCTCGCCGCCGAGGCGCCGCGAGGAACGGCAGCAATCCATCGCGGTGTTGCCGCCGCCTAGCACGATCACGCGCTTGCCGATCTTGTCGACGTGGCCGAAGGACACGCTCGACAGCCAGTCGATGCCGATGTGGATGTTGGACGCGGCTTCCCTGCGTCCCGGAATGTCGAGATCGCGCCCGCGCGGGGCGCCGGTGCCCACGAAGATGGCGTCGTAGTTCTCGCGCAGCAGCCCAGCCATGCTGTCCACGCGCTGTCCGGCGCGAAAGTCCACTCCCAAATCGAGCACGTAGCCGACTTCCTCGTCGATCACGGTCTCTGGCAGGCGGAAGCGGGGAATCTGCGTGCGGATCATGCCGCCAGCGCGCTTGTCGCCGTCGAACAGGACCACGTCGTAGCCGAGCGGAGCCAGGTCGCGCGCCACTGTCAAGGAAGCGGGGCCGGCGCCGATCAACGCCACGCGCCTGCCGTTTCGGGTCGCAGGCGGTTGCGGCAGGCGGTCGCGGATGTCGTCCTTGTAGTCCGCAGCGACCCGCTTTAGACGACAGATCGCGACCGGTTCGGGCTTCTCGCCATTGCCTTCCTCCACCCGTACGCGGCGGCAGGCCGGTTCGCAAGGCCGGTCGCAGGTGCGGCCGAGAATGCCGGGGAAGACGTTGGACTTCCAGTTGACCAGGTAAGCGTCGCTGTAACGACCCTGGACGATGAGGCGGATATATTCAGGAACGGGCGTGTGGGCGGGACAAGCCCATTGGCAATCGACCACTTTGTGGAAGTAGTCGGGTGCCGAAATGTCTGTTGCTTTCAAGGCCCTCCTCCAGGGTCACCAGCCGTGGCAGCGGATTCCGCTGCGTTGCGGTAGCCGTCGATCTCGGAGGATCGCAGTCTCTGCCTGGCCAAGTAGACCGTCATGGTACGCCGCACCAGGCAGCCTGAAAAGAGTGTGCAGTAACTGCTACAAGCGCTGCGCGTCACGCCGGCTGCGCGCGTGCCTTGTCCGCGCTGCCGCCCAGGCCCAGGGCGGTGAACAGGGCGAGCGTCTGGAACAGGCCGATCGCGATGAATACCCAGCCCGGATGATGGCTGTCCATCATCGCACCGAACATCAATGGCGCGAGCGACATGCCGACATCGAGGCCGGAGTACACCACACCGTACACCCGGCCGGTCGCTCCCCGCGGCGAGGCGGCACGCACCAGCAGGTCGCGCGAGGGCCCGGCAATGCCTGCGCCGAAGCCGACCAGGCCGAGCAGCACGAAGGTCAGTGTGCCCGGGACCTGACCGCTGCCTATCAGCACGCATAGCGTGCCCGCGGCGGCGAAGGCGAAGGCGATGACGCGCTCGTGATGGGTGGTGCGGGCTGCGACGAAGCCGCCGGTGATCATTCCCGCACCCTGGGCAATCATGTACACCGAGATCGCGCTCAGCGCGAGCGCGACGGGCAAGCCGTACAACTCAGCCAGTGCCGAGGACGCGAAACTCTGGATGCCGCCCAGTGACAGCGAGGTGATGAAGAAAAAGGCGAAGCACATCCATACCCCGGGCAGGCGCAGGAAGGCGAGCGCATGGCCCCGCACGGCTGCTCGCGCCGGTTCCGGGCGCCCGGCTTCGCCATCGAGCAGTCCGCGTGCGAGCAACACCAGAACGAGCACGGCCAGCGCGAGCAGGCCCGCGCCAGCCATGGCGGCACGCCAGCCGGCAAGGGCTGCGATGCCGGCCAGGAAGATAGGCGCGCAGGCCCAGCCCAATGTGCCCAGCACGCCGTGGGCGCTGAATGCGTGGGCGATGCGCTGGGCGCTCACGCGCCGGTTCAGGATGGTGAAGTCCGCCGGGTGGAAGACGCTGTTCCCCAGGCCGGCAATCCCGGCGAACAGCATCATCGTCGCGTAGCTGCCGCTGAGGGCGAAACCGAACGCCGCAAGCGCCAGCATCGCCAGTCCGGCCAGCAGGACACGCCAGCCGCCGATGCGGTCCACGACAAAACCGGCGAGCGCCTGTCCGGCGCCCGACACCACGAAGAACACGCTCATGAGCAGGCCAAGTTCCGCGTAGCTCAGGCCGAAGGCCTGCTTCAGCCACGGGAACAAGGGCACCAGGAGGAGATGGAAGAAGTGCGAGGTGGCGTGTGCGACGCCGACCAGGCCGATAACCTGGACATCGCGGCGCGCCGAGGCTGTGGAACCGGTGACGTTCATTCGCACACGTTAAGGCAAGCGAGGTATCGGGTCAATTTTGGATCGGCGCGGTTCGGAATGCCTGGCCGCGGGCTTCATACCGCGCAGGAAGTGTCGGGCAGTTGGTGCTGGGCGTCTTGCCGCCCCTGCGCCAACGCGCACACCACCGCGTCCCGGCCACCGACCTTGGCTTGGTACATGGCGCGGTCGGCATGCGCCATCAACTCGTCGAACGCGTGCAGTGCCTGCTCGCGCGAAGACACACCGATGCTCACCGTCACCTTGAGCAGCGTGCCGCCGTGGTGCGCGCCGGCATCGCGCACCGCGACGCGCAGGCGTTCGGCCAGCGTACGTGCCCCGGCAAGGTCCACGCCGGGCAGGCAGGCAACGAATTCCTCGCCGCCCCAGCGCGCGAAATGATCCTGCTCGCGCAGTGAGACGATGCAGGCGCGCGCCACCGTCTTGAGCACCTGATCGCCGGCGTGATGCCCGTGGCGGTCATTGACGTCCTTGAAGTAGTCGATGTCCAGGATCACGATGGCGCAGTGCGCCTTTTGCGAGCGCGCGCGTTCCAGTTCGCCCTCGGCAAGTTCGATGAACCGGCGCCGGTTCAAGACGCCGGTCAGCAGATCGGTGCAGGCCAGTTCTTGCGCGCGGTGGCGCGCGGCCTCGAGTTCGTGCATCAATCCCAGCAGCACGATCCCGACCGGGGTTGCTACCAGGGAAGGCACGATCAGCGCGATGCTCAGTGCGATAACGATGTCATCGAACGAACTGTCCATCCGGAGCATGATGCCCAGCGTGAGGACTATCGACAGCGCGATGCTCACACCGGTGATGCAGGTGACGGCCAGCCAACGCGGGAGCGCCAGCATGAGGCGGACGATGGGAGCGAAGGAGAGTTTCATCGCGACCTCTTCGGCGCTGCACCCATCCGACACATTTGTCTGTCGACCTGCTTTACAGCGGGGCCGTGCGAGGCAAGCGAGCGTGTCGTCGAACGCGTGGATAAATGCTGTCCCGCCCGTGACTTATCCATTGGACTGCGGAGGCTGGCATCGTCTTCGCTCATAGGGACCTCGTGACGCAGTACTCCCGAATCTGATCAGAGCAAACAGAGCAGAGGGGACCCAGGGGAAGCCGGCCGATTGGCCGGCTTTTTCCTTTGTGCCGGCTCAGAACAACTCGAGTTCGCTCTCAGGCGAGACTTTGGGCTCGATCACCCTGGCGGCGACCAGCGCTTCGTATCCGCGCACCTGATTGCGTCCGTTCTGTTTGGCGTAGTAGAGCGCGTCGTCTGCCCGCTCGAAGCTCAGCGTGGGGTTGTCGCTCTGCGCTGCGCGGCTGTAGCCGATGCTCACCGTGACGTGGCCGACCTGAGGGAAGTCGTAGTCCTCGATCTGCTTGCGGAAGCGTTCCATCGCGACGTTCGCACCGGCCTCGTCGGTGGGTGAGAGCAGCACGACGAACTCCTCGCCGCCGAAGCGGAACAGCGTATCGCTGGCGCGAAAGCAGTTGCGCATCAGCCGTGCAGTCAGCAGCAGCACCTCGTCGCCGAACAGGTGGCCGAACTTGTCGTTGATGCGCTTGAAGAAATCGATGTCCACCACGGCGAGCCACGGCGACTCGTGCGGCAGCGCATTGCGGCGCCGGCCGATGAGTTGAATCATGCGGCTGGCGCGCTCGCCCACGCTGCGCTGCGCGATGCGGCGTGCGAACACCGCATCGAAAGTCTTGCGGTTGAGCAGGCCGGTGAGCGTGTCCTGCTCGCTGTAGTCGAGCAGCGCGATGTGGTTGCGGTAGATGCGCAGCATGCCGTCGACCAGCTCGTGCTGCGCAGGATCCAGCGTGCGATCGTGCTCGACCTCCAGAACGCCGGAGACCGCGGTCGCGCCATGCAGCGGGAAGTAATGCACGCTGCCCTCGCCGTCGAGCGCTTGGGTGTGTACCGGCGAGGCGCTTTGCCAACACTCGTGCACCCCCTCCATGTCCGAAAGCAGCGGGCACTCCAGTGCCTCCATCATCGGGTCGTACATGGCGATGGGCTGGTTCTCGCGCAGACCGGCCATCAGCCGGGCATGGGGAACCTGCTGGTGCTCGACGATGTGCCAGAGGTTCAGCACCCGGGCGCCGAGCAGCTTGTACAGCACCTCTGCGGTCGATACGCCCAGCAGGTCGCGGTCACGCTCGCTGGTGAGGTCGGCAACCCGGGATATCGGTTCGGACATGCTGGAAGCAGACGTGCGGAAAGAGAATCAGGCTGGGTTGTCGGCGCCCGGGCTCGACATGGGGGAAGCATCGTTCGGGCGACCCCACGGCTAACGGTCGCCTGGGCCGATTCTTAAGACCACCCTCCCGCCGCAACCGTTAATCGGACGGCTCAGCCCACCCGGACCAGCTGCTTCCCGAGGTTTGCGCCCTTGAGCATGCCGATGAAGGCAGCCGGGGCGGCATCAAGGCCTACTGCCACGGTCTCCCGGTAGCGGATCCGGCCCTGGGAGACCCATACTCCCAGCTGCTGGATGGCGCGCATGTAGAGATCCATGCGGTCGCTCACGATGAATCCCTGGATCCGTACGCGATTGACCAGGATGGAGCGGATATTGGTGACTCCGTAGGGCTCGACGCTGTTGTAGTCGGAGATCATTCCGCACAAGGCCATTCGCGAAAACGGGTTGAGCAGGCGAAGAACCGTGTCCATCACGACGCCGCCGACGTTCTCGAAGTAGCAGTCGATGCCGTCCGGGCAAGCCGCTTTTAGATCCTCGTACAGCCCGCCCGCCTTGTAATCGACGCAGGCGTCGAAGCCCAATTCCTGGACCGCGTAGTCGCACTTGACCTTGCCCCCGGCAATGCCCACTGCCCGGCAGCCCTGCATCTTGGCCAGCTGCCCGACCACTCCCCCCACCGCACCCGTGGCAGCCGAGACGACCACCGTCTCGCCGGTCCGCGGTTGGCAGTGTTCGAGCAGCCCGGTCCAGGCGGTGGCGCCGGGCATGCCGGCCACGCCCAGGTAGGCCTGCGGCGGCACCAGCTTCGGATCGACCCGCAAGAGTCCTTCTCCGTTGCTCACCGCGTACTGCTGCCAGCCCAGTGAGCCGACGACGAAGTCGCCGACCTTGAACCTGCCGTGCGAGGAGCCCACCACCTCGCCGACCGTCCCGCCGACCATGACATCCCCGATCTCCACCGGGTTTGCATAGGACTTGCCGCTGCTCATCCGTCCCCGCATGTAAGGATCGAGCGAGAGCCAGTGGATCTTGATCAGCATCTGGCCCGGGCCCGGACTGGGCACCGGTGTCTCGACGATGCGGAAATCCGACGCTTGCACCCAGCCGTTCGGGCGACTGGCCAGCAGAACCTGCTTGTTGGTGGTCATGGTGAGTTCCTGTGCGTGCTGTTATCGATCGCCCGCCAACGGGGGGCGGATCATGCGGCCTCAAGTACCAGGCGTGTCTTCCAGACGGTAGCCCATGCCGCGCAGGGTGTGGATCAGCGGCCGGTCGAAGCCCTCGTCGATCTTGCTGCGCAGCCGGCGGATGTAGACGTCCACCACGTTGGTGAGCGGATCCTCGTTCGTGCCCCAGACGTTGGCGAGGATACGCTCTCGGCTGAACAAGCGTCCCGGTGCGGACATGAGCAGCTCGAGCAAGGCGAGCTCGCGCGCGGTCAGGGTGATCTGCTTGCCGGCGCGGCTCGCGCGCATCGCCTCGCGATCGAGCACCAGATCCGCGACCGTGAGCCGGGTGCTGCTGGCTTGCACCTGTTCGCGCCCGCGCCGCGCCAGCGCCTCGATGCGTGCCAGGAGTTCCTCGAACTCGAACGGCTTGATCAGGTAGTCGTCGGCACCCAGCCGCAGTCCTGTCACCTTGTCCTCGAGCGTGCCCAGTGCAGTGAGCATCAGGATGGGCAGGTGAACCTGCGCTGCGCGCAGCGTCTGGCACACCTCCAGCCCGGTCATGCCTGGCAGCATCACGTCGAGCAGCATCACCGTGGTCACGCCATCGCACACCTGTTGCGCTGCCTCGCGCGCCATCGCGAGGCCCTCGGGACCGGTGCGCGCGAGCTGCACACGGTGACCTTCGGCGCGCAGTCCGCGCTCGAGGAAATCGGAGATGCGCGCGTCGTCCTCGACGATCAGGACATTCATTCCGATGCCTCTTGCATGATCGCAGTCTGGGCCAGAGGCAGGCGCAGGGTGACCGTGGTGCCGTGCCCCAGCTCACTCTCGATCACGATCTCTCCACCGTGGGCCCGCGCCAGCGCGCGGCCGATGGAAAGACCCAGCCCGGTGCCATCGGCGCGATGCCGCCTCGCGGCGTCGCTGCGGAAGTTGCGCTCGAACACGCGTGGCAGGTCCTCGGGCGCGATGCCGATGCCCTGGTCTATCACCTGCACTTGCGCGCAGGCCGCGTCGCTGTCGTTCTGCACCAGGGATGCCCGCGCACGCACGGTGCTGCCGGGGCGCGAATAGCGCACCGCGTTGTCCAGCAGCAGCATGAGTATCTGGCGCAGCCGCGTGGCATCGCCAATCACGGGCAGATCGCCGGCGCAAACCGGGTCGGACACGACCGCGATGTGGCGTTCGTGTGCCACGGCCTGCGCTTGCGCGAGCGCCTCGGCCAGCGGTTCAGACAGGTCGATGGGGCGGCGGTCGAGCGACAGCGTGTCGGTGTCGCTGCGCGCCATGGTCAGCAGATCGTCGATCACCACCGTGAGTTGGCGCGAGATATCGACGATGCGTTGCAGCGTCGACTTATAGTCTTCCGGCGGTTTGTCGCGTCCGCGCAAGGTGATCTCAGCCTCGCCCCGGATCGCGGTGGTCGGCGTGCGCAGCTCGTGGCTGATGTCGGCGAACAGCTGCCGCCGCCGCGCGTCCACCTGCTGCAGCACCTCGAGCGCGTTCTGCAACTCCGCGGTCCGTGCGTGCACCAGCTCTTCCAGACGGTGGCGGGCCTGCGCCTCATGCTCGCGGTGCACGGCCAGTTCCGCTGCCATCGCGTTCACGCTGCGCGCGACCACGGTGAATTCGTCCGCGCCGCTGGCTGGAATGCGATATGCGAGTTGCCCGCGCTGCAATGCCTGGGCACCCTCCGTGAGCTGGTCCAGCGGCCGCCGCAACGCGCGTGTGAAGTACGCAGCGAGCAGCAGCGCAGCCACCGCAAGTGTGGCCGCGGCCGCCATCCAGATCAGGCGCGTCCACAGCAGCGTGCTGTCGGCCGCCTTGCGCTCGCGTACCACCGCGGCCGACTCGCGCGCGATGCTCTCGGCGATCAGCGTGCGCAGATTGCGCCCTTCCGAGATCTCGAACACATCGGTGAGCGCGTCCCAGGCGGCCTGCGCATCGGTTCCCGGCGGCAACGGTCGCACATTGGCGATGGTGCGCTCCAGGTTGTCCAGGCTCTTGCCCAGCACCTCGAGCGCATCCTGTCGCTCGAGGTGCTCGGGCCGAGTCTGCATGCCGATGTCGAGATCGATGGCCTTCTGGGAAAGGATGCCGAGGCGATCGAGCGCTTCGCGCATGTCCGCAAGCAGCCCCTCGCGCTGTGCCGGATCGGCGCCAGCGTCGAGCTGCGCCTGTGACACCCAGGTGCGCAGGCGCTGCTTGTCGGCCGACAACTGGATGAAGCCCACGAGGATGTCGCTCGCGACCCGGCCGCGTTTGACCTGGCCGTCGGCGACCCCCACCGCCCACAGCGCCACCACGCATTCGAGCACTGCAGCGGCGGCCAGCACGGCCAGGGCGATGGTCAAACGCTTGCGGAACATGGCGCAGTTCTGGTCGAGGCCGTGCGGGGTGCCGATGAATCCAAGATGAACGCCGTGTGAACATACCTCCCGGCGACCTGCCGGCACACGCACGCATGATACCCTCCACCGGTTGCTGCGCAGGGGCGCGGCGCTCGACGAGACAGGAAACGCGACATGGCGGCGGACGCCTCGAAGCTCGTGGTTGCGACCATGCGCGCCCGGATCCGGTTTCCGGCGTCGAGGTCGCGATGAAGCCGACGCTGGTTCTGCTGCCCGGACTGTTGTGCGACCGGGCCCTATGGGCCCCCCAGATCGAAGGTCTCGCGCAGGCGTGCACGCCCTGGGTCGCGGACCTCACCCGAGACGATTCGATGCAGGCGATGGCGCAGCGCGTTCTGGACGAGGCGCCCACGGATCGCTTTGCACTCGCCGGATTGTCGATGGGCGGCTACGTTGCCCAGGAGATCATGCGCCAGGCGCCGGAACGCGTGACGCACATCGCCTTGCTCGACACGCGGGCGCGCCCGGATTCTCCCGACGAGACCGAGCGGCGCAAGACATTGATGCGCATCGCAGAGGCGGCCAAGGGATTCGCGCCGGTGAACAAGCGCATGCTGCCGCTGCTGGTGCATGCATCCCGGCTGGGCGATACGGTGCTCACGCGCGTCATCCAGGAAATGGCCGAGCGCACCGGTATCCCCGCCTACCTGCGTCAGCAAAGCGCGATCATGTCGCGCGCCGACTTCCGCCCCACGCTCAGGCAGATCGCCTGTCCCGCCCTGGTCCTGTGCGGGCGCCAGGACGCGATCACGCGTGTGAGCTTCCACGAGGAGATGGTCGCTGCGGTCCCGCACGCGCGCTTCGTGCTCGTGGAAGAGTGCGGACATCTGTCCACCCTCGAACGCCCCGACGAGGTCAATGCGGCATTGCGCGCTTTGCTGGCTTCGTAGGCGTTTGCGTCCGACTCCGTAAGGGCCGCACGTCAAGACGCCCGTCTGGATCGCGGAGGACGGCGCATCGAGCAATCGATGCAGCGACCGTATAGGGTCACTTCATGATCCTCCACCAAGAATCCCTTGGGCGCAAGCGTGCGCAGGTCACCCGGGCAATCCGGGACGTCAAATACCCGCTGGCATCCGCGACACAGGAAATGATGATGGTGTGCATGCTCGGCGAGTTCGTAGCGGGGGTTCTCGCCGGGTAACAGCACCAGGCGTAGCTCGCCGTCGTCCACCATTGCCTTGAGGTTGCGATAAACCGTCGCGAGCCCCAGCCCGGTTACAGCGCTCTGAGCGAGTTCGAGCACCTCCTGGGCGAGGAGCGGCTGGCCTGAGCGCTGGATCGCAGCCCGGATGGCGGTGCGCTGGCGTGTCGAGCGCTCCATCACGAAAACCCTCCTCGGATAATTCGATA
>Ga0268299_1004588_pt1 | contig 10542 bp, 8 predicted proteins | sample NOBtaG_FD_193484 | JGI IMG/M metagenome (GOLD analysis project Ga0268299, IMG submission 193484) | Activated sludge microbial communities from bioreactor in Nijmegen, Gelderland, Netherland - NOB reactor | ecosystem: Engineered > Bioreactor > Aerobic > Activated sludge | place: Netherlands... | reverse complement strand
TGGTGATCCCAGAACGGTCGGTCACGAGCACCTCCGCCGCAGTCACGCGACTGCGATGTCGGTCTTGGCAAAGTCGCCCCCCACGAACAGCAGCGGCTCGTCCGCCAGCTTCGCCACGGCATAGCTCAGGCAGTCGCCGAAGTTCAGCCGCGCCGGATGCCGGCCCTTGCCATACCGCAGATAGGCATCGTGCGCCGCCCGCCAGTGCTCGGGCGAGAAGGGCACCGATTCCACCCGCAGTTCTTGCAGCAATCGCTCCAGAAGCCCGCGGGCGTCGCGTTCCATTCGGGCCGACAGCACGATGCAGGTCTCCGCCAGCGTCGGGCTCCCCGCGGCGACGCTCGGTGAGCCGACGAGGCGATCGATGAGCTCCTCGTGCCCGGGCTCGCGGAAGACGACGGCGACCAGTGCCGACGTGTCCGCGATCATACGCCGCGAGAACCGTAGCCGAGGATCCGCTCCTCCTCGGCACGCGAGAGACGCTTGCCGAGCTGACGCGTCGGCAACTGACTCCAGACCTCCTTCTCGAGGAATCGCCTCACGTCGGCGCCGCGATCGCGGCGCACCACACGCACCGCCAGACGAGCCTTGCGCTCCTCGAGCGCCCGCCGGATCGCCTGGGTCTTGGTCTCGCCCGCCAGGGCCGCCACCTCACCCGCGAGCCGCTCGACCTCCGCGTTCTTGATGTTGAGGGCCATGGGCGCCTTCTAGCAATGAGGGTAGAAGGCCGCAATCTTTCTACCATGGTGCAAGCGGGCTCCTCTCTCCGCGGCCTCCTCCCGAGCGGACGAGCCGAGGAGGCCACCGCGCTCCGGTTGACACGCCCCGCTGCGTTGGTCAGAGTCCTCCCGTCATGAGGCGCGCGCTCGCCGCACTGCTGATCCTGTTCGTCACCCTCGCCGGTGTCGCCGTCTGTGCGCGCGGCGTGCAGGCGTGCGCGGCGATGGCGGCGGCCAGCCCGGACTGCTGCGGCGACGCCGCCCGCCTCGACGGCGGCGACTGCTGCTGCCCGGCCGAGGGCGAGCGCGCGGCGACTTTCCTGCCGGCGAGCGCGCTGGTGAAGGCGGCGAGCTTCGATCCGCTGCTCGCCGTCGCGCCGCTGCGGCTCGCGCCGCTGAGCGCGCCGGCCGAGCGCGCGCTCCCCACGACCACCCTGGCGCGCGCCCTGGCGCCGCCCGGAACACCGGTCTCGCTCCACACCTCGCTGCTCCTCTGAGCGACGGCTCCAGTCGCCCCCGCTCCGCGCTCGCGGAGCTCGGCCGCAGGTCCGCGCCGCGCACCACTCGGCGCCATGCCTGCGTCTCGAACACGGAAGGCGCGCGCCGCGCGCCTTCCCTCGGAGGAGCCCATGTTCCGTCGTCTCGTTCCCGTCCTTCTTCTGATCTCGCTCGCCACCTCGAGCTGCGTGCTCACGCCGCGCGGCACGGCCGCGGAGCGCGAGCGCCTCGCCGAGGTCGCGCCCGACTACGATCCGCCGGCCGCCGAGCGCGCCCTGCCCGAGCTGCCGCCGCAACCCGGCTGGCGCGACCTTCTGCACCACGCCTTTCTCGCCAACGGCGACCTGGAGGCGGCGTACTTCGAGTGGAAGGCGGCGCTGGCGCGCATCGACGTCGACGCCGGCTGGCCCAACACCAACCTGGCACTCGGCTACCAGTACGCCTTCTCGCCCGGGCAGATGAAGACCTGGGACCGCTCGACGCTCAGCGTCGGCGTCGACCCGATGCAGAACCTCTCGCTGCCGCCCAAGGTGATGGCCAAGGGAGCGATCGCGCTCGAGGAGGCGCGCGCCACCGGGCGGCGCTTCGAGCAGGCGAAGTTCGCGCTCCAGCGCCAGGTGATCGAGGCCTGGTTCGCCTGGGCCGCGACCGCCGAGAAGCTGCGCTTGGCGCACGACGACGAGGCGCTGACGCGCGCCCTCGCCGCCGCCGCCACCGCCCGCCTCGAAGCCGGCGGTCTGCAGAGCGAACTGGTGGCGGCGGAGACGGCGCACATCGAGGTCGAGGACACCGCCCGCCGTATGTCGGTCGAGCTGCGGCAGCAGGCCGCGGCGCTCAACGCGCTCGCCGGCCGCGCCTACGACGCCCCGCTCGAGCCGCCGGCGGCGGTCGAGCCGCGGCCGCTGGCGGCCAGCGACGACGCCCTGCTGGCACTCGCCGTCGATCGCAACCCAGAGCTGGCCGCGCTGGCGTCGGAGGTCGACGGCCGCGACGACGCGCTCGACTACGCCCGCATGCAGTACCTGCCCGACATCAACCCGCTCGCCGCCTTCACCGGCAACTCGGTGCAGATGGTGGGCGCGGTGTTCGTGCTGTCGACGCAGTTGCCGCAGATCTGGGCCGGCATCGACGAGGCCAAGGCGATGCTGCGCCGCAGCCAGGCGATGCTGGCGCAGCGCCGGCGGGAGCGCGGCGCGGCCTACGTCGCGGCGCTCTGGGGGCTGCGCGACGCCGAGCGCCAGCTCGCCCTCTTCCGCGACCGCCTCCTGCCGGCGGCCGAGATGGCGCAGCGCGCCGCGCGCCTGGAGTACGAAGGCGGCGCGCGCTCGCTGGGCGAGCTGATCGAGGCCGAGCGCGCGCCGCTGCAGGTGCGCGCGCTGATCGCCGACGCCGTGGCCGCCCGCGAGGCGAGACTGGCGGAGATGGAGGAGCTGGCCGGCGTCGACGTCGAGACGCTGCCCTCGACGACCGCGCACCGCGAACCGTCCGAAGCACACCGCGAAGCGTCTGGAGTGCGGCGCTTCACGCCGCACTCCAGAACGGAGGTGCGGGGATGAAGCGGCTGATCATCGCGTTGGTCGCCGCGGCCATCGGGCTGGCGGCGGGTTGGTCGCTGCGCGGCGAGGCGCCCGAGCCGATCGAGAAGGCGAGCGCGCAGCAGCTCTGGACCTGCGGCATGCACCCGCAGGTGATCCGCAGCGAGCCGGGGTTCTGCCCGATCTGCGGCATGGAGCTGACGCCGCTGGAGAGCAAGGAGAAGAAAGACGGCGCGCGCGCCCGCGAGATCACCATCGACCCGGCGGTGGTGCAGAACATGGGGGTGCGCACCGCCGCGGTTGGCGAGGGACCGGTCAAGCGCACCATTCGCACCGTCGCCGTGCTGGCGGAAGCGCAGCCGAACCAGCACGACGTCAACCTGCGGGTCGACGGCTGGATCGAGAAGCTCTACGCCGACACCGAGGGCATGCACCTCGCCAAGGGCGACCCGCTCTTCGACCTGTACAGCCCGCAGTTGCAGGTGGGGATCGAGGAGCTGATCGCGGCGCGGCGGGCGGGGCAGGCGACGGCGTCGGAGCGGCGCGAGGAGCGGGGCGGCGGCGAGCGCGGTGGAGCGGGCGGAACGCTGTACGCCGCGGCGGAGCGCAAGCTGGCGCTGCTCGGCCTCAGCGCCGAGCAGATCGAGGCGCTGGCGGGCCTCGAGCGCGCGCCGCGCACCGTCACCTTCCGCAGCCCCATCCACGGCCACCTGATCGAGAAGCTGGTGGTGCAGGGGGCGGCGGTGAAGGAAGGCGACCGCGTGCTGCGCATCGTCGACCACAGCCGCCTGTGGATCGACGCCCAGGTGCACGAGCAGAACCTGCCATTCGTGCAGATGGGCCTGCCGCTGGTCACCACCGTCGACGGCGTGCCGGGAAAGACCTTCGACGGGCGCGTCATGTTCATCCACCCGCACGTCGAGGCGATGACGCGCACGGCGATGGTGCGCGCCTGGATCGACAACCCCTCGCTCGAGCTGCGCCCCGGGATGTACGCCACCGCCGAGATCACCGCCGAGATCAACCCGCGCGCCGTGCTGGCGCCGCGCGAGGCGGTGATCGACACCGGCACGCGCCAGGTCGCCTTCCTCGCGCGCCCCGGCGGCCACTTCGAGCCGCGCGAGGTGCGCATGGGCTCGCCCTCGGAGGACGGCATGGTCGAGATCCTGTCCGGCCTCTCGCCGGGCGAGGTGGTGGTCACGAGCGGGCAGTTCCTGTTCGACGCCGAGAGTCGCTTCCGCGAGGCAGTGGCGAAGTTCCAGAGCCAGAGCGCCGCAACCGACGCGACCCCGGCGGCACTGCCGCGAGGCGGACATGATCACGCGAATCATTGAGTTCTCGGTCCGCAACCGCCTGCTGGTCGTCCTGCTGACGGCGGCGCTGCTCGGCCTGGGGGTGTGGGGGACCTACAACATCCGCCTCGACGCCATCCCCGACCTCTCCGACGTGCAGGTGATCATCGTCACCGAGGTGCCGGGGCAGAACCCGTCGGTGGTCGACGACCAGGTCACCTACCCGCTCGCCAGCGCCATGCTCGCCGTGCCCGGCTCGACCGCGGTGCGCGGCTTCAGCATGTTCGAGCTGTCGTTCGTCTACGTCCTGTTCGAGGACGGCACCGACATCTACTGGGCCCGCAGCCGCGTGCTCGAGTACCTCAACTTCGCGCGCGACCGGCTGCCGCAGGGGGTCGAGCCCAAGCTCGGGCCCGACGCCACCGGCGTCGGCTGGGTCTACCAGTACGTCCTCTTCCCCGGCTGGTACTGCCCCTCGCACCCCAAGGGGCTGTGGCACGACGCCGAGGAGGAGCGCTGGTACGCCCGTCCCGAGGACGCCCCCGAGCCGCGGCGCGCGGCGCTGGCGCGGGTGCGCGGCTTCCGCGAGCCGGGCTCGTGCCCGCTGACGGGCGAGGCGTTGGTGGCGGCGGAGCAGGACCTCTCCCAGCTCCGCAGCCTGCAGGACTGGTACCTGCGCTACCCGCTGACGGCCGTCGACGGCGTCAGCGAGGTCGCCTCGATCGGCGGCTTCGTGCGCCAGTACCAGGTCGTGCTCGATCCCGACAAGCTGCGCGCGCACGAGCTGTCGGTGTCGACCATCGCCGACGCCATCCGGCGCTCGAACAACGACGTCGGCGGCTCGGTGGTCGAGATCAGCGAGACCGAGTACATGGTGCGCAGCCGCGCCTACCTGCGCGGCCTCGACGATCTCTCCAAGGTCGTGGTGCGCCTCGGGCCGGGCGGCACGCCGGTGCGCCTGGGCGACGTCGCCACGCTGCAGATCGGCGGCGAGATGCGCCGCGGCGTGGGGGAGCTCGACGGCGTCGGCGAAGCCGTCGGCGGGGTCGTCGTCGCCCGCTTCGGCGAGAACGCCTTCAAGGTCATCCAGGACGCCAAGGCCAAGTTGAGCGAGCTCGAGGACGGCCTGCCCGCCGGCGTGTTCGTCGTCCCGACCTACGACCGCTCGGCGCTGATCGAGCGCGCCGTCGACACGCTGCGCGAGGCGGTGATCGAGGAGCTGATCGTCGTCGCCGGCATCTGCCTGATCTTCCTCGCCCACCTGCGCAGCGCGCTGGTGGCGCTGTTCGTCCTGCCGGTCGGCCTGCTGGTGTCGATCCTGGTGATGCAGCTCCTCGGCATCAACGCCAACATCATGAGCCTCGGCGGTCTGGCGCTGGCGATCGGCGTGATGGTCGACTCGGGCGTGGTGATGATCGAGAACGCCCACAAACATCTCGAAGCCGAGCGCGAGCGGGTCGCGCGCGGCGAGACGCCCCGGGCCCACTCCGCCGTCATCCTGGAAGCCGCGGTCGAGGTCGGCCCGAGCCTCTTCTTCTCGCTGCTGGTCATCACCGTCTCGTTCCTGCCGATCTTCGTCCTCGGCGACCAGTCCGGCCGCCTCTTCCGGCCGCTGGCCTACACCAAGACCTTCGCCATCGCCGCCGGCGCCATCCTCGGCATCACCATCGTACCGGTGCTGATGGTCTACCTGATCCGCGGCAAGATCCCGCAGGAGGAGCGCAACCCGCTCAACCGCGCCGCCATCGCGCTCTACGATCCCGCCTTCCGCCTGGTGATGCGCCACCCGATCCTGACCCTGGTGGCGGCCGTCCTGTTGGGCTCGTCGACGCTCTACCCGATGACGCACCTGGGCGAGGAGTTCATGCCGCCGCTCGACGAAGGCGACCTGCTCTACATGCCGACCACCGACCCCAGCATCAGCGTCGGCAAGAGCCGGGAGCTGCTGCAGCAGACCGACAAGCTGATCAAGGCGTTTCCCGAGGTCGCCTCGGTGCACGGCAAGATCGGCCGCGCCGACACCGCCACCGATCCGGCGCCGCTGTCGATGATCGAGACGGTGGTGCAGTTGCACGCCGAGCCGGAGCGCTGGCGCACGCGGCCCGTGCTCTACTTCTTCTCCGACTGGCCGGAGTGGCTGAAGTGGCCGCTGACCGCGACCTTCTGGCCCGAGCGCCGGCGCATCACCACCGACGAGCTCAAGTACGGCTGGGTCGATCCGGACGGCACGCGCCACGAGGGCCTCAACCAGGCGGTGAGCTTCCCCGGCGTCGCCAACGCCTGGCCCTACCCGATCGAGAACCGCATCAACATGCTCGCCACCGGCATCAAGACGCCGGTGGGCATCAAGATCCTCGGGCCGGACCTGCAGACGCTCAGCGACCTGGCCGAGCGCACCTCGACCGCCGTACAGACGGTCGACGGCACGCTCAGCTCGTATCCCGAGCGGACCTTCGGCGGCTACTACCTCGACTTCGACATCGATCGCGACGAGGCGGCGCGCTACGGCCTGACCACGGGCGACATCCAGGACGTGATCCAGACCGCCGTCGGCGGCATGAACGTCACCACCACCGTCGAAGGCCTCGAGCGCTATCCGCTCAACGTGCGTTACGCGCGCGCGCTGCGCGACGACCTGCCGGCGCTGCGGGAGGTGATGGTGGCGACCGAGGGCGGCGCGCAGATCCCGCTCGGCCAGCTCGCCCGCATCGGCATCAACCCCGGCCCGCCGATGATCCGCAGCGAGAACGCGCAGCGCACCGCCTGGATCTTCGTCGACATCGCCGGCCGCGACCTGGGCGGCTACGTCGCCGAGGCCAAGCGCGTGGTCGAGGAGCAGGTGCCGCTGCCGCCAGGGTACACCCGCATCTGGTCGGGGCGCTTCGAGTACCTCGAGCAGGCCAACCGGCGGCTGCTGGTCGTCATCCCGATCACGCTGGTGCTGATCGTGCTGCTGCTCTACGTCTCGAACCAGAGCTGGTTCCGCGTCGGCGTGGTGCTGCTGGCGGTGCCCTTCAGCCTGGTGGGCGCGTTCTGGTTCCTGTGGGCGCTCGACTACAACATGAGCCTGGCGGTGTGGGTCGGCATCATCGCCCTGCTGGGCGTCGACGCCGAGACCGGTCAGGTGATGCTGCTCTACCTCGACAACACCTACGACCGCTGGGTCGCCGAGGGCCGCATGCGCACGCGCGCCGACCTCTTCGAGGCCATCCACGAAGGCGCCGTCAAGCGCGTGCGGCCGAAGCTGATGACGGTCGCGACCGACATGATCGGCCTGCTGCCCCTGCTGTGGGCCACCGGCACCGGCGCCGACGTCACCCGCCGGCTGGTGGCGCCGCTGATCGGCGGCATCAGCGTCAGTTTCGCGATGGAGCTGCTCGTCTACCCGGTGATCTTCTACCTGGCGAAGCGGCGGAGCCTGTGAGGCCACGAACGCCGCGGCGGAGCCGCGTCTGGAGTGCGGCGGTCGCCGCCGCTCTGGATGGGTTGACGGACGATCCAGAGCGGCGGAGACCGCCGCACTCCAGATCACGGCGCGTCGGTCTCGGCGGCGCTCTCGGCGAGCTCCTCGGCAGCGGCGCCGCTGTGGGCGGAGAGGACGATGGTGGCGATCGCCGTCATCACGATCGCGCCGCCGGCGACCTGCAGTGCCGCCAGCCCCTCGCCCAGCCACCAGGCCGCTCCGCCGGTGGCCAGCACGGGTGTGCCGAGGAAGAGGATCGACACCACGAAGGCCGAGACGTGCGCGTGCGCCCAGTTGGTGAGGACGTGCCCGAGCGTGCCGGAGACGAGCGCGATGCCGATCAGCACCGGCCAGTCGGAGGCGCGCGGCGAAGCGAGATCCTCGCCCCGCAGCAGGCAGGCTCCGGCGATGAAGACGGCGGCGACCGTGGTCATGCCGATGACGTACTCCATCGGCGCAACGCGCGCTCGGAAGCGCCTCGAGGCGAGGAAGTAGCAGGTGAAGGAGAGCAGGTTGAGGACCGCCAACAGGTCGCCGAGCGGGCTCCAGGACGGCGAGCCGTGCGCGCCCGCCACCACCAGGCAGGTGCCCGCCAGCGCCACCGCCGCCCAGAAGACCGCCGCGCGCGTCACCGGCTCGCCGAACATGCGGCCGGCGACCAGCAGCACCAGCGCCGGCTGCAACGCGCCGATCATCGACACGTTGACCACGCTGGTCTGCTTCAGGCTGGTGAAGAAGAAGAGCTGGTGCACGCCGAAGAGGAAGCCGCCGACCAGCGAGGCGCGCAGCCAGTCGCGGTCGAGGCGGGCGCGCGCGCCGGGGGAGAGCAGCGGCACCAGCCAGAGCGCCGGCAGCGCCAGCCACAGGCGGTAGAAGGAGATCACCAGGCCGCTCGGTCCGACCGTCTTGCTGGCGACGTTGCTCCAGCCCCAGAAGAGCACCGCCAGGCCGACGGCGAGCAGGCCCAGGGTCGGGCGGCGGGACTCTTGCACGGGCGCTCCTCTACCCCGCGGGCCGCGGTAGTTGTAGCGCGCGATTCCTTCTTGCCATCGCCGCTCGAGCCTCATATAGCTGCCTGATACATGCAGCGGACTTCGCGCACTCGCTATGCCCTGCTCGGCTTTCTCACCTGGCGGCCGATGTCGGGGTACGACGTCAAGAAGGCGGTCGAGCAGAGCACGGCGAACTTCTGGTCGGAGAGCTACGGACAGATCTACCCGATCCTGCAGGATCTCGTGCGCCAGGGCCTGGCGCAACGGACCGCCGCGGCCGCCGGGGGGCGCGAGCGGTACGTGTACTCGATCACCCCCAAGGGGCGGCGCGAGCTGCGCCGATGGCTCGCGGAACCGACCGCGCCCGCGACCGTCCGCAACGAGACGCTGCTGAAGCTCTTCTTCGGCAGCCAGGTGGATGCCGCGACCCATCGACGCCAGCTCGACCGCCTGCGTCGCGAGGTCGTGGCGCTCTCCGAGCACCTCGCCGCACTGCGCGCTCTGCTCGAGGCGAACGCTGCGGAGCGCGACGCTTCCTACTGGCTCATCACCCTGCGCTTCGGCGAGATCCAGGCCCGCGCCCAGATGCAGTGGCTCGACGAGGCCCTGAGCCTCTGCGACGAGTTGGAGAAGACCGAGAAGAAACGCGGGCGCCTCGCCGCATCGCGGACCAGGCGATCCCCGGCCGCGACACCCAGAAGGAGACGCACTTCATGACGAGATCCGACAGAGACCATTTGCCGCGCCTGACGAGGCGCCAGATCCTCAAGCTCGGCGGTCTCGCCGCTGCCGGCCTGACGGCACCTGCGTGGCTGACCGGCTGCGGCGGAGACGATGCCGCGAGCACGGTCGCCGGCGCTCCGCTGGAGGTCGATCCGGCGACGGCCTGGTGGCTCCAGAACGGCTTCGAACCGGTGCTCGAGGAGGTCGAGGCCTTCGATCTTCCCGTGCGGGGCTCGATCCCGCCGGAGCTCAACGGCCTGTACGTCCGCAACGGCTCGAACCCGCAGAACTCGGACTCGCCGCACTGGTTCTTCGGCGACGGCATGGTCCATGGCGTCCGCCTCGAGAACGGCAAGGCGGTCTCCTACCACAATCGCTTCGTGCGCACGCCGCTGTGGGAGAACGGCTACTCCTTCGGAGAGGGCGGCCCGCCCACCGGCGGCAACAACCAGAGCAACGTCAGCGCCGTCTACCACGGCGGCCGCCTACTCACCTCGGGGGAGATCGGCTTCCCGTACGAGATCGATCGCAGCGATCTCTCGACCGTCGGCACCTACGGCTTTGCCGGCAAGCTCAACACGTCGTTCACGGCCCACCCGAAGATCGACCCCGCCACCGGCTACCTGCACTTCTTCGGCTACTGGTTCCTGCCGCCCTACCTGACCTACCACGTCGCCGATACCGAGGGCCGCATCATCCACAGCCAGCAGATCGGCGTCGGCGCCCCGACGATGGTCCACTCCTTCGCGATCACCGCCAGCGACGTGATTTTCTGGGAATGCCCGGTCGTCTTCGACCTGCAGGCCGCACTGGCCGGCGATCTCAATCCGTTCAAGTGGACACCCAGCTACGGCGCGCGGATCGGCGTCATGCCGCTCGGGGGCATGGGCACGCAGATCCGCTGGGTCGAGATCGATCCCTGCTACGTCTATCACGAGGTCAACGCCTACCGGGACGGCGACGAGGTCGTCGTCCACGTCTGCCGGCTCGATCGCACCTTCGTGGACGACGACGTCAACACCCCGCTCGTGCACCATCGCTGGCGCGTGAACACCGCCGGCGCCCAGCTCACCTTCCGCGACGAGATCGTCAGCGAACGACGCATGGATCTGCCGTCGCACGACCGGCGCTTCACCGGCCGGCCGAACCGCTACGGCTGGCTCGTCGACCTGCGCCCTCACACCGAGACGGTGGATCTGGGCGGCATCGCGCGCGTCGACTACCGCAGCGGCGACATCCGCGTCTGGCAGCCAGGAGCCGCGCGACACGCGAACGAGGCGTTCTTCGTGCCAGGCGGAGCCGGCGAGGGAGAGGGTTGGT